>Ga0157370_10001605_pt1 | contig 27944 bp, 18 predicted proteins | sample C35metaG_FD_113463 | JGI IMG/M metagenome (GOLD analysis project Ga0157370, IMG submission 113463) | Corn rhizosphere microbial communities from Kellogg Biological Station, Michigan, USA - C3-5 metaG | ecosystem: Host-associated > Plants > Roots > Rhizosphere > Soil | place: USA: Michigan...
CGGGAACTGGCGGCGAAGAAGAACGCGCAGTTTCGGGAGAGTCTGCTGGGGCGGGAATTTACGGCGGTGACACTCGATCCGCCGGGGCTCGCGCTGACGGATAACTACGGAAAAGCGGCGCTCGATCTGCCTTATGCGCCCAATCGCCTGATTCGCATTCGCCCGCAAAGGCTGACGGCTGAGGGCGTCCAGGCGGCAATCGCTTACGCGGCGTGAAGAACGATCCGGTGGAAAAGGCGCTTCTGTCGCTCGAAGGCGCGGATCCGGCGACGGAAGCGGGCCGGAAACGACTGACAGCGGGCATTCACAGCAAATACAATCTGGTGACGGCAAAAGCCGGGCAGATGGCGTCGCGGCATGGGGCGGTTCAGCTTGCGCCCGAACTGGAGAAGGCGCTGGCGACGCGGCTCGAACGGGCGGCGACCGCGGAAAAAGACGACAAAGGCTGCGCGGCCAAACTGGCGCTGGCGCGGGCGCTGGTGGAACTCGAATACGATGCGCCACAGCTTTTCGCGCGAGGCATTCAATATGTCCAGATGGAGCCCACGTGGGGCCGGACGATCGATGTCGCGGCCGAATTCCGCGCCGTGTGCGCAATGGGGCTGGTAAACGGCGCTTATCCGGATAAATTGCGGGCTCTGCTTCCGACGCTGATCGACGGGGAATGGCAGGCGCGCGCGGGCGCGGTGCGGGCGATTGGTGTGGAAGGATCCGAGGCAGCGATTCTGCTGCTTCGCTTCAAGGCGATGACGGGCGATGAAAATCCCGAGGTATTGCAGGAATGCTTTTCGGCTCTTCTCAGCGCCGAAAGGGCGCAAGCAGTTCCCTTTATAGATTCTTTTTGTGATTCGAGGCAGGATGAAATCGCGGAAGCAGCCATGCTGGCTCTGGGCGGCAGCAGAAGGAGCGATGCGGTCGCGGCTCTCGAAAAACGATTTGAGCAGCGGCGGAACCCGAGGTTGTTGAAGACGTTGCTGCTGGCGGTGGCAAGTTCGAGGAGCGACGATGCGCAGCGCTGGCTTAAAACCGTAGCTGAAGGCGACGGCCCGGAAGCGGCAGCGGCGCGGAGCGCCATTGAGAGCTGCTGGCCAGACGAAGCGCGATCAGGAGGCCAACGTACCGGCGAGGCGGTGAACAGGAGGTAGAGCCGGAATGCGCACGCAACCGTGCCAGTTCAGGTGCGCGTTCAACCCGCATTCGGCCTGATTTAAATCGGCGAATGTTTCGTTGGCGCGCTTCAGCGCCTCCCGGAATTCCTCGACGCCCGAACTGACCTGCAAATCGGCCAGCGCAAGCTGGTAAGCAGCGCGGGCGGCAATCCACTCCCGACGCAAGGTTTCATGCTCGACGCACATGATCAACTCACCTTGCTTATAGTCTGATAACGGAATCGTGAGACGTCTATCGGAAATTGAACCGAGGCAGTGGTGGTCAGGCCCTGGCAATACCGGTACGAATGGCAAACCGAACAAGGCGCGGACCCTCGTGAATACCGAGTTTTTCCATGATGTTGGAGCGATGGGTTACTGCGGTTTTGAACGTAATGCCGAGGGTGAAGGCGATCTCTTTTGTGCGCATGCCTTCGCCGATCAGGCGCAGGACTTCGATTTCACGGGGCGTGAGGAGATCGAGGCCCATCTCGTCTTTTGGGTCGAACTGCGGCAGGACAGGTGGATGGAGCGGCTGCGCGCCACGCGCGTTGGTCTCCGGCAGACGCGCTTGACGCGGAGTCTCCAGCGGTCCGGCTGGAAGCGTGAGCACGACCGATCCGGCGACTGGAGGACGCGGCGCCGCTATACCGTCGGGAGGCGGAACGGCGCCAAGGTTCAGCGCCAGCGTGGCGGCGGAGTCCCGCACTGCGCAGAGGCTCTGGTTGAACTGCGACCTCAGCATGCGATTTTGCTCGAGAAGCCGGTGACAGGTTTCCACGGCAGCTCGAGCTTCCGTCAAGACCGTTGAAATCTCTGGTGTCGCCATTTCGCCTGATACCACACCTTAACACGATTTGACGAAAGCTAATCGACGGCCTGCCGCGCCAGAAGCGCGCGAATCACATCGGCGTGGCGATTCCGTTCCTTCGCTTTTTCCTCGAATTCCGCTGCGCCGGCGGGCATCAGTTGAGCAACTCTTCGCGCTACGGCGGCGCTTTCTTCGAGCGAACGCACGGCATTCCACAGAGCCGCTTCCAGCGACTCATTCCCGGCATCCAGCAGGCTATCGGGAGAATAAGCGTGCCCGATGCGGCAGCGAAATTTTTTTGCGCCATCCTCCGTTCTATCCCAAAGGGCTCCGCCGCATTCCGGGCACGTAAATCCCGATGGGCTTTCGGTTTGAGCGTATGAAAGATCCACTTCATTGGCCATGGCGTTCCCATTCTCCCCAACGCACTGGAGCACGCGTACCTGCGATTCTTCGGGCACGGCCCCCTGCTGGACGATCCTGTTGACGAGAGGCGCCATCTCCGCCACCCTCAACTGATACGCCGGTTTCATCATGCGCAGCGCTGATTCGGGCATTCCCGGCGCTCGCGATTCCGTCGGATCCTGCACAACGGTAACGCCTCCAAAGCGGTCGATGGCGACGAGCCCGGCCGCGCCGTCGCCTCCATAACCGGTCAACAGAATTCCAATCACCCTCGGTCCGAAGCACTGGGCGGCCGTTCGAAACAAAACATCCACCGCCGGACGATGCATATTTTCTTTCGGCCCGCGGACCAGGCGGATGCGTCCACCCTCGATCAGCAGATGGAGATCGGGGGGCGCCACATAGATGTGTCCGTATTGCGGGATCGTGTTGTCAGGTGGATGTTCGGCCGGGAGCGGTCCCGCCTTGCTGAGCAAATGCGGCAGGAAGCTCTCGCCACGCGCCCAGACATGCAGAACGATGAGAACGATGGCCTGGAAGTCGCGTTGAAATCCGCTGACTATTTTCTGAAGCGCTTGCACGCCGCCGACGGAAGCGCCGATCACGATTACGTCCCGGCGGGCGCCGTCTACCTGGTTCATTTCGCCGCTCGCTCTTTCCGTAGCGTCGCTCGCACAAATATGGCCATCTGTTCAGCCGAATATGGTTTGCGAAGGAGCTTCTCAGGGTTATCCAGGACACCCTGCAGAGCCAGCACAGCGTCGGTTTCGCTCGAGACCCAGGCAAGAGGCGAGCCGACCGCCTCCGCGAGGGCGCGCGCCGCTTCGGCTGTGTGTCGGCCGCTTTGATTCACGTCCGCAAGGATCAGGTGAATGCTCTCGTTCCGATTCCGTTGCGCGATGTCCCGGGCTGCTTCCGGCGAACGCGCCTCCAGAACCCGATAGCCGTTCGCCTTCAGTCCGCGGGCAGCCGCGGCGCGCACTTCATCATCGGCGTCGATCATCAGAATCGTTTCAGATCCGCGCATATCCTCTGCCGCAGGAGGTTCCGGCACGGCGGGAGACCCCGGCGGTTCGAGAATTGCGGCGGGCCGGAAGAAGACACGAACGGTTGAGCCGACGCCCAGCTCGCTGAACGCCCAGACCTGCGCGTCCAGTTCGCGAACCGCGTCAAAGGCGGCCGGTAGACCCGAATATTGCGAACGGTCCACGCGAAAAACACCGGGATTTCCTTCCGTTTCGGCTGCCGCCCGACTTGCGGTATCGGTTATGGAGATGGAAACGTATTCGCCCGGCGCGACCGCCGGGTGTACGGCGGAGAATTCCTTGTCAATGGTTACGTTCGCGGTCTCGACCGAGATCCTGCCGCCCGATGTGTGCCGTCGCGCATTCATGAGCAGGTTGAGAATGATGCGCTCGATCTGGGCGGGGCTGGCCTCGATGGGCCGCAGAGCCGGATCCACGCGGTTGCTGACGAAATAGCGCCCCCCCATCACTGTAGAGATCAGCTGTCCCATGCCGGAGAGAATTTCGTTCAGATTCACCCGCTCTTTGCGTCCGGTATCGCGGCGGCCGAAAGCGAGCAGTTGCCGGTCGAGCAAGACGGCGCGGTTGGCGGCCTCGCGAATACGCTGGACGTCGGAAGCAAAGGGCGCGGTCGAGCCGTGGCTGAGCAGCAGATCGCACAGGTTCAGAATAGTGGTCAGATCGTTGCCGAAATTTCGCGAGATCGAAGCAGCCATGCGAGCGGCGGTTTCCAGATCCCGCGCGTCGCGCTCTACTTCACCGGAAGATATTGCGCTGCGCCGGGCAGTCATATCGCGCAGGTTGAACTGCGCGAGTTGCCGGTCGCCTTCGTGATAGACATTCGCCAAAATTTCGGCCTCAACCCATTGGCCATCGCGCCTGGTGAAACTCGCGTCGCGCCTGAGACTCTCATTTTCCTCCAGTTCCAGCACAGTCTGTTGCCGGATGCCTGCGTTCGCAAAAACCTCCAGGCCGTAAATCGGCGCGCCGATCAGATCGTTGCGGGCGTTCCCGAGAAATCTGGTGGCGAAGGGATTCACGTCCAGAATGGCGCCGGTGGCCTGGTCCGCGATGATGATGGCGTCCGCTGAAGATTCAAAGAGGCGGCGATAACGCGCCTCAGTCGCCTGTTTGCGATCCGTGACATCGAACAGCGCCAGCACAGCGCCATCGATTTTGTTGTCCGAAGTGCGATAGGGGCGGATCCACATCGAATAGGTGCGGCCTTCGGGGTCCTGCACCTCCCGCTGCGTCGGCCGGAGATGGTCCAGCACGCCCCGAACGAGATCTTCCAGATCCGGCACATTGATCTTGAGCTTGAAATCGCTGATGGGGCGGCCCACGTCGGTGGGGACCAGATTCAGCAGGCGCTCGGTTTGCGGAGTGAAGCGGCGGATCTTCAGATCGTTGCCCAGCATCACGATGGGGATATTCACGCTGGAGAGCAGATTGAGCAGGTCGTTGTTGGTCCGGACCAGTTCATCGTTCCGGTTCTGCATCTCCTCATTGACGGTGGTGAGCTCTTCGTTGGTGCTCTGGAGTTCCTCCTTGGCTGTGAGCAGTTCTTCATTGGTGCTCTGCAGCTCCTCGTTCGAAGACTGAATCTCTTCGTTCGCGGACTTCAACTCCTCCGTGATCGCTTCCTGATCTTCGACGACGGTCTGGAGATAGCGGCGCGTGATCGCCAGTTCATCTTCGAGTTCACGCACACGATCGGCGGGCGGCTCCTGTTTCCCGCGTCCCTTTTTGGGGCCGGCTCCCCGGACCGCCGGTTTCGGCGACTTCGCTGCTTCGAACACAACGAGGTATTGCGGGTCGCCCGGCACGCCGTCGAAGGGCGATACTGATAATTCGACGCTTTCAAGCTCTTTTTCGAGTGGAACCGATACGACTTTCGATTCAATCGGGCTCTTTTTGGTCTCGATTTCCTGGATCAGATTGCGAACCTCCACGCCCAGCGCGCCGCGCGCCATTTGCTGGAGATTCAGGTTCGCGGCCCCGGTGGCGTGTTCGAGGTAACGGCCGGTCTGGCCACGGAAGTGAAGAATCCGCAGATCGCGATTGACAACGAGGGCCGCTGGAATGTAACGGGAAAGCAGCGCCTGCTCCACGCGCTTTTGAACATCCACAGGGGTGTCGATCGGCGGCGAATGGACGATCGGAGCGCGGTTGGGACCGTCTTCATAAGATTCGAAGTCCACGGTAACGGCGATCGATGCCGACTTGCGGGTGTAGATTTTCAGGGTTCGATCGATCGGCGCAAAAAGGTCTCCGGAACTACCCACGCTCTCCGACATCCCGAGCACCAGAAAACCGGAGGGCTTCAGGGCGTAATGAAAGACGCGCATCACTTTTTTCTGCAGGGCCGGCCCGAGATAAATCAGCAGATTACGGCACATCAGAAGATCCAGGTGTGAAAAAGGGGGATCTTTAGTAAGATTCTGCCTGGCGAAAATGCACAGATCCCGAACAGTCCGCGTGATCTGGTAATGCCCGTTGACTTTGGTGAAGAATTTTCGGAGGCGGTCCGGGGAGACGTCCACGGAAATGCTTTCCGGGTAGATGCCAGCCCGGGCGCGTTCGAGCGCCGCGTCGCTCAAATCCGTCCCGAAGATCTGAACCGGAGTAATGGTTCCGGACTGGCTGAGAAATTCGGTCATCACCATCGCAATCGAATAGGCTTCTTCTCCGGTGGAACATCCGGGAATCCAGACGCGAACAGGGTCGTCGGCGGCGCGATTCAAAATCAGGGCAGGAAACACGCGGTCGTACAACGCCTGGAAGGTGGCGGGCTCGCGGAAAAACGCCGTGACGTTGATGAGCAGATCCTGGAAAAGCGCATCGGCCTCGCTGCGCCGATCGCGCAGGAATCGCGCGTAGTCCGCAAGTGTTTCGATTTTATGCAGCGCCATTCGCCGGAATATTCGCCGGCGAACGGTTGCGTGTTTGTAAAGGCTGAAATCCACGCCGGAGGTTGTCCGCAGAATGCCGAAAATTTCCGCAAATTCGCGTTCCTGGTCCGCCTGAGCGCGCGCAATGTCCGGATCGGAAACATAAGGATGCCGACTGATGCGGACCAGTTCCTGCGCAATACCCTTCGGGGTAAGGACAAAATCGACGCATCCAGCGGCAATGGCGCTGCGCGGCATGCCATCGAAACCGGCGCTGGCGGGATCCTGGGCGAACGTGATCCCTCCCTCGCCTCTGATGGCCGTGAGTCCGAGGGTTCCATCCGAAGCCGAGCCGGAAAGTACGACGCCGATGCTGACCGCGCCCTGATCCTCCGCCAGGCTGCGAAAGAAGATATCGACAGGCATTTGCACGGGGCCAGTCTGGCGCACGGAAAGCTGGAGAGTGCGATCCTGAATCTCCATAGCGGTATTCGGCGGGATGATGTAAACCTCATTTGGCTCGGCCGACATTCCATCGGAGGCCTGCTGCACCTTCATCCTGGTGCGGCGCTGCAGCAGTTCGGTCAGCTTGCTTTCGTGATGAGGATCGAGGTGCTGGATGAAAACGAAGGACAGGCCAGTGTTATCGGGCAGGTGGGTCAGCAGTTCACTGAATGCTTCAAGACCGCCCGCGGAGGCTCCGATTCCCACGATGGGCGCCTTCCTGGCGCTCTGCGCGCCAGGTTGCTCGTTCGCCTGAGCAGGCGTTTGAAAGGGCATTTTCCGGTGTTGGAATCATAACGCGGGTTTGGCCACGAGGGCAGGGGCTTCGTGACCGCAAGCGGCTTCATGCTCCAGAAGAGCGGCCCGCGTCGCCGCACGCTTGCTCTCGGCCGCGCCTACTTCGGTGGCGAGATCATCACAAGCGGACTCCTGAGCGTTTGTTGCCATCGCGAGCTTCAGTTTCGAGCAAAGCCTGACGTGCTCGAAAACAGAATCTTCGTACGCTCGCCAGAGTTTGTCACATACCTTGCATGTCATGGCGGACCCGGTCTTGCCTACATCTTATCCGCGCATCCATCTGAATGTAGGATTTTTTCCCGATTGCAAGCGGGGCGACGTGTAATTGCCAGCTTTCAGCGGGCCATTTTATACCGCAATGTGACGGAACCTCTAATCAGGGCGGAAATGTCACCGTTGCGCTGCCCGAGTTCACCAAACCATTCCGATTTCTGCGGTATATGCGCGTGGACTGACGAAATGGGTGCCGCTAAACGTGGAAAGAAAGTTGTAAAGGGCGACTACATTCGTGATATTGACGGCTGTGAACTGTATCCTATAGCGCGGACGCTCAGTGTGGAAGAGGTTATCGTCACCAATGGCGATATCGAAGAGATTGCGGGGGGCGATTCGCGCCGGGTTGGTGTCGTCGTTTTCCGTACCCGGCGGGGGGATGCGAATGCGCGCGGCGCCTGCATTTCCACCAGGGCAGGAGGTAATCGGGATCCCGACTGTGGCGTACGCCGGGCCGCAATGAAAGCCGATGGCGGCCTGCTGATCGCCCGTGAGCGCGAGAGCCGAATAGATATCCGGTACGCTGCCCGCAACCTGGCCGCTGTCGTAGCGCCAGGTAAAGGAAGCCCATGGGCCGTTTTTGCGGGGCTGATAACGAAGGTTCGTGGTCTGCTCGAAGGCCTGATCGTGATCGATGCGAAACACGCCGGCATCGAGGGGCGAATTAAACAGGATTCCGCCAATTTCAGGTCCGAAAAAGCGGGCGCGCGTATGGCCCAGGATGGTGTAGGCGTTGATTCCCTTGAAATTGGTGAGAGTGATGCGCGCGTTCGCGCCATCGATTTTGCTTTTGCGCCACTCGATGGGGAAGGCGATGGGGGAATTGAAAAGCGTATCGAAGTCGAAGGCGTTGTGCGTGTATTTCCAGAAGTAGCCCGCGTCGATGATGACATGCTTTCCGAGCCCCTGCTGAATTCCGGCGTTGTACTGGTTGCGGGCGCCGGGGCGGAGGGGCCGGTCGCCGAATGCGCCGAAAGTATTGTTTGCGAGGCCACCCGCGCCGGTGGCGCTCGAGACCAGCAGGTTCTCGTTGTAAGGCGTTTCGAAGAACTTCGAATACGACAGCCGGACGACCGTTTTCGTGGGCTTATACAAATAAGACGCGCCGATGCGTGGTTGCAGGGACTGCGCTCCGACGAGGCCGCGGTAAACGTCCTGGCGAACACTCGGCTGCAGGGTCAGGCCGCCGAAGGTAATGCTGTCCTGCACGTATATCGAATATTCCTTGATATCGGCGTGATCGCGGAAATTGAAATAGCCGCCGCCGTGCGTGAGGTCATAGGGCGCGAGCCCGTCAGCCCCGCCCTGGGCGATGTAAAGAGGATCCGTGATACCGAGCGAGAAATTCTCTGTCAGGAAGGTGTGCTGGATCTGGACACCGGCCTTTATGTTGTTGTGGCTGTTGGTATACGCGACATCCGCCTTGATCCCGGTGTTGGTGAGGCGGCGGCTCTGAGATGCGGTGGCGGGCTGATCGGCAAAGGGATCGGCGCTCGGCCGATAATGCACCTGATCCTGCCGGATGTAAGGGCTTAGCGTAAAAGTAGCGCTGGGGTTAATGATATGGACCCAGCCGGGGGCGATATTCCAGCTCTGGATGAGTTCACGCTGATCCTGGCCGAGAGCCTGCTGATCGTAAGTGTTCGGAGTCTGGAACCAGGCGCGGGAAGCGAACAGGTTCAGGTGAATGGAATTCTGCTCGTTCGGCTGAAAGTCCAGGCGATCGAAGAAGGTCTGATTATTCCCAACATCATGCATGGGCGCAAATTCAGGCGAATCGAGATAGCGGCCCGAGCGTGCGGTATTGGCGGAAACGAAGTTGCCCCATTTTTGTCCGCCATTGCCGAAAGTAAAGTTTTCGGTCGCGGTGCCGAACGAACCGTAAGCAAGATCGAGACTGCCGAAGGGCTTCGAGGCGCCGAGTCCGCTTTTTGTTATCGCGTTGACGACGAGGCTGGTCTTATCGCCGTATTCGGCGGGAGGCGCGCCCGACATGACTTCTACGGAAGCGATGGCATTTTCAGGCATCGAAGTTGAAAACTGCTTGCTCTGTTGGTCGGTAACCGGCTGATTGTCGAAGACAAACTGGGTCTGCGCGTGATCGCCCTGGGGGTGGATGAAACCGTTCGAATCCTGCACGATACCGGGCGCGGAATGCGCGATCGCTTCATTCAATCCGTTGCCGACGGAATACCTGGGAAGCTGCTCGATCTGCGAAGGCCCGAGATCCGTGTGGGCCGTGGGCACGCTTTCGACCTCAGCGGCGGATTCGGTCACCGTCATTGTGGTGGTTTCGCTGGCAAGCTGCAGGGTGATGGGAACCGTGACAGGTACGGTTCCGGTGACATTCACGTCGACAGTATGCGGCTGAAAACCGGGCGCCGTAACGGTGAGGTGGTAAGGGAACGCAGCCAGATTTGAAAAGCGAAACGTGCCCTGAGCGTCCGTCTTCACGTTGCGATCGAAATGCGTGTTCGTATTTTGGAGTTGAACGCTGGCTCCGGCGATGGCGGCGCTGCTGGGATCTACAACGGTTCCTGTGATCGCGCCGGCGGCTCCCAATCCCTGCGCGGCCGCGCAAGCCGCCGCGGCGCCAAGGATGGCCACCACAGCCAGCAAACAATTTTTCATTCAGCTCCTCTTCCTTCAGCCCCTGGATATTCCTCTGCCACCTGACAACGACGCATCGATGCTCCGGCAGGAGGGAGGTCCACGACTGAGGGAAGTCTTTCGGAAAAGCGGCTCGTAATTCGAATCGCAGAGCGGAAGCGCGGCGCGGCCCCGAAATTCCAGCGCGCAAATGCCCTGAGAAGTAACCGGCTCGATCGCGCTCAGATGCGCGACGAAACAAATGCTGCATGCGTTGCCCGGGGCGTTGATGTGCCCGTGGGCAGGAGATGCGGAAGCTGCGGAGACGCCGACGAGGCCGGCCATCGCCAGTACGAGGGCCAGCATCCGGATCGCAGAAGGCAGCTTCGGTCGGGTCTCGATCACGGTTTCTGCGGCTGTTCCTTAGGCGCTTCGGTCGCGGGCGCGTCGCCTACATCGTCAAACGTGATTGTGGCATCGGTGGCGTACCGGCGATAACTGCGGAATTCCTTCTCGTTCTTCGATCCGATCCTGCCATCGCGCATCAGAACCGTCACGAACTGAGGCAGCAGATAAGGCTGGCCGTTAATTTCCACATTCTTGTAATCGAGAACGGACCGGATATCCTGCAGCGGAAAAGCCGGAGGCATGTCCGGCTCCACTGTGATTCGCAGGATCACGTTCGAACCCTTTTCCACGTAGATGAGGCCATGATATCCGGGCGTCACGTTCTGTCTGCCGTCGTAATCGACAGTGAGCTTCGAATGGGCCTGATCGATGCGGTACTCGTACACATGGCATTTGTGGCCATCGAGATTGCCCCAGCGCAGCCAGCGAAACCCCGCGCTCGATTGGGGATCGAAGATCTCTTTCAACTGGGTGCCGAACTCGCCGCGGCTGATGGTGCCGCCGACGTGTTCGTAATCCTTACCGTAATACGAAGTATCGTTGCGGCTGAGCAGATCGTATTTTTCCTTCTGATCGAAGTAGCTCAGCTTCGAGATGATGCGGTCGTAGGTGCCCCAGCCTGGATCCGACGGCTTGTAGTTGCGGTCGATATAACGGCGGGTCACTTCGAGACAGATGAAATTGGGCAGCGACTGCGAGTAATTGAGGGCATACTCACGCACTTCCTTCAGGATCTTCTGCTGCTCTTCGTAGCTCGGCGGCGGCCCCCCATCGGAAACCTTTTTGGGCGGCGGGGGAGCCGGCGCGGCGGTCAGGCTGGCCGATGACTCGGAAAGCCGGTTCAGCTCCGCAACCGTTTTCGGTCCGGCGCCCTGCCCCTGCAGATCTTCCACGACGCGCGGATCCAGCCGCTGGGTCAGCCGGACGGTCTTGAGATAACTCGCGACCTCTTTATCCTGCATATGCTGCTGGACGGAAGATTTGATGAACTCGACCAGTTTCTCCACCGGCATCGCCTGCTGGGCGAAACCGGACCCGGCCAGAAGACACACTAACGCTCCGGCACGGAAAAACGACCACTGCATAAGAGTATTGTCGCATCGCCGGGCGAAAAGGTTTCGGCGAAAACGGCCTGGCAGGCCGCGCTAAACTGAGATTTCCCATGCAATTAGAGAAAGTGTACGAGCCTGGGCGCTTTGAGCCGCACTGGGCTCAATGGTGGGTTTCAAGCGGCATTTATCACACGACCTTCGAGGCCGGCAAGCCGGTATTTTCGCTCGTGATCCCGCCGCCCAACGTCACCGGCTCTCTCCACATGGGGCACATGCTGGAGCATACGGAAATCGATGTTACCGTGCGCTGGCATCGAATGCGAGGCGACATCACATTGTGGCTGCCGGGAACCGACCATGCCGGGATTGCGACGGAAATGGTGGTTTCGAGACAGCTGGCCGCAAAAGGAATCAGTTACCGCCGCGATTTGACGCGGGAGGAGTTCGAAAAGAAGGTCTGGGAGTGGAAGGCCGAATCCGGCGGGACGATCAAGCGCCAGATGATCCGGATCGGCGCGTCCTGCGACTGGTCGCGCGAGCGCTTCACTTATGATCCGGGCCTTTCACGCGCCGTCCGGGAAGTTTTCGTGAGCTTGTATGAGCGCGGGCTGATCTATCGCGGCGAGTACATGGTGAACTGGTGCTCCGACTGCAATACAGCGATCTCCGATCTGGAGACGGTTCACGAGGAGACGGCCGGGCACCTGTGGCACATTCGATATCCGGTGGTGGGGTCGGATCGCTTTCTGGTGGTGGCGACGACGCGGCCCGAGACGATGCTCGGGGACACGGCGGTCGCGATCAATGCCCGGGATGAAAGGTACAAAGACCTGCACGGCGGCAAGGTGATGCTGCCGCTGATGAATCGGGAGATTCCGATCATCCTGGACGATCTGGCCGATCCCGAATTCGGCACCGGCGTGGTGAAGGTGACGCCGGCTCACGATGCGAACGATTTCGAATGCGGCAAGCGCCACAAGCTGCCGCTGATTCAGGTGATCGGAGCCGACGCAAAGATTACAACCGCCGGGGGCGCGTATGCCGGGCTCGACCGCTATGAAGCGCGTAAGCGGGTGGTGGCGGATCTGGAAGCACAGGCGCTGCTGGAGCGGGTGGAAGACTACACGCTGAGCCTCGGCAAATGCCAGCGCTCGAAGACGGTGGTGGAGCCGCTGGTTTCGAAGCAGTGGTTTGTGCGGACGAAGTCACTCGCGGAAAAAGCCATTCGGGCGGTAGACGAAAAGCGCATCGAAATTATCCCCGAGAACTGGGTCAAGACCTGGAACGAGTGGATGCACAATATCCGCGACTGGTGTGTATCGCGCCAGCTCTGGTGGGGGCACAGGATTCCGGTCTGGTATTGCGACGCCTGCGATGAAATGGTTGTGTCGCGCGAGGACCCCGCCGGGTGCGGAAAATGCGGCGGAAAGCTGCGACAGGATCCGGACGTTCTGGATACGTGGTTCAGCTCCGGGCTGTGGCCGTTTTCGACACTGGGCTGGCCGGACCAGACCGAGGACCTAAAGCATTTCTATCCAACAACGCTGCTGATTACGGGCTTCGACATTCTTTTCTTCTGGGTGGCGCGCATGGCGATGCTCGGGATCGAGTTCATGGGCGACGTGCCGTTCCGGCAGGTCTATATCCACGGGCTGGTGCGCGACGCCGAAAAGCAGAAGATGTCGAAGACAAAGGGCAATGTCATCGATCCGCTCGTGGTGACCGAAGAGTACGGGACGGATGCGGTTCGCATGGCGCTTCTGAGCGGAGCGGCGCCGGGAACGGATATCGTCTTCACGATCGATCGCATTGAAAGCGCGCGCGCATTCGCGAACAAGATCTGGAACGCCGCGCGGTTCCTGTTCCTGAATATGGAGCGTTGCGCGGTCGAGCCGTGGATGGCGCAGGACGTGAATTCGTATCTGCCGGCGGCGGATGCGCCGCTCGAAGACCGCTGGATATTCTCCCGGCTGAATGCCTGCGCGGCAGGGATGAACAATGCCATTGCGGCGTACCGTTATCACGAGGCGGCGCAGACGGTCTGGCAGTTCTTCTGGGGCGAATTCTGCGACTGGTACGTGGAGCTGAAGAAGCTCCGCTTCCAGGAGAATTCGGGGCTGAACGACGACTGGCGCAATCTGCTGGCTGCATTCGAATCCGCGTTGCGGCTGCTGCATCCGGTGATGCCGTTTTTGACGGAGGAACTGTGGCATCGGCTGGGAGCGGCTGAAGACCGGTCGATTTCGCTGACGGCTTTCCCGCAGTTCGACCCCGCGCGATACGATTCCGAGGCCGAGCGCGAGATGCGACTGCTGCAGGAGATTGTGGTTGCGGCGCGCGGGCTGGCGCATGATCTGGGACTCGATCCGAAGCAGACGTACAATGGGCGGATTTCGGGCGCGACAGAGACTGCGGCGACGCATTCGGCGGCAATACAAAGGCTGGGAAACGTGAATCTCACGTCCGGCGAAACGCCGAAGAGCGGCGCGGTGCGGTCGACGCCGGATTTCGATATCTGGATCGATGTTCCGCATGGCCAGCTCGAAGCGCGCCGAAAGCGGCTCGAGAAAGAGCGAGACCAGCTGGAGAAGAATATCGCGAATTCGCGCCGGCAGCTTTCGGACGACACGTTTCTTTCGAAAGCGCCGGCGAAGGTGATTGATTCGATTCGCACCAAGCTGGCGGAATATGAGACGCAGCTCGGAAAGGTTGTCGCGGGTTTGAATGGGCACTAGTCCGAGCGCTAATTTGCACCCTGAAATCCTCGAAGTTGTGCGGCGGACGCTCGAAGAAGATATTGGATCGGGCGATATCACGTCGCGGGCGTGCGTTCCGGAAGACCGGCGGGCGAGCGGATTCTTTCTCGTACGCGAGCCGCTGGTGCTTGCCGGCGTGCAAGTGCTTCCTCTTATATACGAGCTTCGCGGCGGAGTGGAGAAGCTCGAGATTCTGCAGCAGGACGGAACACGGCTGGGCGAAGGCGAGTACATCGCGAGAGTGGAAGGCAGGGCGCGCACGCTGCTCGAATGCGAGCGCGTGGCGTTGAATTTCCTGCAGCGGCTCTCGGGCGTGGCAACGCTCGCGCGCCAGTTCGCCGATCGGGTAGCGCGTACGAACTGCAAAGTGCTCGATACGAGAAAAACGACGCCGGGGCTGCGGCGGCTGGAGAAAGCGGCAGCGGCGGCGGGTGGCGTGGTGAATCACCGGATGGGACTCTACGACGCGATTCTGATCAAGAACAACCACATCGCGGCGGCGGGCGGCGTGCGGCCGGCGATTGCGAACGCCCGGTCCGCAGGGCTGCCGATCGAGATTGAAGTCCGGAGCATGGCGGAACTCGCGGAAGCGCTTGCCTGCGGAGCGGATCATCTGCTGCTCGACAATCTTTCGCCGAGCGAAGCGCGGGACTGGATCAGGATCGTGAACGGACGCGCGCGCGTCGAACTTTCCGGCGGCATCAATCCTGAAACCGTTCGGGAGTACGCGGAAACCGGGGCGGACTATGTTTCCTCCGGTGCGATCACGCATTCGGCGCGGGCGATGGATATCAGTTTTCGCCTCGCGCTGCTTTGAAACTGCGTGATCTTTCGACTGGAAAGCACCGCCTCCACCATGGTCGACGCTGCGGCCCTCGCCGCGCGTGGCGAACCGCACGGTACCGTCGTGGTCGCCGAACGGCAGACGGCCGGGATTGGCCGGCACGGACATTCCTGGCATTCCGAAGCGAGCGGGGGATTGTATCTGTCAATCATTCTGCGGCTCCGGCTGGCTCCTTCGGATATGCCCGCGCTTACGATGGCGCTCGGCCTCGGCGTACAGGAGGCTGTGAACGACCACGCGGCCGTTGCAGCCGACCTGCGCTGGCCAAACGACGTGATGCTTAACGAGCGAAAGCTTGCGGGAATTATGGTGCAGGCGGGGCCGGAAGATGCTGTGATTGCTGGAATCGGCGTCAATCTCAATCAGAAGGCGTTTCCGGATGAGCTGGCGAGAATCGCCACGTCACTCGCGATAGAGACAGGCAGGCAATTTGCGAAGGAAGAGGTCCTGAATCGAGTGGTGGCGGAAAGCCTGCGTTACGGATCTTTGCTGGCCGCGGCGGGACGGGGGGAGATCTTCCGGCGATTCGAGCGATCGTCGAGCTGGGTGCGCGATCGCGAGGTTACCGTGGATATGGACAACCGGGTCATTCGGGGCAGAACCGCGGGCCTCGACGCAAACGGATTCCTGCTGGTCGCGACCGGCAAAGGAATCGAGACGATTATTGCGGGCGGCGTGCGGCCGGCTCCTCCTCGTTAACTTCAACGCCGCGGGCGCGGAGTTCGTTGCGGATCTGCTCGGCGGATTGGAACTGCACAGCATCAATACCCTGTTGTTTCGCGCCGGCCACATATTCCGCGATGTCATCAGTAAAAAAGCATTCCTCGGGACGGCAAGCCGCGGCCTCAATCGCTTTCTGGTAAATCAGGGGCGAGGGCTTCATCGCGCCGACCTTATACGAAAGGACAAGATCGCGAAAATGACGGAGAATCGGGTAATTCTCCTGAATCATTTCGAAATGGATCGCGTTGGTGTTGGAGAGAAGGATCAAGGGGTAATTGCGCGCCAGTTCGGCGATCATCGATTCGGGGATGAGTGTCTCGGGCAGAAAGATTGAGCTCCAGATATCACAGAAGTCGTTGTAACTGGCGCGGAGGTTGAGGTGATTCGAGAGCTGGTCGAAAAAGTCGCGGGATTCGATTCCGCCCGATTCGAAGCGCTGGACCAGACCGGTGGGCCGAATGCGGTCCGGGATTTCCGCAGCCGGGATGCCGCACAAAGGCTCGAGACGCGTGTACCCGCGCTTGAAATCGAAGGGCACGATAACCTTTCCCAGGTCGAAGATGATGGCTTTGATCATTCGCTTGCCTCAGGTTAGCGGATGCCCTTCGGTCAAGCCCCTTCAGGCAACCTTCAGATTTCAGGGGTACGCTCGCAAGCATCAAAATGCGTCTACGCAGCGTCGCCACACTAGTTTTCATGGCAGGGGCCGCAATCGTCAGCGGCGCCCCGCCTGCCTGGCATGTGATCACGAAGATCAAAATCGGAGGCCCGGGCCGCTGGGATTATGCGTATGCCGACAGCGCAAATCACCGTCTGTACGTGGCGCATGCGACCCAGGCGGAGGTGATTGATACAAGCACTGACAAGCCGGTGGGCACGATTCCGAACACCGCCGGAATTCACGGCATCGCAGTGGCGAATGATCTGGGCAAGGGATTCACGAGCAACGGCCAGTCAAACAACGTCACGATATTCGATTTGAAGACCTTGAAAACGACGGGCACAGTGAATACCGGACAGAACCCCGACGCAATCATCTACGAGCCCTCCACACAACACGTGTTCACATTTAATGGCAGGAGCGGAGATTCGACGGCGTTCGACGCGCGGTCCGGAGAGGTGGTGGCCGCTTCGATTGCGCTGGGCGGCAAGCCGGAATTCGCACAAGTGGACGGCAAGGGACGGATTTTCGTGAATCTCGAGGACAAGAACGAAATCGTGATTCTGGATGCGAAGGCGAACGCGGTCACGAATCGCTATTCAATTGCGCCGTGCGACAGCCCGAGCGGACTGGCGTTCGATGCGAAGAAACGACGGCTGTATTCGGTCTGCGAGAACAAAATGATGATCGTGAGCGATCCGGGAGCGGGCAAGGTTCTGGCTTCGGTTCCGATCGGCGCTGGCGACGATGGCGTTGCGTTCGACGATGGATATGCATTCGCCGCCAACGGCCAGGACGGAACGATCACGATGGTTGGCGAAACGGCCCCGGGCAAATTCGAGGCGGTGGCTACGATTCCGAGCCAACGCAGCGCACGGACAATTGCTGCGGACCAGCGCGCGCACAAACTCTACTTGCCCGCCGCGGAGTATGCGCCCGCGGCGCAGAACAGCGCGAAGAAGGGACGTCCGACGCCTCTGCCGGACACGTTCCAGATTCTGGTGGCCGGCCGCTGAGGTCAATTCACCAGGGAGACGCCGGCAATCTTCTCGAGAATGGAGGCGGGCGCGCGCCGCGGGTCCGCCAGACTCGATCGCGAGACGATGACAGTCTGTTCCAGGGCCAGGCGGCCGCCCAGAACGGCGTGCGGCACCACGTCCGTGAAGACCATCCACGTGGATCCGGGCGGGAGCTCGAACCGATATTTCGGGCAACTTCGCTGATATTCCTGGTTGGCTTTCATCCAGGCGTGCATGTGGAGCATGAAGGCGTCGTAAGGCGAGCGGTCAACCACCGGCAAACCTGCGGCGCTCATGCCGCGGGCGGCCGCGCGGCGTACTGCGTGAAGACGAGAACGCGCCAGGGCGGCATAGCGATCGATTCCAGCGCTCGCTGCTTCCCGGGACGCCAACTGCTCGAACGGATCGCTCGTCATCCATTCACGGGATTGATCCGGATTCACGTTCGTGAAACAGCGAAGAATCAGATCTCCGAAAACCGGCCGAGTGGGAAACGCATCGACGTGCAGGAGATCGTTGCGTTTGTTGAGAGGCAATTCGCGGCCGCGTTCCTCTATCGAGCGGAAGCTTGCATAATCCACTTTCCACGAACGGCCGTATTCGGGAAGGACGCGTGAGATGAAGCCGAGGGCCAGCCGGGAATATGCGCGCATGGCCTCGCGTACGCGCGAAGCCTCCTCGCCACCAGCAAGTCCGGAGATCTTGTCCGCGGCCGGTTTATACGCGATGTTTTTGTGGATGGCGCGCGTATCCTGCGCGGCGCCTGTGAGCGCGGCGAGAATTTCAGGAGGAATGGAAAAAACACCCGGAGGGAAAAAAAGAATGTCCCCGATTTCCAGAACATGGCGGGAATCGGCGCCGGGATTTGCAGTTACGAGGTTCAATGGCTCAGTTTATCGTGGGTATTCTATAGTGGAAAATTGCTTCAGATGCTCGAAGCCTTCGCGTTGAGCGACCCGGGCCGAATCCGGTCGACGAATCAGGACACGTTTCGGGTCGTTCCTGAACTCGGGCTCTATCTTCTGGCGGACGGAATGGGAGGCGCGCGCGGGGGCGAACGCGCTTCGCAGCTCGCCGTGGATTCCGTAGTGGATATTTTGTCGCGTTCGCCGCATCGCGACGCGGCGACGCTGCTCGGGGCCGTTGAGGAGGCGAACCAGCGCGTCCTCCACGAATCCCTTCGCGATCCGCAGCTCGAAGGCATGGGTACGACGCTTGTGGCAGTGCTCGAGACCGGCGATCGTGACGTAGCGATTGCAAGCGTCGGAGACAGCCGGGCTTATCTGCTGAGCAATGATAAATTGCGCGCCATCACGGAAGACCAGACCTGGGTTCAGGAAGTGGGCCGGACACTGGGGCTTGACGAGGAGAGTCTGAAAAACCATCCCATGCGCCATGTCCTTACAATGGCCGTGGGTGTCGCCTCATCGATTCGAATTCGGTATTATGCGATCGAACTTGGCTCGGGGGACCTGATGATGCTCTCCAGCGACGGGCTGCATGGCGTCGTTTCCAGTGAAGCGATCGAACAAACCCTGAACGCGGAGAGCACGCTCGAAGAGAAATGCCGCCGGCTGGTGGAGGAAGCCCACCAGGCCGGCAGTCCTGATAATGTGACAGTAATGCTGATTCGAGCGGCGCGCGAACGCGGGGCGCTCGCTTAAGCGGCGATCGGCTCCTGCCGCAGCCACTCTTTCAGCGCTTCGCGATGAAGCAGGATGCCCTTTCGCGAGTAACGCAGGTAGCCCTGGCGGCGGAACTGGTTCATGTAGTGAGTCACAATTTCGCGCGAGGTTCCGACGTACTGGGAAAGCAACTCGTGCGTGAACGGAATCATCTGCACCGACCCGTCTTCAGTCTGATGTCCGAGCCGTTCGGAAAAGCGAATCAACGCTCGAGCCAGACGCCGGGCGATATTGTCGACCGAAAAGCTTTCAATACGGCTTCCGAAGTCCATGGAACGCTGGACCAGAAGCTGCAGCAGAGCAATGGCGAGTTTGGGACGGCGCGTTGCAATTTCTTCGATTTCGGCCGTGGTCCAGGTCATTACCTTCGTGTTTTCCAGCGCAACGGCGATTTCAGTCCGTTGTGGAAGGCCGAGAAACGCAGACTCGCCAAAAAACTCATCCGGCTGATAAATGTCGACCACAACCTGGCGGCCGTCATCGGCCATGCGGCAGACCTTGACCTTACCATCGATGACGAGATAAATACTCGTTGACGGCTGATCCTGGCTGTAGATCGTCTGACCTTTTCGATACTCGAGAATGGTGGAACACGGAAGATGAGCCAGCGGATCTTCCAAAGCTTTTGGTTGCGGTGCGATTGCCGGGCTAGTACCCACGATTACCTCCTGGATTATGACGTATCGATTTATACGAATTTAGCACAGCGACGCGAAGTATAGAACTAAAACTCATCGGCGAGTGTGCTTTCTGACAAGATTCGCCACTCTCGAAGCAAGTCGCATTCCAAAATGACGTTCTAATCCAGACGTTCATTAAACCATCTGGTTTCTGTTGTTTGTGAGTCTCATACCAGTCCGGTCGGCAATTTGTTGTATAACCGTGCGGCACGTACCAGGTAATTTCGGAACTGTAGGATTTTCCATATGTCTTTCAGGCTGCTACTGGCGATGGTCCTGACCCTTTCAACAGCCGCGGGAGCAGAGTACCGTGCGCCTGCGGGACAGCGATACGCGGTGGCCGGGAGGACGGCCTCTATTCTCCCGGGCGGCCGGATTCTGGAGCCACTGGGGCATCAGATTGACACGGGTCCCGGGCCGTTTGGACTCGCAGTAAGCGACCGGGGGGCGGCTGCCAGCGCCAACATCGGCTACGAGCGCTTCGGCGTGACGGTTCTCGAGCCGGAAAAGAATGGATGGCGCGAGAGAGACATCTGGGCGAGAACGCCCGGCGTGCATGTACCCGAGAAGGCGGATCCGGGCTGGAAAGGCGTTTTCTACGGGATCGCCTTCGCGGATGAGCATTCGATATGGGTCTGCGAGGGCGATTCGGGGCGGGTGAGACTTGTCGACGCGAATTCAGGCGATATGCGCAGGCTGGTGAATCTCAACACGGGCGAATGGAAACACAGCTTCTCGACGGATCTGGCGTGGGATCGCAACCGGAAGCTGCTGTATGTGGTCGACCAGGCGAATTTCCGGGTAGCCGTTGTGGACGGCCGCCGTGGGCGCGAGATCGGATCGGTTGCCGTCGGGCGAATGCCGTTCTCGATTACGCTCTCGCCCGACGGTTCGAAGGCGTATGTGACCAATGCAGGCGTATTTCGATATCAACCGCTGCCCGGCGCCTCCACAGCCGACCCGGTACGGACAGGACTGCCCTTCCCCGCGTTCGGGTTTCCATCTCCGGAGAGCATGACAGGCGCAAAACGAACGACCGAGGCGGGGGCGATCGATGTTCCTCCGCTGGGCGACCCGAACGTTCGGGAATCGAATTCCGTCTGCGTCGTCGACCTTCGCGATTCAGCCACGCCGAAGGTGACCGCCTGGATTCGTACGGGCCGCCCATTCGGCCCGATGACGCAGGGCGGCAGCGCGCCAGCGGGCGTGGTCGCGACAGAGGATCGGGTTTTCGTTTCGAATGCGCATGACGACTCGATTACCGTCATCGACGCGCACACCAACAAGGTTCTGCGCGAGATTCCTCTGTGGCTGCCCGGACTCGAGAAACTGAGGGGCATTTTGCCCGCCGGGATGGCGTGGGACCCCGTCACGAAGCGGCTTCTTGTCGCCGAAACCGGAATTAACGCGGTCGCGATCGTCGAGCCGGAGAAACCGGCGATTGTCGGATTGATTCCTGTTGGCTGGATGCCGACGCGAGTGGCCCTGGCCGGCAATCGCGTGTTTGTGGCCAACGCGCGGGGGCGCGGAACCGGTCCGAACCTGCGCCGCCCGCTGATGGATCTCGGCGAAACGCCCTATCTGCATCGCGGAACGATCTCGACGTTCATCATCCCGGCGGACTCCGAACTGCCGAAACTCAGGCAGACGGCGCTGCTTGCGGGCGGTCTGCTGCCCGCGCAGGGTCCGCCGGCGGCATGGCCGCGCGGCGTTCGATACGTGATTCTGATCGTGAAGGAGAACCGAACATTCGACGAGGTCTTCGGGGACGTTTCGGAGGCGGGCAACGGAAAAGTGCGATCGTACCCGCTACTGGCGCGATTTGCAGGCGAAGACGGCCGCGCGGATGGGCATAACACGCAATTCAGCATCCAGCACGCCGCGATAACGCCGAATCATCACGCGATCGCAAAACGCTGGGCCTTCAGCGACAATTTTTACGCCGATTCCGATGTGAGCACGGAGGGAAACCACTGGCTCACGGGGGCATACCCGGACCTTCTTACGCAAAGCGGACTGCTGGCTGCGTACGGCGGGCAGCGCCAATTTGATCTGACAGACAATTCACCGGGGCGTCTGCTGTTCGGCGGGTCAGGTTCGTCCACACTCCCGGATGAACAGCCCGAGGCCGGAAGTCTCTGGCATCATCTGACGCGAAATGGCGTATCGTTCCGGAATTTTGGCGAGGGCCTGGAACTCGCGGGCGCGGCGAAAGAGAAAAAAGAAGAAGACACAGGCGCGCGGTTCCTGACGAATACGCCGATGCCCGAGCCGTTGTTTGAGAATACTTCGCGCGAATATCCCGGATTGAATATGAATATCCCTGATCAATATCGGGCTTCGCAATTTATCCGCGAAATCGAGAAACGGTACGTAAAGGGAGGCGAGCCGCTTCCCCGCTTCATCTGTATTTATCTGCCCGGCGATCACATGGCGCCGCCGCGCCCGGCGGACGGATATCCATATGAGGCTTCCTGGGTGGAAGACAACGACCTTGCCCTGGGCAGGATCCTCGAATACCTGTCACATACGAGATGGTGGCGGGAAATGCAGGTCCTGATTACGGAGGACGCGGCGCAGGGCGGACTCGACCACATCGACGCGCATCGCACGATTCTGCTGGCGGCCGGACCCTATACGAGAAAGAACTACTGTTCGCACACGAATAGCAGCTTTCCGGGCCTGCTGAAGACCGTTTTGGGGCTCCTCGGGATGCCGCCGCTGAACCTGATGGATGCGACCGCCACGGATCTCCGGGACCTTTTTACGAACGAACCGGACAACACGCCTTACGCCGCGCGAATTCCAGACAAGCGGGTGTTCGACGCCGGCGCAGTGAACACAGGCAATAAAATACCGGTTCGGGGCGACCCACCTTTGTAAATTTCGGCGAAATCCCGGCAAACAGACATCTATTTCCGCGGTCCGGTGGGACAATTCTGGAAATACGGTCGTCTCATGACTCATAACGGCTTCATACCTCACGGTTATTGCATGCAATGGGATGTACCGCTCATCGTCACGTATGTGATTACCGATGCGCTGGTTGCGCTTTCTTATTACTCGATTCCCGCGGCCCTGTTTCTGATCGCCTTCAGGAAGCGTCAGGCGGTGCCGGTTCAGCCGCTGTTGATCCTGTTCGGGCTTTTCATTGCGTTCTGTGGAGGTGGACACGCGATCGACATTGTCTCGCTCTGGAAGCCTCTGTACTGGCTGAAGGGGATCTGGAACGTGGGCACGGCTTCAACTTCGGCGATTACGGCCATTATTCTTTTTCCCAAGGTGCTCGAGTTCGTCAACATGCCGGAGACGGCGGCCAGGCTGGAACGGGAAAAGAGCCAACTTGAGGAAAGGCAAAGCCTGCTTCATGCAGTCCTCGAGTCCGCGTGGTCAGGGATAATTCTCGCCGACTGCTACGGCAGAACGCTGTTGCATAACGCGACGGCCGCGCAAATTCTCGGATCCGCGCCGGGAGAAGCGCCGCAAGTGGACTGGCCGGGGCGCCGGCCTACCGACGAAGATGTCACGCGCCTTCCAAACGGGAGGATTGTCGAGCGATTTACCCGGGAGGTACCGGGCTACGGGCAGTTATACGCGTTGCGCGACATCACCGAACGGCGCGCGTCCGACGAGCAGCGGCTCCGGCTCGAGCGCATTATTCAGACAATGACGCAGGGATTCGCCATTATCTCGGCGGAGGACGGCGCAATCATGTCCACAAATCCGAGCTTTGACCAGATGCATGGCTGCCGTGAAGGCGAGCTCATTTCCCGGAAATTCGAAACGCTGCTCGACGGATCCGCAGAGGATTCGCAGGCCGCGGCAAAGGAGATGATCAGCTACACCGTGAACGAGGGCTTCTGGGAAGGCGAGATGAATTGCCGGAAGAGCGACGGAGCGGCATTCATCGCGCATGCCCGGCTGAACCTGCACGAACACGGCGAAAGCCGGCTCATCTCAGTTATTCAGGTGGACATCACTGAGCAGAAGCAGCTCGAACAGGAAGGCAGGCGGTTACAGGAGAAGATGCTCGAAACCGCCAGGCTGGAAAGTGTGGGCGTGCTGGCCGGCGGAATCGCGCACGACTTCAACAATCTGCTGACCGGAATTCTGGGTAATGCCAGCCTGGTGTACGATCAGCTCTCGCCATCAAGCCCGCTCCGGCCGCGCGTGAAAGACGTGGTGGCGGCGAGCCAGCGCGCAGCGGAGCTCACGCGACAGCTCCTTGCGTACGCCGGTAAGGGCAGATTTCTGCTGGAGAAGGTGGAACTGAATTCGCTGCTCCAGGAAATCGCCAGACTCGCGCGGATGGCGATTCCCAGAAGCGCCCGACTCACTATTCGAGCCGGCGAAGAACTTCGGATCGACGGCGATCGAGGGCAATTGCACCAGCTTTTGATGAATCTGATCATCAACGGCGCTGAGGCGATTGAGGACCGTAGCGACGGATCGGTGACCGTCTCGATGGAGCGCGAACATCTGGATTCTGATGCCGTCGCGGCGCTGTTCAGCCCCGAATCGCTAAAACCGGGCGAGTATGTAGTGATTGAGATTCAGGACAACGGTGTGGGAATGGCGCCTGAGACCATCTCCCGTATCTTCGACCCGTTCTTTACGACGAAATTCACGGGAAGAGGGCTCGGACTGGCCGCGGCGATGGGCATTGTTCGGGGTCACAAGGGCGCGATCAGAGTTTATAGCGAAATCGGCGTGGGCAGCACGTTCCGCGTTTATTTACCGGTTGCGGGCAATGACGGCAACGCCGTAGAACAGGAAGAACCTGCTACGGCCGAACTGATGGGAACGGGAACCATTCTGGTGATCGACGACGAGGAATCCGTGCGGAAGATGGCGCGGCACACGCTCGAGTTCTACGGGTATAGGGTGATCGAAGCTGAAAATGGCAAGCGCGGCCTGGAAATTTTCGAGGAGAACGGAAAATACGTCTCCCTGGTCCTGCTCGATCTCACGATGCCGGTGATGAACGGAGAAGAGGCCCTGCAAAGCATACAAAGAATCCGGCCGCGCGTCCCGATCATCCTCTCGAGCGGCTTCAACGAAACGGAGGCGCTGCGTCGATTCGGGTCAGCCAGCGTGTCCGGTTTTCTTCAGAAACCATATACGTCGGCAAAACTTGCGGAAACGGTGCGGAAGGCTCTTCCAGGACTTCGAGGCGGAATCGTGGAACGGGGACCGGACGGGGAATTGAAGACGATAAGCTGAATACAGTGCTGGTTACGATAGCGTCTGGCCCACCTCTGCGCCCCCAATGGCTGCGAGCCCCTGCGCCCGTGGGCGAAAACTACCGTGAGCTGAAGGCGCTGATCACGGATTTGAAGCTGCACACGGTGTGCGAGAGCGCGGCATGCCCCAACGTGGGGGAGTGCTGGAACCGGCGGACCGCGACTTTCATGATTCTGGGCAACGTGTGTACGCGGCGCTGCGGATTCTGCGCGGTGCAAAAAGGCGGTCCCCTGCCGGTGGATTACGATGAGCCACGCCGGGTTGCGGAAGCCGTGGCGGCTCTGGGTCTTCGCTACGCCGTTGTGACCAGCGTGAACCGCGATGACCGGAAAGATGGGGGCGCGGATCTGTTCGTGTCAACCATCGGGGCCATTCGGGCACGCGTTCCCGGATGCCGCGTTGAAGTGCTGGTTCCGGATTTTCAGGGCAGCCACGCCGCCATGAGAGCCGTAATGGATGCGCACCCGGATGTCCTCAATCACAATACGGAAACGGTCCCGCGGCTATACCGTCAGGTTCGTCTCGGCGCCCGCTACGAACGCTCGCTCGAGATGCTGCGTTACGCAAAGGAGCTTGGTCCCGAAACTCCCGTGAAATCCGGTCTGATGCTCGGGCTGGGAGAAACGCAGGAAGAGGTGCTCGGGGTGATGCGGGACCTGCGCGCGCACGGCGTGGACATTCTGACGCTTGGGCAATATCTGAGGCCATCTCCGAAGCATTTGCCGATCGTGAAATACGTGACGCCCGAAGAGTTCCAGGAATTTCGCCGCGCCGGGAGCGCGATGGGGTTCGCCCATGTGGAAGCGGGGCCGCTGGTCCGCAGTTCTTATCATGCCGACGATTCTCATCTCGCCGCATCGGCTCCGCACACGCGGAATTGAAATTAGCCGCACGACTACTACGCGACTGAATCGCGGATTCAGGCGAAGCCTTGAGACCGGAAATTCGTGCTAACTTCTTGATGTCTATTTAATCTTCACGGAAATTTCATGCGCGGAAGATTCCGACACACCGCCCGTATCCGTAAATAAACATACGCTTTTAACGAGCTAAACCGCACGAAACCCATCTACTCTTAAGCAACAGGTATGCCGTCAGCCACACGTGAACGCAAAACCCCGCCCGCGCAGAGCAGCGAATTGCTGGATGTCCTCCTCGCCGTTCAGCGGGGCAATTTTTCCGCTCGAATGCCGCACGACAAGACAGGACTCGACGGCAAGATCTGCGATGCCCTGAATGCGGTCATCGAAATGAACCAGCGGCTCTCGCAGGAGCTTCAGCGGATTGGCAACGCAGTCGGCAAAGAAGGCAAGATCACGCAACGCGCGTTTCTGGGCGATGCGACGGGCGGGTGGTTCGACTGCGTAGAGTCGGTCAACGGGCTGATTGCGGATCTGGTTCAACCATCCACCGAAGTGTCGCGGATTATCGGAGCCGTGGCAAAGGGGGACCTCTCGCAGAGCATGGCTCTTGAAGTAGAAGGGCGACCGCTCAAGGGCGAATTCCTGCAGACAGCTCGCGTTGTGAACACGATGGTGAGCCAGTTGAACTCATTTGCATCGGAAGTCACCCGTGTGGCGCGAGAAGTCGGGACAGAGGGCAAGCTTGGCGGTCAGGCGGTAGTGGAAGGCGTCGCGGGCACGTGGAAAGACCTCACGGAAAGCGTCAACTCAATGGCGAGCAACCTGACCAATCAGGTGCGCAACATCGCTGGAGTTACGACGGCGGTTGCCAAAGGTGATCTGACTACAAAGATCACGGTGGATGCTCGGGGGGAAATTCTGGAGCTGAAGAACACGATCAACACCATGGTGGATCAGCTCAGCTCGTTCGCATCGGAAGTAACGCGCGTGGCGCGTGAAGTGGGCTCGGAAGGCAAGCTCGGCGGCCAGGCAGACGTGCGCGGCGTCGGTGGCGTTTGGAAGGATCTGACGGACTCTGTAAATACGATGGCGGGCAACCTGACGAATCAGGTGCGCAATATCGCGGGTGTTACTACGGCAGTTGCGAAAGGCGATCTCTCAACCAAGATCACGGTAGACGCTCAGGGCGAAATTCTGGAGCTGAAGAACACCATCAACACAATGGTGGACCAGCTCAATGCATTCGCCAGCGAAGTGACGCGCGTGGCGCGTGAAGTGGGCTCGGAAGGCAAATTGGGTGGCCAGGCGGACGTGCGCGGCGTCGCGGGCGTGTGGAAAGACCTCACCGAGAGCGTCAACTCGATGGCCAGCAACCTGACGGATCAGGTGCGCAATATCGCGGGCGTCACCACGGCGGTGGCGAAGGGCGATCTTTCGACAAAGATCACGGTGGCGGCGCGCGGGGAAATCCTGGAGCTGAAGAACACGATCAACACCATGGTGGATCAGCTCAGCTCGTTCGCATCCGAAGTGACGCGCGTGGCGCGAGAGGTCGGAACCGAAGGCATTCTTGGCGGCCAGGCGGAAGTGAAGGGCGTGGCCGGCACATGGAAGGACCTGACGGACTCAGTGAATTCGATGGCGCGCAATCTTACAGCGCAGGTCCGCAACATTGCGGAAGTCACGACTGCCGTCGCGAAGGGAGACCTTTCGCGCAAGATTACGGTCGACGTTCGCGGCGAAATTCTGGAGCTGAAGAACACGATCAACACCATGGTGGATCAGCTCAGCTCGTTTGGGTCGGAAGTGACGCGCGTGGCGCGTGAAGTCGGAACCGAAGGCAAATTGGGCGGCCAGGCAGACGTGCGCGGGGTTGCGGGCACCTGGAAGGACCTGACGGACTCGGTCAATTCAATGGCCAGCAATCTGACGAATCAGGTGCGCAACATCGCCGACGTGACAACGGCCGTAGCCAATGGCGATCTTTCGACAAAAATTACGGTAGATGCTCAAGGCGAAATTCTGGAGCTGAAGAGCACCATCAACACCATGGTGGATCAGCTCAA
>Ga0157370_10001607_pt1 | contig 27932 bp, 27 predicted proteins | sample C35metaG_FD_113463 | JGI IMG/M metagenome (GOLD analysis project Ga0157370, IMG submission 113463) | Corn rhizosphere microbial communities from Kellogg Biological Station, Michigan, USA - C3-5 metaG | ecosystem: Host-associated > Plants > Roots > Rhizosphere > Soil | place: USA: Michigan...
GATTGAGTCGATGAGGAGACCCGGCGCCTCACCAAGTTGAGCACGCACGACCCCCATCGGATCGACGAGCATGCTACCGCCGATGTTGTCGGGGCCGCATTCACCCGCCGCGGCGATGTAGCAGGTATTTTCAAGTGCTCGTGCGGCAACCAGTAGGTCCCAATGGCGCTCCTTCAGCAACCCGCGGCGCCACGCGGCGGGCAGAGCGATTAGGTCCGCACCGTCGTCCGAAAGAACCCGCGCCACCTCGGGGAAGCGGACGTCGTAGCAGGTCATCAACCCGATTCTGAGGCCGGCGTGCTCGAACACTGGGGGTAACCGGTCGCCGGGCTGCACACGATCCGACTCGCGTACGCCGAAAGCGTCGTAGAGATGCAACTTGCGGTACGAAGCAAGAATCTGCCCGTTGCTCGCAGCAATCGCCGTGTTGTATACCCTATTGTTCTGCGCTGGCTCATGGACGCCAACGACTACAGCGAGCTCGCTGCCTGCGGTTGCTCCGACGATGCCGCTTACGAATGGCCCATCTAGCGTCTGAGCAGCATCCAGGATTCGGCTTGGTTCGCCCGTGAAGCGTGCCAGCACGCCCTCTGGCAACACAAGGAGTTCCGCGCCTTGGGCCTTCGCCGACGCGATCAATGCATGGCAGGTCTTGAGATTCTTCTCCCATGTTGGGGACGCCTCGAACTGCCCGATCGCTACCTTCATGGGGCACCGATCCGGGTGCCAGTGGTGCCGGCCGAACAGCGAGAGGGTCGTCTCAGCAAGGTGGTCCGCGGTGAGTGGGTCGAGGCCACCGCCGGGTGCCGACTACTCGTAGTCACCATGTTTCCTCGAAGATTCGGAACCAGTTCGCGCCGGCGAGCTTGCGCACCGTTTCTTCTGTGTATCCGCGTTGACGGAGCGCATCGAGGACGGAAGGAATGCAGCTCAACGAATCGAACCCGTCCGCATAGATCGTTTCCCAGCTGTAACCGGCCACTAGGTCTGGCATGCGCCGACCAGAGTTGCTGAACCAGCGGACTGCCCAGTGCTCTGCGATATCCGTACCGATCGCTACGTGGTCGTCCCCGACCAGCTCCAATGCGCGATCTACGTGGTTGAGATAATCCTCGAGCTTTGGCCGCTGGCCGGGCCGTTTCTGGCAGAACGGCGAATAGGGCGACAGCGCGATGATCCCTCCACGATCGGCAAGGTTCTTGATGAGGTCATCGGGCTTGTTCCTGAGGCACTCGGTAAGCGATGCACAACCCGTGTGAGTAAACACGCACGGCTTGTCGGAATACTCGATTGCCTCAAGACCGGTCCTGAGCCCTACGTGCGACAGGTCGATGAGGATGCCTAGCCGGTTCATCTCGCGGACGGCTTGACGGCCGATCGTCGTCAGGCCCCCGTCTACCGGTTCGAAGCAACCATCGCCGAGGCGATTCCTCTCGTTGTAGGTCAGTTGCGCGATCTTCACCCCGTTGCGATGTAGGAAGGGCAGCAGGTTGACGGGGTCCGCTTCGATGGGTGCACAGTTCTGCAGCGTGAGAATCAGCGCAAGGCGCCCAGTCTCCTTCGCAGCGGCTATGTCCGCTGTTGACGTTGCCACTAGGCACTTGTCCGGGCGGACCTCTGCGAGGTTGTAGTAGACGTTGATCTCTTCGATCGCTTGAAAGAGACCCCCGACCATGTGCGCGCCGATTTGTGCCGACACCGTAACGCACACTGCCGAGACGCCGGCATCAAGGATCTGGTCTAGAAAGCGATCGGAACCAATACGCGGCGTACACCCGTCGATCACTACGATGTCCGAATTCACACTCAAGGTTGCCCTCCGTGGGTCCAGTTGCGCTGAGCCGCTGTTGCTGCGCGGGCTGGTTCGGTCATGCCTCCGTCGACCTTCGGAACCAGCCGTTGCCGTGCAGGTTAGAGACGTCCGCGACCTAACGTCAATGCTATGGTTCGCATCGCATCGATGCATGTGGGCTATCGGCTGCGTTTTGATCTCCGAAGGTCCGGGCTGCTTCAGCGCGGCCTCGTCGGTGACGTCGGGCAGCAACACTGGCTTCGCCGGGCCTGTTGCATCCCCGAGGCAGATTTGCCACCCTCGCTGAGAAACGGCGTCCCACTCGGACCTCGAAGCCATCGATTCGCATGTCCGGCCACGCAGTAGCTTTGCCGCGGTTGAGGCACCTGCACCATGGATCGGCGGCTAGGGAGGCCGTCAGGTATCGCCTGGGGCACACGAATATTGACGGACGCGCACAAGGGCTAATAAGTCGACGTGAAGGGTTGGAGCGAACCTCGTGGATGGAAGCAAATCGTCGGATTCTAATCTGCCGCTTACCGTGAATGATGCTGCCGCCATGCTACGGTCTGGCGAACTCACGAGCGTCGCGCTGACAACAGCGCTACTCGCGCGCGCGGATGTCATTGACCCCATAATCGGCACGTATGTCACCCGCCTCGATGACTATGCGATGGAAAGGGCCGAACTAGCAGACCACGACTTCCGCCGCGGCATAGACAGGGGCATGTATCAAGGCGTACCGATCGGAATAAAAGACATCCTCGCAGTTGCCGCTGGCCCCACCACTGCGAATAGCCTCATCCTCAATCGCTCTTGGGGCCATGAGAGACAAGGGCCCGTAGTATCCCGCTTGGAACGTGCAGGCGCCGTCATCACCGGTAAACTCACGACGTCCGAATTCGCCATCGGCTATCCCGATCCCGGAAAACCCTTCGCGATCCCCCGAAATCCCTGGGACGTCGAGCGATCCGCAGGCGGATCGAGCGCTGGAACCGCCAACGGTATCGCTGCCGGACTAGTGCTCGCCGGTATTGGCACGGACACTGGCGGCAGCATCAGGCTGCCCGCGGCATGGAACGGTGTGACCGGTCTAAAGCCAACATTCGGCCGGGTTCCGAAGTCTGGCTGCGTCCCTCTCGCATACACCCTCGACCATGTCGGCACCATGGCTCGTTCCGCACGAGATTGCGCGGGGATGTTGCAGATCATAGCTGGGTACCATCCGAGTGACGAGTCCTCGGCCGACCGGCCTGTCGACCGGTACGTCGAAGCGCTGCGGCCGGACCTCACCGGAGTTACTATCGGGGTTGATAGGAGTAACCATTTTCCACCTAACAGCGATCCTAACCTCGCTGAATGTTTCGAAGCCGCTCTTGCGCTACTCGTAAGTCAAGGGGCAAAGCTGAGCGACTTGACCTTGCCATTATATGAAGAGACAACGACAGCCCTTTGGATTATGCTCTCGGCAGAGGCCCTGGCATATCACCGTGCGGACCTTTCGACCCGCTGGGGCGACTACCATGAGCTGACCCGGATAAACGTCTCTCAGGGCGCGCTGAGTTCCGCCGCAGACTATGTCCAGGCCGCCCGCGTGCGTCGTGTCGCACAACATCATTTGGGCGAGCTGTTCAAGTCTGTTGACGTTATCGCAACTATTCCAACCGCCGTCGCCGCACGGACGCTCAAGGAGGCGTACATGGTTCGGACTCCGTCGTTCACCCGTGCAATCTTTACGGGGTATTGGAACGCCGTCGGCAACCCGACGATCGCGGTGCCGATGGGCTTTAACTCAGACGGGCTACCCCTATCGCTCCAGCTCTCGGGAAGGCCATTTGAGGAGTCTTCCGTCCTGCGAGTTGCCGACGCGTACCAGAGCGTCACCGACTGGCACCTGCGCACATGCGCACCCGCGATGCAGCACACAACGACGGTAGGAGCCGACGATGTCAAGTGACGAGACAGAAGCGGTCGTTCGCATGCTGATCTCTTCCGCGCGCCTCACCCCGAGCGGCGATGAACTCCGGGCCTTGGTGGATCTCTACCCGTCGCATAAGGAGGGCATTGAGCGGCTCTACCGCATCACGGAAACTCGCTACGCGGACCCGGCCGTCGTCTTCGTCGCCGCGCCTACATTTGCAGACTGGAACGAATAGGACGACCGTGCGCCTCCGACGCGCAAGTCGACGCCCTGCGCCAGACAACAACGGGGGGCGAAACGCGCGCAGGAGGGTTGTGTTGCCGGACCCAGGCTCTTGCGGACGAGTGGAGTCGTGGCTGCATCATCGGGCCATACTCCGATCTTGAGGGTTGGTGCGGTCGGCGCTGGTGAGGGGCGTCAAGCTGCGCCTGCGAACGCATCAGAATTGGGGAGGCTGTGCGAACGACCGCCGTCGAGACCGCACGCCTCCCCGGCGAAACGTCGCACGTCGAGCCCGCCGTCCAACAACCTAGCCCCGCTGCTTACGGCGGTACATCCCACGATCGAGGGCCGCTACTTCGGTTGCGCGAATGTGGCAATGGCTTCGCACACGGAAGCATTTCGCTCCCCGGTCGTGAGGTTGCGTCGATTTTGATGTGCGGGTGGAGACTGGGGCCAACGAGGCCCAGACAACAGGCGACCGATTTCGACCGTCGCATAGACGGGCTCGGTTTCGAGTTCCGCGAGGACATTGCCGTCATCATCGATGATCGGCGCCGGGCCGACCTGCGATGAACCAACGATCACGACGCCGTTGTCCATCGCGCGTGCACGCGCGGTTACCTGCCGGTGCCCGACGTGACGGTCTTGCTCGTAAGGCCACAGCACGATGTCGGCGTGTTTCAGAGACGCCAGCCGCAGAGGCTCCGGGTACCACATGTCCCAGCAGATGACGATCGCCACCTGCCCGACATCCATCCCGAACACGTCGAGGGTAGTCCCCGCCTGCACGCCACCCAGAATCTCGAGGGTCGTGAGGTGCGTCTTGCGGTACTCACCGATCAGGTCGCCGTGCCGGTCGACGAGCAAGGCGGTGTTGTAGACCTGTCCGTCGGCCGCTGCTTCGTAGAAGGCCGCAGCCACATTCGCGCCGCTGGCGATGGCACCCTCGGCAAGTCTGGCGAGAATCCTTTGCCGACCAATCGCGACTTCTCGCGGGCCACCTTCGACCCCCCAGCTCGCGCACATCTCCGGAAGGCACACGATGTCCGGGTGATGCTCCGCTGTTGCCGCCAGGGTTGGAATGATCTGGCTGAGATTGAACTCAATGGTCCGCTCGCGGTTGGCGGGCAGGCGGGCACTTGCGACCGTGACCTGCCGCGACGGTAGGGCTTGGCACTCAGTGAGTCGCGGAGTGGTCCACCGCAGAGTCGCGGACCCAACGTTGGTGGCCAGCAGGATGATCGTGCAGGTAGCGGCGTCGGGTGGTGGCTCGGCGATCAGGCGGAGTTCATGCGCGGATTCGCCGTATTCGTAGGGCAGGAGATAGTCGACGCCGAGCATTGCACCATCGGTGGCGTTCCACTGCACCAGCGCCTTGGCGGTGGTGAGGGTCTCCTCGGTTTCGCACTCCGCGGTCGTCGTGATCTCAAGAGCGGGTGACGCCACGGGTACCGGCGCTGACTGCCAGTAGCCGGAGCTCGCTGCGTGATTGCCGTTCGCTCGTATGCACAGCCTGCCGTCAAACTGCTCGAAAACAAGTGACCGGCTACCGGTCAGAGAGCCGCTCGTCCAGGAGGTAGGGATCATCTTGCGCGCGCCTTCGCGCCGCATCGGTTGCTCAGTCGTGCCTGATCAGCGACGTAGTAGGGACGGCTGCCCATTATCGGTCCCTCGCAGGGCGGGCTAGTGTGAGTGACGCGGCACTTCATGACCACTCCCTCCGACCAAGAAGTCCAGGTCGGCGCCTTGGTCCGCCTGCAGCACGTGGTCGAAATAGAGGCGAGCCCAACCACGCTCCGGCGGCGGCGACGGAGGTTGCCAGGCCAATCGCCGACTGGCTAGTTCGTCGGCATCTACGAGGAGGTCGAGGCGCCTGGCCGCGACGTCGAGTTCGATCCAGTCGCCCGACCTAACGAGCGCCAGCGGGCCACCAACTGCCGCCTCCGGGGCAACGTGGAGCACACATGTGCCGTAGCCGGTACCGCTCATTCGGGCGTCGCTAATGCGCACCATGTCGTAGACGCCCTCGGCCAGCAGCTTCGCTGGAATGGCAACGTTGCCGACCTCAGGGAAACCCGGGTAACCCTTAGGCCCACAGTTTCGTACGACGAGGACGGTTGCAGCATCAACGGGCAGCTCGGGGTCGTCACATACCTCGTTGTACTCCTCGATTCGATCGAAGACGAGGGCCCGACCCCGATGCTGCAGCAGCCGCGGCGACGCAGCGCTCACCTTGAGTACGGCGCCGCGCGGCGCCAGCGTGCCGCGTAAGACGACGGTACCGGCACCCGCAGGTTGGACCGGCGCCTCAAGCGTGCCGATTACCTCGTCGTTCCAGCAGCGCGATCCTTGGATGTTCGCTGCCACCGACCGGCCAGTGACGGTGACGTGCTCCCGGTGAATGAGAGCTCCGAGCGCGTCCATGACGGCGGGGACGCCACCTGCGTAGTAAAAGTCTTCCATCAGGAACTTTCCCGACGGCATAACGTTCGCCAGCACGGGCACTTCCCGGGCAAGCTCGTCGAAGTCGTCCAGAGTCAACGGCACGCCGAGCCGTGCCGCGATCGCAAGCAGATGCACGGTTGCGTTGGTCGAACCGCCAATAGCAGCGCAAACTTTGATGGCATTCTCAAAAGCCTCGCGGTTCAGCACTTTCGACAGCCGAAGCTGCTCGTCGACCATGCCGACGATCCGCCTGCCAGCCGTCTGGGCGACTGCGAAGCGGCGGGCGTCGACAGCCGGGACGGCGGCAGAGCCCGGCAACTGCACGCCCAACGCCTCCGCCACACATGCCATGGTCGAGGCCGTACCCATCGACATGCAGTGCCCGTTGCTGCGCGACATGCATCCTTCCGCCTCAGAAAACTCAGTAGCCGAGAGCGTGCCGGCGCGCACCTCCTCGCTCAGGCGCCAGACATCCGTGCCCGAACCGATGTCGCGGCCGTGAAACTTCCCATTCAGCATGGGACCGCCGGTAACCATGATGGTGGGTAGGTCGACACTCGCCGCCCCCATGAGCTGGGCGGGCGTTGTTTTGTCACACCCCGAGAGCAGGACGACGCCGTCCAGCGGATTGGCGCGGATGGACTCCTCCACCTCCATCGCCATCAGATTCCTGAACAGCATGGTGGTCGGGCGCATCACGGACTCGCCAAGAGACATGGTGGGGAACTCGAGCGGGAATCCTCCCGCCTCCCAGACACCGCGCTTCACCGCCTCCGCAACTCGTCGCAGGTGTGCGTTGCAGGGAGTCAGCTCGGACCAGCTGTTGGCGATGCCGATGACAGGCCGGCCGTCAAATGCGTCGGGCAGAAAGCCCTGATTGCGCATCCACGAGCGATGGATGAAGCCGTTCCGCCCTTCGGCACTGAACCAGGCAGCGCTCCGTCGTGCGGCACGACCGATGCCTGGCCCGCTCGAAGGCATGTCAGAGGACACCGAACTCCTTGAAAGCTTGAGTGCTAGACATTCCGTGCTCGATCGCAGCGCGCACCAGCCCTTCCGCCTTCAGCTTGGCTTGAGCCGCCTCGAGCACCTCCGCCTCGCAGTCCTGGGGAACCACGACGACGCCGTCGACGTCGCCGACGACGAGATCACCTGGGTGGACCCAAACCCGCCCGTACAGGGCGGGCGCCCGGAAATCGACTACGGCTGCCCGGACCCGCGCGTCTTGACCGTAGGCGCCTCGTGAGAACACGGGCCATTGCTGGCGGAGCACCTGAGAGGTATCGCGGTGAAAGCCGTCGATCACGGCGCCGGCCGCACCGCGAACCTTTGCGGTTGCGGTAAGCAGCTCTCCCCACGCGGCGCACGGCGTGCGGCCACCACGCGCCAGGTAAATCTCATCCCTCTGGAGCTGATCGAGCGCATCCGTCAGCCTGCCGAAAGCGCGGTCTTCCTCGCCGGAGACGTCGTCGATGATCACTGGCATCGCGCGGCCTGCCAAGGTCATGTCCGCGTCCAGCGGTCGAATCGAGGGCGGCAGGAATTGATTCGGACGCCCGACCTGATCGAGCACGTCTCCAACGACTGCCGTCCGCAACCGAACGGCTCGCACTAGTTCCAGGTGCCGATCCGCTGCTGCCATCGTCATTGCCTCCCTCCCACGAAGGAGCTGCCAGTTCGGGGTGTGCTAGCTGAAGTACTGTCCGCCATTGATGTTCAGCACTTCTCCGGTGATCCACTCGGCTGCCGTGGTGCAAAGCCAGGACACGGCGCCGGCCACGTCGTCCGGGTACCCGGCGCGCCGCAGGGGCAGCCCCGCAATGGCCGAGGCTTGCGCTTCGAGAGGCGTGAACTTCTCATGGAAGGGCGTGTCGAGGATGAGTCCCGGCGCAACCGCATTGACGGTGATTCGCCGTGGCGCCAATTCCTTCGCGAGCGCCCGGGTGAGGCCGAGCATGCCGGCCTTCGCGGCTGCGTAAGCAGTGTTGCCCTCACCACCACCGTTGTGCGCCGCAAGGGATGACACGTTGATGATGCGGCCGCCGATAGGCAGGCGCGGCACAACCGCGCGAGCGCAGAAGAAGGCGCTGCTCAAGTTCACGTCAATCACTCGGCGCCATAGGTCATTGCTCATCGAATGAACTGCTTCGCGGGCGATGAGGCCACCGGCGTTGTTGACAAGGATGTCCAACGCCCCGAATCGAGCTACCACTTCGTCGATGGCCGACTCGACATCGTCGCTGATCGTGACATCGAGTTCGATGCCCAGCGCTGGCCGGCCGAGTTCCTCCAGCGATGCCAGCAGCTCTTTTCCTTCGACGGCGTGCTCACGCCACGTGAATGCCACGCTCGCCCCGGCATCGGACAGTGCTTTGACGATGCCTCGTCCGATTCCGACGGCGCCGCCGGTAACGAACGCGACCTTTCCGTCGAGGATGCCCTTCGACACTTGGTCCTCTTTCATGTTTCCTCGTGGTTAGTCGTTCGGAGCCATCGACGAGCGGCCCGAAACCAACCTCGGGCTCGAGTCACGGCTGCGCTGTGGTCAGGTGGTCGCGGACGTCGGGGCGTGGGCAGATCCCGACATGAGCAGTGCATCGAGTCGTTGTCGCGCCTCGACGAAAGCCGGGTCGGATCTGAGTTCTGGCCGCCGCGGCCGCGGGAAGTTGTTGATTTCGACGGCGTGAATCCGGCTCGGCCGCGCGGTCATCACGACAACCGCATCGGAGAGCAGGAGCGCCTCTTCCAGATCGTGGGTGACGAACAGGACTGTCTTGCGTCGCTCCTCCCACAAGCGCAGGAGTTCGAGTTGCATCTGCTCCCTGGTCAGCGCGTCGAGGGCGCCGAACGGCTCGTCCATGAGCAGGACGTCCGGATCTGCGGCATAGCTGCGCGCAAGGTCTACCCGCTTACGCATCCCGCCGGAAAGCTCTCGTGGATACGCGTGCGCGAACGCGTCCAGACCAACCAAGGAGATCCACTCGTCTGCCGCTCGCTGGCGCTCCCGCCGCGGAACGCCTCGCATGCGGGGCCCATAGGCCACATTTCTTCTGACGGTCAGCCAGGGAAACACCGCGTCTTGCTGAAAGACCATGCCGCGCTTGGCATCGGGTCCGTGCACCCGCTCGCCTTCGACGAGCACGCTTCCTTCGGTCGGGGTTACGAGACCCGCGACGATACGCAGGAGGGTCGACTTTCCGCATCCCGAAGGTCCGACGAAGCTCACGAAGCTGTTCCTGGCGATGTCGAGGCTCGTGCGGCCCAGTGCCTCCAACGGGTCTGACCGGCGGGTACGCACGTATTCGTGCCGCACGTCGACCAAGGAGATAGCGATGCCCTGTTCCGACGTCTTGACAGGCACTGCGCTCGTCATGGACATACTCACCGCTTGACCTCCGCCCATCGCGTGACGCGACGTTGCACGAACTTCAGGAGTTGATCCATCACGGTCGCAAGTGCGCCGATGAACACGATTACGACCATGACGAGATCGGTCTGGAAGAACTGGCTGCCTTCTTGCAGCAGGTAGCCGAGACCCTGCTGTGCTGCGATCAATTCAGCGGCGACCAGGGTCGCCCACGACACAGCCAAGGCGACGCGCAGCCCAGCGAAGAGGTACGGCACAGCCGACGGCAACGCGACGCTGTAGAAGACCTGAAACCTGCTGGCGCCCAGCGTCTCTGCGGCTTCAACGTATGTATTGGCGACTTCCTTCATGCCTGCGCGGGCGTTAACCACAGAGACGACGAACGCCGCCTCGGCGATCACGATCACCTTGCTCGTCTCGCCGATGCCGAACCAGAGGATCACCAGCGGGACGAACGCAAGCCCAGGAATTGGTCGGATTGCCTCAACCAGCGGAGAGATCAGGTACTCGATGCGCTTGAACCAACCCATCGATGTGCCGATGATGATCCCCGCTGCTGAACCGACCGCGTAGCCGGCCAGCACACGCTTCAGGCTGGCCCAGATGGCATCCGGGATGGTGCCGTTGCTGAGGTTGTGCAGTCCGGTGCTGAAGATCCGGCTAGGGGTCGGCATGATCGCGTTGTTCTTGATCCCCAACGTAGCCACAGCCGTGTAGATCGCGACCACGATCGCGATGCCCAACGCACCCAGGGCGATCCGCTCCCAGGAATTACGAGCCCTGGGCGGACTGCCACTCGCCGTGACGGCCTCGAGAGATCGGTCGACGACCGTGACCGGAGGCGGTCCCGACGTCGCCGGGACCTCGCCCACCGTTTGATCAGGGGCCGGGGCAGCATCCGATGGCATGCTCGGCGAGTCGAATCCCGGCTCGTCGCCGACGAGGCTAACCGGTTCGACATCGCGTGAGTTCGTCATCATCGTTTCGTCTACTCCTCATGCGGGTGTGGTTCGCAGAACAGTTCCGCGCGTGCGCACCTGCGACTAGTCACTGAGGGCGAGCATGAACTCGGTGTCTATCAACTTCGAGAAGTCGGGGACGGCTTTGCTTTGGCCGATCTTCACGAGGAACTCGGCCTGGTTTTGGAGCTCCGTCTGGAGGGTGCCCGAGGTGACAAGCTGCTTCAGCTGCGAGGAGGGCGTATAGAAGGTGTAGGTCGCGAGCTTGTTCGTGACAGCATCCGTCGTCGTCGGGTTCTTGATGACGTTCGTTGACCAGTCAACGAGTTGCTTGACGGCGGTGTCCTTCGTGCTCGGGCTGGTGACGTACTCGATTGCCTTCTGGTTGAACGTGCGCACGAGCGCCTGGTACGCGTCATGTGACGGCTGAATCGTGTTGGCCGAGGTCACGATCAAGTCGAAGACCAGCGGCCGCTGCATCGGGTTGGGGTCCTTGTCGAACTCACTGGCTTGGAAAAGAACGTGCGCGTCGACGCCCTGCTTCAACAGCACGTAGCTGTTCTCGATCAGGGGGATGACGGCCGGGATCTGGCCAGCCAGAAACGCTTGTTGGCGGTTGACCGGATTGAAGTTCACCATCTGAACGTCTTTCTCGGTCATGCCGAACTTCTTCAGCACAGCGTCCAGGAAGTACTGGTCGTTGGTGCCGACGCCAAGGCCGATCTTTTGGCCACGTAGCTGCTCGACGCTGGTGATGCCCTTCTTCGTGATGATGTTGTAGCCGGCGCCAACGTCGGCCATGACGTCGATGATCCTGATCGGAAAAAGCCCCGACGCCGCCGCTTGAAGCACGGGTACCGAACCGACGTGGCCAACGGAAGGATTGCCGCTCGTCATGCCTTGAATCAACGCGGGGCCGGTCGTGAAGTAGACGAGATTCGGGTCGATCCCCGCGTCATTGAACCAACCGTTCTGCTCCGCCAAGTAGAAGAAACCGCTATCGGGAGTGGATTGGTAGCCGAGCGAGAACTTCGCCGCTGGTCCGCTCTTAGCACTGGCAGAGGCGGCCCCGGTCGCGGCAGATGAAGCGCTCGACGCAGAGCTCGCGCCCGAGCTCGCTGCCGGCTTGGAGCTGCTGCAGGCCGCCAGAAGGGGCCCCGCGAGGGCGCCGGCCCCCAGCAACATGCCACCGCGCAACACATCGCGTCGGCTCCACATACGTCCAGCATTGTCTTGGTTACTTTCGGGTCGACCAACCATGTCTTCGGATGCCTCCTCGGCAAGAACGGCAACGGAGTCCGGATAAATTGGTGTGCGGTGGAGTGCCTAAAGGCAGCTCGCTGCATCGATGAGTCGCGATTCGCACGCACAGGGGCAGTCACGGTGAGTGCTGTGCCGCGCAAGAAGAGGATCGGTTCAGTTGTCCTCGTTGACGGTGCAGATGCCTCTTTCCTCGTTTTGTTGCTTTAGCGGATCGTGAAGCCAGCAAGCGCTTTTGGCGTTAGGTACGGCGAAGTTCTCGAATGGCGCGGTCGACATCAGAACCTCCACTCCGTTGGTCCATCCACGCTTGCAGGTCGAGTTCTGCCTCGCGGAGAAGCAGCACCATGGCAGCCCCTGCGGCGTCCGGGTCACGGGCGCGAACGCAGTCCGCGACCATCGCGTGCAAATCTGTCCCGCTGCTCCTGCTGCCGTGCCTGAGCAAGCCGCCTGAGTACATGCGCACTCGCCCTAACCGCAAGGGGCGGATCAGCGACGACGACAAGAACATCATCATTCGGTTTCCGGTCGCGGAGGCCAGCACCTCATGAAACGCGATATCAGCGGCGGCGTAGAGATTGTCATCAGCCTCGCTCTCTCGCATCCCGGCGACCGCGCGCTCTAGTGTGTCGACCTCGGCGGCCGTCATTCGGATCGCGGCAACGCGAGCGATGTGGGTCTCGAGGGCTCGGCGCACTTCTAGCAGGTCGAACTCCGCCGTCGGGTCGCGCCGCACCGCCATCCGGAAGAAGGAGCCGAGAGGCTCGCCGTTCGGATCGGCCACTCGGGGACGCCGCCCTTGGCTGATTTCCACGAGGCCCCGGGCGGCTAGGGTGCGCAGCGCTTCGCGAACGGTGAGGCGACTTACCTGACAGGTGTCGGCGACCTCAGCCTCGGAGGGCAGCGAGTCACCTGGCTCCAACTCCTGAACGATCAGGTCCTCGAGGTAGCCAGCCACGCGGTCGGTCGCGCTGGCGTCCGATGTCGGTCGTGGCTCCGGGGTGCTCGGCTGAACCATGCTCACGAGAGTGGACCCATCAGATAGGTCTGTCAAGCATATCCGTGTAAGAAGTAGCTTCGAACTTGTTGGCGGTGAGCAGGCAGCCTGGCGCCGCCGGCCCCGTGATCCTGCTTTCTGCTTAAGCAGCAAGGCCTTCACCGCTGCGTGACACTCCGTTGCGCTCCGCGACCTCATCTGACTATTGTGCTGCACTTGTCAGATGGGTGACACTCGCTGGCGATAGGGAAACACGGACCGGAAACACTGGGCGGGCGGCTCTTTGAAGAGCCCGGACTGAGGCGCAGCCGTCCCGTCACGGCCAACGCCGGTCGAGGGGTCCGCAGAGGATGAGGGAGAAGGAGGCTTGGAGTGCCGCCGAACATCGTGCTCATCGTCGCGGATGACCTCGGCTACGGCGATCTTGGATGTTCCGGCAACCCGCTCGCTCGAACCCCGAACATCGACACTCTCGCCGGCTCCGGGGCGACGCTGAACGAGCACTACTCGGGTTCACCGGTTTGTTCACCCGCGCGCGCCGCGCTGCTCACGGGCAGGTACCCGCACCGCACCGGGGTGATCGACACGAGAGAGGTGCGCGGGCTGAGCCGTCTCAGTACCCGCGAAGTCACGCTTGCGGACCGTCTGAAAATGGCGGGATACGTGACCGCGCTCATCGGCAAGTGGCACCTCGGTTCCGTCGGCGCGCGGTACGCGCCCCAGAACCGTGGGTTCGACGAGTTCGTTGGGTTTCTCGGCGGCTCCAGCGACTACTGGGATTACTGGCTATCCCACAACGGAGACTACGTTCGAAGCGACGGCTCGTACCTGACCGACCGCTTGACGGTCGCTGCAACCGACTTCATCGCGCGACACCACCAGCGCCCGTTCTTCCTTGAGATCGCGTACAACGCACCGCACTCGCCCCTGCAGGCTCCAAAGAGTGCGCTGGACGATTTTGAGGCGCTCACACTGTCGGAGGAGGTCAAGACCATCTACGCCATGATCGCCGTGATGGACGCCGGCGTCGGGCGTGTCTTGCAGGCCCTAGATGACTTTCATATCGCCGATGACACGATCGTAATCTTCACGAGCGACAACGGGCCGGACATGTCCGGCAGCCCTCAGCTCGGCGGAGAGCCGAAGCCTGAACTGGTCAGATTCAACGCCGGACTTCGGGGAAGCAAAGGGGTCGTCTTCGACGGAGGCGTGCGTGTCCCCGCACTCGTGCGATGGCCTAGCGGACTTGGGGAAAAGGCCACCACGGTTTCTCAGCCCACACATTTCGTCGACTGGACTCCGACAATCCTCGAAGCGTGTTCACTCAGCGAGAGTCTCTACTCGCGGCCCGCCCCCGCGCTGGACGGGCACTCCTTCATGGGACTCCTCCGCGGGGACGATTCTGGGGGAAGGAGCCAACTGGCCTGGCAGTGGAACAGATACGCGCCTCTACCGCGTTGCAACGCCGCACTCAGGCGCGGGCCGTGGAAGCTCGTGTGGCCGGCACTAGAAGGATCTATGCATGCGTTCGCTGAAGATTCTGCCGCCGATCGCCGCCTCGATGACCCGCGCGTCCAGCCGAGGGCGCTCGAGGCGTATTCGCCCGAGGTATTCCGTAAGGTTGCTGACCCCGCTGAGCCGCTGCTCTTTGATCTTTCTTGCGATCCCGGCGAGACCAGCAATCTCGCACCGGGACAACCGTCGTTGGTACGCGAGCTGATCGATGATCTCGATGCTTGGTTTGCCGACGTGCGCGCGGAATGGCGCTCCGTCATCGACGCGGGGCTGTGCGACTGAGCCGTTACGTCCTAGCGGCAGCGCCTCTGTGCAAAACCGCGGCGGGGCGGACAAGCGCGCGTTTGCACACACGAAGGTCACGAACTCTCGGCACGGCGCGCATTCCCACCCAGGTTCGACCTCAGGCTTCCTAGGGAGGCGCACCGGCTCGCAGACGCCGAACGAATGAAGGTCATGCTCTCCGGCGATGGCACAGCCCGAGTCATGGCCTTCGACGGCACTGCGTGGCGAGCGGCCGCACACACTGTTCCGCCAGTCCCGAAGGGCGCAGTTGTGTACGCGCCGGCTTTGGACCATCTTTTCGACTGGGTGGGGGAGCTATCGGCCGAGGACTGTTCCGCCGTTGACCCCGAGCAACTGGCCGGTGATGAACCCGGCGTCAGCAGAGGCGAGGAATCCAATCGCCGCAGCGACCTCTTCTGGGGTACCCGCCCGCCCTACCAACGTGCGATCGACCCTTACTTGGTCGAACTCTGGATTGAGTCTGTCCCCGAAGAACTCCGTGTCTGGGATGTAGCCAGGCAGGACAAGGTTGGCGGTAATTCCGTCCCGGCCAAGCCGTTCGGCAAGCCAGAAGATCCACGCATGCAAGGCGGCCTTGGCTGCGCCGTAAGATCCGCCGTACCCGCTGCCCAACTGGGCGCCGATCGACCCCAGTCCGATCACGCGACCACCTGGCCGAACGATGTGTGGCTGCAGAGCCTCCACGAGCAGGACGGCGGTCATCAAGTTTTGATCGATGTCTCGCCGCCAGACCTCGACGACTCCGTCCAGGTCAGATGGAACCTGCGCCGCTGTACCCCCGGCGGCGGCGACGACGACGTGCACCTGTTCGTCGCCGAGTTCGTGGGCGACGTGAGCAGCCCCGGCTGCCGCAGATAAGTCCGCCACGACTGGTGAGATGCCGCGATGACTCGCCGCGGTGTCCAGCAACGCTGACTCTCGCCGCCCGACAATCCACACCCGGTCGCCTTGTGCGGCGAACCAATGCGCGGCGGCTCGACCGATGCCGCTGCCACCGCCACTGACGACGACGTTACGTGTCACGTCCGAGCGGTCCGCACGGTTTGCCGCATGCTGCCGAGCCGGTCGGCCTCCAGGCGGACGACGTCGCCGTTCTTGAGATACGGGAAGCGCCCAGACAGCGCGACTCCCTCGGGAGTGCCGGTCAATATCAGGTCGCCTGGTTCGAGAACCATGTAGCGGCTTAGGTCGACAATGATGTCCGCGACCGAGAAGACCATGTCCGCGCTTGACGAGTCCTGCCGGGGCTCGTCGTTGACCCAGCTGCGCAGCCGCAACGATTGCGGGTCACCGACATAGTCGGGCGTGGCCAACCATGGCCCGATCGGGCTGTAGCTCTCACCACATTTGCCCTTCGACCATTGACCTCCGGAGACCCGTAGCTGGTCGTGGCGCTCGCTGACGTCGTTGGCAAGCACGTAGCCGGCGACAGCAGCAAGCGCGGAGTCCTGGTCGGTGAGTCGACGGCAGGTGCGGCCGATAACCACCCCGATCTCGACTTCCCAATCGAGTTCGGTCGAGCTAGGCGCCAGCAACACGTCATCGTCAGGGCCGACAATCGTGTTGTTCTTTTTGAAGAAGACGATGACGTCAGACGGCGGCGGCGACCCCGACTCGGCGGCGTGTGCCGCATAGTTCATCCCCACGCAGATGATTGACGCGGGACGTGCCAAGGGTGGTCCGATCCTGGCGTCGTTGAGGTCGAACTCGGGAAGAGACCCGGTTGCGAGGGCTTCCTGGACGTCGACGAGTCGCGTGCTCAAGAAGGCCGCGTCGATGTCATTGGTTAGCTGACCGAGATCAAATGCACGATCGTCGTCGGTGAGCAGGACAGGACGTTCCCGACCGGCCGCGCCAACCCGAAGGTATCTCATCTTCCGTCCTTAGGTATTCGGCGTCAGCTGCGCGGCGCGAGCGCCTCGGCTATGTTCGTGACGGTGATGCGGTGGATGTCGTCGTCGTCGACGTCATGCTCGCGAAGGAGTGGTACGAACGAGCACAGCAGCCAGTCGTAACCGTGTCCGCCGAAGGTGGCTAACGCGGACTTGGTGCCAATGTCTGTGCCAAGCACAACGCGGTCGCGGTATCCGGCCTGAATAAGCTTGGCCACGTTGGCTGCCCGAACGGGGTCGGCCGGATAGCCCGGCTGCTGATAGCCGATGTTGTCGATGCTGAGATATACGCCGCGTTGGGCGATCGCCAGGAGCAACGTCGGGTCAGGTCGGTCGCCGAGGTGACTGACGATAATGCGGTCAGGCGCGACACCGGCGTCGGCCAGCAGGTCGATCTGGGCGAGCGCGAGCTCGCCAAAATGCGTCGTGTGCGTCAGCACCGCGACCCCGGTCGCGCGGTGCGCATAGGCTGCGGCGCGGAACACGCGCTCCTCCGCCGGGGTCACGGCGCGACGCTCGGTGCCAATCTCGCCGATGAGGCCGGCTCGGACGCCGGTCGCGGCGATACCGTCGGTAAGTTCTCCGACCAGCACGTCAGCGAGTTGCATCGACGTCAACTCGAAGACTTCGCGGGGATACACCCGTTCGCGATACCAACCGCAGCCGAGTACGACGTTCACCCCCGATGCCTCAGAGATCCGTCGAAGCGCGCCTACGTCGGTGCGGATCCCAACCGTGCTGCAGTCCACGACAGACCCACCGCCGGCTTCGCGGAATCGGACGAGCTCCGCCGTCGCGATCGTCTCGTCGTCGAACACACAGTCGTAGCTGTTAATCAGGTCCCAGTAGTCCCACAGCACATGTTCATGGCTGTGTGTCACGCCCAACTGCTCCGTTGGCACGAGACCTCGAACTGTCATCACGTCGCTCATGAGTTCCGCTCCTAGATCGCTGCTCTTACGGCGTCCGCTAACGCGCGGCCTTCGCCGGGTAGCAACGCCATGGGCGACACCGTCAGTGTGTTTTGCCACGCGAGTTCCTCGCCGACGTAGACCCGTGGCGAGCCCCCCGCCAGTCGGCGCAACACGTCGTCAACGGAGGAGCCGGACGAGGTGACGTCGATGTGAAGAACCGGAACGTTCAACGCGTCGTCGAACCCGCGCGAGACCGTCAGACCTTCAACGCCCTGGAGCGCTTCCTCCATGTCCGAGAGTTCATCAAGCCCTTGCTTTTCATCGGCTCCGGGGGCGCGGACGTGTCGTTCGACGGCGCACAGCAGTCCGGCGATCTGCTCGCGGCCGATTTTCATTCCGCGTCCGACACCATGGCGGGGCGGCGAGTCGCCGGTGACTGGTCGCCAGGTATTGGCCCGCTCGTCCATGTCTTGGTGCTGGAGGGCGGCCATCTGCAACAGCCGCGGGTCGCCGCACAGAAGGCCGGACGCTTGCGGCCCGCGAAATCCCTTGCCGCCGCTCACCGCGACGAGGTCTGCGCCGTCGGTGAAGTATTTCTGCAACCGTTCGATCGGTGGGACGTGCAGGGCGCCGTCGACAATCACCGGCACATGGGCCGTATGCGCGATCGCCGCCACGGTTGGCAGATCGAGAAGGTTACCGGGCCGGCCGGGCCGAAAGAGAACAGCGGCGGTGTCGTGGTCGAGGGCTCGGCGCAGTTCGTCGGCGTGTGTGCTGCCGGGAAAGCCAATTTCCACGATGCGGCCACCAACGGCAGAAACCGCGTGGTCGTACGGGTCGCGGTGCGCGTGTTGGATCACCACGCGGTTTCGGCCGCCCTCCACTAAAGGAAGCTGGTCACTGATTTCCGCCTTGCCTTGCGCAAGTACCGCGGCGGTGGCCAGACTCAGCGCCGCGGACGCGCCGGGCGTCACGTAAGCGCCCGGCACGCCCAGCAGTTCGGCGAGCCGGCGCCCGACGGCGAGCTGCAACTCGTCCATGCGAACCGACGTTCGGGCCGCCTCGCGCATGGCCTGCAATACCTCGTCTGTCAATGGCAAACCACCAAGACGTGTGGCCGGTCCGACCCCGTTGATGACCGGTGTCAAGCCGAGTCCGTCGAAGATCATGCCGCTCCTTCTTCAGGGCACGGGTGGACAACTCGACCGGCCCGGATCGTGTGGTCGACGGCGAACCGCCGGGTTACCGTGTACGTCCGGCCTCGCGTGTCGGCGAATCGGTCCGCGGCTTCGACGAGGCGAAGGACTGCGATGTCGGCGGCACCGCCAACTTGAAGAACGCCGATACCTTGATGCTGCAGGTCGAGCGCGTTCGCAGGGGCCCACGTGGCGCGGCGCAACACTTCCGGCACCTGCAGACCAAGGGCGAGGAAACGCGACATGACAGTCGGGAGGTCCACGACGTGGTCGCGAGAGTACGTGTGCAGATCGGAGCTGATGGTGTCCGGCAGGAATCCGTCCTTCATCGCCGCCTCCGCTGTCTCGACGTCGAATCCTGCCGCTCCGTGGCCGACGTCGAACAGCACGCCGCGCTCACGGGCCTGCCACACGGTCGCTGCGACGCGGCCGTTGTCGAGCAGCCCGTTCTCGACGTACGACGTGAAGCAATGCGTGAGCACGTCGCCCGGCCGCAATGCGGCGAGTATCGCGTCCCGCTCGCTCGGGGCGGGGCCGAGGTGGACCATGAGCGGCACTCCGAGTCGATCCGCGATTGCTCGCCCGGCGGCGAGCGCGACGTCGGAATGCGGCCCGCCGACGTCACCGGACGCTCGAACCTTCACGCCGTAGGGCAAATGCGAGGTCTCAGACATCGCGGCGACACATGCCTCGACGTTGGCGTACGCCGGAGTCGAGAGCTCGCCATGCAGTCGGATGCTTGTAGTGCCGATGGTGGCAACGTTCACGAACGGCAAGATCCGGGTGTTTTTGTGCGCGATCTCAAACTGAAAGGCGTCCCACAAATGAGCCCCGGCGCTGCCTGCGTCGACGAACGTCGTGGTGCCTGATCGAGGCCCGACGACGTCTGCGTCGAGCCCAAGGTCCTGACCGGAGAAGACGTGGGCGTGCAGATCGACAAGTCCCGGCGCGACGATCGCGCCATTGACGTCCAGCACGTGCGCGGCTGTCGCCGGGTCGATGTGTGGGTGGATTCCCGTGACCGACGCACCGGTCAGAGCCACGTCCGTGCGACGCAGTTCGCCAGCGCTTGAGTCGAAGAGCAATCCGTTTGATATCAGCAGATCGTGCACGTGGTCAGGCTCCTTTGTCGTCTAACCTGCGAAGGAAGCGACGCGTGCGTTCCTCTTGCGGCGAGTTGAACACCTGGGCGGGCGGACCCTGCTCGACGACGACGCCCTGCTCCATGAAGATGACGCGGTCGGCTACCTCCGCGGCGAACGCCATCTCATGCGTGACCAGCAGCATCGTCATCGTCGAGGACTCCGCGATACGACGGATCAGGCCGAGTACCTCGCCGACCGTCTCGGGGTCGAGCGCCGAGGTGACCTCGTCGAACAACATCACGGCCGGCCGCATCGCGAGAGCACGAGCGATGGCAACACGCTGCTGCTGACCGCCAGACAGCTGGCCTGGGTAAGACTCGGCTTTGCTCGCCAACCCGACATCGTCGAGCAGCGAACGCGCGCGCTGCTCGGTCTCGGCGTGGCTGGCTTGGCGGCTGTGACGGGGACCGATCGTCAGGTTCTGCATGACGGTGAGGTGCGGAAAAAGGTTGAACTGTTGGAAAACCATGCCGACGTGGTCTCGCGCGGCGCGCAGCCCTGCTCGCGCGCGCCTTTGCTGGGCGCGGCCGCGGCCGCTGGGCAGAACCGCGGCGTCGCCGATCTGGATCAGGCCGGAATCCGTCCTCTCGAATCCCATCATGCATCGAAGCACGGTGGTCTTACCCGATCCGCTTGGGCCGATGAGCACTACTCGTTCACCGGGCGAGACGGCGAAGGACAACTCGTCCAACACGACGTGGTCGCCATAACGTTTGCAGACGTCGCGGAATTCAACCGGAATCCCGGCCGCCGTCTCCGGCGCCAACTTGGCGGTCATCACACACTCCCCAAGCGACGTTCCAGCAGCGCCACGATGCGGCCGGCGGGATAGCAGACGGCGAGGTAGAGCAGCCCCATCATCGAGTACAGCAAGGTGAACCGAAACGACTCATTTGAGAGCGAGATCGTGGCGCCGAACAACTCCGTCACCGTCACCGCCGTGAGGACGCTGGTGTCCTTGAACATAGCGAGCAGGTAGTTGGCGAGCACTGGGATGGTCGGTCGCAGCGCCTGCGGCGCGACGATCCGACCTAGGGTGATCACGCGGCCGAGGTTCAAAGCCGCCGCCGCCTCCCACTGTCCGGCGGGCACGGACTCATAACCCGCCCGGTACGTCTCGGCGATGTACGCCGTGAAGTGCGTGCCGAGCCCTAGGACGCCGACTACGAGGGGTGAAAGCTCGATGTGGAACTCCGGGAGCACGTAGAAGTAAACGTACAACTGCGCCAGCAGAGGGGTGTTGCGTATGACACTGATGATCGCGACCCCCATGACGCGCAGCGCCCGCAGCCGGGAGATACGCAGCAAACAGACTGGCACTCCCGCGATCAAGGCGAGGGCCATCGACAGGCCCGTCGCCTCGACCGACACCTTTAAGCCGCGTAACAACGCCGGCAGCACCGACCACGCGTACGAGGTATTGCTCATGTGGCCTTCGCCGCCACCGGTCGCAAGTGCCGATGCGCCCGTCGTTCGAGAAGATGGACGACAATTACCAACGGTATCGACAACACGAGGTAGATCACCAACAGTCCGACGTACGCGCTGTCCGGTTTCAGCGCGTGCGTCAACGACATGTTTGTGATGGTCGCGGTGGCTTCTGGCACTCCGACCAGTGACAGGAACGACGTTCCCTTGAGCACGTCGATGGCGAGGTTGCCGAACGATGGCAGCATCGTCCGCCAAGCCTGCGGCAGGATGATGCGGAATCTCGTGGTGAGCCACGACAGGTTCAGCGCGGCAGCCGCCTCCATCTGGCCCGAGGGCACAGATTGGATCGCACCACGCGCCGTCTCGGCGGCGTAAGCACCGGCGTTGAGCGCGAGCACGACGGTTCCGACTGTCATCGAGCCAAGGTGGATTCCGATCTGCGGCAACACGAAGTAGCCGTAGAAGAGCTGCACCAGTGCAGACGTTCCGCGAAAGACCTCGATGTAGACGCCCGTCACGAACCGTACGATCCACCACCGGCTCAGGCGGGCCATGCCCGCGGCGATCCCAATCGGGAAGGCCATCACGTTCGCAAGGACCGCGATGACCACCGTCTTGCCGATCCCAGTCAGGATCGTGTGTATCTCGTAACTGGTCAGGTGCACCAATGCCCGCCGGTGATTGCTCCCAATGAATGTCAGCTGCTCAGGTCCTTGTAGCCCGCTGGCCAGGCGCCAGCCGGGCAGATCGATTTCGCCGTCATAGTCGCTGGCGGGATTGAGTCCTTGTCGTAGCCGTATGGTGTCAGCAACTCAAGCATTCGGCCGTTGTTGATCAGCGCCGCTATCTGCTCGTTAAGCGCATTCAGCAGGTCGACTTCCTCGTAGCGGATGGCGTACGACGCGTTCGTGATGAGCTCCTTGCCGTCGATCACGGGCCCCTTGAACGGATTCGCCACCTCCAGGTTGCTCGCCTCCGGCTGCTTCAGCTCTTGGTTGAGCGACACGGTCGCGTTGAGGTAGACGTCGGCGCGGCCCTGGTTCACCGCGGTGACCGCCTGCGGGAGAGCGTCGAATTGCAACAGCCTGCTTGTGCCCACGCCGTAGGACTGCAGCCAAGCGATCGAAGCATCACCGCGCAAGATGGCGATCTTGACGGAGGAGTCCTTCGCGATGTCGTCGTACGAGTGCAAGTTCTTCGGATTTCCCTTATGTACGAGCGCTCCTTGGTGATACAGCGCGACCGGATTCGTGAAGCCTACCTGCCCACAGCGGGCAACGTTGGCATTGAAGTTGTTCGCAGTCATGTCGGCACGCTTTGAGGTGACGGCGGGGATCTCGCCGGCGAACTGGACGAGGGAGTAGCTGAACTTTGTGATGCCGTAAGGCTTTAGCAACTCACGGAGGACAACGGGGCCGGCGCCGATGATCTCGCCGGACTTCGGATCGGCGTAGGAGAAGGGCGGGTTGGTGATGTAAACAAGCTTGAGTCCGTCCTTCTGATACGCCGCGAGCGCGGGGGAAGCGCTGCTCGCCACGGCGGAGGGCGCTGCCGAGGTGGCCGACGGTTGCGTCGACGACGTCTGCGCGGCCGACGATGACGACGTGGCCGAGCTGCTCTTGCTGCTGCTGCATCCGGCAAGACCGGTGCCGAGTGCTAGAGCGCCTGCCATCCCGGCGCCAAGACTGAGAAACCGACGCCGATCCATTTCTTCCACTGTCATCACTGCCCTTTCGAGACGGTGTCCGCCGGCACCTGAGCGCGGCGCTTGCTGACCGGCCGCGAGCACTGAGTCGCCCATAGCAGTGACATCGCGGCCGTAGGCAGGTACTGTAGCGACAACTTCACGAGACCGAAAGAAACTTCACATACATGAAGTACGACAGACCCATCCAGCCGGTTAAGTCCGCGCGTCGTGTGCTGGACGTCCTTGAGTTATTGACTGCGCGAGAGCGGAGCCTCACGTTCCCGGAGATCGGTGACGCCCTCGGCCTGCCGGGTTCAAGCCTGCACGCGTTGCTCGCGACGTTGACCGACGCCGGGTGGCTGGAGTTTGATCCCGACTCGCGGCAGTACGGGTTGGGACTTCGCGTGCTGGAGGCCGGCAACGCCTACAGCCGATCGGTGAGTCTCATCGACCGGGCGCTGCCGGTCATGACCGAGATCCGCGACGCGATCGACGAGACAGTGCAGATGGCGGTTCTCGACGGGCGGCACAACGTGTACGTCGCGAAGGTGAGCGGTAATCAGCTGCTCGGGCTCGCATCAGAGGTCGGACGTCGGCTGCCAGCGCACGCGACCGGACTCGGCAAGGTCCTGCTCGCTGGCCTGCCCGGGGCGAAACTGTCGGCGTTGCTCGACGGAGTCGAGCTCGAGCGATACACCGACCGCACGCTGACTAGTCACCGTGCCCTTGCCCAAGCGCTTGCCGATATTCGCGCGAAAGGGTTCGGTGAGGACGCCGAGGAATACACCGTCGGTGTTCGATGTGTCGCGGTTCCTGTGTTCGACCAGCGTGGGGCGACCGTCGCGGCCATCAGCGTGTCCGTCCCGATCATTCGGTTCGACGAAACCCACCGAAAGCGCGCGCTCAATCTCCTACGCGACGGCGCCGAGCGACTCTCGGCCTCACTTGGCTTTCGGGTGCCCACACACGCCTGACAACAACGCCGGCGGCACGCCGGAAGAAGGGAAAGCCAACGATGCGCGTCCTGGTGCTGGAGGAATTCGGTCGCGTCGCGGTCCGCGAACGCGCTGATCCTCAACCCGGAAAGGGCGAGGTCCTCGTCGAGGTCGTCGCCACAGGTATTTGTGGCTCCGACATCCACGGCTACACCGGTGAGAACGGCCGCCGCGAGCCGGGCCAGGTGATGGGCCATGAGACCGTGGGGCGCATCCGCGCACTCGGCGCCGGAGTCGAGAATCCCCCCGTCGGCTCGGTCGTCGCCATCAACCCCGTTCTCGGCTGCGGGCAATGCGCGGACTGTGACAACGGCCGTCCTCAACGGTGCGCCACCAAACAAGTCTTGGGCGTGACGCCTTCGTTGACGGCGGCGTTCGCCGAGTTCGTCGTCGTCCCAGCCGAAAACGCCGTGGTGATGGAGCAATCAGGGCCGATCGAGTATGGCGCGTTGGTCGAACCGTTGGCGGTTGGGTTCCACGCCGCGCGACAAGGTGCGGTTAATGCTGACGATCGTGTGCTGATAGTCGGCGGCGGCCCCATCGGGCAAGCATGTCTCCTGGCGGCGCGACGACTCGGTGCTACCAAAGTCGCGTTAAGCGAGCCGGACGACGGCCGCCGCGCACGTGCCAGCGACCTCGGCGCAACGGTCTTCAGCCCGACGAGCGAGCGCCTCGCTGAGCAGATCAACGCGTCGCTGGGCGGTCGCGCGACTGTCGTCCTCGACGCGGTCGGATCGACGCAGTCACTGGCAGCGGCGATGGCATTGTCAGCGCCGGGCGCGCGTATCGTCTTGGTCGGCATGGCGCATCCCAGCCTCGAAGTTGCTGCGTACGAAGTCTCCACGCATGAGCGGACGATCATCGGAAGCTTTTGCTATTCACCTACTGAATTCGCGGAGACCGCGACCTGGGTGAGCAAAGGCGCCGAACATCTCGACATCTTGATCGACGACCGGGTCGGGTTCGAGCAAGCGCAGGACGCGTTCTCCCGACTAGCTGCCGGAGACCCTTCCGCATGCAAGGTCATGGTGTTCCCCAGCGGATTCCCGGGAACGCAGTGAAACTGCGCGCCGCAGTCATCGGCGGAGGCCTCATGGGCCGCGGCATTGCCTCGGTGTTGTCGGCTGGTGGTTGCGACGTGCGCGTCTTTGACGCCGACCCGAATGTTCCCCGCACAGCGGAGACAATCCCGGAAGCAGTCGGGGACACCGACTGGGTGGTCGAGAGCATCGGGGAGGCGCTTGAGCCGAAACTCATGGTGCTCGCGGAGATCGAGCGCCACGCGCCCATCAACGCGGTGATCAGCTCCAACACGTCAACGTTCATGCCAAGCACGCTGAGCACCGCCCTTGCGAAGCCCGAGCGCTTTATCAACACGCACTTCTTCCGACCGGCTGATGCGGTGCCCCTGGTCGAAGTCATCCCCTCTCATGTGACGGCACGCTCGGTGGCCGACCGAGTTCATGGCTGGCTCAGCGACCTCGGCAAGCGGCCCATCAGCCTGCGCCAAGAGATACCGGGATTCGTCGCCAACCGGCTGCAGGCGGCGATTTTGCGGGAAGCGATCCATCTCCTCGACGCCGGTGTGGCAAGCGTCGAGGACATCGATTCTGTCGTCCAACACAGCATCGGCCCGCGCTGGGCGGTCGCAGGGCCCTTCATGATCGCCGACCTCGGCGGCTTAGATGTATTCCGGGCCGTCTGCGCCAACGTCTTCCCGTCACTGTCGAACGTGCGAGATGTGCCGGAGATTCTCGACCGCATGGTGTCGGAGGGCCGCCTAGGGGCGAAGTCGGGGGACGGTTTTTATCGCGACTCACATGAATGGGTCGCGGCCGCGAGCCGGATCAACCAGCAGTTCTAGCGGCGACGCCGGCACGTCGAACCTGAGGAGATCGAGCGTGGGGAAGCGCCAGTTGCCGAAGTGGAGCGAGCTCAAACCACTGCTTCGCACCAGACCGATCGAGCTCAACCCGACACGGCGGCGGCTCGACAAAGCCCTCACGATCGCCGACCTACGCCGAATCGCGCGCCGCCGTACACCGCGATCGGTCTTCGACTACACCGACGGCGCCGCGGAGCAAGAGATCAGCCTTCGTCGCGCACGCCGACTGTTCCACGACCTCGAGTTCCACCCGCAGGTCCTGCGCAACGTCGGAGACCTCGACACCTCGACGCCGATCCTCGGCGAGCCCGCCGCGTTGCCGTTTGCCTTTGCGCCGACGGGCTTCACCCGCATGATGCACCACGAGGGTGAGTGCGCGGTGGCGCGTGTCGCGGAGCGTCGCGACATCCCCTACGTCCTCTCGACGCTTGGCACGACGTCGATCGAGGACGTCGCCGCCGCGGCGCCGAACGGGCGCAACTGGTTCCAGCTCTACGTGTGGCGCGACCGCGCGGCGGGCGAAGACCTCATGAAGCGCGCGACCGCCGTCGGCTACGAGGCGCTCATCCTCACAGTCGACGCGCCCGTCGCCGGGGCTCGCCTGCGTGATCTGCGCAACGGCTTCGCGATCCCACCCGCCCTTACCTTGAAGACAGTTCTCGACGGCGCCACCCACCCCGAATGGTGGATCAACCTTCTCACAACACCGCCGCTCACGTTCGCGTCGTTGAACGCGTGGCACGGCACCGTCGCCGAGTTGATGAACTCGCTCTTCGACCCGACCATGACCATCGCCGACCTTGAGTGGGTGCGCTCCTGCTGGAACGGCCCCCTCATCATCAAGGGCATTCAAACCCTGGACGACGCGCGCCGGGTCGTCGGCGCCGGCGCCGACGCGATCGTGCTCTCAAATCACGGCGGCCGCCAACTCGACCGGGCGCCGGTTCCGCTGCGACTGCTGCCCGACGTCGTCGAAGCCGTCGGCGACCGGGCCGAGGTCTACGTCGACACCGGCATCATGAGCGGCGCCGACATCGTCGCCGCGCTGGCGCTGGGCGCTCGGGCCGCGTGGGTTGGCCGGGCTTACCTCTACGGGTTGATGGCCGGCGGCGAACGCGGTGTCGACCGGACGGCCGAGATCCTCACCAAGGAGATCCGCCGCACGATGCAGTTGCTCGGCGTGCGCACTGTCGACGAGCTCACACCCGCGCACGTCAAGCTGCCCTAACGACGTTCGGCAACGCCCACACCAACCGCGTCCCCCGGATGCTGCATGGCGAATCTCATCGGGTGAGCAACGCGCGCTAGGTTTCCTCTTCGCCCAGACGGCGAGCGCGGCTGCTAATAGCGAGACGGGCCGCTGAGAAGCCCGCTAACCGTGTGCCGCCAGTTCGAATCTGCCCGAGGGCACCATGGTCACTGTCGTCGGCCATGGCGCGTGACCTGCGGTTTTGCAAATCACGTTGGTCACCAGCACGGCGCGCGTGGACCCCAAAGCGGACAACGGTTTTCTCGACCGTTGTCCGGTTTCCCTCGTCATGCTGTTGACCTGCGGTTTTGCCGGGTCGCCCTTCAGCGTCGTGTTGGTCATCGTTGGTCAGTAACCGCCATCAGAGGGATCCGAGGGTGTACTGAGCGTGTACTGATCTTCGAGTCATACGGGCGTAACGAGCCCATTGACGCATAACTAGCCGCGCGGGACGCGATGACTGGCCGAGGGCCGCTCCCCGTTGATGGGTGGCTGCACTCGATGCTGTGTCAACGCCGTGACGCGACTGGTTCGCGTCGGCCGTGGCCTCGGGCGACGCTGCAGGCAGCATGAACCAGCGGCGTCGGCGGGCTCTTCGTGGGAGCCCGCCGACGTCCGTATCAGCGATGCCGCTAGCTGACGGTGATTTTGTCGAAGTCGGGTGCGTATGCGGTCGGGTTTGAGATCAAGATGGTGTTGGTGCCGGCGTTCAGGGTGAGTTGGAGCGTGATGGTGCCTGGTGTGCTGAACCCGC
>Ga0157370_10001613_pt1 | contig 27892 bp, 35 predicted proteins | sample C35metaG_FD_113463 | JGI IMG/M metagenome (GOLD analysis project Ga0157370, IMG submission 113463) | Corn rhizosphere microbial communities from Kellogg Biological Station, Michigan, USA - C3-5 metaG | ecosystem: Host-associated > Plants > Roots > Rhizosphere > Soil | place: USA: Michigan...
GACAATGCGCCGGCGTGCACTGCCAAGATTCCGCGCGCTACATTTCTGGAGAGGTGGCAGAGTGGTCGAATGCGCCGGATTCGAAATCCGGTTTACGGTTATGCCGTAACGTGGGTTCGAATCCCACCCTCTCCGCCAAAACAAGCACTTGCGCTTGTTTTGGTTTGTTCTGGTTTGTAGGTATTTGTGCCGGTTTGTTGCACCTTCGGGTGCCAAGGGGGTGCCAAGGATCGGCGCCATGCCCGCGGTCCTAAGCCCCGCGCCACTCTTGTAACTGAATGAATCATAACCGTGTCACCAGCCTACTTTCGCGGGCGCTTGCGTGTGGGCGGTTCGTGCTATACTTGCACCATGAACACGGTTCTGGCACCCTCCGAGGGTTTTGGGTCGGCATCCTCTGCCGAGACCCAATATGACCCGCCGGTCCGTGACGAGGACCTCGACGCCTACTTGGCTGCGTGGGCATCGTCGGAAGACTTCGATTGCGACGTTGGCCGGGTTCGCATGGATGCCGCCGAGGCCTCCGCGATTTTTTCGCCGCGTGGAATCGCCCGCGCCGAAGCGCGCCACTTCCATTTGCTCGAACGCGCCCTTGCGACCGCACTCGGTCGCCGGCGCGCGCCGGCCAAACCGCAACCCGCTTGCTGCGTTTTCTCCATCGCATCGATTGCCGCATCCAAAGCGATCGTGCTCGCATTCGCCAGGCGCGCGCGTGACAGCCTCGCGCAGCGACTGCACGGGCTGGTGCATCACGCCCTGACCACCTCCCGCACCACAACCTCGCCGGTGTGCGCCGCCTAGCGGCGTCCGGCGGTATTTCTCATCGCCGATTGACGCCGCCCAGTGCGGCGTTTTTCATGCGCGCGCACTGGCTCCGGCGAGTGCGCGCGCTTCGCGCGTGAAAACATAGACCTCCATACGTCCATGTAGCACTCATCGGTTCCGGTGCGCCGCGTTCCTGAAAAGGACACGGCAGATGGATACCTACCCTATTGATGCACCCGACGGCTGGCTTGGTCGCCAGCCCGAAACACCAACCTTTCTGCGGGTCACGCCCGCCCCGCTGACGGTCGGCATCGTCGGCCTCGCAGACCTGCTGGGGTTCTCGCCGAAAACGGTCGAGACGTTGCGCTCACGCGATCCCGGGCGCCTGCCTCCCGCCTATCTCCCGCCCGGTGCCAAGGCGCCGCGCTGGATTGTTGCGGACGTAATCGAGTGGCTGCGCCTGCACCCCGAACAGCGCCGCGAGAAGCCTTCGCGAAAACGCCGTCCGGGGCGCCCCTCCAAGGTCGAACAAGCCGCCGCCGCGCGAGCCGCGCAGGAGGTGGGCAATGGCTAAGACCATTCCCTCCACCATCCGGGTCGCGCTCATTGAAGCGCTTCGACTCGATGCGACCGAGGTTGACCAGGCAATCACTTGGGCGCGCCAAGCCGGCTACACCCGTGACGAAGCGCCGGGCCGTGTCGTCGAAGCTGTTGCGGCGGTTCCCGCACGTGGCAAGCGTGGTCCCAAGGCGGCGAGCGCGCTCCGCGCCGCGATCTTCGACGGCGCGCCGAACTCCGTTGGCATTAAAAAATCGCAAGGCGCGTTTTTCCGCGCGTTCCGCCTCGCGCGAGCCGCCGGCATCGACGATGCCGATTTTTTTTGCGGAGACAAGCCCAAGACCACCGACCAAATCGCGAAAGAGTGCGAGGACTGGCTCCGTCGCCACGGCGGGGATGGTGGGCAACAGGGTTTCCACGGCGAAGGCTGGGGCTTCGACGCCCCGCAGGGTGTGTGACATGACCATGACGATCAAAGACCTCGCCGCTGCGATCGACGCCGAAATTTTCGGCGGAGATCCCGACCGCATCATTGATGGCGTCGCCGGCTCGGAAGGCGCCACGGAACACAGCGACCAGAACTACGTGGCGTACTGGCCGTCTTGGACGAACTCCGGGCTCGCGCTGCAAGCAATCCACTGCGCCGCGCTGATCGTGCCGCTTCGTTGGGCACGCGAACGCTGGGCGCGTGTCCAGGAAAAGAACTTGCGCCTCGACGTGATTCGGAACGTCGCGTTTCTTGGTGTCGATGTTTGTCCAGAGAGCGTTGACGCAGACCTGTTCGCAGTGCAGCAACGCGCTGCGCAGGCGCTGGGCGTTGAAGCCATCGAATGGAGCGATCCGAGGCCAGCGCAACGGGCCAACACTCCGGCAGCCGACCATCAACGCGAGGATCGCGTTGCACGCGACGTTGCGCGGCAATGGTTGCCGACCTCGACATATGCATTCGAGCGGCTACGGGTGCGTGAGACGTCGCGGCTGGCGACCAAGCACGAGAAGGATTCGCCGCCGCGTCACGTCAAAACCGCTTGGGGAGAGGCGACGGTCAAGGGGGATTTGACGGAAGTCCACGGATTGATCCTCGCGGCCGTCATGCGTGGTGGCCGCGCGCAGTTGCTCCCAGGCGGCCAGGTGGAGGTTGAGTTCACGCTGGGCGACATTTGCCGCGCACTCGGCGCGAAGAAAGGAAAGTGGCCGCTTGCACTGCTGGATGATCTACTCGACGCGCGCCTTGATGTTCGCGTCAACGCAACGGCCGCCCGTGGCGAAATCATCGAGAAGGGGCACATCCTCGACAGGGTCACCGAAGAACGGCGGCCCTGTCCAGGTGCATCGAATCTCACAGGGGCGGTTACCGGGAAGCATCGGCGCAGCAAGAAAACCCGCGTCGCGCCATTCACGCGCGTCATGCGTGTCCGAATTGGTGACCTGTTTCTCAAGCTTTGGCGCGCGGACTACTGCATCTATGAAACCCCGGAGGAACTGGCGGCGCTGTACTCGATGCGCCGCAACGTGTCGCGCATGGTGGCGCGCTTCTGCAAAACGCACGATGCAGATCAAAGCGAAGGCTACACCGAGGACTACTTAGCTGGGCTCGCCGATCCGGAGAACGCGGATCGAATCGCGACCCACACCGACACCACCACGGCCAAGGAACGGAAACGCGACCTCGCGCGCCGCCGGAAGCTGCGGCACGCGCTTCGCGCCGATGCAGCGTTGTTTCAAGCGATGGGGCTGACTCTCGAAGGCGGCAAGGTCGAGTTCTCCAAGGGTGGCGAAGAGTGAACCGCGTTCCCTCCAAGCACGGGGATTCGGCGGGCTGCGTTCCCTCCACGCACCGGACGCGTTCCCTCCACGCACGGGAGCGTTCCCTCCACGCACCGGAAAATCGCCCGGCGTTCCCTCCACGCACGGGCGCTAAGTATGTTTTTAGGGCCTTTAAGGCCCCTAAAAACACTTTAGTCGGCGGCGCGCTTTGCGCGTGTGTGCCTTTGGGCACACGCGCAGCGGCCGCCCTCAGAGACGCCCGCCGTTCCGGCCAGCTTCTCCACGGCCAGGTTCCAAAGCGCCCCGCCCCATACCCCACCCCGCGCCAAGGGCGCGCGAGCGAAAACACCTACAGGTAGGACCCCCACTTTTTCGAGCGTGCATCCGTGAACGTCAACACCACTGACCTCAAGACCAAAGCTACCAAGCTCGCCGGCTGGATCAAGCACCAGCCGAAGGCGTTGCTGATCCCGGTAGCGCTTTTCATCGCGATCGCACTCGCGGCCGGGTTCCACCACTACGTGCAGCGCTCCAAGGCCGCCGAAGTCAAGGCCGTAGCCGCCGCACAAGCGAACGGCGACACCACCGGCGGAGCCGGCCCATACCTGCCAGGTATCCAATCGCCGGCCGGACTCAACGAGGACACAGCGCAGCAAGTGACCGCATGCCCGGGTGCGCCCGACAAGGCCACCGTCCTCCAAGCGATGGAGGCGACCTTCGCCGTGCCTGTAGACACGCCGGCGGGGTGTGTAGTGACGTGGCAGTTCTACTCGCGGGCCGTTCCCGATTATTCGTGGGCCGAGGATCGCAAAACCGGCGTGAAGCATGCTCTGGTGGAACTCGACGCGAGCGGTACGCCCGCCGCAGACGTGACGCTCACCGTGGACGGCGTGAGCGTCCACAGTCGCCACCAGGCCCGCGACGAACTCGGAAGCGCACTCTCGCCGCGCGACGTGCTCGCCGGCTGGCACAGCTACAGCATCGCCGTGCGCGTGATGCCCGCGCCATCCGCCGAGCAAGGTCCGTGGCGGAGCGATCCCAAGCCGCTGCAAATCAGCTTGCGCGTCGCGCATCCCATCGCTGCGCCGTACTGGACGGCGGCAGCTTCCACTGCATCGAGTAACGCAATCCCCCATATCGCGCAACAACCGCCGACCTCTGCCGGCGTTGCCGCGGTTGCGACTACGGCGCCCACGATCGCGCTGCAACCCGCGCCGGTTATCGAGCCGCCCGCTGGCGTGCAAGCCGGGGAAGTCACCGAGAAAACTTTCAGCCAGGACCAGTGGGGTCAGTGGGCCTTGGTGACCACGTCCACCATCGACGCGCGGCGTCTTAACCTGCGCGGTTCCTCGACCAATGGCCGGCGCGTGGTTTGGTCCGCGTGGATCGACCTTGCCGAGCCCGTCACTGTCGCCGTGCTGCGCGTGGCGACCGGTCCCGCGACGGTGACCGCGAGCATCGACGGTTCGCCGTTGGGTCAGCCGATGGATTACACGCCGTTTTCGGGGCCGGCTTCGCAGACCGCAACCGTCAGCCTTGCGCCAGGGTGGCACGAAGTTGAAGTCCAGGCGGATCGCGGCCGCTTCGCTGTAGGCCCCGGCGTCGCGGTCCAAGTCGCACTCGGCGACGGCTCCGCCGACCCGCAGCCGCCGCAGCCGTGGGCCGTGCCTCCTGCGGCCGCCAGTGCGTCAATCCCCCGTAATGCGTGCGCGCACGACACATGCGCGCCCAGCATCCCGCAACACGCCGCGAATGCACCCGCACCGGCCAGCGCTACCAGCGCGCCGTAGAAATCCCCCATATCGCGCAACAACTCGGCGGCGGCACCAGCCGCCTCAACCACACAGGAGTAAACAAATGAACACCTTTTTCGTCGTTTCGATGTTCGTCTACATGATCGCCATGGCGGCGGCTGTTCTCTATCGGATCGTGCGGGATACAGGCGTGCAACCGCACGCGCTCACACACGGCCGATGCATGGTTGGCGCACTGGGCGTGCTCATTTTTGGAGCGTTGTTCGGCGCAGCGCTGCTATTCCTGATTCCGGTCAGCGTCGGGTACCTCAACGAATTCGCGCACACGCAGATCGTCATACCAACGATCGGACCGAAGCCAACTTTGGTGAACTTACTCGCGCTGCTTTTGTTCTCGCGGCTAATTTGTGACGGGATCGACTGGGCATCACGTCTGATCGAACGCGAGTCGAAGAAAGCCGAGGCCACCCCATGAACGCCTCGCGCCACGTTGCACGCGCCGGTAACGCGACTGCAGCCTATTTCGGGTTCTGGTCGCGGCACGGCCTGCTGGGCCTGATGATCGGCATCGCTTTGCTGGGGCTCGCGCTGTACGCCCTCGCGTCAGTCATCGCCGCGGCTGCCGGTGCGCTGCTGGCGCTGATCGTCGGCTTGATCGTTGCCCGCTTCCGCTGGCCGAAGGTTCGCTTCCGGCACTACTTCACAAGTTGGCGAGCCACGCTGTCGGCAATGCTCGCCGCTTTTGGGTTGGCTGGCCAGTACGTCCTCGACGACATGTTTGCGTCGCCGTCCTCGATGTTTTCCGCCCTCGCTTGGGGCACGGCCGCGACCGCGTCTCTTTCCGTCCTGATCGCCATTTTCGAGGAAAAAATCATGGCACCCATCTTTCAGCTTGTGCCCTTCGACGAACAAGCCGCGCTCGCCCAGCAACTCGACGACCTCGACAAGGTCAACAAGGGTCGCGAGGGTCAAGCGGCCGACTTCTCCACGCTCGACCAGGGCAACGTTAGCGCGGCCATTGAGCGCCGGGTCATCGGCCAGAATCCGATCGTGGAGCAAACGGTCGCGGCCGCGTTTCGGCGATCGAAACTCAACGCAGCGGACAAGCCAGTCGGAGTCTTTTTGTTCGTCGGCGCGTCCGGATCTGGCAAGACCGAACTCGCCAAGGCACTCGCCGTCGAATTGTTCGCGGGCCGCTTGATCCGTGTCGATTGCAACGAACTCTCCGAGTCGCACAACGTGCAACGGCTTATCGGATCGCCGCCCGGCTACGAAGGCAGCGACCAAGGCGGCCAGTTGTGCCGCGACCTTGCGCGCACGGGCACCGGCGTGTTGTTGCTGGACGAAATCGAAAAGGCGCACCCGGCTGCTTTGAAAGTGCTGATGAACTTGCTCGACGAGGCCCGACTCACCGAGCAGAGCACCGGCCGCACCTATAGCGCGCGCGGCTTCCTGATCGTGCTGACAAGCAACGCCGCAGCGGATGCGATCGCAAAAATCGCGGCGGTCGAACCGGATCCGGTTTTGCGTGAGACCAAGACCCGCGACGCGCTCACGGATGACGGGTTTCTGCCGGAAATCGTCGCGCGTATCGACACCGTGTTTCCGTTCGCCCGGCTGTCCAGCCGCGACGTGGCACGCATCATCGAGCGCTTCCTGATGAAGTTCTCGCGTGACGTGGGCATTGAGCTTGAGAGTGCCGACTCGGCCCTGTTGCTCGACCTAGTAACACGCGCGAACAAGACCCGCGACTACGGCATTCGCGAAGTTGTCCGCAGTGTCGAAAACGCCGTGGTCGATGGTCTGATCACGGTCAAGGATGCGGGATTCGCCCGAGCCCTGATCCGCGTCATCGACGGCAAGGTCAGCGTGCAACCCGCCGCGTCCGATGCGGCCGACGCACGTCGCGCGTGACCGCTCGCGCGCCCTATAGGTAAGGGCGGCAATTTCGCCGCCCAACAATGAAGGAATTGGAGATGAAAAAGGCAGAACTTGAAATCGTACAAGGCGCGCTGCGCCAAATCAAAAACGCGGGCCGGATGGCTGTGCTGGTTCGCACGTTGCCATCCGGCAAGCGTGCGACGGAAGTTTTTGCACCGGAAGGGATCGCTGCACTGGAACTGGAAGTTCGGGGACGTTTGGTTCTGGGTGCCGTCTGGGTCTTCGAGCCTCACCAGGGCACCTTGGTCGACGATCCCGCCAAGGAACTCACCTACTACGCGACCAACCATGAAGATCGCGGCGAGCGCGCAATGGCGTTCCTGACTGGCGTTTACTCGGAGCCGGGCCGCCAGGCACCGGGGAACGCTTGGTACGTCGATTTTCTGCGCGCCAACGGACGACTGAATTGGAACCCGCCGTCGCCTAATTCGATCGGCACTCCCGAGTGGTTTGCTCCACTTGGGCGAGCGCCTACGGATGGGGAAGTTGCGACGGCGCGCCAGTTGCAACTTGTGTATGCGTTTTCAAAGTCCGCGTCATTTGGCACGATCGATTTTGGTCAGACAGTGCAATGAACCCAGTCGAATGCACTGCACGCGCGCGCCCAGGGAGGCGGCTTCGCCGCCCCTGGGAGGCGCGCGAACAACGGGACGCGACTGGCGTCGCAGGGCACGCCCTTCGGGCGATCCGGGAGGCGGCTTTGCCGCCAATCAGGGACGCGGCTATCGCCGCATGGAAGGTGCCTTCGGCACCACAAAGCGGGACGTGGTTTCACCACGCACTGTTCCGAACTGCTCCCGTTTCGCAAAACCAGCCCGCTTCGCGGGCGCCCGAAAAGTCGCGGACGAGTCCGCTTAGCTCGATCTTCGATCTTCGCCACACGCTATGCACGCCTGCGGCTGTCATAGCGTTCCCGAATTCGGCGGAAATCCAAGCACGGTGCGGGTTTCCGCTGCCGTCACGGGTGACGGCACGCCGCAGGCTGAAAACGCGGCGAAACGCCGTGGTGGTGCGGGTTTCCGGTGCCGTCACAGCAACCCAACCAATTTCGCCCGCGAAGCGGGTAGCAAGAAACACCTATAGGTGAGCGGCCTTCGCTCGAAACCGGAACGACAAGGAACCCAACCATGACTACCAAACGCAGCAAGAACCCGGAAGCGATCCGCGCGCGGATCGAGCAGATGAAGGCCGAACTGGCGGAAGCAGTCCGCGCAGAAAACGACCGCCTGAATGACGAGATCATCCAGATCGTGCAGCGCGCGGGCATCCACCAGGACGTGCTCGCATTCGCGCGCAAGCGTGCGGCGGAAGTCCGCGGGAAGCGCGCATGAACCGCGCGAAATTCACCGTCCGCCTGCCGCGTGATGACCTCGCTGTCATCACCGCGGCAGCGAAGAAGCTCGGCATGACGTTGAACGAGTACGTGCGCGCGTGCGCGCTCGCCGATGCCCGCGATTCGGAGCTTGAGACGCGCATTCAAGTCACGCTCGATGCGCGGCTCGCGGCCAACTCGGAACGTCTCGCCGCCGATGTTCAGGCAGCGCGGGCCGAAATCGTGGAGCAGTTGGCCGGGCTCGATGGACGCCTCAAGGGTGCCTTCACCCAGCTTCACAAAACGATCGTTGGAGCGCAGCAGTCATGATCAATGTCACCAAGGTGTCGAGCGCGGGGGCCGCGTTCGACTACTACACCGAGCGCGACGATTACTACCTTTCCGACCGCGCCGCCGCGGAGTGGCACGGCGCCGGTGCGGCCGACCTTGGCCTGACCGGCGAAATTCGCGCCAGTGACTTCCGCGACGTGTTGACCGGCCAGTTCGGCGCCGCTTCGGTGGGCCAACCGGACCGCCACACGCCCGGCTGGGACGTGACGTTTTCGGCGCCCAAGAGCGTCACCGTTGCCGCGCTGGTGAACAAGGACGAACGCATCACCAAGGCGCACGACCAGGCCGTTCGCGCGGCGCTCGATCACATCGAACACCACGGGATCGTGACCCGACAACGCGACAAGACCGGCGGCTATGACTATCGCCAAACGGGCAGCATGGTCGCCGGCGTGGTGCGTCATTCGACCAACCGCAACGCCGACCCGCAGCTTCATTCCCATGCCGTGATCGCAAACATTACCCGCGATCCCGTAAGCGGGAAATGGGTCAGCGTCGACAGCCGTCAGGGACTGTTCGCGGCGCAAACCGAGGCCGGCAACATCTACATGAACGAGCTTGCAGCCGCGTGTCGCGATGCCGGTTACACCGTTGACTGGATCGTTCGTGACAACGGGGCGGTGAGCTTCGAGTTGCGCGAGATCCCGACGCACATCCGCGAGACGTTCTCGACCCGCCGGCAGGAAATCGACGCCGCACTGTCCGAGCGTGGAACGACCCGCGCACAGGCCAGCGCCGTGGAGCGCGAGGCCGCCACGCTGGACACACGCTCGCCCAAGGAACACGTATCCGGCCGCGTGCTGCACGAACGCTGGGCCTCATTGGCGAAGGCCCAAAACTACGAACCCGGTGCCAGACCGGAACCGGGCAAGGAACCCCATTGGGGCGACCGCGAAACCGCAGCGGCGGAAGCCGTCAAGACCGGGATTGCGCACCTCGCCGAACGCGAGACGCGCTTCACCGAGCGTGCCTTGATGGCCGAGGCACGAATCGCTTCACAGGGGCGCGCCCGTGACGAAGACCTTGCCCTTGCAGTGCGATCCGCATGCGAACGCGGCGACTTGCTCGACCGCCAGACACTGCAGGAACGTCCCGGTCAGAAGAAGGAACTTGTCGCCGGCTTCACCACGCCCGAAGGCGTCAAGACCGAAGCGCGGATGCTTCGCAGCGCGGAGCGGATCGCGCGGTCCGCACACGGCAAGTCACGCATCGGAGAGATTGCACGTGGCGCGAAACAGCCGTGGCACATCGACGCCGCGATCCGCCGACAAGAGCAGAAAACCGGCTTTGCCTTCACCGGCGAGCAACGCGCCGCCGTGCACGGAATCATGGAGTCCGATTCCGGCCTGCACATCATCCAGGGCCACGCTGGCACGGCCAAGACCACGACGGTATTGGCGACCATCGCCCAGGAAGCCAAGGATGCTGGTTGGCAGGTGAAGGCCATGGCGCCCACCCACTCCGCGGCTTCCACGCTGGGTGAATCCATCGGCGCGGAAGCGCGCACGATTGCGAGCACGATTCACCAGCAGCGCGAACGACAGGCGGACCGCGACGCCGAGAAGCCGACAGGGAAACTCTGGATCGTGGACGAAGCGGGCATGGCGTCCGCCCACGACAAGGAAGCCTTGCTTGCCAAGGCCGAGAAGGAACAGGCCAGGGTCATTCTTGTCGGTGACGATCGGCAAATCGGATCGGTCGGCGCCGGGGCCGCGTTCGAGCAAATCAAGGAGGCGCGCGCTCGCGACACCCACGAACTGACCGAGATCAAGCGGCAGACTTCCGCCCAGCTTCGCGAGGCTGTCTATGACGCCATCCACGGCGACGCCAAGGCGGCGCTCGACAAGGTCGAAGTCCACGAACACAAGGATCGCGAGCAAGGCACGCGCGCGGTCGCCGACGACTACATGCGGTATGCCGCCGAGGGCAAGAAGACCCTTGTAGTCACGTTGTCCCGTCAGGATCGGGCGGACGTGAATTCGGCGATCCAACAACGCCGCGGAACCGCCGGCGAAGTCAAAGACGTGAAGGCAGTCGCGACGCTGCGCGACAAGCAATGGACCGAGGCGCAGAAGGCGGACGCTGCGCGCTACCAAGCGGGCGACGTTATCGAGGCGGGCCGGGATTTTCGTCGCGGCCCCGCGCGCGGCGAACTGGCAACCGTGGTGGAGGTACGGGACGGCAAGGTGACCGCCGAACGCACCAACGGTTCGCGCTGGACGTTCGACCCAAAAAAGGCAAACAAGTACGCCGTGCTTGAGCGCGACGAAACGCGCATTGGCACCGGCGACAAGATCATCGCCAAGGGCGCGATCGCGGCACGCGATGCCAAGGGCGAACGCTTCGAGATAAAGAACGGCACCGAAATGACCGTGACCCGCGTCCGCGATGCCGGCCGCATCGAAGCACGGATCGGCAAGGATCGGCGTGTCGTCCTCGACGCACGGCAAGGCGTGCGGGCCGATCTTGGCTACGCGCAAACCGCCAACCAGGCGCAGGGGCGGACGGTGGACGTGGCCGTCGGCTACATGCGCAGCACCCAGCGCAAGCTTGCCGACCAGCAACGCATGTACGTGACGCTTTCCCGTGCGCGGGAGAGGGCCGCTGTGCATACCGACGACAAGGCGAAGCTCGCCGAGACGCTGGCGCGCAACACCGGCCAGAAGGAAACCGCTATCGAACGAGGGACCGTAAAGGTGCAGACGGCGCGCGAACGCGCACCCGAGCAGGCGGTGCGCCCGCAGCACCACGGCCCCGAACCGGCGCAGTCGCGCCAGCCGGCAGCGCCGAAACCAGACCGCGATCGCGGCATGACGTGGTGAAACACCTATAGGTGAGCGGCCCTCTTTTTTTGGAGCGCACACATGGCCCGATTCGACTACAGCACCGACGATCCCGTAACGCACCCCATCGGCTCCCTGCCGCGGGCGATGGGGTTGCTTGCTTGGCGCGAACGCTTCGCTGATCCGCGATTTTTCCCCAAATGCGCCAGCGACGATGAAATCGAGAGTTACGTCCTTTGGATGTATCTGCTGCACGTACGCGGTTCCTGGAAACGTCACGCCCGCTCGATCCGGCCGCCATTTGGTTTCCGCATGCGCGTGCACCTGCACACGCTGAAACGGATTTTGCTGGCGCTGGCTGGACTGTTGCAGGAGAACGATCAATGACCCACACGCTTCTCGCTTGGATCGCGCACGGCGCGATCTATGACGTGATCTACAAGGCATTCCGTCACGCGGGCCTGCCCGTGACGATCGGATTCGCCGTCATCGCCATCGGAGCGTGGGCGCTCACGCGCCATCGCCGCCGGCACCATTCACGGAGGTAGTCGTCATGTATATCAAGGTTCGGGCCGAGGAAGTCGTGATCGGCGGTTTGCTTGGCTGGGGCGTGGGCGCGGCGATTGCTGCCGCATTCGTGCACGGCTTGCCCACCCTGTTTCCATCATTGCACGGTTCGACTGCCGACGTGCTGCGCGCTGGACTTGTGTGGGCCGTGGCGGGCGGCTGCGCCCTGTACGGCGGCTGGATGGCCGCGCGCCAGGAGCAGGACTCCCACGTCAACGGCGTACGCTACGTCGCCGACTTCAAGGTCGCGCGGCGCGCCTTGCAGCAAATCGAAACGCGCCAGTTTTCCGAAACGCAGCGCGCCGGTAAGGTCCACGGCGTCAAGATCGGAGGAGTGGAACTTTCGCGCGAGCGCGAGACGGGCGGCTTCTACATCGCCGGCGTCACGGGTGCCGGCAAGACGGCCATCTTGAACAGCATCATCGAACCAGTGCTCGCGCGTGGTGATCGCTTGTTCCTGCACGACCCGAAGGGCGACCTTACAGCACGGTACTGGAAGGGCGACGGTAGTGTCGTGATTCTCGGCCCGTGGGACGCTCGCGCGGCGGTGTGGGATGCTGCAGCGGACATGCCCGACCCCGCGGACGCCAACCAGTTCGCGGCGGCCGCTTGTGGCGCGACCGCCGCGGCTGGACAGAACAAGTCGTTTCACGACAACGCCGCCACGGTGCTCGCGGGACTTATCAAGAGCCATATGGTAGGCGGCTCTGCATGGTCATGGCGCGACTTGCGTGCCGCCTTTGCGGCAGGCCCCAAGGCCATGATCGAGCAAGCAGCGCGCGGTGACGACGCAGCGAGGACGGCAATGCCTTCGGTATTCGTCGGCGGTGAAATGACCTCCGGCGAACGCGCCGTCTTGTCGGTACTCACCAGCGCCTCGCGCTGGCTGACCGCTTACGCCGCCGTGGACGCGGCTGAAACAGACCGGCCACGCTTCTCGCTGCGCAAGTGGTTGACCGGCGAAGCGCACGCGAATGTGCGCATCGTGATTATCAACAGCAATGCCCGTTACTCCGAGGCGTGCGAAGGCATTTTCGGCGCAATGCTGTCGATCGTCGCGAGCATGGCCGCGAGTGCCGCGTTGCCCGAAGTTTCGGCCGACGCGCCGAACGGGCTATGGGTTGTGGTCGACGAATCCCCGCAGCTTGGCGCGCCTGCGCTGATGGCGATCCAGAAGATCACCGAGCTTGGCCGGAGCCGCGGCGTTCGCGTCATTACCGCGATGCAGGACGAATCGCAGTTGGAAGGCGTGGTCGGCCGCGAGAAAGCCGCGCCGATGCTTTCCGTGCAGGGATCGCGCATCTACCTGCACGCGAGCGACAAACTCGCCGATGCGGTTTCTCGTCGCATGGGCGAGCGTGAGATTCAACGCATCGAAACCACGGCACAGAGCGGCGCGGTCGCGGGCAAGGTGAAGCGCGCCACGACCCAGCGCGTCATCCAGCCATCCGATCTTTTGGGCCTTCACGTCCGCAGGAACGAGCCGCCCACGGGCGTTGAACTGATCCTGCAGACCGAAGACGTGCTGGGTCGGCTGGTCCAGCCGTTCCCGCGGCTGGTGCCGGACAGCGAACAGGCGCCGAAGCTGATCGAGAGTGAGGCGTGGCGCATGGGCACGCTGCCAGGTTGGGGCGCAGGCGGTGCGGCAGGCGCAACGAATCCTGCAGGCCCCGAGGAGCCGCAAGGACCGTCGAGCTCTGGCCGCCGCACGGCAGCGGTATTTGAAAGCAACGATTCGGAATCCAACCATCTTGACGATGAAGAAAACGACGAAGGAGGCATGAAATGGGAATGATGGGCGGTGACGGCTTGGGCCGTTTCATTTTCCGGCTGCTGATCGCCCTCGCGATCGCATACCTTGGGTTCCTGTACTTCGGCGCGGTCTTGCCGCGTCCCGCGGCCGCTTTGGTCGCGCTGCTGCTGGCTGTGCTCGAATTGTTCGGGCCAGTGCTGGGAGGCCAGGGCGGCCTTTCGCTGCGTGCCATGGCGAAACTTGGCGTCGCGGTGCTGGTGTGGCCGGGCCTCGCTTGGCTGATCGAGTTGAGCGGCTATGTACCCGACCGTGACGCACGCATCGCGCTCGCCGCCGGCATCGCATCCGCGCTGGGCGTGTTTGCGGCAGGTCACGGACAGGGACGCGAGAACATGCGACTGCTGGCCGTTATCGTCTCGCTGGCGCTGCCCGCTTACGCGATCACAGTGGCGTTATTTGACCCCAACGCCATGGGCGTCGCGGCTGCGTGCCTCGCCGTGGGCATCGGCGCCGTGACGGCCAAGATCGCGCTGGTGTGGCCGCAACGGCACGAGGACTTGATGCTGGTGTGCGCCGGGCTCGCTTTCGCGTGCGCCGGCGGATTGCTGGTTGCCGTGATGCTGTAGGAAAAAGCCCTACATGACCGCGCGGCGAACGCTGATACCGCGCAAGCAACCGATCGGCCCCCTCTTTCCGCGGCTCTGGCGTCCAGGCGCGCCACGGAAAAGTGCAAAGCCACACCGGGCCATCCGCCAGCCTGCGTGCTACCGTAGCCGCGTGACAACCAAGGGGCGGTGACTATGGCTTACGTCGTGGGTTTCTCTCTGTTTTTCTTGGCGATCATCTGCCTTATCGCCTACATGCTCATCAGGGCGCATCTTCGCTGGCGGGCTCACTCGACCATGGAGCAATACCTTGCCGAGTACCCCGCGTGTAAGACGCCCAACGGCGTGCGGTGCGCCAAATGCGGAGCCGGAAGCATAAGGAACTGGGGTGTGGGAAACGCATCGGATTCGCGGCGGCTGTTTATATGTAACCACTGCGGTGAACACCTCTATCGCAGCGCGTAGTTACGGGGCACCGCGATGCTTTCGCAGACCATCAAACCCATCGGGTTCAATACGCCGCAAAAAGAAGATTGGGAACGGTACCGGGCGCGGCTCACGCTTCCGGATCACGAGGCCACGCTGGAATTCTATCGGCAGGTCGTTTACGACCACTTTGACCACTTCAACGAGCACTACCCGGACTTCGAGTTGGATGATTACGACCTCGCCATCGAATCCCTGACGGCGCAGCAAGCCTACGACCAGGTCAGGTACCTTCTCAACAAACCAGTGGATTTTTGGCGAGAACAGTACGATGACTTCAAGGCACGAAATCCCCCTTACATCGTCTATCAACGTATGGCGGCGGACCTGACGCCGCCATTCCCGCCGATCATCGTCCAATCCTCCCTATTGGTCGACAACGGCTGGCGCGTCTATGGCCGCGACCTGCACCTGATCGAGGGCACCCACAGGGTCGGTTATCTGCGGCGATTGCTGGAACTGGGCGAAATTGAGCCCGACAGCGCGCACAAATTCGTGGTGCTCCGGCCACGCCGTACCGGCGCCTTGGGCCACATCGAAACACCTATAGTTGAGCGGGCTTCGCTCGACCACAAGGGGTAGATCATGAAACATCCGGCTTTTGTGTTCATCGCGGCCACAGCGATGATTCTCGCGCTCACGGCCTGCTCGAAGGCGCCACATGTGGCGAACCAACAAACGGTGGCCGGGGCTGCACCGCCGCCTGCCGCCGCACAACAGGGCGATCCGCCTTGCGGCACGATGTGCAAAGCCGGATATATCGGCCTTCAACTCACGGGTTACGGCGGCGGTTCAGCGAATCGGAACGAGTTCAGTGCCCCACTGGTCATCGGTACCGACAAGAACGGAAAGGCACTGGAATCTGACAAGGGCACCAAGCCCCCGGTGTCGCTGACGGCCGACTGGTGGACCGACGGTGGCACGCTGCGGATCAGCGCAAGCACTGGAACGCCGGCGATGTCTTGGAGTCCGTTTGGTGAAAAGCAGCATGACATGTCGCCGTCGGATGGGGTGAAGGTCCCGGCGGGCTGGTATTACTCGTACGTCACCTGTTCGAGCTCACGCTGCGAGAACGTGGCGGTGACGATCAATGGTAAGCCCGTTGTGCCGTACGCCATTCCTTGGCACCAGCCATAACAGCAAGGTTTCGCACCATCACAGCAAGGCCGGGCGCTCACCACGCCCGGTTTTTTGTGGGCGGAATGCTGAAAACACCTACTGGTATGGGGCGGCATTTCGCGGCCCCGCAACCAGAGGGACCCACGCATGCAACACCGTACTCTCACCGCCGCGATGTTCGCGGCACTCGTGCTGCCATTGATCGCGGTCGCGCAAACGGCGCCACAGCAAACCGGCGCATCCGGCAACATCGCGTTTTGCAACGCCACCGATCCGAGCACAAGTGGTTCGGCGCCTTGCGCTCCGGGCACCAGCAGCGCGCAAGCTATCGGAGCCGACTCCATAGCGGCCGGCCAAGCCACCGCGAGCGGCGGTGACTCAATGGCACTCGGCCAATTCGCCTACGCACTCGACGAGGGCGACATCGCCTTGGGCAAGTCCGCGTTGGCCGGAACCGGCAGTGGCACCGGCGGCAACGTCAGCATAGGCGACAACAGTTGGGCGATCGGCGGCCAGTCGGTGACGGTTGGCAATAACGCGCAGGGACATGGGTTCGGCAGCGTATTGATCGGCGCCCAGGGGACCGACACGCTTAGCTCGAATTCGAGTCTGCCGCCGGACCCGGCGACCGGTGTATATCCCGGCTCGACCGGCAACTACGTTGTCGCGCTTGGTTACGGTTCGGTCGCGGCAGGGAATTACGCTGTCGCAATCAATGGTCAGGCGCTGATGCCGTCAGGCGTTGCCATCGCAGGGACCGCTGAGCAAACGGGCAGCGTGGCGATCGGCGGCGGGGCGATCGCGGTCACGAGCTACGCGCTTGCCGGTGGCGCCTACGCCAACGCGCAGGGTGCCTACAGCGTCGCGCTTGGCCCGTGGGCCAATGCGCAAGGCGACTACTCGGTTGCATTGGGCGAAGGCAGCCAAGCCGATCGTGTCGAAACCGTCAGCATCGGCGACGACGGTTCGACGGGCAACACGCCGTTCCAGCGCCAGCTTGTGAATCTCGCCGCGGGCACACAGCCCTTCGATGCTGTAAACGTGTCGCAACTCAACGCGGGAGGATCGGCGCTCGCCGCATGGATCGGCGGTGGCGCGATGTTCGACGCCGCTGGCGCAGGCAGCTTCACCGCGCCGACGTTCGTCTTGACCAACCCGTACACGCCGGGCTCGTACAACAGCGTGAGTGGCGCGATCACGGCGCTCGACAGTGCCATCACGCAGGTAAGCAAACAACCCGGACCCGCTGGCCCGCAGGGCGCAACGGGTGCGACCGGAGCAACAGGTCCCGCTGGCAAGGATGGAGCCAACGGTGCCGGCGCCGGCGGCGCCGATGCGCTCGCTGTGCACTACGACAGCACCAAACGAACGAGTGTGACGCTCGACCCCGCCGGCGATCCGACGACCGTTCGCAACGTCGCAATGGGCGTTGCGCCCACCGACGCCGCGAACGTTGCGCAAATCGATGAAGCGCTCAAGTCGGCAAAGACCTACACCGACACTCGCAGCGTCGACACGCTCAACCAAGCGAATGCCTACACCGACCTGCGCGTCGCGGGCTTGAACGCCCGCATCAATTACGCGCTCGCGGCGGCTACGGCTAACGCAAACGCCGCCGCGGCGGTCGCCGCGCAGGACCCAACCCATCGCAATCGCGTCGCCGTGTCTGATGGCCTCGCTTCTGGCGTGAATGCGTGGACCTTCATGTACCAGCACGTCACGAACTCCGGCGTGACGTGGAACGCCTCATTGACCGGCGAGCAGGGTGGCGGATCGAGCAGCGAGCGCCAGGCGGGCGTCGGCGTCGGTTACTCGTGGTGACCGGATCGGTTTGGGAGCTTGACCGGCGCGGAAGCGCGCCGGTCCTTTTTAGGTCGATCCCACCTTCAAAACACCTATAGGTGAGCGGGCTTCGCTCGACCATAAAGGCATCAACATATGAAGCACTTTACGTTCACCATCGTCGCGCTCGCGGTGCTCGCGCTCGCGGGCTGCGCTTCGCTTCCGCCTGGGCTCGCCGGCGGCTACTCGACCAGCGCGGATGGGTACAACATCGGTCAAGCGCGCCAGGCGCAGAACGTTCGCCTTGGCATTGTCATCGCCGTGCGCAACGTCGAACTCGCGCCCGACACCAGCACCAAGGCGCTCGGCTCCGGCATCGGTGCCCTGATCGGCGGCCTTGTCGGCCACCAGATCGGCGGTGGCAACGGCAAGACCGTTGCGACCGCCGCGGGCGCGATCGCGGGCGCCGTCGGTGGCAACAAGGTTGCGGCGCGCATTTACCGTCAGCCCGGCCTCGCCGTGACCGTGAGGCTCCAAGACGGCCAGGTGATCGAGGTCACGCAAGCCGCTGACATTGCGCTCCACGCCGGTCAACGCGTGGAAGTGGTCGGCGAGGGTTGGGGCAACAGCCCGGTGCGCGTCGTTCCGCTCGATTGACCGGCTCACCAGATGCCCGGCGGGTGAAACCGCCGGGTTTTTTGCGCGCGACCAAAAACCGATCTCGCTGGACGAGCCACACGCGCTGCGCGGCTTCCCACCACGGCATTCGCCTTGCGCATTTCGCGCTGCGCTCACGCGACCGGACACGCGGCTTCCCGCGATGGGCTGCCAAAGCCGCGGAAACACCTCTCTGTGAGTACCCCTCACTCACAAGGAACCCACCCATGCCTTTCAACAAGAACCCGGACACCGATCCGGTCACCGACGCCGCACTGGCACTCATCGCCGTGCGCGACGCCGGAATCCTCATCATCCCCGCGAGCGTACCGACGTGGCAGCGTGACGAAATCGAGCGCGAGCTTCGCATCGGTGCCGCGTTGTTGCACACCGTGGACGGCCCCGACGCACGCACCGTCGCGTTGGACGTTCTGACGAACATTCGCCACGGGCTCGCGCAGCGTTCGCTTGTCGTCACCCGCGACGATGCGGCCAAGCACGTACAGGCCACCTTGTGGGACGTGCGTTCCGCACTCGATGCGCCGGGTCGCCTGACGGCGGCCGTGTGCTTCGACGCGCCCGCTGCCGTCGCCAGCGTGGCGTGAGTGGCGACAACTTGCCGTTTCGTGCCGCAGTTTTCCGCCAATCGGCGGAAACCTGCCGTGTCTTTCCGCCATCCGGTGGAACGTTGCCGCCGTTTTCCGCCATGTGAAAACACCTCCTTGTGAGTGCCCCTCACTCACAAGGAGATCACCACCATGCGCATCGACTTCCGTATCCAAGACAGCGAGCCCGCTTCCGAAGTGCTTCGCGCGCTTCCCCAACGCGAACGCGCGAACGCATTGCGTCTCATGCTTCGCCGCCACTTTGGCGAACTGCCGGGCTTGATCGGCTTTCGCGATCCGCCGCGCGCGGACCACTCGTCGGCGCCACTCGCTACATCCTCGCCGGTGGCCGTGGAAGCCCCGGCCGCCGCTGCGTCCGGCACCACGGCGCAGGAGGGCGCGAACCACGAGGCCACCCGCAAGTTGACCGCGATGGTGGAACGCTTGCGCGCATACACCGCTGCCGTGCTGGCTGGCGCTGCACTGACCGCGACGCTCGCCTTCATGCCGGCGAACAAGGCGGTGGCCGCGACATGGCGCCTCGACGCGAACCTCGCCAGTGTCCATACCGAACGCTGGGCACGCGACAACCTCAACCAGCGCAATCCCGGCATCGGCATCGAGTACCAGGCATCGCGCACGTGGGGGCTTGCCGCGGGCGTGTACAGCAATAGCTACCGCAAGCCGACCGTCTACGCCTTGGCCGAGTTCACGCCGCTGCACTGGGGCGACGTGAATCACTGGCATATCGACGCCGGCGTTGCCGCCGGTATCGCGACGGGCTACACCCGAGCCGAGATCCCATGCGCGCCATTGGCCGGGGGCGCATTGATCCGCCTCGTTGCGCCGAACGGCATCGCCTTGAACCTCATCGGCGTGCCGAACACGGGTGCGTATCGCTCCGGCTTCGTGGGCTTCCAGTTGTCGATTCCACTCGCCACTTCGCGGGGCCACTGACGAGCGGGAGCCCACCTTTCACCCTGCCCAACACGGGCGGAGCCCGCCGGCGCGTGCGCCGGTGCGCGGTGGGATACCGCGCATGCCCGCCATGGATGGCGCGGTGGCGCATGGATGCGCCGCACGTGCCGGAGGCACAGGGAGCTTTACCTGTTGAACCCAAAGCGCCACCGTGACCGTGCGCGTTTCGTGATGCCGTTCCAGGCATTGCCTCTCCTGATCTACCCGTCAAACCCGTCCCGCGGCAAAGCATGCACCGCTTCCCGCGTGCGGCAAGGGCGCCACCTCGCCCAGCCGCCGATTCAGCCGGAACGGCACCGGCTGAACGGACGGCCGAACGGGAGGCGTCCCTCCGGGCAAACCCTTGCCACACGCGGGCAGCGTCGCGACGGCATCCGCGGGACGGCTCCGATGGGCAGATCAAAACAGAGAGGCAAGCACCATGAATACGAACGTCATCACTTCACAAGCGCACACGGCCCCGGCGGCAGAAGCCAAAGCGGGACTCTCCAACGGGCAGGTGGGCGAAGCGATCAAAACCGCAGCGAAACGCGAGGAACCCGAATGGGGCGCACTCTTGAACGAAGCCCTCACGGAGCCCGGCAAGGTCAGCACCGCTTACAGCCTGTTCCATTCCTACAGCTTGGGCAATTCCTTGTGGTTGCTGGGGCAGTTGTACGGCCGCGGCATCGAGCCCGGCCCGGTGGCGACGTTCCGGCAGTGGCAGGAGATGGGGCGCCAGGTGCGCAAGGGTGAGAAAGCTTTTGCCATGTGCATGCCGATGATGGTTCGCCATCGCAACAACGACCAGAACGAGGACGAGCCGGACGCGTTCACCGATCGGATAATTTTTGCGGTGCGCCGTAACTGGTTCGTGGTGTCACAAACCGATGCGATCGAAGGCGCGGAGCAGAAGGCCCACGCGTTCACCGAAGCGCCGCGCTTCGACATCGCCCGCGCAGTGGAGGCTTTGGGGCTGACCCGTGTTCCATTCTCGATGGTGGGCGGGAATTGCCAAGGCTATGCGAAGCCGAACGCGAAGGAATTCGCGGTTTCCCCGGTCGCGGTTGACCCGCTCAAGACAGCGATTCACGAAATCGCGCATTGCCTGCTGCACACCGACAGCGCCGAGTTCATCGACGGAGAAATCCCCGGCCGGAGCTTGAAGGAAGTGGAGGCCGAGGGCACCGCATACATCGTTTGCGCCTCGCTGTGCCACACGGCCCGCCTCGACACGATGCGCGGCTACATCCAGAACTGGCTTGCACGCAGCCCCGAGCCGTTCACCGACAAGAACGCGCGCCGCATTTTCAGCGCTGCCAATCGGATTTTGAAGGCTGGCGCCGAACGCCAAGAGGAGCAGACGCCATGAGCAACGCATGGAACTACACGGGGCGGGTCGAACGCTGCAAACGCTGGAACGGCGCGGGAGACGTGCGCGGTCACCGAGCCGCGCGCGGATGGACCGCGACCGCTGACTTGACCGACGTGCATCCGATCACGGGCAGAGCGTTGAAGCGTTCCGAATGGTGGATTTTTGAACGGATGGAGGACAGCCATGTTTGACGAAAGCGAAGTGGTTTACAGCTACACCCGCGCCCAGGCGCTCGACGACGGCTATCTCGTCGACGTGACGGACACCGCGCGCGAAGCCGGGTTCCGTTTCCCAGTCGCGCTCACGCGCGCGGTTTGGGGGGATTGTGTCGCATGGAGCGACGACGACACCAGCCGCAAGCGCTGCCCGCAAGACGAGGCCGGCCGCTTGTGGGACGTACTAACCATGGCGCGCTTTTACATGCGCGGCGCCACGCGGCACGACACGGCCGCCGACCGGTGCGCCGTGCAGGTGCTGCGAGTGCCGCGTGAAGGACGCGGCCACAAGGCCAGTATCGTGAACCTTCGCGCCCAGGTCGGCCCCGGTGACCAAGGCGAGCCGTGCATCACGATCGGCTTCGACTCGGATTTCTGATGGACACCCGGCGGCCAGGTGCAAACGCTCCATGGCCGCCAGCGGCCTTGCGGTGCATCCGTGCACCCTCGCGACCGTCCGGGTCGCGCACACCAGCGGTCCACGCTGGCGCCCGCTTCGCGGGCCGGCTCCGCCGGTGGTCGGCGGGAAAAAGTCTGACGCGGCGGCGAGGACGTGCCGGTTCTCATCGTCGGCTTTTCGCCGGATTTTTGACTTGCCCGGCCTTTGCTGTAGCGGCCCGGCGCTTCGGTGCAGGTACGGCGGAAATGATCGCTGCGCGGATCGCATCACTGACCCCCAGCCCGAATGCTCGCATGAAGGCCCGCAAAGCCCTCGTGTGCGCCGCATCAAGCGCAACACGCGGCGTCACGTATTCCGCCTTTGCATAGAAACGGCGGACGTTCGCGGCGACCTTCGCACGGCGGCGTTCGCTAGCGGTGGAACTGGTGGGATGGCGCGGCATCTTGTTGTCCTGGCCTCGATTTCGTTAGCGCTAATTTTATCGCAAACGAATGTTTGAAATCGTGACGCGCATCACCAATTGATTAGCGCTAATCAATCATAATGAAATCGTCTGATAAACCGACTCGGAAAGGAGAAAATCCATGTTGACCAAGCTCACTGCCGTTGTTGCCGCGATCGCGCTTGCCGCCGGCACCGTTGCTTTCACCCCCGTCGCGTTCCACAAGGCCGCGACGCTGGCGACCGTCGATAACGACGTTCTCGCGTTGGCTTCGCCCGACGCGATCGCTTCGCCGAATGCGCCGGCCAAGCTCGCCCAGGTAGGCGACCGCCTGCAGACGCTTGCCACTGGGACGGCGCCCGCACCGAAGTCGCAGGCGGCGCAGTGGGTCAGCGTCGGCCAGTGGGGTCAGAAGTGATCCACCCGATACGCCTTCGGGAAGCGCGGGACATTCGGGGCGCCGCTCGCCTCGCATGTCTCGATCCCGAGGCACTGGGCGCAGCGCTCGAACCGGCCCAGTGCCAGCGCATGACCGCGTTCAATCGTGGGTGGGCGCGCCGCTGCCGCGACGCTGGCGACCTCGTGGCGGCCGCCGACAAGTCGGCGCGCGCGCAATGGTGGGATCGTCGCGCACTGGAAATGCTTGCCGAACCACGACCAAGCTAGCCGCAGGAGTGAACATGAAAACGAACCGCCGCCGCAACCCATTGTTCACCGCGTCGCGTCAAGCCGAGTGGCGCCGGCGCGTGATGCGCCGCGTCCAGGCGCGGCGTTGCCGTATTGACGCGCTGGTCTCGTCCGAGGTGCACGCGCAGTTCCGCGCCGTCGCCGACGCGAACAACTGGCGCATCGGCGAGGCGCTGGAACGCATCATCGCTGACGCGTACTCGCGCGATGCGCGCGCCAAGAGGATCGCCTGATGTTCGTCTATCGCCGACTCGGCAGGCACTGGGGCGTGGGCTTCGGCCTGCCGGTCTTCATCTTCATCGTGCTGCCGCTGTGGATCATGGGGGCGATCCTCAAGACGGCTATTGTGGTCACGGCCGACGTGCTGCGCGACGCCTACAGGCTCGCGCGCTGGGCTTGGCGCCGGTGGCGCCGTGCCCATCCGCCGAACGCTTCCTGATTCTGGATTGTGCAATCCAAAAACGAAACGTTGCTGCCGCCGCCAACTGGTGATGGGCGTCTACTCGGTCGCAGGATCGGCCACCTTCGGCGGCCGTCTTACGAACAAGGCCGCGAGTTCAAAAAGTATCAAATAAAAAACGAAGAAGAACACCACGCCGTAGAGCGCGTTCGCTACATTGTCCCATCCAATGAATTGGAAATGCAGCGCCCCCGTGTTCGTGGGAAATTCGTAGTTGGGGCTTGGCGGAATCGCCATCGCGATCGCGGCCAATATAGCAATGACAACAGCGACTGGTTTGGGAGCCAGAAAAATGAATGCCCATAGGATCACCCACACTACGATCAAAAACAGCAGGTTTATGCTGCCCAGTAGCGGGAGCATGATCACTTGGGGAATGATCGAAATCAGGAACAGCAGCCCCAAGAGCCAATAACGTTTTTGATCGGCGTCACGCATCAGTGTGTGTTGTTAATATCGTTCTGCGACACCGGTATCCACGCATTGTCAATCATGTTGGCGAAGGGTGAGTATTTCCCCTGCAAAGGTGCGAGACCTTCACCGACATTTTGGATCGTGGAGGCGCCATTCCCGGTTGTCACGACCCGCGCGGCGTACCCAGGAAACAACGGGTGACCTGGCAGAGTCACGTTGACTACGATGGTTTTCCCTTCATACGTTCTTGTGTAGGATTCAACCGGACTGGCCTTGACTTTTCCCACCATGCCCAAGAATCCGGTCGTCGGAGAGGCGTTGTTGGGCGTTCCATTCTGCGAAGCGGGCTTATCGACGCCCGGCGTTGGGTCATTCACGACTGTCTGCCGCAGAGCATTGGCGAGGTGGGCAGAACCAGGGCCGGCCGACACCCCTACGTCGTAATGGTGATAGTTGCTTTGGCTAGAATTGATATGGGTCGGAAACCCTTGTGGGGCGGGGAATGAAAACTTCACCGGGATATGGCTTCCCGTGATCATCACGCTGCAATTGACCTGCTTTCCGGCCGTAGTGCATTCGCGGCCATCGGGATCGAAGTTCTTGTAGGGGTTGTCGTTGGCATACCAGTAGCGGTTGAAGTTGGCACCAGTTTTCGTGTCCGGCTGTACCGGGTCCACGGAGAGGAAACGTGCCGATGCAGGTCCCGCAACCGCGGCGAGCGTCAGCACCAATGGAACAATCATCGACGTGTTCGGCTTCATTTTTGACCCTCCCTACGCGCTTTCTCGCGCGCGATGCTTTGAAGATATGCAGCCTTGTCAGATGCAGTTGGTGGCTCCCAGCCTAAGCTCTCGGCCCGATTTACCCAGTACGGATTCTCTTGACTCAGCCGGGTTGCGTCCAAGCGTTCCGCTGCAGGTATGTTCTTGGGATCGGGGTACCGATCGGCATAGCGCTGTTTGAACAGATCGTAGTAACCATCGGCCATGTAGATCATCGCCGCCGTGTCCTTGGGGTTTGCTTCCAAGGCAAGCGCGGCTACGTTTGTCACCATTTCTGGATCACGGCGCCCGTAGGAGGCCATAAGCGGCTCCAACATTGCGCCGACAGCTTCCCTTGGTGTCAGCGCGCGGAGGTAGATGCCGTTTTTGAGCGCCAGCGGTGTCATTTCCAGCTTGCGCGTGTAGAACGAATCGTTGACGACGCCCCCGGAGGTTGCCTCAATGGCCAGCCATTGGCCTTGGTCGTCCCGAAACTTCACCAGCATGTGTTGAGGCCCGGTAGCAAGGGCCACGGTCAAACCAAGTTTCTGTGCGAGGATCGCGACCAAGATCGGCATGGACGTGCAGTTGCCTTCTCGCGTTTTCAAATACGTCGCGAGTAGCTTGTTGTGGACATCGCGCCCGAGCGGATCGTTCAAGTCGTAGCGGAAGGGATGGCTGTCATTCCACGGCCCTTTTCCGTAGAGCGTGGAGAGGAGCGTGCCGACCTTCGTGCGGATTGACGGGTGCGCTGGCATTCGTTCGCGCACAACCTTTGCCCAATGGTCAAGCTGGCGCTCGACAGCGGCGTTGTTGATCGTCGGATCGATCACGTGATCGATCGTCAGCTTCGCGCGTTCGAGGCTGATGTCGTCGTCAGGGGTATTGAGCAAGGCGCGAATCGGCGCCAACGTGGGTTCGGATCGCGGCGCGGGGCGGGCAGCGCCCATAGCCGTATCCGCAGCAGCCCACCCGGCGAGCAGCAAGAACGCCGATGCTACGGATACCTTGGCGATGGACCAGCGTTCCCCCACTGCCAGCACCTCAAGTCCCCAAGCCCGAAGATACCACCCCGGGGCGGGTGAATACCACTCGCACCCGACTTTCACCCTGCCGACCACCGGCAGAGCTGGCCCGCGAAGCGGGCGTCAGCGTGGACCGCTGGCGTGCGCGACCTGGACGGTCGCGAGGGTGCAGGGATGCACCGGCCGGCCGCGGGCGGCCATGGAGCCTTACCTAGCCTTCGACCGGAATGAGCGCTTGAAGACCGTGTATTTCGTCAGCGATGGTGCTGATTTTGTCGCGTAGATCGTCCAAGGCTTTGTCCTTGAAGACCGGCGAGGCGATTGCCTGATTCTTTAAGGTGTGCGAGGCCGAGGCCAGTACGCACATCAGTTCCCAGTTCGTTTCCGCGACGGGAGCACCCCACTTCATTTTTGCTTCTGCGTTCATGCCGGATTCCCTTGCACGTGACTGTCAAACCGTTGCGACTATGCGAGCGTTTGAAACCCCACGCAAGCCAAGCCATGGCCTCAATCCACGACGCAGGTCCCACACTGCCCACAGAATCTCGCGCCGGTTGCCAGCGCGCCACCGCAGTGTGAGCAGAAATGCGGCGGCGGGGTGATAGCCTTGGGCTGGCAAAGCGGGGCGGCGCGTTCTGTCGCGACGCTGGCCGCGGGTTCCAATCCTTCACGGCGTGCACGCCGCGCGCGGATGCGTCGAATGTCCTCCCGTATCGCCGCCGGCGTTGCGATCAATTCGCGGAGGAACCACCACAGGAACTTGAACGCCAGGCGGACATACAGGCGCGCGAACCAAAGCCACACGACGGCCAGCACGACAATGATGATGATCAACATAACGCCCCCTTTTCCCCACTCCGCGAGCTTCGCCGCCGATGGTAAACCTCGCGACATCATTGCGGAACATCCGGCTTCGCTGTAGCGTCACGCCGTTGCGTGAGCACTCCCCAATCGTTCGCGCGACGTTCCGCGCGGCCCGGTTCCCCTGCCGGGCTGCGCCTCTTGTTTCATCCCAGCTTCTTCGCGATCGCTTGTGCTTTCAGATGCGTGTAGCGCTTGAGCATCGAAAGGGTCTTGTGCCCGGTGACGGACGCGACCTCCATGATGTCCAAGCCCTTTTCTTCAAACAAGCGGCTGGTCGCTTCGTGCCGAAGATCGTGCCAGGTGAGGTTCGTCAGGAAATCAGGGTTGGGCTCGATGCCGTCGCGTTCGCATTCCTTGACGTACTTCACGCGGGCGGCATCCCTGCTGCGCGCGAACGCGGCCGTGATCGTGCCAGGTTGTTTCTTGATGACGCGGCCGCGAGGGTTGTCCTCGTCAGGGCGCATGCTGCGCAGAATAGAGACTGCGCGCGTGGACAGCGGCACCTCGCGTCCGTCACCGTTTTTGGTTTCGTACAACACCATGGTTTGGCCTTCGAGGTCCACATCCGGCCATTCGAGATTGATCCATTCGCCGCGGCGCATGCCTGTTTCACAGGCAAGCTCCGCGAGTGGTTTGGCCCAGCCGTCAGCGTAGGCCGCAAGCGCATCCCACAACCGCGGTTCCTCGCCTTCGCGCAGCCGGCGCGCGCGCGCCTTGCCTTTGGGCGGTAGTTTCACGTCGCGCACGGGGTTGTGCAGCCCCTCCATGCCCCATTCGGTGCGGGCGTGCTCGAAAATCGACGACAGCGCGGAGAGTTCGAGCCGGACGGTGGCGCCCGACACGGGCTTGCCGCGCCAGCCACTTTCCTTTCGCGTGAACTTGGCGGCTTCCGGATCGCGCACGCCGCGGCGGCGACCCACGCGCCAAGCCGCTCCCTTGAGCCGCTGGTCGCGATAGCGTGCTACATCGACCGCGCGGATGGCGGCCAAGCTCAACTTCGCCAGCGGCGATTCGAGCAAAATATCCAACTTGTAGCTTTCCTGCTTCGAACCCTTTTTGTTTGGCGTGACTTCCATCCGGTAGCGCTCGATCGCTTGGGCGAGCGACATTTGCTCCGCCTCACGGCGGGATACGAATGCACCGAGATCCATTTGGGTTTCGACGCCGCGCGCCCATTGCTCCGCTTTTCTCTTGGTGTCGAATGTCCGACGCTGTACCGCGAAGCCCCGGCGTTTCACCACCGCCTGCCACTGATACGGCCCGCGGTCTCTGATGGTCGCCATGCTGTTGCTCCGGGTGCCAAGTGGGTGCCAAAAAATATATCATGGCGTTGCACGCGGCGCTATTACTAGATAGTGGCGCGCATTCGAAATCCGGTTTACGGTATTGCCGTAACGTGGGTTCGAATCCCACCCTCTCCGCCAGAAACGCAAAACGCCCCTTGTGGGCGTTTTGCGTTTCTGAAGCAACAGTGGCGATTCAGGGCA
>Ga0157370_10001614_pt1 | contig 27868 bp, 27 predicted proteins | sample C35metaG_FD_113463 | JGI IMG/M metagenome (GOLD analysis project Ga0157370, IMG submission 113463) | Corn rhizosphere microbial communities from Kellogg Biological Station, Michigan, USA - C3-5 metaG | ecosystem: Host-associated > Plants > Roots > Rhizosphere > Soil | place: USA: Michigan...
AGCATTGATATCAACGATAACGTCTCTATCTGTAATTCTAACAACAACTCCTTCAACTACTTCTTCTTGATCTGTAGCGATGAAAGTTTTTGATACTAGTTCTTCAAACTCTTGTAAGTTTTTCTCATCTACTGCATCAATTCCTTCTTGGAAGTTATGCCAGTTAAAATTTGCTAAAAACTCTTCTTGTGATTTTGTTTGTTCAGACATGCTGATAAAAAAATTTGTATTCTGTTTTTCTCGAGTTTCTTTATGCGATAGAAAATACAGAAGTTGTTTTACATAAATGGTTGATTCCTAATGGAAACTCTTCTCTGCCAAAAGGACTGCAAAATTAATACATTTTTCTGAATTAACAAAATAAATCCGATTGATTGTTAGGCAATTATTCAAGAGCAGAAAATTTTGTTTTTTTTCAAGACTTCACATGTTTTTAACCTTAAGAAAATAAATACCAATTATATAAAAGTTCCTTAAGCGTATCAAATACTTCTTTCATGGTGTAAAGAAAATAGATACTTCCTAAAATTAAAAATGGAAGGCGTTTGTTTTTATCCTTTAGTGCAAAAGAAAGAGTGATTGGTACAATTGACCAAAATAACAAACTAGGATAATTAATTTACTTGTAAAACTTATAAAAAACTTCTGAATTAATAAACTCTGCGGCAACTTTATAGATTAATACATTAATCAATGTAGAAATTAATACGAGCTGAATTATAGAATCTGCATTTGAACAATCCTCATCTTTAGATTCAAATTTTGGATTTTCACCGTATTCATTTTTTTGCGAATCACCATTTAAAATCAATAAAATAAATAACCAAATTCCACCAAAAAAAGGAATTAAACACAATAAAATCATCCAGCCGCTTTTGCCAACATCGTGAAGCCGTCTAACAGTTACAGCAATACTTGGGACAAATGAAGTGACAGCATATAATATGCAAAACCACCCGAAAGGAAAGAAATTTAAACTTAAACGAAAAATCGCATCTGTTATAAATAGTATTGTTGCAAAACTAAAATTATAAAGCGAAAACATCCAATATTCACTTCTTCGTGCTCTGCCTTCAAAATTGAAGTAGTCCCTAAAAACTTTTAAATACCAGTTCATATAATCTATCTATAAAAGTACAGATATATAGTATTTTTCTTATATTTTTAAATGATTAATATTTAGTTTTAGTAAAAAAAGAACTTAACAAATGGAGAATGATGAATTAAAATAAAATAGCCTATAGTTTTACAATTTATCTAGTTACTTGCGCGAAAAAATTATTCCAAAAAACTATTAAAAAACAAATTAAACAAAACAAAACCACCAACAAAGTAGAATAAAAGAAAAGAAGCCTTCTTTTACCATACTGAATCACAAAAGTTTCAGGATCGATAAAATGCTTTATGAAAACAATAGGAGAAATTTCTAACTCAGGTTTGAAATGTTTAACACCTAGCAAAAAAGTCCGAATTAATTGTATTCTATTATAATAGAATGCATAAAAAATATGATTTCCCTGAAAAATTTCTTTAATCATTACTTCCTCTTTATTAACTAAAATATAGAAACAGAAATATGCACGAATCCCTCTAAGTGGATACTCTATCGTAATGTCATATAAATCATTTCCAAAGCCAGGTGTGTGTGTATTCTTTTTTACAAAGTTTTTCCAAGCTATAGTTTTAACAACTTTCTCATTAAATTTATTATAATAATGAATACCTTTTTCATCAATACTCATTGCTGTATATATCCTCTTCCAAACATCAACTGCATGAACTATAATAAAAATAGTGGTTACTAAAAGCAGTATCGTAATACATACTGCCGCTAAAACATTATTCTCATTTAAAAAAACAAATACAGATGCGACAAGCAATACAAGAGGAAATATACATAACACACCAATACTATAATTTATTACTGTTAGCGGAATCGATGTTATGGGTTCAAAAGGAGGTAAACTATTCTTTTTACTTTTTTTCATCAACAACAATGATTTAAGTTTGACATTATGATAAAAAACAAAACCAATCCAACAATCAACAATATTAAAAAGGCTAATACCATAGCGTTATCCCTTTTAGCGTAATCAATCTTAAAAGTTTCTGGATTAATAAAGTACAACCCGTAAGCATGAGGATGAATTCTTATATCTGGTCTAAAATGTCTTAACCCTAATAATAAACTTCGAACAAGTTCTAATCTATTTGAATAAAACATATTAAAAATATGTTTTCCTTGAAATGTTTCTTTATGAAGCAATACTGTTCCGTTTTTTTCGTAAACCAGTAAAATCTTAGAGCTCCTTTATTATTTACAACCTGTGAAGCAACGTCATAGTTAAAATAATTTGAATCGGTTCTCCTATTCAAAAAATACACCGAACCTTCGAAGTTGTCTATCGATTCAAAATTTTTCCAATGTATCTCTTCGATTATTTCCCTTTAAATTTGTTGAAATACTTAATCCCTTTTTGATCAATCGTTATTGTAGTATAACTTAATGTTCTTTTAATATAAACTACACTTATTAAAATAAGAGGAATATTTAAAAATATTAGTATAAAAAGTGACTCTTCTGTTATATCTACTAAAAACAAAATAAAGAACAACAACCCAAAAGAAACTATCAAAACAAATAACGTCATGATGCCATAACTATAACTAGCCAGTTTCGATGTTATTGAAGTTATAGGCTTAAAGGGTGGTAAATTTTGCTGGTTCATGTTATTTATAAAAAGTACGAAAATACTTATTTTTATAAAATTCGACAAAAAATCCTTCCAATTTTATACGTTAAAATATCTATATAATTACACCTCACAGGTTTCAAATACCTGTAAGGTGCAGCCAGCATAAATTATCTAGAAATCTTACATAAAAGTTTCTATTAAAGCCTAAAAGAAAACTCATATTATTATTAATATCATTTCAATTTTAAAACATAATTTAGCAAACGATTCGCATACATCTTTGCTCTTTCTTTGACTTCATCTTGTGTAAAACCATCAACTGCAGATGTTCCGTGAAAAAAAATCGGATCTAAAAAAGTCATTTGAGTAAAATAGGCTGTCTGCTCGATATTTTTAAAAAATTCAGCAATTCTAAAATTATGTTTTCCAAAAGTTCTGTACTCCTGCTCCAACGAACCAACTGTCACACTCACTAAAACTTTTTTGCCTTTGAGCTTATCTCCTTTTGAACCATAAGCAAATTGATGTTCGAAAACCACATCAAACCAATGTTTTAAAATCGCCGGCATATTATACCAATATAAAGGATATTGAAAAATTATAACTTCATGACGAAGTAAAGCTTCTTGCTCTTCTTTTATATCAATCTTAAAATCAGGATATAATTCAGCCAGATTTCTAATTTCTATTTCTGGATTCGTTATCTGAATTTCTTCAATAATTGCTTTATTTGCGACTGATTCTTTTATTTGTGGATGCCCTAAAATTATTAATGCCATTTTTTAATTATTTATACTATCATTTTTATAGTTACAAAATTATTTATAGTTTTACAATCTCACAATAACTATCCAATTGGATAGGTCAAACAAGCAGTATGAAAAAGATCGAATGCGAACCTGATTTAATTAAACTCGACGGAAAAACTTATCCGTGCACTGTTAGTCTAGTAATGGATTTAATGGGAGGAAAATGGAAAGCGGTAATTCTGTATCATTTAAAAGACAATCCAAAAAGATACAATGAACTCCGAAAAGAAATGCCTACAGTGACAGAAAGAACATTAAGCTTACAACTCAAACAGTTGGAAGAAGATGGGTTAATTTTTAGAAATGTAGATGGAAAAAAGCCTCCAATAAAGGTAACCTACGGTTTAACGGACTTTGGAAAATCTTTTAAAACTGTTTTAGAATCAATTACCCAATTGGGAAATACAATTGCTTCTGAAAGAGGAGAATTTATTGTAGCTTAAATTATTCCCTATTAAACCTTACTAAATATTTATAGGGTACTTTACTTCCATATAAAATCATGACATTAGAAGAAATAAAACTTAAAATAGAAACTTTTCACAAAAATGGGCAAGTAATCAATGCCGTTTATTGGCTTTTAAAAAAGTATAATCTTAAAAATTCAAATCTTAAAGGATTTGAATTTAGAGAAAAAGCCAAGCCAGATTTTATTCTAATGACTACCGAAGGCGATTTTGGAGAACGTCAAATTATCAGGATTCCAGAAAACACATTCGAATTTCCATTAGAACTAATGCTGATTCTCATTGTACACGAAATGGTTCATGTAAAACAAAAAACAATAAAACCTTATATTTTAGATAAAAACGAACGAGAATGGCAGGCATATTACGAAATGAACTTTCATAATTTATTTCCGCAAGTTCCAGAAATTTCCAATTTTCATAAAAAATTCTTCGCTCAAAAGGGTTTAGAATATTACAACCGAATGGGTGTAGGCTCTGAACTTCAAAAGAAATACGGCGAACAAAAAAAACAAGTCGACGATCTGATTATCTCACTACAGTAAGATTGTATGACTAGAGCTATTTTCTCATTCTACAATAAAATAGCACAAAAGCGCAAAGATTAGAATACACAATAATCCTCCTATAATTTCGACCTTCAAGCGTTGCTTCTTATCAATTGTAAAAGTTTCTGGATTTATATAATGATCGGTATAAATGATAGGATCAATGGTAATATCTGGTCGGTAGTGCTTTATTCCTAATAAAAAAGTCCGAATCAATTCTGCTCGATTAGCATACAGCATCACAAAAAAATGCCTTCCTAGAAAAGCATCATTATGAGCTATAACTTTTCCATCTATCATAACAGGCCAATAAAACTGATCATAAAAAGATTTCGAAGGTCTAATTGATGTAACATCATATTTTGGAGGTTCAAAATAATGCTTGAGTTTTTCTCTTTTTGCAAAGCTGTTCCAAGGTATTCCTTTTACAATTCTCCCATTAAATTTGTTGAAATAGTGAATTCCTTTTTCATCAATTATTGTAGTTGTGAACATTTTATTTTTTGAGTAAATAAGCAATATTGCGATTCCTAACAATATAATTGAAAATACCAAAGACATTACTATGGTTCCTGCTTCATCTAGTCCAGTTTCATTAAGAGAACTTGTCAGTAAAAAAATCAATCCTGTTAGAAAAAACAGTGTCAAAAACACCCAAAAAGACCCCAAGATAAGATTTAGAAACAGCATGGGTTTTGAGCTAATAGATCTAAAAGGAGGTAATGATTCTTGTGGTGAATTTTGCATAGAAACCAGAGATGAATATCAAATATAAGCATAAATTAAAAAAGAAAAGCCCATTTTCTGTTTGAAAAATGGGCTTAAAAATATGTTGTAAAGTCAATTAATGACTCAAATTCTCAATTTCTTTTGGATCGTGTTTATGCTTAAATAAAACAGCAAAAGCAATTGCAATTACCAAAGCGTAAATAGCAAATGACAACCAGATTGTATGCCAGTCTTTCATTAAAACCGCATTTGTAAAAGCTCCGTCTGCAGAAATAGAATTTCCCTGACTTTTTACAAATTCTACCATTTTTTCATTAGCTGGATCTGTTTGTAAAAATCCCGCTAATTCTGTTGTGGTAGTAAACGATTTTGTAAAGAAACGATCGATAGCCCAGCCAGAAGTTAAACTTCCTAAAACTGCTCCTACCCCATTGGTCATCATCATAAATAATCCTTGAGCAGACGAACGAATTTTAGAATCTGTATTACTTTCTACGAATAAAGAACCTGAAATATTAAAGAAATCAAACGCCATTCCGTAAACGATACAAGAAAGAATAATCATCCACAAACCATTTACTGGATCTCCAAAAGCAAACAATCCAAAACGTAAAACCCATGCCAGCATACTAATAAGCATAACTTGTTTGATTCCGAAACGTCTTAAGAAAAATGGAATTGCCAAAATAAATAATGTCTCAGAAACTTGAGAAATCGACATAATAATTGTAGAATACTGAATTACAAATGAATCTGCATATTTCGGGAAATGTTTAAATTCATCTAAAAATACATCTCCATAAGCATTTGTCAATTGAAGCGCCCCTCCTAAAAACATAGAAAAAACAAAAAACAAAGCCATTTTGTAGTTTCCAAATAATTTAAAAGATTCTAAACCAAAAGTTTCAATCCAAGTTGCATTTTCTTTAATTAAACGCTGTGGTTCACATTTTGGAAGTGTAAAAGCGTAAACTCCTAGAATTAAAGCTCCAATTCCAGCAATATAAAATTGATATTCTGTTGCTTTACTTCCGCTCAAATTGGTAATCCACATCGCTACAATAAAACCAATTGTTCCCCAAACTCGAATAGGCGGAAAATCTTTTACAATATTTTTATTGTTTAATTTAAGTGATGTATAAGAAATAGAATTACTTAAAGCAATTGTAGGCATATAACAACACATTGCTAAAAGCATAACTGCAATAAAAGTATCTGGAGTACTTACCTGTGCAATTGCAAATAAAACAACAGCGTAAAGAATATGCAGAACACCGTATAATTTTTCTGCATTTACCCACCTGTCAGCAATAATACCCGTAAGTGTAGGCATAAAAAGAGATGCAATTCCCATGGTTCCAAAAACAAGTCCGAATTGAGTTCCTTCCCAGTTTTTTGTGCCAAACCAATAATTTCCAATTGTTATAAGCCAGGCTCCCCAAACAAAAAATTGAAGAAAGCTCATTAAAATCAATCTGTTTTTAATCCCCATATATTTAAAATTGTCTTTAGTAAAAATGAAGCGGTAAAACTACCATTAAAAATAATATCTGCAAAAAATTATGGTGTTTTAACAACATCATTTACCAATTCTAAAACGGCTGCAAATTGTTCTTCTTTATTTAAGTAAGAATTATCTATTTCTATTGCATCTTCAGCAATAACTAAAGGCGAATCTTCTCGGTGTGTATCCATATGATCTCTTTCGACAACATTTTTAAGAACTTCTTCATAAGAAACATTGTCTCCTTTTTGCTGTAATTCGTCAAAACGTCTTTGAGCGCGGGTTTCAGCACTTGCAGTCATAAATATTTTAAGTTCGGCATCTGGAAAAACAACTGTTCCTATATCTCTACCATCCATTACAATAGCTTTATTTTTTCCCATTTCCTGTTGTTGTTCTACCAATTTAGCACGAACTTCAGAAACGGTGGCAACTTTACTAACGAAATTAGAAACTTCAATAGTTCTAATTTGCTTTTCAACATTTTCACCATTCAAAAACATTTCAGCAAAACCTAAATCTGCATTAAATTTAAATTCCAATTGAATATTAGGCAAAGCGTTAATCAAGGCGTCTTTATCAAAAAAGTCAGCTCCAATAATATTCTGCTGCATAGCAAAAAAAGCAACTGCACGATACATAGCGCCTGTATCTACATATACATATTCAAGTTCTTTTGCCAATTGTTTTGCTAAGGTACTTTTACCTGTTGATGAAAATCCATCGATAGCGATAGTAATTTTTTTCAATTTTCTATTTTTAAATTTTTATTCTATTAAAAGCTAGGTTAATAATAAATACTCATCAAAATATCCGATTCTGAACTATCAATTATTTTGGATATTCTTTCAAAATATTTTTTATTTACCATTGGACAGCCATAACTATTGCAAATGTAGCCATCTTTCTCTTTATATGGAACATCATAATAGTAATGAAAAACAATATCTCTTTTAAATGCATTACTATTAGTGGTATCTAGTCCATACAATTTATAGGCTTTCCCAAATTTCCCTACATAATGATTTCCGATTGAATATCTTCCTAATGAAGTTTTTAGTGAATTGGGAACGTTACTAAATCGAAGTTTTCCTTTTACTCCGGTTTCAGAACCAGAACCATGAGCGACCAATCCTTTATCGATAATTTTATTTGTTTTTAAATCATAAACAAAAAAACGATTTTTACCCGAAGGGATTTTCATATCAATAAAAAAGGCAACTTTCTTGTTATATCGCGGACTTGTTTCTATAAGCTTTTTAACTTTAAGAACTTGATATTCTATTCTTCTGGCATCCGAAGAAGATAAATCTTGATTTCTTTTATTAGATACTATAAAGTAAGCTACAAAAGCTAAAAAAATAAAAATACAAATTAGCGCTATTTTCTTCATATTGAATCTGCAAAAAAAAACTTTCTATTATCGAAAATCAAACCGATTTCGACAATAAAAAGCTATATTTTAAATTAGTTAAAAGTTCTAATTAATAGTAAATATCCATTAAAATATTTGACTTAGAACCATCAATTATTTTTTCTATTCTTTTAAAGAATTGCTCGTTAACCATTGGACATCCGTGGCTGTTGCTAATGTAATAATCTTGCTCTTCTAAAGGAACTGCAGAATAAGAATGAAGGACAATTGCTCTTTTTAAAGCATTGTTATTGCTTTCTTCTAAACCAGCCAATCGATATGCTTTCCCAAAAATGCCTTTATACGTTTTTCCTACAGCGTATCTTCCAAGTGCAGTGCAATTAGAATTTGGCATATTACTAAACTTAAGCATTCCTTTTATTCCTGTTTCAGATCCAGAACCGTGAGCCACTAAACCTTGGTCTATAATTACGTTTTTTTCTAAATCATAAACAAAAAAGCGGTTTTTCCCAGAAGGAACTTTCATGTCGATTAAAAAAGCAATTTTTTGATTGTATTTATGATCAATGTTAATCATATTTTTTAAATCAATAATTCTGCTGTTAATTCTTTCCATTTCTATAGTAGAAATAGCATCATCTTCTTTAAAAGAGAGTTTCGAACCCGTTAAAAACCCTACAGTTACGAACAAAAACAAATAGAATATTTTCATATAACTACTGAAAATTTAAAATTAGACCAAAAAGACTTGTGTTAGCTGCCAATGTATATCTAGAATACGAATAATTAAATTTTAGCTTGTTTATTTTTAAACCAAAGCCCAAGGAAACTCCTGAAAAATTACGTTGTTCATCTACTCTCAACTCTTCTCCTCTTCGGAAATTATATCCTAAACGTAAATTAAATGCTCTTTTCGGAAAAAGCTCTACACCAAATGTTACGTGCCTTAAAGCATTATTAAAAAACGAAACTTTTTCCTCACTTGTTGATCCGTCAATGTTGGTTTCTCCCCTATTAGGATTTGAAAAAGAAATATTCCACTGCTGTAAATTCTCTAAAGTAAGATGCCAGCGAATGGGCACGTGTTCTAATTCTTGTGAAACTCCTGCAACGATTTCAAAAGGCAGATTTTCTTTTATTCCTGAATATGTGGTAAACTGCGTTCCCAGGTTGCGAAATACCAAGGCAAAATTCAGATCATTTTTTTCGTCTAAATATAAAAGCCCTAAATCAATCGCACCACCTATAGAATTATAACTTTCCAGAGAAGAAGTTATTAGTTTCGCATTTGTACCAACATAAAAATTAGTGTAAGGTACGTTGTACGAATATCCCACGGTAAGCGCTCCTTCACTTCCTGTAAAATTTGATGTTGCCTGACCATTCTCATCATAACCTTCAAATGATCCGTAGTTTACATAACTCACGCCAGCATAAAAAGTCTGCAAATGCCTGTCATAAGTATAAGCATATGAAGCAGTGCCGTAAGAGGCTTCTCCATAATAACTTCCGTAATTCATTGCTAGGTGATTGTCCATATCAGCGTTTATAAGTGCAGGATTAGACATGGCTTGATTAACATCTTCATCATATATGGTAATAATATCTCCTCCTAACGCTGCCTGCCTTGGTGAAGTAGTTAAGTTTAAAAACTGATAAGTGTAACGCCCTCCAACTTGTCCGAACGAAGCCGAGCAAATCAGTAATATCAGAAATAAAACGATCTGTTTTAACATGTTTTTGGAACGTTCCTATATGGGAATAACGTAAATACAAAGATAAAATTATATAACTTAAAAAATAATTTTTATAAGTATCTGTTTTTCAATAATTATAGCGTAATTTCAACTTCAGACGGTTGAAAAAATTATAAAAAAAACACAGATTCCAATTAAAAAAGAATTCCAAAATTCAATTAAAAAGAACTTTCATTGAATTGAATAAAAAAATCCAAATCCCAATCTTTAAGTAAAGTTGGAATTTGGATTTTAATATATTGAAATTTAATTGACTTTTATTTTAAGGTCTTAGCATTTTTCACATTTTGATCTGTCAAAGCTAAAGATAATACTTCACTCATTTCTTTTACATAATGAAAAGTAAGTCCTTCTAAATATTCTGCTTTTATTTCGTCAATATCACTTTTATTTTCGTGACACAGAATAATCTCTTTAATACCCGCTCTTTTTGCAGCTAAGATTTTTTCTTTAATTCCGCCAACAGGCAAAACTTTCCCTCGTAAAGTAATTTCTCCTGTCATGGCAAGACTTTTCTTTACCTTCTTTTGCGTTAATAAAGAGACCAAAGAAGTTAACATTGCAATACCAGCACTAGGTCCGTCTTTTGGTGTCGCTCCTTCTGGAACGTGTAAGTGAATGTTATATTTTTGAAACAACTCGCTTGCTAAACCAAGTTTCTTTGCATTTGCCTTAATATATTCTAAAGCAATAGTTGCAGATTCTTTCATTACATTTCCTAAATTTCCTGTAATGGTCAAAGCCCCTTTTCCTTCAGAAATCAATGATTCTATAAATAAAATATCACCGCCTACACTTGTCCAAGCTAAACCTGTAACTACTCCTGCAACGTCATTATTTTCATATTTATCACGCTCTAATCTAGGTACTCCTAAAATAGAAATAATATCTTCGTCAGTAACTTTTTTGTTGTACTCCTCTTCCATTGCTACAGATTTTGCAGCATTTCTAATAACTTGGGCAATCTTAGTTTCTAAATTACGAACACCAGATTCTCTTGTATATCCTTCAACAATTTTTTCTAATTGTTTTTTACCGATAGTTAAATCTTTTGCCGTTAAACCGTGTGCTTCTAATTGCTTTGGAAAAAGATGTCTTTTTGCTATTTCTACTTTTTCTTCAATAGTATAACCAGACATTTTTATAACTTCCATCCTGTCGCGCAATGCTGGCTGAATAGCTGCCATATTGTTTGATGTCGCGATGAACATTACTTTCGATAAATCATAACCCATTTCTAGGAAATTATCATAAAAAGCACTGTTTTGCTCTGGATCAAGTACTTCTAATAAAGCAGAAGAAGGATCGCCACTATTGCCGCTTGATAATTTATCAATTTCATCCAGAATAAAAACAGGATTAGAGGTTCCAGCTTTTTTCAAGCTTTGAATAATTCTTCCCGGCATTGCACCAATATAGGTTTTTCTGTGTCCGCGAATTTCTGCTTCATCGCGTAAACCGCCTAATGAAATACGTACATACTCACGGCCTAAAGCTTCTGCAACCGAACGACCAATTGAAGTTTTACCAACTCCTGGAGGCCCAGTTAAACATATAATTGGAGATTTCATGTCATTTCGCAATTTTAAAACTGCCAAATGTTCAATCATTCTTTTCTTAACTTCTTCCAATCCAAAATGATCTTTATCTAAAACTTTTTGGGCAAATTTCAAATCGAATTTATCTTTAGAATATTCGCCCCAAGGCAGTTCTAGAAATAATTCTAGATAATTTCTCTGGATTCCAAAATCTGGAGACTGCGGATTCATGCGACGCATTTTTGACAATTCTTTTTCGAAATGTTTCTGCGTTTTTTCGTCCCACTTTTTGGTTTTCGCTTTCAGCCCCATTTCGTCCATTTCTTCTTCCTGCGAAACGCCTCCCAATTCTTCTTGAATGGTTTTCATTTGCTGGTGAAGAAAATATTCTCTTTGCTGCTGATCTAAATCAAAACGAACTTTTGACTGAATGTCATTCTTCAATTCTAGTTTTTGAAGCTCAACATTCATATAACGTAATGTTTCTAAAGCACGTTCTTTCAATCCATTTATCGATAAAAGACCTTGTTTTTCTTTTACAGATAAGTTCATATTAGAAGAAACAAAATTGATTAAAAACGACTGGCTTTCAATGTTTTTAATAGCAAAAGTAGCTTCAGAAGGAATATTTGGACTTTCCTTTATAATTTGAATTGCTAATTCTTTTACAGAATCTAAAATGGCTGTAAACTCAGAATCATTTTCTTCAGGACGTTCTTCAGCAACTTCTTTTATTGTTGCTGTCATGTACGGTTCTTCTAAAACAACTTCGTCAATTTCGAAACGTTTTTTACCTTGAAGAATAACGGTTACGTTTCCGTCAGGCATTTTTAAAACACGTAAAATACGCGCTACAGTTCCTATTTTGTGAATATCGTCTTTTGACGGATCCTCGTCTTCTTCATTAATTTGAGATACAACTCCAATGATTTTTCCGCCCGCATTGGCATCATTAATCAATTTAATAGATTTATCTCTTCCCGCAGAAATCGGAATTACAACTCCTGGAAACAAAACTGTATTTCGTAAAGGTAAAATTGGCAGAGAAACAGGCAGTTCCTCATTGTTCATTTCCTCTTCGTCCTCTGGAGTTAATAATGGAATTAATTCTGCTTCTGAATCGAATTCCTGAAGTGACAGATTGTCAATAGTAAGTATTTTATGATTTGACATAATAATATATAAGTCGTTTTGTCATTAAAAGTTTAAAACTATCTGTAAATCGTTCCTTAAAAAGTATTGTTTTTGATAAGGGCTTAGTTTACAAGACAGGCCATAAAAATAGACAATCATTATGCCAAATGCAAAATAAGTCAGTTTTAAAATCAGATTTTGATTTATAACTTTCTGCTGATTGAAAAAAAATAAAATTAATTTTATCAAAAGTGTAACAAACCAAAAAAAGTACAGTCCCTATTAAAAACCAAAAGCCACGACTTGAGTCAAAACAACCAAAATATCGAGGAATTAATTGCGCTTTGTAAAAGCAATAATCAGAAAGCGCAGTTTGAAATTTACAACCGCTATTGCAAGGCGATGTATAATGTGGCTTACCGCATTGTAAAAGACGAACATTTTGCACAAGACGTCATGCAGGAAGGTTTTTTAAAGGCTTTTACAAAAATTAACGACTACAAACAAGAAGTGGCTTTTGGTGCGTGGTTAAAAAGAATAATCATTAATTATAGTATCGATTTTTATAAAAAAAATAATGCTTTTCAAGTAGAAGATATAAGCAAACAATTATACAAAGTCGAAGAAAATGATGGAATAATTTCTGAAAATATTGACTTAGACAATCTTAAAGTAAAACAGGTTTTAGATACCATCCTGCACCTAAAGGATAATTACAGAATGGTTTTAACACTGTTTTACATTGAAGGTTACGATCAGGATGAAATCTGCGAAATTTTGAATATTACCTATGCAAACTGCAGAACGACCTTGAGCAGAGCCAAAGATAGTCTAAGGAAAAAATTGGAAGAAATATAAAATGAATTGGAATATGAAAAATGAAAAAGACAGTTTAGACAAATTATTCAGCAGATTGGAAAACCAATGGGATGTTCAGGAATTAAACTCCGATCATCAAGTTGATTTTATGCAAAAATTAAATAAAAAAGAACCGAAGAAAAAATACTGGTTTATGACAGCTATTGCCGCTTCGATTGTATTAATGCTCGGAATTTCTATTTTTTATAAAAATGAAAAACCACAAGAATTCAAATTTGCCTCCAAAGAAACTAAACGAACCGATTCTATTTTCAATATTCTGATCGATAATGAGCTGGTTAAATTAAAAGAAAAGAGTTCGCCAGAAAATGAGCAGATCATTAATGATGCTTTAAAACAAATGAAAACCTTTGATGCTGATTATCAAAAAATCATTAACGAACTGCAAAAAAATGGTGAAAACAAACAGATTATTTATGCAATGATTAGTAATCTCCAAACCAGAATTTCTTTTTTGCAAACCGTTTTAAAAAGAATTGAAGACAATGAAAAATTAAAAAACACCTCTAATGAAAAAACACTATAACGTATTAATCTTATTTCTTTTGATTCCTTTTTTGGGATTTTCAAATGATGACACTTTTATAACAAAACAAAAAAACATTAAAAAAACATACATCGTCAATTCAAACGCTGGAATTGATATTGATAATAAATACGGAAATATTACCGTCTCAACATGGAATGAAGACAAAATAGATCTTGATATCACGATCAAAGTGAATGGACCAAATGAAAACTGGGTTAACGAACGTTTAAACAGTATTGATGTAGAAATTTCTGCTCTTAAAAGTTTGGTTTCAGCTGTAACTAATCTTGGAAATTCTTCTCTTAAAAGTAAAGGAAGCAATAATAGTTTTGAGATCAATTACGTAATTAAAATTCCTAAAAATGGTTCTGTTAAATTGGTAAACAAATACGGTAACATTTCTGCTTTGAGCTTAGAAGCAAATACTGATATTAATTGTAAATATGGCAAAGTTACCTTAGGTAAGCTAACTGGATCCAATAATCAAATTGAAATTGCATACTGTCAAAATTCAAGTATAGATTATATCAAAACAGGATCTATTAACGCCAGATATTCTGGTCTAAAAATTAATGATTCTGGCAATTTAAATCTAAATGCAAATTATACCGATGTTAATCTTAACGAGGCTCAAAATATAAAATACCAATGCAATTATGGTACATTTAAGTTCCAAAAAATCAATTCGTTAAATGGTTCAGGAAATTATTTAACGCTTATTATTGGAGAGGTTTCAAGCAACTTTAGTTTTGATACAAACTACAGCAAAATCAATATTGGAACTCTGAATGAAAAAGCTGGAAATGTAAACATAAATTCTGGATACACAGATATTGCTATTGGCTACGCGCCTAGTTATGCATTCGATTTTGATGTTTCTGCCCGATATTCAAACATCAAACATGATAATTCTTTAGATATTTCAGTTTCAGAAACAAAAAGCAACAGCAAAAGAATAAGCGGTTTCTACAGAAAAAAAGGACAAAATAAGATTAATATTAATTCGAACTATGGGAACATTTCATTAATAAAAAATTAATCATCTAAAGATCAAAACAATGAAAAAATCAATTTTACTTTTACTTTTAGCAGTTTTTCTAGTGAACGGCAATGCTAAAGCACAATGGTCTAATAATAAAGTAAATGGAAACGGTAAGATCGTTACCCAAATAAGAACAACTGGCGATTATGACGGAATCAAAATTGCGGGCTCTTTTGATGTTGATTTAGTTGCCGGAAAAGAAGGGAAAATTACAATTAAAGGAGAAGAAAATCTACTCGCCGTAATTAAGGTTGAAGTTGAAGAAAATGAGTTAAAAATTTATGTTGAAAAAGGAACTCAAATTCGCACAAGTATAGGGAAGAAAATTGAAGTTATAGTTCCTTTTGAGAAAATTTCTGCTGTTACTTTATCTGGTTCAGGAGATATTAGAACAAAAAATAAAATTACAAGCGATAACTTATCTGCCAAATTATCAGGATCTGGAAATTTTAATTTAGAAATTGACGCAAAAAATCTTGATTTAGCCTTAAGCGGTTCTGGTGACGTGGTTTTAAAAGGCAGAGCTGATTCTTTTACCAGCAAAATATCTGGCTCGGGAAATGTAAATGCCTCTAATTTAAAATCTAAAAATGTAGAAGCTAATGTTTATGGTTCTGGAAACAGCACTGTAAACTGCGAATCAAGCCTAACTGGAAAAGTTTCCGGTTCAGGAAATATTAAATATTTAGGAAATCCTGAGAAAAGAGATGTAAAAGTTTCGGGTTCAGGAAGTATTTCAAAAGGTTAATTATTAAAAAATATCACGAATTACAATACTATCATCAATCAATAATTACTGCAATTCGTGATATAATTATTAAAGACGTTTCATTAATTTGAAACGTCTTTTTTATGTACTCTTCTTAAAAGAAATATGGCTGTAACGAAAAAGATTGCTAAAATTACAATCGCCGCACGCGGACTTCCTGTAATTTGATCTATAATTCCGTAAACGCACATTCCTATTACAATTCCGATCTTCTCAGCAACATCATAAAAGCTAAAAAACGAAGCGGTATCTTCTGTTTCTGGTAATAATTTGGAATACGTTGATCGGGACAGCGCTTGGATTCCTCCCATTACAAAACCAGCAACTGTTGCCATAACATAAAAATGTATTGGTAATATTATAAAAAAGGCAAGCGCACAAAATACGGCCCAAATGATATTAATGACAATTAAAGTTGGAATATTTCCAAACTTGGCAGAAGCTCTTGAAGTTAAAACAGCACCAACAACGGCTACCAACTGAATTATTAAAATACAAATGATAAGTCCAATAGTGCTTTCTTCTTTAGACGACCATTGAATTTCCTGCGCTCCAAAATATGTAGCTACAAGCATAACCGTTTGTACAGCCATACTCGAAACAAAGAAACCTCCTAAATAACGTTTTAAAGGAATGTTTTCCTGCAATAATGCCCAAACTTTCTTTAATTCTTTAAATCCGTTAAACACTACAGATCTAGTTAATTTTTGCCCTGTTTCTTTACTTCCTTTTGGCAAATAATAATAGGTATATTGACTGAATAAAATCCACCAAACTCCTACCATTATAAACGAATAGCGCATTGCTTTCATTGCAGCTTCTCCATCTGTACCGGTAATTCCGAATAACTTTGGTTTCATAATCATCGCTAAATTGACAATCAGCAAAATGACACTTCCTACGTATCCTAATGAATATCCTTTGGCGCTAATTCTGTCCTGCTGTTCTTCAAAAGCAATATCTGGAAGATAAGAATTATAAAAAACTAAGCTTCCCCAGTATCCTAATAATCCTAGGAAATAAAATAATAATCCAATGTAAATATTGTCCAGATCAAACCAATACAATCCCATACAAGATAATGCTCCTAAATAGCAGAAAAACTTCATAAAGGATTTTTTATTTCCCACATAATCTGCAATCCCAGATAGTAATGGGGAAATAAACGAAACAACCAAAAATGCTGCAGCAGTAATAAAACTTATTAAAGCTGAGTTCTTTAAATGAAGTCCAAAAACATCTATGTAATGATCTCTGTCACTAAATAATGCTTCGTAAAAAATTGGAAATACTGCAGATGCAATAGTCAATGTATAAACCGAATTGGCCCAATCATAAAATGCCCAGGCGTTTAACAGCTTCTTATCTCCTTTTTGTAGGTTTTTCATATATATGGTTTTGATAACAGCCTACGAATTTATCCAATTTTTATTATAATCAAATATTAATTATTCAATTCGTGCATTATTAAATTATCAACTGTACTAAAAACAAAAAAGCTATTCAAAAAATGAATAGCTTTTAAAATTATATCCTTAAGAATATAAACTTATTTTATAGTTCCAACTTTAAGCGCAATAGCTTTAGCTTCTGGAATTAAAGATTTTATATTTGCAATCCTTGTAGCATCAGAAGGGTGCGTACTCATAAATTCTGGTGTTCCAGCTCCTCCAGATTTTGAAGACATTCTAGTCCAGAATGCAATAGCATCATCTGGGTTATAACCTGCAATTGCCATAAGAGTCAGACCAATTTTATCGGCTTCGCTCTCGTTGCTTCTGCTAAATGGCAGCATAACTCCCACTTCAGAACCAAGACCATAAGCTTGCGAAAATATTTGTCTTGTAGACTCAGATTTACCGCTTGTGGCTGCATCTAGCGCTACACCTCCAATTTGTTGTAACTGTGCCGCAGACATTCTTTGCGCTCCGTGATTAGCAAGTGCATGTGAAACTTCGTGTCCCATTACTGTTGCTAAACCAGCTTCATTTTGAGTTATGGGTAAAATACCAGAATAAACAACGATTTTTCCACCTGGCATGCACCATGCGTTAACCTCTTTGTTGTCCACTAATTTGTATTCCCAACGGTAGTCTTTTAAATACTGAGATTGTCCCAAATACGTTAAATATTTTTCTGCTGCAAGCTTAATTTTATAGCCGACAGTTTCAACAAGTTTTGCATCTGCAGTTCCAGTGATCACTTTATTTTCAGATAAAAACTGACTATATTGCTGAAATGAAGATGGAAATAACTCACTATTAGAAACAAAATTCAAATTTTGCTTACCTGTGATTGGATTTGTTGCACAAGCCATTGCAAGTGCTCCAAAAATTCCTAAAAAGAAATATTTTTTCATAATTCTAGCTAATTTTCTTCCAAAAATACAATTAAAAAAAATATTTTATTTTATACAATTAAGTGAAAAAATATCAGAATTTAACTATTCACCTACGATGTGTAATTCATTAAACTCTTTTTCAACAATTAAGAAATTATTTTGTTCGAAATTAATTTTATCAAATTCAATTTTTTCATTGTCTATTTCTATTTCAGAAACTTTAAACGGCAAACCGATTAAATTAATTTTGTATTTGCTATAAGGAGTATCGTATTTACCTTCTTTATGAAGCTGAATAATTAGTTCTTTTTCTTTTCCTATAGATCTAAAAGATAAAAAGCTGTAACGTCCCTTTTTATAATCGTAACCATCTTGTGCATCTTCATATACAACAGATTTTTCTTTTCCGTTTTTAAAGTAAACATCAAGCGTCAATTCATCAAATTCTAATTCTCCCACATACTGCTGTACTGGATATTTTGGGATAATGGCTCCTGCTTTTACAAAAACTGGAATTTCATCAAATTTAGTGTCAATCCAGATCTCTCTTCCTCCAATGAAAAGTTCATTTGTCCAGTAGTTATACCACTCACCTCTTGGAATATACATACGACGACCTACAGCATTAGGTTCAAGGATTGGACATACTAAAATTTGATTTCCAAAGATAAATTCATCATTACGATAATGTGTTTGTGTATCATCTTGATCGTAGTAAACCAAAGGTTTCAGCATTGGAAGTCCTTCTTCAATATACTGCCAGAACATGGTGTATAAATAAGGTAATAATTGATAACGAAGACTTACAAATTTTCTGGTAATATTAATCACTTCTTCATCAAACGCCCAAGGCTCCTGATTTCCATGATCTCCAGAAGAGTGCGTTCTGCAAAACGGATGAAAAACGCCTAGCTGAATCCATCGCGCATATAATTCGCCCGTTGGCTGTTCTGCAAATCCTCCAATATCTGACCCTGTAAATCCCATTCCAGAAATTGACATTCTTTGCACTTGGATGTTAGCAATCCATAAATGTTCCCAAGTTGCCACGTTATCTCCTGTCCAAGAAGAAGTATAGCGCTGAGCACCAGAATATGCCGATCTTGTAATAACAAAAGGACGTTTTGGATATGTAAATCGTTTCACTCCATGATAGGTTGCCCTTGCCATCTGCGTTCCATAAATATTATGGGCCTTTCTATGGCTGCACGGATTTCCATCATAAAAATGACGAACATCCATTGGAAAAGTCTTATTTGGAACCTCCATCACTGCAGGTTCGTTCATATCATTCCAAACTCCTTTCACTCCTATTTCTGAAACTAATTCTTTAAATAATCCAGCCCACCATTCTCTAACTGCGGGATTAGTGTAATCTGGAAAATTACATTCACCAGGCCAAACTTTTCCTTTCATATATGGTCCATCGGCTCTTTTACAGAAATAATCTTTTTCTAAAGCTTCTTGATACACCCAATAATCTTTATCGATTTTGATTCCGGGATCTATTATAACAACCGTTTTAAAACCATCTTCTGCTAATTCAGCAACCATCTTTTTCGGATCTGGAAAATAGTTTTTATTCCAAGTAAAACAGCGAAATCCTTCCATATAATCAATATCCAGATAAATGGCGTCACAAGGAATTTGAAGTTCCCTAAATTTTGAAGTAATTTCTTTTACCTTACTTTCGGGATAATAACTCCATTTACATTGATGATATCCCAAAACCCATAAAGGAGGTAATTCTGGCTTACCGGTCAGGTCGGTATAAGTTGTCACAACATCCTGCATTTGCGGACCATAAAAGAAATAATAATTCATTTCTCCACCCTCGGCCCAGAAACTCGTAACGTTTCTTCTTTCTTGACAAAAATCAAAAAAAGTTCTAAAAGTATTGTCAAAGAAAATACCATAAGATTGTTTGTTATGAAGTCCTATATAAAATGGAACTACCTTATATAAAGGCTCTTGATCTTTTTGATAAGCATATTGATCTGTGGCAAAATTTTCGACTCTTTTGCCTTTAAGGTTCATTTGAGTTGCCTTATCGCCAAGGCCATAATAACATTCGCCATCTTTAGAAAACTTACTCATTTTTACGATATTTCCACCGTATTCGTAGCTTTCTTCCCAATGAAAACCAAGTTCATCTTCAAGAATCAAAAAGTCATTTAGGTCGTAAATAGCTAGACGAAGATCAGCTTTCTGAATTTTACATTTTACTTTGCTGGTTCTAATCTGAAAGAAAGTTTCTTCCTCTGTAAGTTCCAAGAAATTGTAACCATGAAGTTGTGTTTTATCAATCGCATATGAAAAGTCATTACTAAAATAACCTTTTGTAGTGAAGCGAAATCGAATCAAACTGTCTCTAAGAATAGTGACTTTTAAAATAACTTTATTATCCGTATTGAAAAAAATCGAATCTCCTTCCTGCTCGTACGAAACAATTTTTGATGGATATAAATCGCCTTTGTATTCTAATGATGTGTTTGTAATCATATCGCTAATGAATTAATTATAAAACGCTAATCTCTATTTCAAACATACAAAAAAAGTTAGTAAAGCCCTATGAATAAAAGGTTTATTCACGAAAACGTTTTTTCTGATCGAGAATTAAATTACTGCTCAAAAAATCGAAAAATCGATAATTTAAGAACAATAAAATGACAAAACAGCACTTATGGAAATGAATGTAAGATTTTTTTTAAACGAAAGAATACACGGTTACACTTAAAGGCGGTAAAATTAATTCAACAGAAAAATCCCTTCCGTCATAAGATATTGAATCAATTTTTAGTGTTTTTCCATTTCCAACACCGCCACCGCCATAAATCAATGCATCGCTATTAAAAATTTCTTGTAATTTACCTTTTTTCGGAATTCCTATTCTGTAATTTTCTCTTATTACTTCTGTAAAATTACAGACAACAATTACATTTTCATCGGGATTATTTCCTTTTCGGATATAAGATAAAACCGCATTTTGATGATCGGAGTAATTTATCCATTCAAAACCATCTACTGTAAATTGCTTTTCATACAATGCAGGATGTGATTTATAAAGCTGATTTAAATCTGTAATCAATCTTTTTATTCCCGAATGAAAATCATATTGCAATAAATGCCAGTCTAAACTTTGCTCAAAATTCCATTCGCTTGTCTGTCCAAATTCAGCTCCCATAAACAATAATTTAGTTCCTGGATGAGTGAACATATAACCGTATAACAATCTCAAATTGGCAAATCGCTGCCATTCATCGCCCGGCATTTTATAATTAAGAGATTTTTTCCCATACACTACTTCGTCATGAGAAAAAGGAAGCATGAAATTTTCGGTAAACGCATAGGTCATCGAGAAAGTCAGATCATTTTGATGATATTTTCGATAGACAGTTTCTTTTTCAAAATATTTTAAGGTATCGTGCATCCAGCCCATCATCCATTTCATCCCGAAACCTAATCCGCCTGTAAATGTCGGTCTTGAAACCATAGGAAAAGAAGTGCTTTCTTCTGCAATAGTTTGAACACCTTCGAAATTAGCATAGATTACTTCATTAAATTCTTTAAGAAAACTTATACTGTCTAAGTTTTCCCTTCCTCCAAAAATATTAGCTTCCCACTCCCCTTCTTTTCTAGAATAATCAAGATATAACATAGATGCTACAGCATCAACTCTTAATCCGTCAACATGATAATTCTGAAGCCAAAAAACAGCATTACTGATTAAAAAGGCACGGACTTCATTTCTTCCATAATTAAAAACCAGACTTTTCCAATCAGGATGATATCCCTTTCTTCTATCTGGATGTTCATATAAATGCGATCCGTCAAAATAACCTAAACCGTGCGCATCATCTGGAAAATGCGATGGAACCCAGTCTAAAATTACACCAATTCCTTCCTGATGCAATCTATCAACCAAAACCATAAAATCTTGAGGCTTCCCGAAACGTGAAGTTGGCGCAAAATATCCCGTTAGCTGATAACCCCACGAAGGGTCATAAGGATATTCCATAATCGGCATAAATTCTACATGCGTAAAACCCGTTTCTTTTACATATTTAACTAAATCATCGGCAAGCTCTAAATAACTTAAAAAGCGATTGTGCTCAGCTCTTTTCCAAGAACCTAAATGAACTTCATAAACAGAATAAGGTTTGTCTAAAGCATTAAATTGCTGACGATTCTGCATCCAGTTTTCATCTTTCCAGCTATAATCTAAATCCCAGACTACAGATGCAGTATGAGGTGGATTTTCGCAATACAAAGCAAAAGGATCTGCTTTTTCGGTTACAATTCCTCCAATATTCGATTGGATTTTATATTTATAAAGAGCTCCTTTTGAAATATCAGGAATAAATCCTTCCCAAATTCCAGAAGAATCCCAGCGAACATTTAAATTATGTTCGCCTTTAGTCCAGTAATTAAAATCGCCTACAACTGAAACAGAATGTGCTGTAGGTGCCCAAACGGCAAAGTAAACACCTTTAACTCCATTAACTTCAATTAAATGCGCTCCTAATTTTTCATATAATTTGAAGTGTTTACCAGCTTTGAATAAATCAATATCAAAATCTGTAAATAGAGAATGTGTGATTACTTTAGTCATATTTGTTTTTTAAGGCAACGATTGAAAATTGCAATTTTGAGTTTAATTATTGGAATTCTTAAATTTTTATTCAATTCTAAAGTTGTCTGATAACGTAACCCCTTTTTTGATCACAACAATTCCGTCTTTTATACTGTATAATTCATTAGTAAAATTATCCAAATGTTTTCCGCCGTTAATGTGAACATTATTTCCTATTCGTACATTTTTATCGACTAACGCATTTTTAATAAAACAATTTTCACCAATACCTACATGAATTTTATTAATACCGCTTTCATAATTTAGTTCATCCAGATCTTGATAGAAATCATTACCCATTACATAACAGTTCTCTAAAACGGTGCCTTCTCCAATTCTGGAACGGATACCAATAACAGAACTTTTTATTTCTTTGGCATTAATAATACAGCCTTCAGAAATTAAAGATTGATTAATAATAGAATTTCTAAATTTTGAAGGCGGCAATAATCTTGGTCTGGTAAAAATTTTATTCTCATTGTCGAATAAATTGAACTCTGGTATATCTGCTGTTAAACCAATATTGGCTTCAAAAAACGATTCAATATTTCCAATATCTGTCCAATAGCCTTCGTATTGATAACTTAATATTTTATGTTTTCCAACGGCCTGCGGAATAATCTCTTTACCAAAATCTTTAGTTTCCTGATCCCCCATTAATTCCACTAACAATGGTTTATTAAAAATATAAATCCCCATTGAAGCTAAGTATTTTTTACCTTTTTCCTGCATATGTTCACTCACTTCAGATTCCCATTCTGGTAACAATGAAGCGTGTGGTTTTTCTATAAAAGCATGAATATTGTTTTCATGATCGGTTTTAAGAATTCCAAATTCTGGTGCATCTTTAGCATTTACTGGTAAAGTGGCAATAGAAATTTCAGCATCGGCAGCAATATGTGCTTCCAGCATTTCGTTAAAATCCATTTGATATAACTGGTCACCAGAAAGTATCAAAGCATGATCGAAATCGTGTTTTAAAAAATGTGACATACATTGTCTCACAGCATCTGCAGTTCCCTGAAACCAAGTTGGATTATCTGGAGTTTGTTCTGCGGCCAAAATATCTACAAAAGATTGACTGAAAATACTAAAATTAAAAGTGTTTTTAATATGTGCATTTAAAGATGCAGAGTTAAACTGTGTCAAAACAAATATTTTAAAAATATCAGAATTGATACAATTAGAAATTGGAATATCCACCAAACGATATTTTCCTCCAATCGGAACGGCTGGTTTTGATCTTGTTTCCGTTAATGGAAACAAACGTGATCCTTGTCCTCCTCCTAAAATAATAGCAACTACATTTTTCTTTTTAAATTTCATTTTTCTCAATTATTAGGTTGTATATCTCGATATAATCTTGGCAAACACTTTCCCAGGAATGGTCAGCTGCCATTCCTCTTTTTAAAACTTTATTGAAACTTATTTTATCATCGTATAATTTAACAGCTCGATTTATGGAATAACAAATATCTCCAACCGAAGCCTGATCATGGCAGATTCCATTGCCTTCATCACCAAAATCAATAACCGTATCTCTTAATCCTCCCGTTCTCCTTACAATCGGAATTGTTCCGTAGCGCATGGCGTACATTTGGTTTAAACCGCAAGGCTCAACTCTCGAAGGCATTAAAATATAATCTGAACCTGCATAAATCAAATGAGCTAATTCTTCATTATAACCAATAAAAACATTGTAATTTCCTTTATAATCATTACGCAATTGTGTTAACTGCGATTCAATTTCTAAATTTCCTGAACCTAGAATTAGGATATTAATATTTTCAAAATTTTCAGATAATGCTAATGCAGAAGCCTGAGGCAATAAATCGCCTCCTTTTTCTTCAAACAAACGTCCTATAAAACTAAATAAAGGTTTTGACGGATCAAGCTCGAATTGTTCACACAATTTTTCCTTATTTTTTTGTTTGCCAATTTCAAAATTCTCTATCGAATAATTCTCCGCAATCATTTTATCTTTTAAAGGATTCCAGACTTCAATATCAATTCCGTTTAAAATTCCTTTTGATTTATTTCTAACAGAATTAAATAAATTTTCTAAACCGTTTGCTGCGTAATTAATTTCATTTAAATAACTCGGAGAAACTGTAGTAACAGCCTGAGCGCATTTTACTGCAACAGCTAGTGAGTTTATTGAATTGTTCCACTCTAAAAATCCAACGTGCTTCAAATCAAATTCTGGCAGATAGTGCAGTTTATCAAAACCAAACCATCCTTGATACAAACCATTATGAATGGTTATGACTGTTTTTAGATCTTTTAATTTTTCATATTTATAAGCAAATTGAGTTAAAAATGGAATTAACCCAGTATGGTGATCATGGCAGTTAATTACATCTGGAACTTCATTTCGAGCAATTATCCAATCTAAAGTCGCAATCTGAAAAGATAAAAACCGCTCTATATCGTCCTCATAACCATATACATTTGGACGATCGAATAATTCATTTATTTCTATAAGATATAGCTCATAACCTAATACATCTGTGCTTTCTTTAAGAACGCTAAAAGGAAAATTAAAACTTCCGAGTTTAACAGATCCCCAATGAACGCATTCGAATTGATTTTCTTTTTTAAATTTTGTGTCATAAGCAGGAACAACAACTCGTACATTATGGCCAGCATTAGTTTGATATTTAGGAAGCGCTCCAACCACATCGGCCAAACCACCAACTTTTGCCATTGGATAACATTCTGCACTAATATGAAATATTTCCATTTAGAAATTAATTTGCAATTATTATTTAAGAACAATCAGTAATATGTTACTTTTATGTTTTCTAAATTTAGCAAAAAATAAGCAAAGTTCCGCTTCCAAAAAAGTTTTATTGAAATGGCAAAAAAGGCAATCAATCCCACTAAATCATTAAAAATTCCTCAGATAATTATAATATCTGCCAAAATTTGCGCTTTTATTTCTAAAAAATTAGTTACAAAATTTGCTGCAAGAATATTTACAACACCAGTAAAACATAAAGTTCCAAAACGAGAATTTGAAATGGATCGTAAAAGCATTCAAAAAACAATTAATGTTCCTGCAATCGATAAGAGCGTTGTGACTTATGAATATGGCAAAAGTGAGCATAAAATATTATTAGTTCATGGCTGGTCTGGCCGCGGAACACAGTTATTCAAAATCGCAGATGAGCTTTTACAAAATGGCTATTTAACTATTAGTTTTGATGCTCCCGCACATGGAAAATCAGAAGGCAAAACCACAATAATGTCTGAATTTATAGCTTCTATTCTTGAAATTGAAAAGGAATTTGGTCCTTTTGAAATTGCAATTGGACATTCACTTGGCGGAATGTCTGTTTTAAATGCGATTAAAGACGGTTTAAAAGTAAATAAAGCTGTAATAATCGGAAGCGGTGATATTGTACAAGATATTTTAGATGAGTTTATTTTTAAATTAGGATTGAAAAAAGAAATTGGTGATGATTTAAGAGATTTATTTGAAGAAAAATATAAAGTCAAAATGGATGACTTTTCAGCATATCGAGCAGCTCAGAAAATAAAAATTCCAGTTTTAGTAATACATGATAATGATGATCCCGAAGTTCCGGTTAAAGCAGGAATTCACATTCATCAAAATCTTGAACAAGGAAGACTTTATTTAACAGACGGACTTGGACACAGAAAAATATTAGGCAATCATAATGTGATTAAAAAAACTTTAGAATTCATTAAAATAAATTAACTTTATATAAGTAACTACTTCAATATCAATTTTTAAAAAATATCACGAATGGATTTATTTGGAGAAACATTAAATTGGGAAACTAAATTAAAACCCATTTTAAAGAAATATAAGGATAAGAAACATCCTTTAGAATACAAAAATACGTACCAGCTTTTGGTAATGGTTGTTCTGTCTGCGCAAGATTCCGATGCTAATATCAATAATATTGCTCCGGCGTTGTTTGAAAAATTTCCAACATTAAATAGTTTATCAAAAACTGATTTGGAAACTTTTTCACCACATGTAATTAAGGTTCGCAACCATGGAACAAAAGCAAATTGGCTTTTGGAAATTGCTAAATCAATTAAAAACGATAAAGATATTCCATTAACAATGTCCGGCTTAACCGCTTTAAAAGGTATTGGAAGAAAATCGGCCAATGTAATTTTAAGAGAAACTCACCAACCAGCAGAAGGTATTATTGCTGATTTACACGTAATCCGAGTTGCGCCCAGAATTGGAATTGTAAAAGAATCTAAAGACGGAAATAAAATAGAAAAAGATCTGATGAACGTTTTACCAAAAAATATCTGGTCAGAAATTGGAATGGCAATTTCATTTTTAGGAAGAGAAATATGCAGGCCAAAACCAAAATGCGAAGAATGTTTACTAACAGATATTTGTTTATATTATAATACTCAAGTACTTCATAATTAACTATTTTCTTCTGGTATCAATCAAATAAATGATTTTCCAAATATCTTTTTCTTTAAATAAAGTAAAAGTATTTACACCTCTGTGGCTTAATTTATCATTGATATAAAACTCATAAGGAGCCCAGACATGAGCCATGGTACCGTCAATTTGGATATTATAATTTAAAATTTTCTCTTGAAATTTCATATTTAAAGGAATAGAAGCGATAGATTTGTAAAATTCCTTAGTGCTTTCATCAGATAATTTATTTCCTTTTGAAGAACTTTCACTAATCGATTGTAGAATCATTTTATCTGCACAAACCGATTTTATCTTCATTGAATCTCTTTGATGAAAACCCTCAAAGAATACATCGATACTCTTTTGAACTTCTTGCTTTTGTGCATTTGAATAAATACAGAGAAAAAGAGAAAATAGAATAAAATAAGTCTTCATATAAAATAGATTAAATTAAACCTTTATCGTGTAAAATGATGTTTTAAATATCTAACAAACATATTATTCCTCTTCAATAAAAAAGTAAAAATATAAAAAATATTCAGTTTGACTGAATTTATAATTTCGCTTTAAAGCAAAAAAAAACTTCAATTAGCAAAGCCAATTGAAGTTTTTAGTACTCAGAGCGGGACTTGAACCCGCACGAACATTGCTGTTCACTGGATTTTAAGTCCAGCGTGTCTACCAATTTCACCATC
>Ga0157370_10001615_pt1 | contig 27859 bp, 17 predicted proteins | sample C35metaG_FD_113463 | JGI IMG/M metagenome (GOLD analysis project Ga0157370, IMG submission 113463) | Corn rhizosphere microbial communities from Kellogg Biological Station, Michigan, USA - C3-5 metaG | ecosystem: Host-associated > Plants > Roots > Rhizosphere > Soil | place: USA: Michigan...
CGGTGGACAACCGCCAGATGGGCCTGGTGTTCGAGGAACTCATCCGCAAGTTCGCCGAGCTTTCCAACGAAACCGCGGGCGAACACTTCACCCCGCGCGACGTGATCCGCCTGATGGTGAACCTGCTGTTCATCGAGGACAACGACGTGCTCACCGCCGGCAACGCGGCCGTGCGCACGCTGTACGATCCCACGGCCGGCACCGGCGGCATGCTGTCGGTCGCCGAGGAATTCCTGCGCGAACACAACCCCCGCGCCAGCCTCACCGCGTACGGGCAGGAACTCAACCCCGAGTCCTACGCCATCTGCAAGGGCGACATGTTGATCAAGGGCCAGGGCGTGGAGAACATCGCCTTCGGCAACACGCTCAGCGACGATGCCTTCCTGCACCGCACCTTCGACTACATGCTGTCCAATCCGCCGTTCGGCGTGGAGTGGAAGAAGGTCGAAAAGGAAGTCCGCCGCGAGCACGAAACGCAAGGCTTCAACGGCCGCTTCGGCCCCGGCCTGCCGCGCATTTCCGATGGTTCCATGCTGTTCCTGCTGCACCTCGTCGCCAAGATGCGCCCGGTCAACGAAGGCGGCTGCCGTTTCGGCATCGTGTTGAACGGCTCGCCCCTGTTCACCGGCGGCGCCGGCAGCGGCGAATCGGAAATCCGCCGTTACGTGCTGGAAAACGATCTGGTGGAAGCCATCGTCGGCCTGCCCACCGACATGTTCTACAACACCGGCATCAGCACCTACGTCTGGATCGTCAGCAACCGCAAGCCGGCCGCGCGCAAGGGCAAGCTGCAGCTCATCGACGCCAGCGCGTTCTGGCAGAAGATGCGGAAAAGCCTCGGCAGCAAACGCAAGGAACTGTCGGACGCACACATCGACGAAATCACCCGCCTGTTCGGTGCGTTCGAGAACGCCGACAAGGACGGCAAGCCCGTCAGCCGTATCTTCAAGACCATCGATTTCGGCTACCGCACCATCACCGTCGAACGCCCGCAGCGCGACGACAGCGGCAAGGTCGTACTCGGCAGCAAAGGCAAGCAGAAAGGCAAGCCGCAACCGGATACCTCATTGCGCGACACTGAGAACGTGCCGCTGGATCAGAACATCGAGGACTACTTCGAGCGCGAAGTAAAACCCTACGCGCCGGATGCGTGGATCGACCACGACAAGACCAAGGTCGGTTACGAGATTCCCTTCAACCGCCACTTCTACGTGTTCCAGCCGCCGCGCCCGCTGGAAGCTATCGACGCCGAGTTGAAACAGACCACCGACCGCATCATGCAGATGATTGCGGAGCTGTCGGCGTGACCGCAGGGGCAACCGTTCCAGATGCCGTCATTCCCGCGAAAGCGGGAATCCATTCCGACGCGCTCTCCCACCGTCATTCCGGCGAAAGCCGGAACCCAGTGTCTTTCGCGCGCTATCCCGAATACAAGAACAGCGGTATCGCGTGGGTGGGCGAAGTACCGAGTCATTGGCACATCGATCGCCTCAAGCATCACGCACGGCTTGTGACGGACAAGGCAGCCGGCCGCATGTTTCCAGTTGCCTTGGAAAACATCGAGGGTTGGTCTGGTCGGTTCGTAGAAACGGAAGGCGTGTTCCAAGGAGAGGGTGTCGCGTTCGAAGCCGCCGACATCTTGTTCGGGAAGCTGCGCCCGTATCTGGCCAAGGTTTACCTGACCGATCGCGCCGGAGAAGCGGTCGGTGATTTTCACGTCCTCCGATGCGACCGAGAAGTTGTTCCGCGCTACGCGCAGTATCAGCTGCTCCAGCGCGAATTCATCGACACAGTCGATGGATCGACCTTTGGCTCAAGGATGCCGCGTGCTAGTTGGGAGTTCTTGGGTGCAATGCCGTTTGTGCTTCCAACCCATGATGAGCAGTCTGCCATCGCTGCCTTCCTCGACCGAGAAACCGCCAAGATCGACACGCTGATCGCGGAGCAGGAAAAGCTGATCGCGCTGTTGAAGGAGAAGAGCCAAGCGCTGATCTCCCACGCCGTCACCAAGGGCCTCGACCCCAACGCCCCGATGAAAGACTCCGGCATCGAATGGCTCGGCCAGGTTCCCGCGCATTGGACGATGAGGCGTCTCAAACACATTTCACCCTTCATCACCGTAGGAATCGTCGTAAATCCCAGCAACTACGTCACCGACGAAGGTTTGCCGTTCATCTATGGTGGCGATGTTTCGGAAGGCGCTATCGCAGTTGAATCGGCGCGGCGTATAAGCGAAGAAGACAGCGAACGGAATGCCAAGACCAGACTGAACGCGGGCGACGTGCTGACTGTACGTGTTGGCGCTCCGGGTGTTACTGCCGTCGTAGGTCCGGAGTGCGAGGGCGGCAACTGCGCCTCTGTCATGCTTGTTCGTCGCGGTGACTTCGATTCCGACTGGCTCTGCTATGCAATGAACAGCCGCATGGTTCGCTTTCAGGTCGAAGTTGTGCAGTACGGGGCAGCACAGGAACAATTCAATATCAGTCATGCGGTGAACTTTTGGGTCGCAACACCACCGCGCTCTGAGCAATCGCGGATCGTAAAGGTGCTCTCCTCAAAGTTGTCCGATACAGGCGGCCTGATCCGAGAGGCGACGCGTACCATCGAGCTGCTCAAAGAACGCCGCTCTGCCCTGATCTCCACCGCCGTCACCGGCAAGATCGACGTGCGCAGCGCATAGAAGCGTGATCATCGACCTGCCTGCTGTTCTCGAATGCCCGTTATCGCGAGAGGCCGACCCGCTTCAGTGGTGGGGTCCCGTTCCCGGTAATCCTGTCGTCCCTCGCCAATTCACCCGTCTCGAAGATTGGCGCGCGTTCGTCACTGATCTTTGTCCGCTCGGCGAACCGCCTGAAATCATCGCGCACGGTTATGCGCGCACGCTCCGCGTGCTCTATCTTGCGTGGCTGGACGGCTCCGTCATCAAACTGGCGGAATTGGCGGCGCTCGCCAATCTGGAATCGACGATCGTCATCAGGTATCACAAGCGCTTCAGAGGCTTGGAAGCTGCACTCAAACATCTGGTCGAGCAGGGCGGCGTGACAGACACCGACTTGCGTATGGTGCGTGAATGCGGCCGTCCAGTCCTAGCGAACCTGCTCAAGACAGATCGCGGCGGCCCTGCATTGAGCGAAGTTCGCAACCAACTTGCTCACGGCGATCCATTCGAAACCTCACCGCGTGCCGGACTATTTGAAGTTGTCCGCGATCTGGTCGACTACATGTACCCGCCACCCGCATAGCGAGTGTCCGCACGGACGTGGAATACATCAGATTCGAATCTTCAGCGCGAAGTAGATGAAGCGCTTGAGCTTGGGCGTGACGGCGGGCGAAGTCGCGAACCCTTGCAGGATGCGTTCGTACAGAGCGTCGCTGATGGGATCGGCTGCCCGCAATTCCCCATTGGCGATACCCGTCAGCAGCTTGGTCGCATTCAGCACGCCCGCGTGTCGATAATCGACGAAGGTTGGGTGGGTGATGAATCGGTGAGCACCCTTGTCCAGCTCGCAGGTTGCGTCATGGGGTACGCCCGCCTTGATCGAGCAGAAGTTCACCACCAGCACGGATTCGTAGTTGACTTCCGGCCAGAACACCGCGTCGTTCATCACGACGTGCAGGTGATCGACTGGGCCTGTCGGAATGAACAGCGTGGCCTTGCGGAGCAGTTCTGCGTTCCGCACTGGAATCAACGGTAGCGCGATAGCGCGCGATCCAGTTCACGTCGCTCGTTGTAATTCGCGGCACGCTTTGCTGCTTCCTTCTCGTTGCAGCCAACGGCGCGGAAAATGGCTTCTGGCCGAATGGGGAAGGATGAGCCGTTCGGGTCTTGCCATTCGGCGCAGTGCCGATGCGTCCAGTCACGGATCTCCCACTTCGACATTCCGCCGAACTGGCGCTGGATGCTTTTCAGAATGTCGATGTCCTGGTCCGACAGCTCGTCAAGATCACTCCGGCGAATGGATTTGCGGAGTTTGACGCTCCGGTCGGAAGCCGGTGCGATCAACGCGTCCCATGCCTCGGATGACGTGGACTGGTTGATGAGTTCATAGGTGCGCGACAAAACCGGGCCGTGCGGCATCGACACGAAGTGGTCGCCCGACATGGAATCGCCCGTCACGCGCATCGCTTCGCGATCCGCGAGATAGAGCAATTTCAGGAGTTTCAGATACGGCATGGAGCGCGCGTTCTTCTCAAGGAAGTATGCGGCCATTTGTGCCGATTTGGCTTCGCTGAACATGTTCGCCATCAATGCAGGTTCCCCGGCTGCCTGCGACGAGTGGACCGACCGCAACGTCGGCGCTTTGCGAGAACGCAAGGTTCAGATGAGCACTATTGTGCGGGCGGCAGCCGTGATTTTCCAGTACCTGCTTATGGCTGTTCAGATATTACCGGCTGCGCTCTACGGACCACGCATTGGTTCATGGTGAGGGTGAGCTTGCTGGCCTGCTACCCTCAATAGGTCGTCGGAGCTGCATTAATGCACGAGGGGATCGATGACCCTGCACACTGAAATCCATTTCGAGGACGATATCTGCGCGCATCTGGCTGCGTACGGCTGGCTGTATGACGCGAAGGATGCAGCGCTTTACGACCGTGCGCGGGCGCTGTTCCCACCCGACGTGCTCGCCTGGATTCAGGCGACGCAGCCGGATGCGTGGGAAACGTTGGCGAAGAACCACGGCGCCGCCGCCGAAACGGTGCTGCTGGATCGCCTGCGCAAGCAACTGGATGAACGCGGCACGCTGGATGTACTGCGCCATGGCGTCGAGATGATCGGCTTACGGCGCCCATTGGCACTGGCGCAGTTCAAGCCGGCGCTGGCGATGAATCCGGACCTGCAGGCGCGCTACGCGGCCAATCGCCTGCGCGTGGTGCGGCAGGTGCATTACTCGCTGTACAACGAGAATACCATCGACCTGGTGCTGTTCCTGAATGGCATTCCGGTCGCGACGGTGGAGTTGAAGACCGATTTCACCCAGAGCGTGCAGGATGCGGTGGACCAATACCGCTTCGACCGCAATCCGCGGCCGAAGGGCCAACCCGCGACTGAACCGTTGCTGGGTTTTTCCGGCGGCGCGTTGGTGCATTTCGCGGTCAGCAGCAGCGAAGTTGAAATGACCACGCGGCTGGCCGGCGCGGCGACGGCGTTCCTGCCGTTCAACCGCGGTGACCACGGCGGCAAAGGCAACCCGGTGAACCCCGACGGCTACCGCACCGCGTACCTGTGGGAACAGGTATGGCAGCGCGACAGTTGGCTGGAGATCGTCGGCCGTTACCTGGTCACGCCGCGCGATGACAAGAAGCGCATCAACGCGCTGATCTTTCCGCGCTATCACCAGCTCGATGCCACCCGCAAACTGGTGGCGGATGTGTACGCGAAGGGCGCGGGCCAGAAATATCTGATCCAACATTCGGCCGGTTCCGGCAAGACCAATTCGATTGCGTGGACCGCACATTTTCTGGCCGATCTGCACGATGCCGACAACCGGAAGGTGTTCGACACGGTGCTGGTGGTGAGCGACCGCAACGTGCTGGATGCGCAGTTGCGCGATGCGGTATTCGATTTCGAGCGCACCACGGGTGTGGTCGAAGTCGTCACGGGCGAAAGCGCGGCCAAGAGCGCGGAACTGGCCAAGGCGCTGGCCGGCGGCAAGAAGATCGTGGTGTGCACGATCCAGACCTTTCCGTTCGCGCTGAAGACCGTGCAGGAATTGGCCGCGACGCAAGGCAAGCGTTTCGCGGTAATCGCCGACGAGGCGCACAGCTCGCAGACCGGCGAGGCGGCCAGCAAATTGCGGCAGGTGCTTTCCGCGCAGGAACTGGCGGAACTGGAAGACGGCGGCGAGATCGACACCGAGGATATGCTGGCCGTGCAGATGGCCGCACGGGCGAGCACCGCGGGGGTGACCTACGTGGCCTTCACCGCGACGCCGAAGGCCAAGACGATGGAGCTGTTCGGCACGCGACCCGATCCGGACCGGCCTGCGGACGACGACAACAAGCCTGCGCCGTTCCACATCTATTCCATGCGGCAGGCGATCGAGGAAGAATTCATCCTCGACGTACTGGAGAACTACACGCCGTACAAGCTCGCGTTCAAGCTGGCCAACCAGGGCAAGGAATGGGATGAGAAGGAGGTCGAAGTCAATTCGGCCCTGAAGGGCATCATGCGTTGGGTGCGGCTGCACCCGTACAACATCGCGCAGAGGGTGCAGGTGGTGGTCGAGCACTTCCGCGAGAACGTCGCGCCACTGCTGACGGGCCACGCCAAGGCGATGGTGGTGGTGGCGAGCCGCGTGGAGGCCGTGCGCTGGCAGCTCGCGATCGACAAGTACATCAGGGATCGCGGTTATCCGATCGGGACGCTGGTGGCGTTTTCGGGGGAGGTGCATGATCCGGAATCCGGTCCGGATGCGTTTACGGAAAACAGCACGTCTTTGAATCCGAATTTGCGCCGCCGCGACATGCGCGAGGCGTTCGCGACCGACGAATATCAAATCCTGCTGGTCGCCAACAAGTTCCAGACCGGCTTCGACCAGCCGCTGCTGTGTGGCATGTACGTGGACAAGCGCCTGGCCGGCATCCAGGCGGTGCAGACGCTGTCGCGCCTGAACCGTGCGTATCGCGGGCCGTTCGGCAAGAAGGACACCACCTACGTGCTGGATTTCGTCAACGATTCGGAGGAAATCCTGCAGGCGTTCAAGACTTACTACGAAACCGCTGAGCTGGAGCGCGTCACCGATCCGAACCTGGTGTACGACCTACTCGCGCAACTGAATGCGTCGGGCCACTACGACGACAACGAGGTCGAACGCGTGGTGCGCGTCGAGCTGGATCCACAAGGCACCCAACGCGAACTGGTGGGTGCCATCGAGCCGGTGGCGGATCGATTGTTGAAACAGTACCGGTATGCGCAGCAGGCCTGTCGTGTGGCCCTGGACGCCCGAGACGCCAAGGCCGAACAGGCGGCACAGGATGAAATGAAGGCGCTGCAACTGTTCAAGAAGAATCTAGGCGTGTATCTGCGTGTGTATGCCTTCTTGTCGCAGATATTCGACTATGGGAATACGGGGGTGGAGAAGCGCGCGATCTTCTTCAAGCGCCTGTTGCCGCTGCTGGAGTTCGGGCGTGAGCGCGAGACCATCGACCTTTCACAGGTCGTGCTGACCCATCACCGACTGCGCAACCTCGGCAAGGCCGCGATGCCGCTGATGGACCAGCAGTATCCGAAGCTGAAGCCGATGGATGAAACCGGGTCGCACGAGATTCGCGATCCGGCGAGGGAGCAGCTTGCGCAGATCATCGAGCAGGTCAACGACCTGTTCCAAGGCGACCTGACCGAAAACGACAAGCTGAGCTACGTGAACAACGTCATCAAGGGCAAGCTGCTGGAATCGGAAACCCTGATCCAGCAGGCGGCCAGCAATACCAAGGAGCAGTTCGCCAACTCGCCCGATCTGGGGAAGGAACTGATGAACGCGATCATGGATGCCTTGGCCGCGCATACCTCGATGAGCACCCAGGCACTCGATTCCGAACGCGTACGGCGCGGGCTCCGCGACGTTTTGCTAGGGCCGGCGCAGCTTTATGAGTCACTGAGACAAAAAAGAGGAGCGCCGCCGCCTTGATGCATGAGCATGCCTCATGGGATTTGCCGCATTTCCTAGCTGTATAGCGATTCACGATCCACGCCCATCCGAGCGACCGCCACTCGCAGTGCAGATCGCGCGACCGCTTTGGATACGCGGATGTTCGTCATCATTGCGGCTACTGCATGCTTTCGATGCAGACGCTTACCGGATATGCACAAGTCGCGCAGCAGCTTCGTGGCGTATCTGTTCGCCACGTCCACTCGCCGAGCCTTCGCCAACTCCGCTCGTCGACGTCGCTCCGCAACGTATCGCTTACACAACTCCCAGTTATTGCTCTGAAAATTGGAACTGCTAACGCCACACTCCCGACAGATCTCGCTTAGGGCCGGCAGCGGCGTCGCGGCAGACAGCCGCAACAACCGCCGCAACGTGCGCTCGCATCGTCGGTACCCGTCTTTGTTGAAATGGTGCTGGACGGGTGCGGCGGGTAGCTCGACATCGTCCTCAAACAAACTCGGTGCGGCTGCTTCCTCTGGCCGCAGCAGGATGTCCAACGGTGTGGTTCCCCAGCGCGCTGCGATGGCGAAGATGGTTCCCAAGCGGTGACGCTGGTTCCGCCTGCAGGCGCGTTCCCAGATGGTTGGGGACCTTAGTGCGTGATTGGACGCGTGATGCTTCATCACACCAATGATGAATGTCGGCAGCGCATCCGGAATCACCTCCGGCGAACCGGGCGTCGCGATATGTCCGAGCAACCGAAGCATTTGCTCGTGGCTCCAGATTTCCCATGGGGTACGCGCCAGCTCTGGGGAATTCACCACACTCAGAGCAGCACCACATTGCCTGCAGATCTTTCGCTCCGGCCCAAACTGCCAGTCGCGTTGGTACGACCCACAGCGTGAGCACCGGTCCTGTAGCCGTGTGCCATCAATCGGGCAGTGGCGCATCGCCAGTATCGACCAAGCAAGCGGCTCCCCGGCCATCTCGTCGCGGTGCACATAGCACGTAGGACACCACCGCCGCTTTCGGACGCACGAGCCAACCTGATTGGCACTCAGCACATGCCGCAGTCGCAACAATGTGCCGCACATCAGATTTTGCGCGCCCGTCAACTTTTCCAGACGATGCACAAGAATTTCCGTCTGGGCCGAATACGAACAAAACATCCCCGCGTAGAGATCTACGTTGCTCAACCGCGGGCCACTGGACGAACGAAGATACGCGGAGTCGTTGCAGACGACCTTGCCAAGCTGTGTCGGGGTAACTTGGTGAACATCGGCAAGCCGACAGAAAAAGGACGCCAGCGACTCCACTGCTGACGTCCCCACCCCGTGCAGTTGAAGGGGTGCAAGTACGGTCTTCACGCCTATTGGCCCCGTCGATCCCGCGTGGGATTCCTCGCACCTGGGCGACGCCGCTGGTGCTTCGACGCGGTAGTGGGTGCCTTGTGGACCTCACCGCGAACCCTGCGTTCGCCCACTTCGATCTCGAGCCTCAGCCTCTCCATTTGCGCGTCGGTGTATTTTGCCTTGGCGATATCCGCCCATTCGATCGCAGTCCGCGACTCCTGCTTCGCAAATATGTTCGCCCTTGTGAACAACGCGTTGACTTCCCCGAATACGCCACAAGTCCACGCAAGGATCTCCTCAGCGTGCTTACGCAGAACCTGCGGGCTCTTGAATGTGAGGGCCTTGTCGAACATGTGGAGTACCGCAAAAAATGCTTGGCGGTCCTCGTCGACGCCGGCGTCGTAGCGTGCGAGGTGAATGAGATGCGTGCGCCTGTTCAACTGGGCTGAGTGGTTCCACACCTCCAGAAGGTCATACGTGCCGAAGATGAAGACGATGATTCCAAGCTCTTCAGCGAGGCACTTGATGCTTTCGAGGTGATCGGATGGGCTCCGGTGCATAGGGGTCAGGCACATGCTCTGGCCCTCGTCAATGAGGAGGGCCTTCAATTTAACGGCCCGGCCAAGGTGCTCCAAGGCACGACGAATTTTGACCTCCGTCATCGACACGCGGATCGAAGTCCAGAACGGCTGCATCAGAAACTCACGAATCTCCGCGGACGTATCCGGCGAAGCCGCCCCCATCTGCCGGAACGGGTCGCCGAGCTGCTCTAGCATCCGCGTATAGAAGTCCTTGGAGTTGAAATGGCCGCCCTGGCTGTTAGCCGCCTGCACTGCAATGAGCGGAATCTGGTTCTTGAGCGACTCCATCGCCCGATAGAGAGACGTGCGCAAGAAGTTTTTCAGGGTCGTCTTGCCGGCTCCGGACGGCCCACTCACAAAAACGACCGTGCCAGGTTCTGCCTGCGTCGCGCAGATTTGGGCTGCACTGACGGCCTCCTTGAAGCGGGCATGTTGGAGCGTACCTTTGAGCAACATGACTTGCCTCCTTTGTTGAGTCAGGTGATGTACGGAATGTCCTCGCAGGAGTCGAGATCGACTTCCGCGAGTGGGGGTGGAACGGGGCTAACGGGGGTGGCCACTGGCGTGCAGTCGGCCTCAGTTGTGGCGTTTGCGGCGTGAGAGCGGTTTAGCTCCTCCACTCGCTTCGCAATCTGCTGCTGGCTTCCGCGCTGGTCCTCTCGTGCCAAGCCGGCATTGGTGCGGAGACGGTAGTTTTCGAGGAAGCGGCCTTCCGCCGTCAGCGGCAGGATCAGGTTGTGATCGCGCGCAAACGTTGTTGTCCACCGTTCCTTGGTCTTCACATAGAGGATTGACGGCGTGGCTGGATCAAGACGGGTACCCTCGAACTTGTAGGGGCGGCGGATCGCATTGAGTTCGTCCGCCCAGTATTCGCGGTAGCCGCAGCGAATTCCTTTCCGCAAACACAGTCGCACGTCGACCTGCACCGACGTAGCGATCAGGAACGCAAGATCAGGTTTCATGGTGCTGCCGAGCGCTCCCCACTGTGGCAATGCCAGATTCCACAGTTCATCTGGGGTCGCGTCGGCAACACCGTGCCGAGTCTTGTTCCAGACCTCAAACAGGAACCAGCGGACCGCAGCAATAATTGCCGCAAGTTCGAGGCGCGCCGTGGCGCGACTCTTCTTCCCTCCAGACGCAGAGCGGGCATGTTGATCGGCCCACGTCGCACCGGCAAGACGGTTCGCCAGGTTGTCGTTGATTTGCTTCAGCGACGATTCGACGAGGCCCCCGAAGCGCGGCGCTCCGGATGGCCGCTGATACATGGTCGAATTCGCGCTCGCCACCAGTACCTGCCAGAAAGTGGATTTGTACTCGGCGCCCCGATCGACGACGAAATACGGCGGTACCCGACCCTGACGAGCAACCATGTCCCGGTACGTCAGCGACAGTGCGAATCGATCCCCCTTCCCGAAGCCGAGCCAAGCGCCAAGCGCGCGAGTCGATGCCTCGTCGTAGACGCAGTAGATCCAGGGTGGAGCACAAAAACTGGACAACGCGAGGTTGTCCCAGGCGCGGCAGTCGAACTGCGTGCTGTCGAGGTGCGAGATGAGCCCCGGGATCTCGCTGCGCAATGTCGCATGTTCGGCCGAAACCGGTGGATGCGCAGCGTTATACCCACGAATGCCCAACCGGCCCTCAGCGACTGTTTCTGTCGCGACCCGGCCGCATCGTATCCGCAACGACTCCTTTGAAATATGGGGTATGTCGTGCGCGTCGCATTCGTTGTCGAGGTGGCCAAGGAGCTGAGGGACGTGTTTGCACACGCCGGATTTCCACAGGCGATTGATTACCGCCTTTGCTAGACCCTCCTGACCATCCGTAAGTCGTGAGATCCGATTGCCCCGCCGCGCGAAATGCGGCAGACACGAAGCCAGCGGGTGCGCGTTCGTGGCGCTCATTGATCGCAGTCGCGCCAAGTACCGGTATTCGGTCCGTGTTGGCTTGCGTTCGCCCGCCAGCACCGGCTGGAGAGCAGCGTAGATTTTGGTCGCGTGGGCGAGTTCGGTCGGAGTTGCCTGAGTCAGTACGGAAAGGTCGGTGGTTGTGTCGTCTTCAGGACTCGACCGGTACACTTGAATAAGTTCGCGTTCGAACCGCGCCGCCGATTCGGCCTCGAGGAACAGACGGAATGTGTCTGGCTGAGTGAGCAGCTGCGCACGGAATGCGCCGTACAACGTTCCTTGGACAATCAGCGTGATGATCGTTGGCGGTTCCAACCGTCGGACAGACGCGCACAACTCAAGAATCGTCAACGACTCCTTGGTCAACTTGCGCGTAATGGCATTCCGGACCGAATCGCGGACCGATGCCGGCTCGGCCAGGTAGATCGCGTGCAGGTACTCGTAATTCGCGAGCTGTACCGGCGCCCTGTCGTCGGACACGTACACCAGGTGCTTGAGGCCCATGGCATTCGCTGCGAGTGACGCAGGTACGAACGACGGCGCGTCCCCGGTGAAACTCCACTCGTCAGGCTTTTCCGCCATTTTCCGGTGGAACTCGCCCTCGGTCTTGCATTCGACCAGGACCGGGCCATCGGTTCGCAAGACAAGGTAATCCGGGGTGTAAGCCGATACGTGGTCGCGCCCGTTCTTCAGCTCGCGGCGAAGCTGCAGAGGAAATGGCTGGTCCCAGATTTCCAGGACCTCGCTTGACAGCTCTGCCTGGTAAACGAACAGCGCTTCACACTGGCGGCTTTCCGATTGGACAGTCTGGTCGATCGCTACTATCGGGATGCGGCCGCACACGTTCCCACGAGCGTGGTCGCCAACGCGGCGCGATGGAGGACTGTGACGAACCGTCGAGATGTACTCGGTGGTTGCCTTTGACAGCTGGTTTTTTCGGCAGTACTGGTGGAACTCATCGTCGCTGAGCATGCTTTTTCAGCGCGCAGCCACCCGCACCGCTTCGAGGCGGCGTCCTTGACAAGCGTCGGGGGCCGAGTAAAGTGGAGGCGTCAGAGGGCATTCAAAACTGACGCATTCGCTGAGAGCCTGGGCCGCACGCCCAGGCTTTTTGCTATCCGCTTCCCTGCTCACCCTTTCCTTTGCGGGGCATTCGGCAGCGCTAGCTGGCCTCCTCTTTGGCATTCGCTTCCCGCGATGGGTTGCGGGACGGTTCCAACCGTTCCGTTGGTACAACCCTGGTGTCGGATAGGCGCGTCAATAGTCGCCACCTCCTTCGCATTCGGACAGGTCGCGCGATCAGCGTGGCGACAAGCGCATTTGCCGCACAGTGGCAGCCGACGGGCCGCGCTCGCCGACGAGCTGGGCGGCCTAACCATGTGGTTTTACTTTTGGCGCCCGAAATTTTGATGATCATGGGGATGTCTCTTCGACGGATTGCTTCATGCCCAGCGCGACGGCGATCTGGTGTCCGCGCTCGCGCGTGCATCGCGGCTTTCTGAATTGCACCGCATACGCGGAATGCCCAGAAAATTCGTGCTCGCGCGCCTAATCTGTCACCGGGACACCCTCCAAGCAAAAGCTATTTCTGGCCTCCGGGACAGTGAGTACCTGGTTACTCAGGTGTCGGGTCTACCGCAGAGATCGAAGCGACCGGCTCTACTCGAGCTCCAACTTGCTGCAGCGAGCCAATCAACCCGCGCTTCAGTCCCAACTCCACGGCAATTTGGTGCGATTGACCCCTCAGACAGCGCTTTCGGCCGCCGAGAACTTGGTACACGAGTTGTGCCGAGTAGCCGCGCTCACGAGCCCAAGCCGCGATTGACAAACCACGGACCTCGAATTCATGGCGTACCTCATCTACGCCGCGCACCCGATCAACCTGGATCGCATTACTATTCATTTGACATGAATTGTACGCACGTTTATTTACTCATGTAAACACCCCATTTAACGCATTTAAATACGTATAAATACGTAATTCACTGAATCGTAACCGTGTAACGTAATTAATCATTTGATTGAATATTTGGCCTCAAATTGTCGCAATTTGGGAAACACCTATATGCGTCCGGCAGGCCTCATCAAATCTCACGCGGCGAGACGCGGTGAGTCTACTGTCGGGCGAGGTCTCCGAGCGTGGACCGCTGAGCCGACGCGCAGCAAGGGAAGAAATCCGGTGAAGAAGGCAAAGTCATCAATAGCAGAATCCCAAGATGCAGCAGTGGCCGCGCAAGATGAACTGCTGGCACGCGGCTGGCCAACATCCACTGAGGTGGGTCGCGCCAATGGCAGTCAGCTTGACAACCCTGCTCAGTGGGCCAAAAACAAGCGTGACGCCGGCGAGCTGCTCGGCGTTTAGTCCCCCGCGGAAAATACGTGGCGGTACCCGGACTTCCAGTTCCTCCCGGATGGCCGCCTGAATCCGCGCGTCAAAGAGCTGTTGAACGCGCTCGCGCTGCACCCGGACTTCAAGGCGGATAAGGATGTAGGTGGCTGGCACCGAGCCTTCTGGCTGCATGGCGCGACATGGGCCCTAGCTGGTCCAGACGGGCAACCGCGTATTGCAGCCGAAATATTTCTTGAAGATCCCGACGCGGTGATCGCACACGCAATAAAGGACGCCTACATTGATCCGAACGATGTCTGGTAAGGGTCAAGTGCGCGGATCAAAGCAGCTTTTCGTGTCGCCAACGGAACCAGGCAGCAGCATCGGGCAACAACCGGCCAAAATCGGCCGGTCATCGGGCTCGCAACCGCAACAATTCTCTTCATCAACATCGTAACGGTGCTGAAGGCACTTCTCTTGTGTTTCATTCAGCTTGCTTATCTCGCTTTGCAGCAAATGCGGCGATCCAAAACTGCGGGGGAATGGGCAACCCATGATGGCGACAAGCAATGATGGCCACTGGCCAATACCCAGTCGCTATGGCGGTGAGGCTCTCAAAACCGTTGTTCTCACGGCAGCACCCTTCGATATCTTCGATCAATGCCTGTCCACCATTATGCAAAGACAGATCACTCAGCGCCCGACCATGGGCTTCGTCCCCAAGATACAGATGGTCTTCGGACGCTTTGTCTGGGATCCATAGCTGCATCGTGCAATGGCTCAACTTCTCGCGCACTACTCGTTCAAGGCGCTCGTAGTCGGCGTGCATATTTGTGCCATACAACCAGACGGCCAATAGCGGTACGAACGTGCTCGCCGAAGTCATCTCTTCGAAGTATTCATCTGATCGATCCCTCGGGTGGTTGGCGAGGTCTTGGTAGTCCGACGTCGCGCAGGGATACTTTCCGCGGGTTCGGATCGTGTAGTCGAAACGATGTGCCATCTGCGAAAGCCATTCAAAGAAGCTCGGGGCACCCCCACCATTTCGTACCCACAAGAACATTAGTAATGCGATCTCTGTGGCTTGGCTGTCTGTAATAGGCAGCTGCAGCGTCGGATTGTTGGAGATGAGGTTGAGCGCGATATGGACGCATTGGTCTACTTCCTTTCGTCTCGAGTCCGCCGGCTTCGGCTTCGCCCGATCTGCAAGCCAACTGATCCAGATCCCAAGCATTGACAATCGCCCCAGTAATTCGAACATGGCAAGGCTGATGTCGATGGCTTCGCTCGATCCCACCGCCATCGTCATTCCATGTTCGATACCTGCATGTGGTGCAATCTTTTCGTCGATGTATTGCTTCAAGATGTAGATGTGCAAATCGATGACGTGGGCCAATGCTTGTGTCATTTGCTTGGCTTCAGTACCGCGCTTGCCAATTAATGGCTTGATGAGTTCCCACACCGTTAGCAACGCCAGCTCGCTGGCGCGGTAGGGAGCATCGGTGTTGCCTACGTCGCGGGCCCATACGTAGAGAATCCATAAACAGATATTGATCTGTCGCGCGGCTCGCACGCGCGCCTTGTAACTCTTCTGTCCGGTCTTGCGCAGTTGTGCTGTCAATTGCGCAAAATGCGAAAACGAAACCTCCGGCGTGTCCACCATCGCAACTGCTTTTTGGAAGCTGCTGCGCAGCTCTTTCGGCAGAAGCTCTTCTCTCAAAATTCCCAGCAGCAACAAGTCCGCCAGCTTGTCGCCGTTCCAGCACTCGAAGCTCACTGTGTCAGTGGACTTTTGCGTCGTATAGCCGGCCCACAACTCAAGAACCTGCTCCTTGATCACGCCACCGATGGCTAGGCAGATGACCACCGGCAAGTCCCTATACGCTTTCGGGACTCGATTGGGTAAGTACGCATCAAAGATTTCGTCTATAGAAGGGCGTACAGCCTGATCCGTGCCATTCCAATCTTGACGCGTGAGATCGCCTGGCTTCACACAAAACAGATAGAGTTTCCGTATCGCTTCGTCCCCAGCGCTGATTGCCGCAATATCGACGCCGCGCTGAGTCGTGCCTCGCTGTGGCCTAGAGATGACGGTGAACCCAAGCTCCGACAACAAGTCCGGCAAGATGGCGTCTAGCTCACCACGCTCACGAAGCGACCCCAGGTAATCCCGAATCAAGGCTTTCATGAGATTCGCCTTTCCAGACGAAAGGCGAGCAGCGCCATATCAAAACCGATTGGGTCAATGGTTTCCAGGCGTGGTAACTCGACGGAATATCCAATTTTTCGAAAAGGCGTATCGACGCGACGCTTTTCCCCGCCCAACCCATACACCGTCGAAAGCGTTCCAGCACCGTGAAGGATCCGCGATTGTTTGATCATCGACATGAAAACAGACTGTTTCCGTGCGGCCTTGCCGGTCTCACGTGCGCGAAGCGCATGACGCTCATGCTGTGCGCGAAGGTGGGTCTCCGATGGCCGAAGCTCAGGCATGTCAGGTACCGATTGGAGTCCATCCAGGTACCTTTTATTTGCCGCCAGCATTCCCGCAATTCGTGCGCCCACCGTTGGATCATCGCGAAGCGTTACGAGGTAGGTCTGGACACTACGGTAGTTGGCGAGCAGCATGCTCGCCAACAAGCTCGCGATTTCATCGGCTGCTTGCTCACCACAGACGCGCAAGAGCGAAACCAGGATTGAAGCGGCGGTCACCGGCTTCAGGATCAGCCAGCCCACGGCCTTTCGAGCCACAAATTCACGATCACGATCAGTCTTTGGCAGGGCATCTGGTGGCACGGCGATCACCGGCCCGGCAAGTTCATCACCGCGCTGAAAGTGCCACAAGAGACCGCTGCACAAAGCATCGCTTCCGGACAACAGCCAAGTCAGGGTCGCTCGCCCTAGCTCGGCACCTGACGTTGAAAGAGATGAGACGAAGGAAGAAAACTTGTCGAGGGTGAGCTTTCCCTCGCTGTTGTCGATTAGGATGGAAACCAGTTTAACGGTCTGCTCTGCCTTTCCGGCGAGAAATAGAGCTTTCGACGCTCCATCGATTATTTGAACGGTTCCGAGTTCCTCCGCCGTTGTTTTGGAAAGCAGGTCGATCAGCGGATTGAATACCTCTGATTCCACCAGAGCGCCATAGTGCAACAACGAACGAGCGGCGGACCATCGCGTCATCTTCTCGCCACCGATTGCAGCACGACGGATTACGTCAGCCGCCGCTGCTCTCATGGCATCGTCGCACTTTTCGAACATCCAACTCGCCGCTCCGAGAATATGCGCCTGCAATGCGTCGTCGGGTGAGCGTTCTAGAAGCTCGCTAAACAGCGCGAGGGACTTTTGATACCCACCCTTGTCAACTTCTTCAATGCGCGACAGTGACGTGATGGCAGCCAACCTGCGTTCATCGGCAAAGTCTTTGGCCATCGATCGGGCTTGGTCGGTGACGTTGAGGGCTTGCAAAGCAAAGGTGACATGTCGGATTGCCAATGGCTCTCCTTGTCGCGCGGAGGTCACGACAGTCTGGGCTTCTTCCGGGTGACGCACGAACCACTCAAGAAGCTCGCCATTCGGCCAGTTGGCCGCCAAATCGTCGCCCGCGCGAGCGATCAATCGATCCACCGACTGCATCAGCACAGCGGCATCGCTAGTCAAATGCGGAATAAGCCTACAGATCGCGTGTGCAGCCCCGAAAAAGGACGATGTCTCTATCACAGCGAGGCGGTCCTCGTTCGTAAGCGACAGGACGTCGATGATCCCATCGTTGTGTAGCTCAATACATAAAGCTTCCGTCTTCGATAAGTCTGACGTCAGGTGTGAGCGGCTTCTTTCGGAGATCGTCTGTAGCAGATCCCCGGAATCAAAGAGCCGAATGATTTCATCACGGGTAAGTTCAGTTTCCATGTTCTTGGCGTTCCCAATCAATCACCATTTCAAAGCTTTTTACGCACTAATCCTGCTCCATAGCAGCCACCTTCGAGAGCGGGCGCCCCTTGGCTGCTATGCTGTGACTTCCGCGCGCGGCCGCTCTTGTGAACATTGGATGGTGCGGGGATATAGGGATGGAGGCAATTAAGGTCCCCAGACTGTCCAATTCGGGTCGTATCGCGCCGATCGCTGATCGGCCAGAAGCGGGCACCCCCGTCGTGAAGCGCCTAGGCCCGTGTCGTCGGCGCGCTAAACTTTGGCACCGCCCGGCGTTGGCGGCTAGGTGATTGAGATAGTTTATGTTCATCCGCTGCAGCTCATTTCGTTCTTTGACCGCATGTTTGGGCCCTATGCCACGCTGGCGCGACGAACACGAGACGCAGTACTCGGCGTTGAGGAAGCCGAGGCAGTACCCATGGCACTGCCGGCGTGTTGGCCACTCCCTCCCTGAAAGCCATCCCGGCTGAGAGGGCCCAACCAGGCCCAGTGCAGGCGACGAGTAGACTCTGCCGGGGAGGCGGGCAATCGTGCAAGGAGCGATGGGATGAGTCGGGATCGGGACATCGAGCGCACGATCCAAGACGGCGAACGCAACCAAGATACCAAACGCCTGATTCACAATTGGTGCCGTCATGCTCGCGTCGAAAAGTTTGGCGGCACGGGGATGATCGAGATGCAGACCGGCCTGCCCATCGGGCATCACGCGATGGTGTGCGATTTTGCGTCGGCCTCGGGCATGGCGACCTGGCTGCTGGAAGAATCTGCAGTGCGCTTTCATGATGCCAATTGTGTGGGCTGCTCGCATCGGGTGCCGGTTGCGCTGCCCAACCTCGCCATGTTGGTTGCGCGGCGCGACGCTGACCGTCAGGACGCGGAGGCGCGTGCGCAAGAGGCGCAACGCATTAAGGAGGAGGCGTTTCAAGCGCGTGCGGCCGTCCGCGCTGAGTTGCGTGCGACCCTGCCGGTGCTTGCAAAAGCCTTCATGGACGATCTGGACCACCTCGACCGCGAACGCAACGAGCAGGCGGCAACCCGCTTGATCGAGAGCGCCCACTTGGCGCCGGAAATTCTCGTGCCGGCGCTCACCGAGTACCTGTTCTCAGTCTTGGAAGGCGACGACCATTGGTTAGAGGCGGCGGCGCTGACCATTCTGGCGGACACCCCAGACCAGCAGCGACTGGTTCGCTGTGCAATGAAGTGCCTGCGCCAAGGGTATGCGCTCGAGCCTGCCGCGACGACGGTGATGCAGCGGCTGGACCACGTCGATGCCGCCGACCTCCCCGAAGCGGTCATGGGCTTGGCGTACGTCGCGTCGCCGCCCCGCTCGGAGTTCGGGCGCCTGCACCACGACGACGGCGATCCCAGTCCGCTGACGCGGGTGGCGGATCGGTTTCCCGAGGCTGTCGAACGCGGCCTGCTCGCCTTGCTCACCCGTCGCGATCGCTTGCGCGTGGGCGTGACTAGCCGGGCGATGGGCATGTTGATCGCTCGGAACACCCGCTGGATCAGTCCTTTCCTGCGCCCCTTGGCGGCGCATCTGTCCAGGCTGGACTTCTTGGTCGAGTTCGAACGCGAGTCCGAGCTGCACCAGATCGTCCACGACCTCCAAGTGGCCTTGGCCCACGCCTTCCTGGCCGACCCCGACTTGGCCGATGACGAACTGATGCGCCAGTTCGAAAGCGCCTCGGATGACGGGGAAGGCCGCGTGGCAGGCGTCTACGAGCACGTGTTGCGTCACACGCATCGCGATCGTGACGCCAAACCGGTGATCGACCCCACCCACATCCAAGCGTTTGGCGTGGCGATCCGGCGACTGGCTGCGCTGTCGGCCACGTCCGACAACAACGCAGTCTCCCGACAGGTTCTGAGCGCGTTTCGACACCCGAGTGCAGCGCTCGCACCGGCCGCGAAAGCGGCGATGGACGTGCTGCTGGGCACGGCCGCTGTCTTGGATTCTAGGCTGCAGACACCGGAGCCGGAGCCCAGCGTCCTGACGTGCCCCGATCCGTTGGCAGAAATGGAGAAAGCCAATCGCCGCTCGACACTGTGGCATCTGCGCGCGGCGTTGCTCGAGCTGGCCATCCACGGCGCACTCGCCGATGCCGAGGGTCTAGTGCACTTCGAGGCGTTTCTCAGTCAGCGCGGCTTGCTCGGCGATACGTTCGAGGCGGCGATCGTGCGGGAGATCGCGCCATTGCTCGCGACCAGCGCCGGGCTGAAGGCCATGCTGCCCTACCTGTACGGCGCGATGGTCGGTGCCTCGGTGGCAGGTCGCGCTGCGGCCGCCGACGCGCTCAAGGACATCGGCAGCCAGCGATTCGCCGATCTGCCCGACTTGGTTCCCGAGAGCCTATTCCTGATGCTCTTCGATCCCTACGTCGTCGTGCACAAGGCGGCAGTTCAGGCGCTGGGCCGACTTCGGCTTCCGGCCCACTTCTATCGAATGGTGGCCGCGGCCCTGGATAACCTCATCGTCGCCTACCGAGGGGGGAACGATCCGGATTTCCTGCTCGAGTGCATCGAGGCGAAGGTGACGATCTACCGGGGCGAAGGTCCCTTGTCCGTGGCGCAGGGCCAGGTGCTGCTGGCGCTCATTTCGGAACTAGAACCATCAGTGCTCTTGCGCGGCGGACGCCATTACTTCCTCAGGCAGTTTCAGCACCTCGATGGCTGGGTGGCGTTGCTACTGGGCTGGATCGGCCAGTGTCGTGAACACTACGAACTCGAGCACGCGCTGGAGCTGGTGAAGGACCTTCCCCTAGGCGCGTGCGCACCCCATGTCGCGGCGATCTTGGAAGCGGTGGCAACCGACCCGAGCAACCCCCAGCTGTGCAGCACGTTCGTGGAACTGCTCACGCGCGATCGCGCTTGGCAGGGCGCGACACAGGTCGCCGAGTTGCACGTGGCCGCTTTCCCCGACACCGTGCGTGAGCGCGCTCGGCGACTGCAGGCGCAGCAGCTCGAGCGCCGCGTCCGCTTCGAATACCTGATCAGCGAGGGACAACTGGACGAGGCCCTGGCGGTGGGTCAGGCTTGGATGCACGCCGATACCAAGCTGGCGCAAATGTTCAAGAACGATGAAAAACTCCCTTTCTTCTGAGTCCTTTCAACCGCGACTGCAGGCCGTGGAGGCCTTGGCGGCGATCGCGCATGGTCAGTGGCCGCCTCACGATCTCAAAGCGCTGGCCGCGACCCTGGACGCGGTGTCTGCGGCCGTGTCGAGTGCGGCGGCCGCGACGGCGTACAACGCCTTCGGCGGCATCCTGCGTATCGTCGACATGCTGGCGCATTGGCGCCGGGCCATGCTCGAGGCTGAGTCGGACGCCGATCGGTATGTGCGCAGCGCCCGCGAGCGTTACCGGCTCTGGTTGAACGACTACGACCAAAGCGATGCCGCGGCGCAGCTGCGTGCGGCCGTCGCGGGCCTGGCGACACTGGAATCAACCGAACAGGTCGCCGACATCGCTCGCGCGCTTACCGCGGTTCCGCTGCCCATCGGGATCTTCATGCAACCGGTGAAACCGGACTGGGCTGTCCAGGCGGGCCTGGCGCGCCTGAACGAAGAACCGTTGGTCGACCTGACCGTCGCGTTCTTGAAGTTCCAGTTCGATGGGCAACCGGCCGCGGAAGTGCACCAGCTGGGAGCCGGGGAGGTGCACGACTTGGAGATCGAAGTGCGCGTGTCGCGCTGGCCGCAAGACAAGCGCGAATTGCGGCTGACGCCGATCTCCGTGGAGCCGAAATCGACCTATGACTTCCCCAGCTTTCAGTTTCAAAAGCCCGATGGCGAGACGCCATACACGATGCGGCAGAGCGGCCGCGCCGCGTTGCTGCTGCCTCAGGGCATGCACGCACGCCCCTTCGAGTTCAAATACACCGCCGAGTTCATCCCCGAGCGCGGGGATCAACCGGTGGCCGTTGTGGGCCACCGCACGCTGATCGTGGACGGTGCTGACGCCTCCAAGCTGCAGGTCTGCGGCTATCCAGGGTTGAACCAAGCGCTGTACACACTGCGTGACACGCTGCGTCGCCGCCCCGGCGTGCCGCAATCGGAAACCGCCGATGCGCTGCTCGTGCTCGGCGCGCTGTGCAACTTGGCCGGCCGTGCGGTTCAGGACGCCGAGTTCAAAGGACGATGGGATGAAGCGGCGTTTCAACGGTACGTGCGCGCAGAGTTGCGTCGCCATCCGTTGATCGGCGCAGATCTGGACGAGCACGCCCATGCCGCCGGCGGCATCACCGATCTGTCATTGCGCGGTATGCCGATCGAGCTCAAGGCCGTCGACACCTTCATCAGTTCAGTGGATCAGTGCGCCCCCTTCATCGCCCAAACCGCCAGCTATGCCGTCGCCAAGTCCAAACGCACGGCCATCTTGTGCGTACTCGACAGCAGCGAGAAAAAGACGGCGCCGGTGCCGCCCGAGACGCTATTGGACCTCCGCACCCATGCCCAAGGCGCGATGTCGATCTGCGTGCTGGTGATCCAGGGCGGTCTGGCTCGGCCGAGCGCGCTGTCGCGCTAAGGACGTGTCGGCATTACTCTCTACGCGAAGCGTCCGACGCCCCCATGGCTTTCAGTAGCGGTTCGCTTTGGTTTCTAAGATTAGGTTAGCCGATTGGGCGATAGCTTATCGGGCCGGGGAGATTTGTCGGTGATAGTGCGAGCGCACCAGACGATCCAGTTTCGCGGCGTTGCGCCCGCTTGTTGCTCCCTATGCCGCAATCACATAAACGACTGCTTTGGGTCGCATCGCGACGGTCGTCGAGCGGCCAGAAGTGGACATTGCTGCTTCGACGAAAAACAGGCCATATATTGCGAACAAAACTTGCTAGAACGCCGACGCAGGCACAAAGCACTGAGAATCCTGCTACATGGACTGATCAGCCGTCAGCTGTAGCGTCCGGGTCCGGCCGCATTATCGGCCATGGCTTGCCCGATGCCAGATCGGGATGACGCGGCGCTGTTTCTGGCATTCCATGTTCATCCCGAATCCAGTCGATCTGGCGCAGCAAGCGTGCCGCAATGTCGCCGGCACCACCGTCGGTCGTAAGTGCAAGCAGTTTTTTACGTAAGTTTTCAGCAGGAATAGGGACAATGTTGTAAGCACCCACCAGATCGTCAGCAGGCACATGCTTCGTAACCGACCGTTCGATGGTTTGCCACGTCACAAACGGCCGTTTCAGTTCTTGTTCGAATCGTACAAGTAGCAGTAAACCATCATCGTCGGGAGCTTCTGCGATTGCGCGGGCTAGCATTGCGAGCCCGGGCGTGGCCGGGTCGCCCTTCAATAAATCATCCACGTGGATGCGTAGATCCGGATATGCCTCGATCAGACTGCTGAGTCCCTGTACTAGTTGCCAATCATTCCCCATCCGGTCAAAAGTGCCGCTGGCGGTTAGTTCGACGATTCGACGCGCTGAAGATGGTGTGCCGAACCGCAGGGCTGCCATTCGCCACCGGTCATTTAGGTAGAATCGAGGGTCTTCCTCCGCGAGCTTAAACAAAACCTCTTCGGTTTCGCGAGAAGGAACATTGGCAAGAGCCCCGATCATTTCTTCCAAGATGCGCGGCTCCCGTTGCGCCGGGGGTATGCCGCGCACGATGGCTAGGGTCTCGATTGGATGGTTGGTGAACGGAAGTAGGCGCAGCCATTGCCTCAATTCGTAACCTTCGCTCTGCGTCAGTATCCATGGCTCGGTTTTTGCTGCTTCTAGGGTTTCGTGGATCCCGTTGGTGACAACCTTTATATCGATCTCCTCGCCTGAGAGAACAAGACCAAGCAACAGACTCGAACGTGCCCGTTTCGGCGCTAAGACACTGAGCTTCTGGATTGTGCTGTCACGCTGTCCGTGAGGGAGCCGTGACGCCACAATGCCGAGCGCAACGGCGAGCTTTTTCTGCTCATCCGTAGCACCGTCCGCAGTGAGAGATTCGATCGCCGCGAAGATTAGTTCCGCTTCCGTCGATGTTGCTTCGGGGTTGGCGGCGTGCATCGCGCGCGTCTCCTCCACGCTCGAAAAGGCCGGACCCAAATGAAAGCTCTGATCTTTCGGTGGCTCATTTGCCGTGCGCCATTGCTCAGCGAGCACTTGTGCGGCGAGTTCACCAAAGTGCTCGTCCCGCAGGTATTCCTGCATCATGGCTGCAGTTTCCGGCGCGTTGATCGCCAAGAACGCACGCTGATACTCAAGGGTCATGGGCCAGCGAGCTTCGTTCAAGACCTCACCTGGCTGCCAGCCTGAAGCTTTTGCCCCCTCCCGAAAAGCTTGGTAGCGCCGCAGATTGTCGTCCAGTAGCCGTTTTAGCAAGGGCAACAGACTTACCGACGGAGCGCGGCTCGTAAGTGTTGCCAAGCTCGCCTTGTGCCAGCGCTGCGAATCGTCCGAAGCGAGCATCCGGCTACCCCAGTCTTCGACGAGGCCCTTTATGGCTGCCAATGAAGCTGGGGTATAGGGTCTGCTTCGACGGGTATCGCCATCTGGGTGTCGTGAGAGGAGCTCGGCCATTCGAGCCATTTCTTCATTGTCTGCCTGCGCCGAGCGCGCAAGCACGGCGTCAACAAGGCTCGCGCCCGGTACGTGCGCGATGCGGGTCTGCAGTCCGGAGTGAATCTCGCTTGCGACTTGACCGAATTTGCCGTCCACACACAGGCGCGTTCCTGCATCGAGAAGCGTGCTAACCATGCGGCCCACGGCTGTCGGCCCTAGAACCGATGCGGCGGCTTCTGCGCGGTCATCGTGATGACCGAGATCGGAAAGTGCTATTTCAAGGAGCGTATCGTCCTCGAGAGCCAACCCGGCAGAGGCCAGAAGGTCGTCCGCGCCGTAAAACAGCATACGGCCCGTACGCACGCGCGCCAGCAGGCCTTCCGTGACCGCGTCCGGATAACGGTTGTGCGCTTCATAGATCAATTGAACGCCGGGGTTCTCCTGCTGTTCAATTTCCATCGTGCTTATGATGTCGACCACCTCGGCGCTCCGGTCCTCGACTCCTTGCGCGTACACGATCACACGCAAGCGAGCATATGCTGAAGCTTTCTTTGCCATCTGCCGCTTGCGCGCTGCCGCGACGCCTTTCCTGACCTGTTCGTCGTCAACTTCGTCGACGAGGTCTCTGCGAACAATCAAATCGAAGGTCCTCTCACTCGCATTTTGTAGTACTTCCGCCACGTGACGGTCCGCACGCCGGAACGTCAACGCGTCGACGACAGATGCCTGTACTTCAGGATCCGGATCGTCCTTCGCAATGGTGCTAGCGAGGTCGAGGCCATCCATCCCGCTACTCCAAGCCATTTCGGTAAGCAGCACTGTCCGGACGCGTGGAGATAATTCCTTGATCTTCTTTTCCGCGTCTTTTCCAAGGACCGATGGCCTAAAACGTCGACAGTTACGCAGCGCATTGAGACTGATTTGATCGTTTTCGTTTGTGATGAGCGGCCAGACGGCATTGAAGAATTCAGAGCGACCCGATGTGAGCATGAAGCGGACGGCACGATCCACTTTCCCGGCCGCGTGCCAGCCCGCTACCAGGCCCTGAATGGTCGATGCAATCTGCGACCATACTTCCTCCGTGGAGCGAAATATCATCTCGGCAGCTAGAATTGGATCGACATCGAACGCGATGACAATGGCCTTGCCACAAGCGGTGCATTGGTGCGCATCGCCGCGCGCCTGACGTTCGACCGCAAAGAGGATAGGTTCTTCCCATGCTGGGAGATCGAAGACTTCAGCCTTCAACGTCTCACGCCCTCTGGGGTCATCGACCGCGGCGATGATCCGGCGCTCGACCGAATGAGAGGCGTACCATTCCTGAAACTGCTGGTGCTGAAATGCGTATCCCGGTGTATCGCGGGCTCGCATTAGCACATGGTTGCTGACAAGCACATTGAGCACTGCGTCAGGCTGCGGCTTGATTGTGATCTGTCTGTTGTCGGCCAACAGGTTCACCACGTTGAAGATCGATTGCCGCGCTTCGCAGTCGGCGATCGTCGTGTTTGCCACCCGGATAGCGGAGACGGCGAGGCCATCGAGGTAATGCTGCTGAAACCCTTGTGCGACGGCGTAAAGAGCTTCCGCGTGGCTCGCCTCCTTCTCATGCACGGTCACAAAGCGCCGCAGGACTTCCTCCTTGGTCGTTGGGAATGGAACGTCCTCCGGCAGCGATAGCAAAGCTGTGAGATAGAGCGGGATAGTCACGAGCTCGCGCACGCCAGTCGTGCGCCACGCTTCGTCGACGATCTTGGCGCCAGCATCACCACGCATCGCGACGGCAATCTGCATTTGCTGCTCTTCGTTGAGGGGCAGAATATCTACGGGCGTTCCTCCGAAGGGAACGTCGAACGCTTGTCGACGCGTCGAAATAATCAGGCCCAATTCGGGCAATTCCGCCCTGAGAGCCGCGACCTGCACACGCGTGCGGGACCGCGCTTGCATGTCCAATTCGTTCCATCCGTCGAGAAGTAGCACAACGCCGGGCTGTGCAGCGACCTTGCGGAAGTCGTCTTCTGAGACCCCACGGAACGACGGACGTTTGAGAATAGAGTCGAGAACCCTCGTGCCTTCCGTGGCCCAATCGCCGAGCAGAACTACAAACGGCATCCCCTTGCGTTTCGACAATAAGCCTTCAGCAATCTGAAAGAGCGTCGTGGTCTTTCCCATCCCGGGTGGTGCGATCAGGATTAGATCGTCCAGCGACGTAACCGCGCCTGCAAGCGCGTTTGTCGTAATGGGCTCATCGAAGTTCGCCACTTTCAATGTGAGCGCGACGGAAGTTGCGGGCCATTTCGCGGTTTGCCGGAAAACCCTGAGATCCGCTTCGGCGGCGGCACGTATGCGCTCTGTCAATTGCGGGTCGGTGACATCCGTTTGCCTAGGCGCTGCTTCGTTGCGCAGCACACACCGCCAAGACTCGATTTCCGCTTGCCTTTTCCACTCGCGCAACTGCTTGGGGGTGAATTGTGAATCGCTGGAATCGATCGCCTTGCCGTGATCGCGGCACATCCAGATCCCGTTCGCTGCAGAGGCGCGCTCCTCGGGCGTCATCGTCGCGTCGTAGCGAGGACCACCAGGAGCAGCCGCGCAGATGTGGGCTGCCGTACCGATGTTGATTTCACCTTCACCGTCAGATGTTGCTCCGACCGTTGGCGTACGACACGTCGGAAACGAACACAGCCACCCCACGCGCTTTGCGATCTGGAGCTTCGTCCTTTCTGAGAAATCGTCTCGATTTTTCTTTGCCACCTTACGGACTCGATTTAGGTCGGTCGGAGCGGGTGTGCCGAGTGCATGGACGCAAACCCACCTGAACAAATTACCCGCCGTTCAATCTACTCCTTCCGCAGGATGGAATTCTTCGATGCACCTCTGCAGCGCATTGGCGAGATGCATGCATGCTTCCTCAAACGCCTGCCAGGCGGTCGTTTCATTTTCGCCGTAGCCTTGAGGCTTGAGCATTAGGGCATACCGACCATCTTGACCGAAGAAATTCTTGAGCGGTTGAATTAGGAACTCGTATCCGACAACAGCGTTCTCGGGAGGCTTCACTTTGTTGCGGATTTGCTTGGCAACCTCGGCAAGCTGGCCGGTACTGTTGTAGCCCCCAATACGAAATACCAAGTCAATGTAGCCGCCTACCATACGTGTGATCGGGCGGCGCCCTTTGACAGGGAATGAGCCTTTTTCACATCCGATGGTCATGAAGGGCGATTGCTGTGTGTTGGCTACCCGCAAGATTGCTTGCATGCCTGGAATGCCTTGTATCTCGGGAATAGTGTCCACCAGACCTGGTTGGTCCCTCAGATCTACCCAGCCATAGTTAGTGCCGTCATCACGAATGACTTGGCCATACGGAACCGTGCCATGTGCTTCTTCGACAATGGCAATGGTATAGCCGGGTCCCTGCTCGAGAATCGTATCCTTCATAGGTGTGCTCTCGGATGTTCCAGCAAGGCTACACGATTGTATTCACGGAGATCCGTCCAATAAAAATTAACGCGTTGGTTTCGTTGGACGGCGTCGCGGCTAGCGTTGAAACTTCAGTTGTTGAAGGTCCGCTTCACGCCCTGAGTCAGTCCGTCAAGTGGTTTTCGGGCGCAACCCGGCGAGCAACGGGGATCCACGCAATTGCAGTGCTTTGAGATAGCGGGATTCGTCATAGGGCGTACGAGTCACCCAG
>Ga0157370_10001616_pt1 | contig 27853 bp, 24 predicted proteins | sample C35metaG_FD_113463 | JGI IMG/M metagenome (GOLD analysis project Ga0157370, IMG submission 113463) | Corn rhizosphere microbial communities from Kellogg Biological Station, Michigan, USA - C3-5 metaG | ecosystem: Host-associated > Plants > Roots > Rhizosphere > Soil | place: USA: Michigan...
GCAGCACCGGCACGGTTTCGGTGATGATGGAGCGAAGGTCCTTCGCGAGTTTTTCGATGTCGGCGCCGCAGCCACGCAGGACGGCCGCCGCGGTGGGGTTGGCCAGCAACGCAAGCAGCAGGTGTTCCACGGTCATGAATTCGTGGCGCTGCTCGCGGGCCTCCTTGTAGCACTGGCCGATGGTGTATTCGAGGTCCTTGCTGAACATTGCTTGGGGTCTCCGGATCTCTTTACCCCGATATGGGGGCGGTTACAACTTTTCCATCGTGCAAAGCAGAGGATGTTGGTGGACGCGCGAAAATTCGTTGACCTGCGCCACCTTGCTCTCCGCCACCTCACGGCTGAACACGCCACAAACGCCCTTGCCCCGGGTGTGTACGTGCAACATCACCTGCGTTGCACGTTCGCGCGCCATGTTGAAAAACGTCTCCAGTACCACAACCACGAATTCCATCGGCGTGTAGTCATCATTCAGCAGCACCACTTGATAAAGCGGTGGTCGTGCCGTTTCCGGGCGGCTGGTTTCGACCACCACACCCTGTTCGTGCTCGGTTTCGTTGTCGGCGGTTTTTCCTGGTGTCATGCGTCTTCGGCCCTTGGCCCGAGTATATGCCTTGATTCGAAAGCAAGCGATGGCAGAACGTCACATCAGATAATGGCAAAATGACGAAATTTCCAGTGCCTGAACCTATGGACGAATTGACAATCGCGCCGGAACGCGCCGACATCTGGTGCCCCCACGTCACGGTGGCTTGCGTGGTCGCCGACGGCGACCGTTTCCTCATGGTCGAGGAGAATATTCGGGGTGGATTGTGCTTCAACCAGCCGGCGGGCCACCTCGAGGACGATGAGACCTTGGCGACTGCGGCTTGCCGCGAAACCCTCGAGGAAACCGGCTGGGAAGTCGCGCTGGACCACTTCATCGGCGTGCAGCAATGGCACAGCCCGGTGCACGACCACCACATCGTGCGATTTGCCTTCGCCGGCCACCCGTTGCAGCATCATCCTGAACGCACGCTCGACGCCGGCATTACCCGCGCGCTGTGGATGAGTTATGCCGAGATCTCGGCCGAAACGACTCGATTGCGCAGTCCGCTGGTGCTGACCACCCTGGATGACTGGCTGGCCGGCCAGCGGCTACCGCTGTCGACCCTGCGCTCGCTGCTGGCGAAGCAGCGAGCGTGAACATGCGCATCACGGTCGGCATGTCGGGCGGAGTCGATTCCTCAGTCGCCGCACTGTTGCTGAAGCACGCCGGTCACGGAGTCTCCGGATTCTTCATGTTGAACTGGGAAGACGATGATCCGGAGTCCGGCTGCCACGCCGACGCGGACCGCAAGGATGCGCTGGCGGTGTGCGCCAAGCTGGACATTCCGTTCCGCAGCGCGAACTTCGCGGCCGAATATCGCGAGCGGGTGTTCGCGTATTTCCTCGATGAATACCGTGCCGGCCGCACGCCCAATCCAGACGTGCTGTGCAATCGCGAGATCAAGTTCGGCACTTTTCTCGATGCGGCCTGCGTGGAGGGTGCGGAAAAAATCGCGACCGGTCATTATGCGCGCAATGAACTCGTCGACGGCCGCTGGCGGTTGCTGCGGGCACGCGATACGTCGAAAGACCAAACCTATTTCCTGCACTCGCTGGATCAGGATCAGCTTGGGGCGGCGGTGTTTCCGCTGGGCAGTCTTCAAAAAACCGAGGTGCGCAGGATGGCGGAAGAAGCGGGGCTGCCGGTCGCGACCAAAAAGGATTCCACCGGCATCTGCTTCATCGGTGAGCGCGATTTCCGCGCATTTCTGTCGACCTACCTCCCGGCACAGCCGGGCGAATTGCGCCGGCCGGACGGCCGCGCGCTGGGCGAACACCACGGCGCGATGTTCTACACGCCGGGCCAACGTTCCGGCCTCAATATCGGTGGTCGCGCAGGCGGCACCGGCGAAGCATGGTACGTGGTGGGCAAGGACGTCGCAGCCAACGTGGTCTACGTCGACCAGGGCCACGACAGTCCCTGGCTGCAATCGCGCAAGCTTGGCGCGAGCAGCAGCCATTGGATCGCGGGCAAGCCACCCTCGGCTTCCTTCGACTGCACGGCGATGACGCGTTACCGCCAACCGCCGCAGGCTTGCCATGTCGAAGTCGAAGGCGCTCGGTGCATCGTTCGTTTCGATACCATGCAGCGAGCGGTCGCCCCCGGCCAATCGGTGGTGTTCTACGCGGGCGAGGAATGCCTGGGGGGCGCGGTAATCGACAGCACCGACGCGCCGGGGATCGGAGGCGCGGCATGAGGGAATCGCGCGTCCTGGCGTTGGCGGGCGTGTTCCAGGCGCTGTCGCTGGTACGAGAGCTCGCGCGCGAGGGCGATTGCGACGGCGAAGCGCTCGAAGCCAGCCTGGCCAGCGTGTTCAAGCTGGAATCCGACAGCGCTGCAGACGTGTTCGGCGGCAACCGCGGCGTGCGCCGCGGCCTGCGCGTATTAGTCGAGCAAATTGAAGGCAACGACCGTGACCTGCAATTGTTCCACATGCTGATCAACGTGATGAAGCTGGAGCGCAGCCTCGCCCGCCATCCGGTGATCAACCAATGTCTCGGCGAAGGCTTGGCCGGGATGCAGCGCCAACTCCAGCACTTTCCCGTCACCCATCCCACCATACTCGCGCGCCTCGCCGACCTTTATTGCGCCAACTTGTCGGGCCTGAAACCGCGCATCACCGTGGTCGGCAATCCGTTGTACCTGCAGCAACCTGCGAAGGCGCAGCGCGTCCGCGCGCTGCTGCTGGCCGCGGTGCGCGCGGCAGTGCTCTGGCGCCAACTGGGCGGACGGCGGCGTCACCTGCTGCTGTGGCCCAAACGCGAGGTGATGATCGCGCGCGGAATGCTCACCGGCGTCGCGCTCCGCGGGTGAGGAACGACGCTTGCGGTCCGAAGGTGATCGCCAAGGATGGCGCGAATAGCGGGCCGCCAAGGATGGCCGCATCGGCACCACGCACCATGGAGGCGCCTCGCAAATCGGCTCTGCTCGTCGTTCCGACGCAACATTCAAAGGTTGGGCTGACGCCAGCTTCACCGGCGGCAGCCCAACATCGCCGCGCATCATGTTGGGCTTCATCGGCAAGAGCGACGGTTCAGCCCGACCTGCGGGAAAACAGCTCATGAATGGCCGCGCGAGCGAAATACTCGTTCGCGCAACAATTCCTCGTCATGGGTGTGCGTGTACGGCGTGAGCAAGTCGTAGCGGGTGACAATGCCCAGCAACCGATGCTCGTCGCGACTGACCACGGGAATGCGGTCGCGCTTTTCCACCGCCATGCGGATGGCGATGCTCTGGCAGCTTTCTTCGGGGAAGGCAACCACGGGATCGCCGCTCATGAGATCGGAAAGACGTGACGCGCCGGTGGCGTCGCTTTCCAGCCACGCCCGCAAACGGGCGCGATCAACAATGCCCAGCAGGGTACCCGCCGCATCCACGACGGGATACGCGCGATACTTTTGCTCGCCCCCGAAATACTGGTCGCGCAGGTCCCGCACCCTCATGTCTGCCGGGGCGCCCACTACTTCGGGCGTCATCACTTCCTTCACGGCCATGTATTCGAGGCGGTTGAGCGTGTAGGGGCGGAAGATGTTCAAGCCACGGCGGGCGATCTTTTCGGTGAGGATGGAACGCTTCATCAGGAACACGCTCGCCCCGTAGGCAGTCGTGCAAGTGATCAGCAACGCCGGCAGCATGCTGGCGTTGCCGGTCAGTTCCAGCGCGAACAGGATGGACGTGAACGGCATCCGCATCACTGCGGCCAGCATCGCGCCCATGCCGAGCAGAGGCCATAGCAGCGGGTAAGGCCCGGGGAAAATCATTGCTTCCAAGCCGCCCAGTCCTGCACCGAGCGCCAGCAACGGCGCCAGCGTGCCGCCGGAGGTGCCGGAACTCAGGTACACGATCCAGATCAGCGCCTTGACGATCATGAAGATGACGATCGCGGTGCCGACGATCTTGCCCGTCAACAGTTGATAGATGATGTCGTAGCCGACACCCAGCGTCTGCGGGTCGATCACGCCGCCGATGCCCACCACCAATGCGCCGATCGCCGGCCACCACATCCAGTGGATCGGCAGTTTGCGGTAGCCATCCTCGACCTTGTAGACGAGAAACGTCACCGCCGTCGCCAGCAAGCCGGCCAGCAGGCCGCTGACCGCGGCCATCCCGAACTCCGCGATGTGCAGATGGAACTGGACCGTGATCGGAAACAGCGGCCCGTGTCCGATCAGGAACGGCCGCAACACTGCCGCCACGAAACAGGCCACGGCCACCGGGATGGTGCTGCGCGGGCGCATCTCGAACAGCAGCATCTCGACGCCGACCAGCGTGGCCGCGATCGGCGTAGCGAACGTCGCGGACATCCCCGCGCAGGCACCCGCGACCAGCAATGTGCGCCGTTCGATGGAAGTCAGCGAGAAGACCTGCCCGATCAGCGAACCGACCGCGCCACCGGTCATGATGATCGGCCCCTCCGCGCCGAACGGGCCGCCGGTGCCGATCGCGATCGCCGACGACAGCGGCTTCAGGATCGCGACCTTGGCCATCATCTTGCTGCGCCGAAACAGGATGGCTTCCAGCGCTTCGGGAATGCCATGCCCACGGATGCGCTCGGTGCCGTAGCGCGCCATGAAGCCGATGATGATGCCGCCGACCACGGGCGCCAGGATGATCACCCACCACGGCGCGTGCAACCCGGCCGGCTGGACGAAGTCGAAGTTCCATTGCCCGGCAAATGCAATGTGCGTCACCAAGCCGATCAGTCGGTACAGGATCCACGCGATGACCGCCGCCGCCCCGCCGATGAAGAGGGCGATGAAGGAAAGCTTGATGATGCTGATGCTGGGACGAAAATCTCCCTCGTAAAGGGTGTCGCGCTTCCACTTCTCATAGACGCGCAGGAGCAGCCGGACGGGCGCGATCATGGTCTACCCAGTGTGCTCGTCACGTGCGTGATGTCCCCATGCGGTTCGGTTGAGTCTACCGATTCGCCCGGGCCAGCGCAGGTTGCCACAAGCGCGCGGGCATGCAGGCAGGGTTTGCGCGATAATGGGCGGTCCATTCGATGCCACCCCGCGCCATCCACGCACCGCGCGGCAACAAGGAGAGCACCATGCAAGACTCTTTCGGGATTCGCGACACCCTCAGCGTCGGCGGCAAGTCATACCAGATCGCCAGCTTCGCGAAACTGGGCAAGCAGTACGATATCAAGCGCCTGCCCTACTCGATGAAGGTGTTGCTGGAAAACCTGCTGCGCAACGAGGATGGCAGCGAAGTCACCCGCGCGCAGATCGAGGCGGTGCTGAAGTGGGACCCGAAGGCGGAACCCTCCACCGAAATCTCGTTCCTGCCGGCGCGCGTGGTGCTGCAGGATTTCACCGGCGTGCCATGCGTGGTCGACTTGGCCGCGATGCGCGACGCGATGGTCGCATTGGGGGGCGATCCGAAGAAGATCAACCCGCTTTCGCCGGCCGAACTCGTGATCGACCACTCGGTGCAGGTGGACGTGTTCGGCGAGGCCGACGCGTTGGCCAGGAACGCCGAAATCGAATTCAAGCGCAACCACGAACGCTACGCGTTCCTGCGCTGGGGCCAGAAGGCGCTGGACGATTTCAAGGTGGTGCCGCCCGCCACCGGCATCGTGCACCAAGTGAACCTGGAGTACCTGTCGCGCGTGGTGATGACGCGCGACATCGATGGCAAGACCTGGGCGTTTCCCGACACCTTGTTCGGTACCGACTCCCATACCACGATGGTCAACGGCCTCGGCGTGTTGGGTTGGGGCGTGGGCGGCATCGAGGCCGAAGCCGCGATGCTGGGCCAGCCATCGTCGATGCTGATTCCGCAAGTCGTGGGCTTCCGCTTCACCGGCAAGTTGCCGGAAGGCGCGACCGCGACCGACTTGGTGCTGACCGTAACGCAAATGCTTCGCAAGCACGGCGTGGTCGGCAAGTTCGTGGAATTCTTCGGCCCCGGCCTGCAGCACCTCCCGCTGGCCGATCGCGCGACGCTGGGCAACATGTCGCCCGAATACGGCGCCACCTGCGCGATCTGCCCGATCGACAAGGAATCGCTCAATTACCTGCGCCTGTCGGGGCGCAACCCGCACCAGATCGAGTTGATCGAAGCCTATGCGAAAGCACAGGGTCTTTGGCACGACGAGAACTCGCCGCAGACCGAGTTCAGCGCAGTGGTCGAACTCGACCTCGCCGATGTCAAGCCGTCACTGGCCGGTCCCAAGCGTCCGCAGGACCGCGTGCTGCTGACCGACATGCGCGAAAGCTACAAGGCCGCGATGCATGCGCTGGGCGACAATGGCAAGGAAAAGTGGGACAAGCAGAAAGAACGTTTCTTGAACGAAGGCGGCAGCACCGCCGTCGGCCGCGCCGAGAGCCAGAGCGAGGCTTCGCCCGACGTATGCCCGCACGACGCCGAACACTGCGAGCTGGAAGACGGCTCGGTGGTGATCGCGGCGATCACGTCATGCACCAACACCTCGAACCCGGCGGTCATGATCGGTGCCGGCCTGTTGGCGCGCAAGGCCGCCGAGCGTGGCCTGAAGCCGAAGCCTTGGGTCAAGACCTCGCTGGCACCGGGCTCCAAGGTGGTCACCGATTATCTCGAAGCCACCGGCCTGATGAAGGACCTGCAGAAGATGGGCTTTTTCCTGGTCGGCTACGGCTGCACCACCTGCATCGGCAACTCCGGTCCGCTGCCGGAAGACGTCGGCAAGCGCGTCACCGACAACGACTTCGCGGTGGCAGCGGTGCTGTCGGGCAACCGCAACTTCGAAGGCCGCATCCATTCCGAAGTGAAGATGAACTACCTCGCCTCGCCGCCACTGGTGGTGGCATTTTCGATCGCCGGCACCATCGACATCGACCTGTCGACCCAGCCGCTGGGCCAGGACAAGGAAGGCAAGGATGTTTACCTCAAGGACATTTGGCCGAGCAACAAGGAGATCGCCGACCTGGTCGCGAGCTCGGTGTCGGCGGGCATGTTCTCCAAGAACTACGCCAACGTGTTCAAGGGCAGCAAGGAATGGAACGCAGTCGAGGTTCCCGAGGGCGACCAGTACGCATGGGACGCGAAGTCCACGTACATCAAGAACCCGCCGTACTTCGAAGGCATGACGATGGATCTCCCGAAGCACGCGGACATCAGGGACGCATACTGCATCGGCTTGTTCGGCGACTCCATCACTACCGACCACATCTCGCCGGCCGGCGCGATCAAGAAGGATTCGCCCGCGGGCAAATACCTGATGGCGCGCGGCGTCGAGCCGAAGGATTTCAATTCCTACGGTTCGCGGCGCGGCAACGACGACGTGATGGTGCGCGGCACCTTCGCCAACATCCGCATCCGCAATAAATTGCTGGATGGCGTCGAAGGGGGGTTCACGATGCACGTGCCGAGCGGCGAGCAGATGTCGATTTACGACGCCGCGATGAAATACAAAACCGAAAAAACGCCGCTGGTTGTCATCGCCGGCAAGGAATACGGCACCGGCTCCTCGCGCGATTGGGCAGCCAAGGGCACGCTGTTGCTGGGCATCGAAGCCGTGATCGCGGAAAGCTTCGAACGCATCCACCGCTCCAACCTAGTCGGCATGGGCGTACTGCCGCTGCAGTTCAAGGACGGCGAAAACGCGCAATCGCTTGGATTGACCGGCAAGGAAACTTTCGCGATCACCGGGCTCGACGATGGCGACGCCAAGAGCGCGCACGTGGTGGCCACGTCGAAGGACGGCAAGAAAACCGGGTTCGACGTGCACGTGATGCTGCTGACACCGAAGGAACGCGCGTTCTACAAGCATGGCGGCATCCTGCAATACGTGCTGCGCGACTTGGCCAAGAAAGCGGCATAAAGCCGCAACACGGGAATCCGGCGCAGCCGCTTGCTTGCGACTCGCGGCGGATTGCACCCCAGTGCACTCGCCACGTCAAAGGCTCATCCCGGCGCAGGCCGGGGTTCATCTGCCTTTTGCGCGGGCGGAACCCGGAATGACTGAGATATCGTTGGTGCTGCTTATTGGATGAGGAACGCGCCTCACTGCCCGGCGTGCGTCCAGGTCGCGTTGTAGCACCGCCATTCTCCGCCTTCGCGTCGCCATGCGGTGGCCATCGCGTAGATGGCCGACTGATCGGGCAGCAGGTCCCCGGGCTTGCCGCCGGTCAACACCAGGTTGAACTTCGCGATGATGCGATCGCCCTTGTGCTCGAATGCAACCGGCCCGGTCAGCACGCCGGTCTTGTCCTGACGCAGCCCACGCAGCGCAAGCAACTGCCGTAGACCGCGGCGATCCAATTCGCCTTCGTTGCCGGTGAAGTCGTCGCTCACGAGATCGAGCACGCCATGCGTGTCGTTGGCGCGCGCGGCCACGACCGCCGCATCGATTGCCTTGCGAACCTGCTGCTCGGCAGGCGCACGATGACAACCCGCGAACGCCCAAACCATCAGCATCAACGCCGTCGCCCACGCGAGATGGCGCGTTCGCGCACGGAGCGGCCCAGCGGGACTTGCAGTGGTGTTCACGCAGATATCCCCGTGTAGAAATGTGGCAGTGCAGCTTGCCGCTTTCACGCTTATCGTGTCCAATGCGGGCAATTCGTGCAAGTGGCCTCAGAGGAGGGAACAAGCATGCTCCACCCGCGTCCCTGGCTCGCGCACTATCCGCCCGGCGTGCCCGCCGAAATTGATGCCGGCGCCTGTTCGTCGATCGTCGCGATGTTCAACGCAACTTGCGCGCGCCATCCGCGGCGCCCGGCCTACTCGAGCTTCGGGGTTACCTTGGCGTGGTCCGAACTGGACCGCCAGAGCGCCCGCTTCGCAGCCTTCCTCGCAAGCGAATTGAAACTCGGCAAAGGTGATCGCATCGCGATCATGCTGCCCAACCTGCTGCAGTACCCGATCTCATTGTTCGGTGCGCTGCGGGCCGGCCTCACGGTAGTCAATGTCAATCCTTTGTACACCGCACGCGAGTTGCAGCACCAGCTCGAAGATTCGGGCGCCGGAAGCATCGTCGTGCTGGAAAATTTCGCGGCAACGCTGCAGGAAGCGATCGGCAAGACGGAAGTCAAACACGTCATCGTCACCTCGATCGGCGACCAGCTCGGATTTCCGAAAGGGCCCCTGATCAGCTTCGCCGTGAAACACATCAAGAAGATGGTGCCGCGCTGGTCGCTGCCAGCGCACTTGTGCTTCGGCGACGTGCTGCGCAAGGGAATGGGCATGCCGCCGCCGACGGTGCAACTCGGCCACGACGACATCGCGTTCCTGCAATACACCGGCGGCACCACCGGGGTCGCCAAGGGCGCAATGCTGACCCACGGCAACATGGTCGCGAACACGCTTCAACTCGCCGCTTGGGTGGGTGACCTGTTCACGCAGGGCGAAGAACAGATCGTCACCGCGCTGCCGCTGTACCACATCTTCTCGCTGACGGTGAACGCGATCCTGATGACCTACTTCGGCGGCGAGAACGTGCTGATTACCAACCCGCGTGACATCCCTGCGTTCATCAAGACGCTGAAGAAATCTCGTTGGAGCGCAATCACCGGGGTCAATACGCTTTACAACGCCTTGCTCCACCATCCGGGTTTCGCGTCGGTGGACTGTTCCCGCGTGAAGTTCGCGCTGGCCGGCGGCATGGCGGTGCAACGCGCGGTGGCGGAACGCTGGAAGAAGGCCACTGGCATCCCGCTTATCGAAGGTTACGGATTGACCGAAACTTCGCCGGTGGTCACTGCCAACCCGCTGGATATCAAGGATTACACCGGCTCCATCGGGATGCCACTGCCCTCCACCGAGGTGACGCTGCGCGACGACGACGATTGCGAGGTCGCCGCCGGCCGGCCGGGCGAACTGTGCGTGCGCGGACCGCAGGTGATGAAGGGGTACTGGAATCGGCCCGAGGAGACCGCGAAGGTGATGGACCTTGACGGCTGGTTGCGCACAGGCGATATCGCACGAATGGACGACGAGGGGTTGCTCTACATCGTCGATCGCAAAAAGGACATGATCCTGGTCTCGGGCTTCAACGTGTACCCGAACGAGATCGAGGACGTGGTCGCACGGCATCCCGGCGTGCTGGAAGTCGCAGCGATCGGCGTGCCCGACGAGCATTCAGGCGAAGTGGTGAAACTGTTCGTGGTGAAAAAGGACCCCGCGCTCACCGAGGCTGCGCTGAAACAGTACTGCCACGATCAACTGACCGGTTACAAACGCCCGAGGTACATCGAGTTCCGCAAGGACCTGCCCAAGAGCAATGTAGGCAAGATCCTTCGGCGCGAGTTGCGCGACGAGGAAAAGAAGAGGGAATCGAAGAACGCCTGACCGCCTCCCGTTTGCATGACGACACCAAACCATGTCCCGCATCCACATCGAAACACTGCCGCGGCACACCGGCTGCGGCTATCCCGCTCCGTTCGACAAGCCCTGCCTCGCGCGCGCGCGCACTCGACTGGGCGACGCCGGGGGTTTGAACGATTTCGGCGTCAACCTGCTGGAGCTGCAACCAGGCGCGTGGTCGAGCCAGCGCCACTGGCATTCCGCCGAGGACGAATTCGTGTGGGTGCTCGAGGGCGAAGTCACGCTGATCGACAACGACGGCGAACATCTTCTGCGCGCCGGCGAATGCGCCGCGTTTCCGAAGGGCGACCGCAACGGGCATCACCTTGTCAACCGTTCGGCCGCGATCGTGCGTTGCCTTGAAGTGGGTTCGCGCAAACCCGAAGAAGACGCTTGCGATTACCCCGACGTCGACCTGCACATAGGCCCGGGACGGGATGCTGAATTTACGCACAAGGACGGCACGCCTTTTTGACGTGATTACCCCCTTGATCGCTGTTTCGTCAGGCCGCCTTCCGAACGGGAAGCCTGGTCATGGGGTCAGAATCGCCTTCAAAACCGCCGCCCATGACCAGGAATTCCGGCATGGCTGTCACGGCAGCCGCCTTTCGAACCAACGATTGCGTCGGTTTGGCCACCCGGAATTTCGGCTGAATCTCCGCCCAATCCCGCATGAACGTTGCGCGACCAACGATGCCGTGAGGGTCAACATCACGCGTAACATCGCGTTCTAAGGGTTGGGCCATTCCGGCCGCTCAGGAGAAGCCACCGTGAAACGCATCGCTACCACGTTGCTCGTCGCAGGTCTTCTTGCCACACCGATGCTGGTGCTGCCGCCGCCCGCGCTCGCGGCGGTCGACATCGGCATCTCTGTCAATATCGCTCCACCGCCGCTGCCCGTGTACGAGCAACCGGTCATCCCGGCGCCAGGTTACATCTGGACCCCGGGTTATTGGGCGTGGGATCCGTCGTTCGGCTACTACTGGGTGCCAGGCACCTGGGTGATGCCGCCCCAGGTCGGCCTGTTGTGGACGCCGGGTTGGTGGGGCTGGTCGGACGGCTTCTATCGCTGGCACGCCGGTTACTGGGGCAGCCGCGTCGGCTTCTACGGCGGCGTCAATTACGGCTACGGCTACTTCGGTAGCGGTTACGCCGGCGGAGAGTGGCGCGGCAACCAGTTTTATTACAACCGTGCGGTCAACAACGTCGATGTCGCCAACGTCCGCAACGTGTATGTCAACAGGACGGTCATCAACAATGTGCACGTGAACCGTGTGAGCTACAACGGCGGCCGTGGCGGACTCACCGCGCGGCCCTCCTCGGCGCAACGTACTTACGCCAATCAGCGCCGAGTGCAGCCCACGTCGATGCAGATCCGGCAGCGCGAAACGGCAATGCGCGATCCGGCGCAGCGGTTCAAGACCAATCACGGCAAGCCCGCCGTGTTCGCGACGCAGCATGCCGGCAAGTTCGATGCACCGCACGTAGTACGCGCGTCGGGCGCGCCAAAAACCTCCGCCGCGCTCCGTCCGGAAACCCGCAGCGCGCACACGATGGAAGCGCCGCACAACCGGACGGCTCCTTCGCGCGCCTCCGCGAACCCCTCGCAGGCGCGGCCGGAACCCCGCAACGGGCACATGGTGCAGGCGCCGCACAATCGCTCGAACGAACATGCGCCTGCCAACGCTGTGCCGCGTCCTGAGCAACGCCCCGGACAGCAACGGGCTCGTCCGAACCCACGTCCGCAACCTGAAATGCAACGTGCACGGCCGCAACCGGAAATGCAGCATGCGCAGCCCCAGCCGGAAATGCAGCGTGAGCGCCCAATGCCCATGCGTCAGCCGCAACCACGCAATGAACAGGGGGCACCCCGTCAAGCACCGCAGGAGAGGGGCAAAAACGAAAAACGCGAGAAGCGTCCGCCGCCCAAGAGCAGTGGTGGACATTGATCCATCAACGCGAGCATCAAGGAACGAGGCGCGGTTTCGCGCCTCGTTCTTTTGCGAAATATCGTTGTGCCGCGTTACTCCTCGTCCCAGGGTTCCAGCGTGTCGGCGTAGCCGCCCAGCAAGGTCCAGAGGGCCGGCTGCGCTTCCTCGGGAATGCGCGCGAATGCCAGCGCGATGTGCTGGACGTTGACGCGCACCACCTCGGCCATCACATGGACATTGATGTCGTCACCGAACAACATGTCCAGCACCCATACCTCGCCCGCTTGGCCGTGCCATTCGGTGGGACGCGACAGCCTGACGCCGGTTGCCGAAATATCAGCGAGATCGGTCTGCCACACATCGCCGCGCCGACTCATCAGCACTGCGGTCTGGCGCACCATCCGCGCGTGCCGCACATGGCCATCTGCGGTCTGGTCCGGTTTGTGGTCACTCACCACGTCGAGCATTCCCCTGCCACCTCTCGTCTCGCTTCCCGCCGCACCGCGGCGGGTACCCACCCTACACTCCCCCATCTTCAAAGCAAGTTACGGGCCAACCTGTCGGGGCGGGCCTCTGGACTTGGCGCCCATTCGGTCTTACCCTAAGCCATGTTACGGTCGGTGCGGGATTCACCGGCCCATTCGCGGCGCCCACCGCAGCCGCGACTGGCTCCGTCCAGTTGCAGTTCCTCGCTTGCGAATACGGGATCGGGGATCTCCGGTTCGTGGTACGCGGGACACTGACAGCACCAACCTTGATCAATGATGCACGGGCCGGCGCGACATCATGCCGGGCCAGATGTAGTTGGATTCGTTGTAAACCCGATTCAGATGCAGGCCGAAATCGACTGCACCGTTCCCGATCGGCGGACGTGATGGCATTCCGGTGAATCCGCGCCCCCGACACCCCACAGGGCACGTCGCAAGACGACGACCGCATTTCGCAAACCCTTGGATCGCGGCAACCGACGCCCGCGATCCGCTCCAGACAAGTGCCGAATGAGCACCGAACCACAGTCAACCGAAACCGCGTCCACCACGCAAGCTCTTCCTTCCGTGGAGATCCCGCGACAGGAAGAAATGCCGCTGGCGGTGGTGCACGGCCAGCCCGTGTTGCAGATACCGCAGGACTTGTACATCCCTCCCGACGCGCTGGAGGTGATCCTCGAGGCGTTCGAAGGCCCGCTGGATCTGCTGCTGTACCTGATCCGGCGGCAAAACCTCGACATCCTCGACATCCCGGTCGCAGAGATCACGCGCCAGTACATGGATTACATCGACGTGATGCGCGAGATGCGGCTGGAACTCGCGGCCGAATATCTGGTGATGGCCGCGATCCTGGCCGAGATCAAATCCCGCCTGCTGCTGCCGCGGCCGCCGCAGGAAGAAAGCATCGAAGAAGACCCGCGCGCCGAACTGGTGCGCCGCCTGCAGGAATACGAGCGCTTCAAGAAAGCCGCCGAAGACATCGACACGCTGCCGCGCATGGAGCGGGATCTCGACAATGCGCAGGCGTTCGTACCCGACCGCTCCGTGGTCAAGCTGCCACCACCGGTGGACTTGCGCGAAATGTTGCTGGCGCTGCGCGACGTGCTGCACCGTGCGGAACTGTACGGCCACCACGAAGTGGAACGCGAACCGCTGTCGGTGCGGCAGCGCATGGGCGATGTCCTGCGCAAGCTTGGCGATGGCGCATTCCACCGTTTCGAAACACTATTCGACGCGTCGGAGGGCAAACTCGGGGTGGTGGTCACCTTCCTGTCGTTGCTCGAACTGGCCAAGGATCGTTTGATCGAGATCATGCAGGAAGCACCGTTGGCGCCGATCTACCTGAAGGCGCTTGCGACCGCGGCAACGACGGATTGAAAGGAACCAGCCGACAACCCCATGCAGGGCTTTGATCGAAGGCAAGACAGCGACGACGTTGCTTTCTTCGGATTCTTCGGACGGAATTCTGCTTTCTCCAGCTCCAGACAATGCGCTCAGTGAGGCGTAAGTGGAACAAGACAAACTGAACAATATCGTGGAGGCCGCCCTGCTCGCAGCCCAGCAGCCGCTCACCCTGCCCATGCTGGCGGCATTGTTCCACGAAGAAGACGGCATTGCGCACGAGGATCTTGCGCGCGCCGTCGAGAAACTGACGCAAGCCTGCGAGGGCCGCGGCATCGAATTGGTGGAAGTCGGTTCCGGTTTCCGTTACCAGGTGCGAGAGGAAGTGCATCCCTGGGTGGCGCGGCTGTGGGCCGAGCGCCAGACCAAATACTCGCGTGCATTGCTGGAAACGCTGGCGCTGATCGCCTACCGCCAACCGATCACGCGCGGCGAAATCGAACAGGTGCGTGGCGTCACTGTCGCCAGCAGCATCATGCGCACGCTCGAAGAACGCGAATGGATCCGCGTGGTCGGCTATCGCGACGTGCCGGGCAAGCCGGCGCTGTTCGGCACTACCCGGCAGTTCCTGGACTACTTCAATCTGAAATCACTTGATCAGTTGCCGACGCTCGCGGAAATCCGCGAAATCGCCGATCCCGATCCGCAGCTTGCGCTCGCGCCGGAGCCTGAGGCCACCTCGGCCGATACGTCCGGACCGAACGATCAATCCGCCGATGCCGGTCCCGAGGCGTCTGCCAATACCCCAAGCACCACCGAGGATGTCGCATGAGCTCCAACCCACGTTCCCTGCTCACCCTGAAGCGATCGCCCGCACAAGCCGATGGCGGTGCGCTGGAAGAACGTTTGCACAAGGTGCTGGCGAACGCCGGATTGGGTTCGCGGCGTCTGTTGGAACAGCGGATCGCCGAGGGCGAGATCCTGGTCAACGGTCAGGCCGCGCAAACCGGTTCGAGCGTGCGCGCGGGCGACCGGGTGGAACTGGATCGCAAGCAATTCGTTGTCGCCACCGATCACCACGAACATGCGCAGGTATTGATGTACCACAAGCCCGAGGGCGAGCTGACCACGCGCGACGATCCGGAGGGTCGCCCGACCGTGTTCGAAAACCTGCCGCATTTGAATGGCTCGCGCTGGATTTCCGTGGGGCGGCTCGACGTCAACACCACCGGCCTGCTGCTGCTGACCACCGACGGCGAACTCGCAAATGCGCTGATGCACCCCAGCCACGAACTCGAACGCGAATACCTGTGCCGTGTGCACGGCGAGGTGCCGGACGAGATGCTGGAGCAACTGAAAGCCGGCGTCGAACTGGAAGATGGCCCGGCGCGTTTCGATGAAATACACGTCGTCAGCCGCGGGGGCAGCCACTGCTGGTTCCGCGTGGTCCTGCACGAAGGCCGCAACCGCGAGGTGCGACGCCTCTGGGATTCGCAAGGACTGCTGGTCAGTCGCCTGAAACGAATCCGCTACGGCAATGTCGAATTGCCACGCGGCCTGCGGCCGGGCCAGAACGAAACGCTTGGCGAAGACGCAGTAAAATCGCTGCGCGAACTCGCGGGCGCCGGTCCCGTGCAGCCGACGCTGACCTTGAAGCCCGTGCTGCACCAGCGCAATGCCACGCGCGGCGTCACCGAAATCCGTCCTGCCAGCAACACGCCGCACGCGTGGACCGGTGTGCGCCACGACGAGGCGCGCGAACTCACCGCGTTCGATCGCGTGCGGCCCGATGATTTTCCAGGTCGCGGCAAACGGCGCCGCGGCCCGCCGCGCGGCGACGTCAACGGCAACGTGTTGAAACCCGACAAGCCGGGGAACAAGAAGCGCCGCCAGGGGCGCGGCGTTGCGCCGGGCCAAGAACTGCCGTCGGTGCGCACGTGGTTTGCCGGCGACAAGCGTCCCGCCGGGGGACAGAACCGTGGCGGCCCGAGCCGCGGAGGGCCGAATCGCGGGGGTCCCGGTCGTGGCGCCCAGAACCGCAGCGGGCCGGGTGGCCGGAACGGCAGCGGTCCGCGTCGTGGCGGCGGCAACCGTGGCGGCAATGGCCCCTCCCGCGGTTGATGCACGTGTCCGCCAATCACCTCACCACCATCTGGCACAACCCGCGCTGTTCCAAGTCCCGCGGCACGCTGGATTTGTTGCGCGAACGCGGCATCGAACCCGCCGTGGTCGATTACCAGAAGAACCCGCCGGCGGCTTCGGAAATCGAGCATGCACTGACATTGCTGGGCAGGCAACCGCGCGAACTGATGCGCAAGGGTGAAACGGTTTACGCCGAACTCGGTCTCGACGATCCCAAGCTGACGCGCAAGCAACTCATCGACGCGATGGCGACGCACCCTGTCCTGATCGAGCGTCCGATCGTATTCGCAAACGGCAAGGCCGCGATTGGACGTCCTCCGGAAGTGGTGCTGTCGATCCTCTGATGCCGCTTCACTTCAACTCGAACGCGTCCGCATCCATCCACGCGGGGAATTTCTCGCGAAACGCGCCAAGCGCCGCTTGATCGAGTGCCACCGTGACGACCTGCTCCTGCGCGCCGAGATCGGCCATCGTCTGGCCCAGGTAATCCAGCACCGCGCTGTCCCCTGAATACGGCAACTTGTTGCCGTCGCTGCCGACGCGATTGACACCGATACAGTAACTCAGGTTTTCGATCGCGCGGGCACGCAGCAGCGTGCGCCATGCGTGGGCGCGTGCAGACGGCCAGTTCGCGACGAACAGCACGAGGTCGTAATCGAAGCCGTTTTGCGCGTGACCATTGCGCGTGAACACCGGGAAACGCAGGTCGTAGCAAACCAGCGGGCAGATCTTCCAGCCTTTCCATTCGATGATCAGCCGTTCGCGTCCCGCGGCGTAGCGCTTGTGTTCATCGGCGTAACGGAACAGGTGGCGCTTGTCGTAATGCCGCGCCGTGCCGTCCGGTGTGACGAACAACAAGCGATTGAACACCGCATCGCCCACCCGCAACTGCACGCTGCCCGTGATGGCGGCATCGATGTCGCGCGCCTGCTCGCGCAGCCATGCGATGGTCGCGCCGTCCATGCTCTCGGCATTGTGGATGGCTTCATTGGAAAACCCGCTGGTAAAGGTTTCCGGAAGCACCACCAGATCCGTCAACCCCGCAAGCTGTGCGATCAGCGAACCGTAGTAGGCGCGGTTGCCGGCCGGGTCATGCCAACGGGTGGCGCCCTGCACCAGGCTCACCCGCAAGGTTTGCGATGCCATGTCAGATCCCACGCAAGCGCTCGGCAGCGGTCTGGAGCGTCTCGTCGCTCTTGGCGAAACAGAAACGCACCAACTTCGCATCGGGCGCGGTTTCATAGAAGGCCGACACCGGAATCGCGGCCACGCCCGCTTCGCGCACCATCCACTCGCAGAAATTCAAGTCATCGGTGTCACGAATCGCGGAATAATCGGCCAACTGGAAATACCCGCCGTGCACGTCGGGCAACCCGAAGCGCGAGCCCGCCAGCAGATCCCGAAAACGATCGCGCTTGGCTTGATAGAACCCGGCCAGATCACGTGCGTGCTGCGGATCGCTCTCCATCACGTCGGCGAACGCGCACTGTGCCGGATGGAACGTGCAGAAGGTCAGGTACTGATGCACCTTGCGAAATTCGGCGGTGAGCAGCTTGGGCGCGACGCAATACCCGACCTTCCAACCCGTGCAATGCCAAGTCTTGCCGAACGAGGAAATCACGAAACTGCGTTCGGCCAGCTCAGGCCGGCGCGACACGCTCAGATGCGTGCGGCCATCGTAGATGATGTGTTCGTAAACCTCGTCGGAAATCACCAGCAGTCCGTGCCGCGTGGCAATTTCGGAAAGCGCGTCGAGATCGGATTCCGCGAACACCGCGCCGGACGGGTTATGCGGGCTGTTGACCATGATCATCCGCGTTTTAGGCGTGATCTCATCGCGCACCCGCTGCCAGTCCACCGAGAATTCCGGAAGCTTGAGCGACACGTGCACCGCCTTGCCGCCGGCCAGCGCGATCGCCGGCTCATAGCAGTCGTAGCAAGGGTCGAGCACGATCACCTCGTCACCCTCGTGCACCGCGCACGCGATGGCCGCGAAGATCGCCTCGGTCGCGCCGGAGGTCACCGTCACTTCCGTGTCCGCGCTGACGCGCCGCCCATACAGGCGATCCACCTGCAAGGCGATCTGCTCGCGCAGTTTCGGGATGCCGCTCATCGGCGCGTACTGGTTGCGCCCTTCGTCCATCGCGCGCGTCAGCGCGTCGCGCAAGTTCTGCGGCGTCTCGAAATCGGGAAAGCCCTGCCCCAGGTTCACCGCCTTGTGTTCCAGCGCAAGCTGGCTCATCACCGTGAAGATGGTGGTGCCGACTTTGGGTAGTTTGGTTTCGATCTGCATCGAGGTCATTCCTGTACAAGGACCTTGCAGAACCGCCGCGGGCCGTTGCGCGCAGCAGGGTGTGCAAAAGTCGAGCGATGGTAGCACGCGGTCAGCCGGCGCCATTCAGCAGCTCGTCCGCTCGTCGCTCGAATGCATCGGCCAGGAACTCCACCAGCGCACGCACCGCCGGCAACATGCCCCGGCGGCTCGGGTAGACGATGTGCAGGATGCCTTGCGGCAAGCCCCATTCCGGCAGCACCACGCGAAGCCTGTCGCTGCGCAGTTCGGCGATGCAGGATTGCTCGGGAACCCAGGCGACGCCGATCCCTTGCAATGCGGCTTCGATCAGCACCCGGAACTCGCCGGTTACCAGCCGCGGCTGCACCGTCACCCCGGTCTTGGCGCAGGCGCGGTCGTACAGTTCCCACGTCTGGTCGCCCTCGTGCTCGAAGAAACTCAGCACCGGAAGACTTGCAAGATCCTGCGGCACGCGGGGTTCTCCGTGCGCCGCGAGAAACGCGGGACTCGCGACCAGCACCACCCGCTTGGGACCGAAGCTGCGCGCCACCAGTTCCACATCCGAATCCAGTTTGTCGCGCACACGGACCGCCACGTCGTAGCCTTCGCCGACCACGTCCACGCGACGATTGCTGGACAATATGCGCAGTCGCACCTGCGGATATTGCGCCAGGAATGCCGGCAGCAGTGGCGCCAGCAGGCTTTGCGTCAGCGACACCGGACAACTCAGCCGCACCAGGCCACGCGGTTCTCCGCCCAGCGACACGGCGTCCTCGGTCGCCGCGCGCGCCTCGGCGAGCACGGCCTGGCAATGGCGATAGAAACGCTCGCCAGCCTCGGTGACCACGAACTTGCGCGTCGTCCTTTGCAAAAGCCGGACGCCCAGCCGATCCTCCAGTTGCGATACGCGCTTGCTGAGGCGTGATTTCGGCACGTTGACCGCGCGACTGGCCGCGGAGAATCCACCATGCTCGACCACGGCGGCAAAGAAATAAAGGTCATTGAGATCGGGCAAGCTTCCGTAAGCAGCGGACACGTTGTTCTCCACGCTGAACGATGCGTTCGGGCCGCGCCATCTTATCGAAGCAGAGCCCGATGCCTATTGTTTGCAGGTCGCCGCGAAACGCGGCTCAACCTGGAGACCACCATGAAACTGCTGCACATCGATTCGAGTGTACTCGGCGAGAATTCCGCATCGCGCAGTTTGACCTCCGCGATCGTCGCGCGCCTTCGCTCGGAACATCCCGACGTCGAGGTGGCCCATCGCGACCTCGCCGCACAAACGCTGCCTCACTTCACGCCCGTGCTGGCCGAGGGCCATCCTTGTGTCTCGCGCAATGCGGAAATCCTCGATGAATTCCTCGCCGCCGACGTCGTGGTGATCGGCGCACCGATGTACAACTTCACGATTCCTTCGCAACTGAAAGCATGGATCGATCGCATCCTGACCGCCGGCAAGACGTTTCGCTACAACGAAAACGGACCCGAAGGGTTGGCCGGCGGCAAGCGCGTGATCATCGCCTCCGCGCGCGGCGGCATCTACAGTGATGGGCCCGCCAAGACGGTCGATTTCCAGGAAACCTATCTGCGCCACGTGTTTGGATTCATCGGCATCAATGACGTCGAGTTCGTGCGCGCCGAGGGCTTGAACTTTGGCCCGGGCCAACGCCAAGCGGCACTGGCGCGGGCGCATGAGCAGATCGCGGACGGCATGCCGATCGCGGCATAAATGCATACGCGAGAAGTCGTAACCCCTGAAGAACCGTCGCGAGCGAGGACAGATTGCGGAATGCCGACCAAATGGGCAGGACTGCCGATTTGAACGCCGCAGGCGGCTCGCAGAGCGAGCCACATGGATGTGGCGAGTCAGCGCAGAACGCTGGAGTGTACACGTCAGTACATAACCGAGCATCACCGGCCTGCAAGCTGCCGAGCGCAGCAGGTTATTCAGGGGTTACTCGAACCGGGACCGATTTCGCCGCGGGAGTCTTGCTGTACATCGCGTGGTGCGACAGCGGAATCAAAGGATTGCATTCCGGGTAGTAGCCGCCGACGCAACCATGCGGGATATCGAACGCCACAAGGCGCAGGCCCGCGACTTCGCGCTGCATGCCATCTCCCGCGTCCGACACGAGTTTTACCGTCTGACCATCGCGCAAGCCCAGTCGCGCGATGTCGTCCCGATTCATCAGCACCACTTCGCGGGTGCCTTTGATGCCGCGAAAGCGGTCGTCGTAGCCGTACACCGTGGTGTTGAACTGGTCGTTGGAGCGCATCGTCATCAGCCGGAAACGGTCCGGTGCATCATCAAAACCTGTCGCAACAAGAGACGGCGCAATGATGAAGTTGGCCTTGCCGGTGGCCGTCTTCCACTTGCGTTCGCGTGCGGGATTCGGGCGATGGAATCCGCCCGGTTGCCACATGCGCTTGTTGAAGTCCTGGAACTGCTCGGGCCAGGTCTGCTCGATCGCATCGCGGATCGTCGCAAAATTGTTCGCCCACGTGTCCCACGGCACCTTCGCGTTCGGCGCCAGCGTGGCCTTGGCCAACTCCACCACGATGCGTGTTTCCGATTTCAGATCGGGACTCGCGGGCCTGGCCTTGCCCACCGACGCATGGATGCAACTGGTGGAATCCTCGGTCGAGAGCACTTGTTCCATGCCGTTCTCCACCACGCGCTCGATGCGGCCGAGGCAGGGCAACAGGTAAGCGATCTCACCGTTGACGAGGTGCGAGCGATTCAGCTTGGTCGCGATCTGCACGGTCAGCCGGAGCTTGCCCCACGCGGCATTCACGCGTTCCTGTTCCGGAATCGCGCGCAGGAAGTTGCCGCCAAGACCGATGAAGCCGTGCACCGTTCCGTTCAACACACCTTCGCAGGTTTCGACCGTGTTCAAGCCTTTTTCGCGCGGCGGTTCGAACCCGTACTGCCCGGCCAAGCGATCCAGGGGTACCAGCGCAGGATCGTCGGCGATGCCGACCGTGCGTTGTCCCTGCACGTTGGAGTGCCCACGCACCGGGCATAGGCCGGCGCCGGGCTTGCCGATGTTGCCACGCATCAGCAAGAGGTTCGCGACCATGTGGATGTTGTATTCGCCCAACACGTGCTGGGTCAGGCCCATGCCGTAGACGCCGATCACGGCGTTGGCGCTTGCGTAAACCGTGGCCGCACTTTCCAGGGCTTTGCGCGTCAGACCCGACGCGGCTTCGATGTCGGCCCACGACTGGGCACGCACGAACGTCGCGAATTCCTCGAAGCCGTGGCCATGGTGCGCGATGAATTCGGTATCCAGCACGCGTGGCGTGCCGCGTTTCACGGACGCGTCGTCCAGCGCCAGCAGCGTCTTGCATAGCCCGGTGATCGCCCCGATGTCGCCGCCGGCCTCCACTTGATGATATTGCGTCGCCAGCGGCGTCTCCTTCTTCGCCAGCAGCTCGATCGGATTCTGCGGATTGGTGAAGCGTTCCAGCCCGCGCTCACGCAGCGGGTTGAAAACAATGATCGGCACCCCACGCTTCGCGGCCTTCTGCAGGTCGTGCAGCATGCGCGGGCTGTTGACGCCTGCGTTCTGGCCGAAGAACAGGATGCAGTCGGTTTTTGCGAAATCCTCCAGCACTACCGTGCCGACCGCCGAGCCGACGCTCTTGCGCAGCGCCACGCCGGTGGCTTCGTGGCACATGTTGGATGAGTCCGGCAAATTGTTGTTGCCGTACAGCCGCGCGAACAGGGCGTACAGGTAACTCGTCTCCAACGAGGCGCGGCCCGAGGCGTAGAACACCACCGATTTCGGATCGAGCCGCTTCAGTTCATTGCCGATCGCGGTGAACGCCTCCTCCCACTCGCAGGGCACGTACTTGTCCGTTGCGCGGTCGTAGCGCATTGGGTGCGTCAGCCGGCCTTGCTGCTCGAGGTCGTGATCACTCCAGCCGAGCAACTCGGTGCAGGTGTGCTGCGCGAAAAACTCCGGCGTGGTGCGCAAGGATGTCAGTTCCCATGCGCTGGCCTTGGCACCGTTTTCGCAAAATTCGAATGTCAGCGGCTTTTCCGGTTGCGGCCATGCACACGACACGCAGGTGAAGCCGCGCGGCTTGTTCTGCCGCCACAGCTCTTTCACCGCCGCGGGGATCGGTACTTTTTCGCGCTGCAGGATGGCCTTGACCGACTTGACCGAGCCCCAGCCGCCTGCGGGACCGGGATACGGCTCGATCTTCGGTTTGCGTTCGTCGGCCACGGCATGCTCCGAGTTGCGTCATGCTTGGAGTGTAGAACGATCAGCGAACGGCGGAGAGGCTAGGATTGCTCGGCGCATCCATGCGCCTCGCCCCTCGCGGCGCCCGGGGCCGTCTGTCGCGTCCGAATTCGCTCTCGGCTAATCCGTCGAACCCAGTAAGTTCGTCCACACCACCCACTTCCCCAGAAACGCAAAACGCCCCAAGGGGCGTTTGCATTTCTGGCGGAGAGGGTGGGATTCGAACCCACGGTACGGCAAGCCGTACGCCGGATTTCAAGTCCGGTGCTTTAGACCACTCAGCCACCTCTCCGAAAATCGTCATTCCCGCGAAAGCGGGAACCCAGCGCCTTTGTACATCAACTTCAGCCGCTGGAATCCGGATCCCGCTTCGCGGCGTCGGAAATGACCATTTTATATTGCTCCGCCCGCGCGGCCGAGCATCGCGTTATGCAATATGGCCCGCGCCACCCATGTACGGTCGCAGTGCTTCAGGCACCGTGATTGAACCGTCCAGGTTCTGGAAGTTCTCCATCACCGCGATCAGGCAGCGGCCAACCGCAAGACCGGAGCCGTTGAGTGTGTGCACGAGTTCAGGCTTGCCGGTAGCGGGATTGCGCCAGCGCGCCTGCATCCGACGCGCCTGGAAGTCGGTGCAATTGGAACACGAAGAAATCTCGCGATAGGTGTTCTGCGACGGCAACCAGACTTCAAGGTCATAGGTCTTGGCCGCGGCGAAACCCATGTCACCGGTACACAACGTCATCTTGCGATACGGCAGTTCGAGTTTCTGCAACACCTTCTCGGCATGCCCGGTCAATTCCTCCAGCGCCTCGAACGATTTCGACGGCTCAACGACCTGCACCAGTTCCACCTTCTCGAACTGGTGCTGGCGGATCATGCCCTTGACGTCCTTGCCGTAGCTGCCCGCTTCGGCGCGGAAACACGGCGTGTGCGCGGTAAGTTTCATCGGCAGCGCGTCGGCGTCGACGATTGAATCGCGCACCAGGTTCGTGAGCGATACCTCGGCGGTGGGGATCAGATAGCGTTTTGTTTCGCCGACGGTCGTGGAGAACAAATCTTCTTCGAACTTCGGCAGCTGCCCGGTCCCCTGCATCGTGTCGACATTCACCAGCAGCGGCACGTTGCATTCGGTGTAGCCGTGTTCGCGGGTGTGCAGGTCAAGCATGAATTGCGCGAGCGCGCGATGCAGCCTCGCAAGCTGGCCGCGCAGCACGGTGAAACGAGCGCCGGACAATTTCGCGCCAGCCTCGCCATCCAGCCAGCCGTGGCGACCGCCGAGTTCGACGTGATCCTTGACCCCGAAATCGAACGTCCGCGGCATACCCCAGCGCGTCACTTCGATGTTTTCCGATTCGTCCTTGCCTACCGGCGTCGACTCATGCGGCAGGTTTGGAATGCCCAACGCAATCACCGACAGCTTCTGCTGCACGTCGGCCAACGCAGCTTCATTGGCTTTCAGCTTGTCGCCGATGCCAGCGATCTCAGCCATGATCGGCGCGACATCCCCGCCTTTTGCCTTGGCTTGTCCTATTGCCTTGGAACGCGAGTTGCGCAGCGCCTGCAGTTCCTGGGTCTCGGTCGCGAGGTGCTTGCGGTCGACCTCCAGCGATTCGATCGCGGCAACGTCAAGCTCGTAGCCGCGCGTCTTCAGGCGCGCCGCGGTGTCGGCTAGGTGCGCGCGCAGCAGAACCGGATCCAGCATGTTCGATCCCCGGGAAACACAGGAAAGCGCGCATTATCGCCGAACGCGCGCCAGCGTGCCGATGCGAGGCGCCGGCGCGGGGATGCGAATGTGGTCAGAGCGTGGCCGCGCGTCTGGCGCGTCGGCGGCCCAGCCACCAGGCGATGATGATGCCGGCCAGCAGCCAGCCAATGCCCTGATCGAGCAGATTGCCGACCACGTAGTCGGCCGGAAACTTGTACCAGTTCCACATCGGCACTGTGTCGAGCAACCAACCGAACACGCCGAAGATCGTCGCGCCGGCCACCCGAAAACCCCAGGCCGTACCGGCAAGCACGAATGCGACCAGCAGTGCGCCCAGCAGATTGATGACGAATTGTTTGGCCAGTTCCGGAACCATGCTGGTAACGAGGGTGTTGGACGGGGCGACCACCACGAACAGGAATGGGTTGTTTTTGGCGCGCTCGGTCCAGCCTTGCACCGCCGCGGCATCATTCATTTTTTCGGGTGCCAGCCAAGGCAACAAATACATCCCCGAATCCGGCAACCCGCTGCTGGCCGCCTGCAAGACCACGCTCTCGTTCTGCGGCGCACGAAAACCCATTTCGCCGATCGGCAAAAGCATATGCGAGACGAACTGCCAGATGAAAATCACGATGGCGCCGAGCAGCGCCGCAACCGCGATACGCATGGCACACCTCCCCGTGAAGCGGCCTACACGCTAAGCGCGGGACCGACAGGCGTCAAGCTGCATCGCAACACTGCACCCAGCGCGAAAAGGTCGGCACGCGGAGGTCGTACGAATGCGCTCATGGCGCAGGGATTCAGCGCGCGCGTACCGCGGCCCGCGCTTGCCGCAACGTTTCGAGCTTGTCCCTGATCTTTGCCTCGATGCCGTTCGCAGTGGGCGCGTAGAATTCGGTGCCCACCAGCGCATCCGGCAGGCATTGCTGGTCCAGCGCGATGCCGCCTTCGATGTCGTGGTCGTATTGATAATCCTTGCCGTAGCCGAGCCCTTTCATCAGTTTCGTGGGCGCATTGCGAAGGTGCATCGGGACCTCGAGCGTCCCGGTTTCGCGCACGGCCGAACGGACCGCACCGTAGGCGACGTAAGCCGCATTGCTCTTGGGCGCCATCGCGAGATACAGCACGGCTTCCGCCAGCGCCAATTCGCCTTCCGGTGAGCCCAGTCGCTCGTAGGTATCCCACGCTTGCAGCGCCAGTTGCCATGCGCGCGGGTCGGCAAGGCCGATATCCTCCACCGCCATGCGCACCATCCGGCGCGCGAGGTACAGCGGCTCGCACCCGCCATCCAGCATGCGCACGAGCCAATACAACGCGGCATCGGGATCTGACGAGCGCACCGATTTGTGCAGCGCCGAAATCTGGTCGTAGAACTGTTCGCCGCCCTTGTCGAAGCGACGGGTGCTATCAGCCAGCACCTGTTGCAACGTGGACTCGCCGATACGGCTGTCGCGTGCGAGTTCCGCCGCGATTTCGAGGAACGTCAGCGCGCGCCGTACGTCACCGTCGGCGGCTTTGGCCATCAATGACAACGCCTCGTCATCGACTTGCAACGACAGTGCGCCGAGCCCGCGGTCCTTGTCGGCCAAGGCACGTCGGAGCGCGACGACGATGTCGTCGGCGCCCACCGCGTCCATCACGTGCACGCGACAGCGCGACAGCAATGCAGAGTTCAATTCGAACGAAGGATTTTCGGTCGTCGCACCCACGAACACGATCACGCCACGTTCGATGTGCGGCAGGAAGGCGTCCTGCTGGGCCTTGTTGAAGCGATGCACCTCGTCCACGAACAACACGCTACGCCTGCCCTGCGCGTATAAGCCCTCCGCTTCCGCCAATGCCTTCCGGACATCGGCTAGTCCCGACAGCACCGCAGAGATCGCCTCGAAGTGCGCGTCGGCGTATTGCGCGACCAGCAATGCGAGCGTGGTCTTGCCACAACCCGGCGGCCCCCACAACACCATGGAGTGCACGCTGCCGGCTTCCAACGCGCGCCGGAGCGCCGTCCCTGGCCCGAGCAGGCGATCCTGCCCCACGATTTCATCCAGCGTGCGCGGCCGCATCCGCTCGGCGAGCGGCTTCAGCGCGTCGGATTCGGGGAATAGGGCGCTGCTTGCTGGAGGGGCGGTTCTGCGGGGCATGCCTGCATCTTAGGGAATCCCGCGCCCGCCGACATCCACGATGGCGATCGCAGCCACGTTACGGTTTCCGCAAGCTGGCCAGCGGCAATGCGCCCGATGCCGGCCTGCTGTACCAGATCGGTTCGATCACCAAGACCTTCACTGCAATCTTGCCCGCCGCGCCTGCCGTGAATCGGGGGCTGCGCAGCCGCCAAAGCGCCAGGGCATTCCGATCAACATGCGCGGTGTGTTCGAAAGTACAGTACGCGCCTGTTCACTCACGCCGATGATCATGTCCACGTTGCAGCCCGCGACCGGATCGAGCCTGCAGTTGTACGTCCCGAAGCTGGTGACGCTGTTGCGTCGCGGCTACCACTTCGACGATTTCCGCCATGACCTGGTGGCCGGCCTGACGGTGGCCGTGGTGGCCCTGCCGCTGGCGATGGCGCTGGCGATCGCCTCCGGCACCACGCCGGAAAAGGGCCTGTATACGGCCATTGTCGCGGGCTTCCTGATTTCATTGCTGGGCGGGTCGCGGGTGCAGGTGGGCGGCCCCACGGCGGCCTTCATCCCGGTGGTGTTCAACGTCATCGACAAGCACGGTTTCGGCGGCCTGATCCTCTGCACCCTGCTCGCCGGCTGCATGCTGATCGCGGCGGGCGTGCTGCGCCTCGGCGTGCTGCTGAAGTACATCCCGAAGCCGGTGGTCACGGGATTCACCGCCGGCATCGCGGTCAGCATCTTTTCCAGTCAGGTGAAGGACCTGTTGGGCCTGGACATGGTCAAGGTGCCGGCTGAATTCTTCGCACGCTGGTCGGCCTACGCGCGGCACCTGCCCGGGTTCAGCACCTCGACCGTGGCGGTGTCTGCGGTATGCGTGGCGACGATCGTGCTGCTGCGGAAGGTCCGGCCCAACTGGCCGGGCTTCCTGATCGTCGTGGTCGGCGGCGCCGTGGTTGTCACCCTGATCGGTTTGCCGGTCGACACGATCGGCACGCGCTTCGGCGGCATTCCGGACGCCCTGCCGACCTTCGCGATCCCGCATATCCCGTTCGAGCGCACCCGCGAACTGCTGCCGGTTTCCTTAACGATCGCATTCCTGGCCGGCGTCTAATCATTGCTGTCCGCGGTGGTCGCCGACGGCATGAGCGGCAGCACTCACGATCCGAACTCCGAGCTGATCGCGCTCGGCATCGCCAACA
>Ga0157370_10001618_pt1 | contig 27831 bp, 21 predicted proteins | sample C35metaG_FD_113463 | JGI IMG/M metagenome (GOLD analysis project Ga0157370, IMG submission 113463) | Corn rhizosphere microbial communities from Kellogg Biological Station, Michigan, USA - C3-5 metaG | ecosystem: Host-associated > Plants > Roots > Rhizosphere > Soil | place: USA: Michigan...
AGGTGGTGCTCTAACCAACTGAGCTACGTGCCTGCTGTGAGGCGGCATTCTACGGAATTCCGGAGGGGTGTCAACACCTTTTTTCGAGCTAACCCTATGAATATGCAAAATATTTAATTTTGCTGCCGTGAAGCAGAATTTCCGGTGGCTGGCGGTCGATTTTTAACTCGGGTAGGATCAATGCACTCGTAAAATATATTAAACAGAGGCAGCAGGATGGCGAACATTCCCTACCCAGAGTCCTATTACGCCGCATCGGCCAATGCGGTCCCGCCGCGTCCGGCCTTGCAGGGCGAAGTAGAGACCGATGTCTGCGTAATTGGCGCCGGCTACACCGGCCTGTCCTCTGCCCTGTTTCTGTTGGAGAGCGGTTTTAAAGTCACGGTCCTGGAAGCGGCCAAGGTGGGTTTTGGTGCGTCGGGCCGTAACGGCGGCCAGATCGTCAACAGCTATAGCCGTGACATCGACGTGATCGAGCGCAGCGTCGGCCCCAAGCAGGCTCAACTGCTGGGACAGATGGCGTTCGAGGGCGGTCGGATTATTCGTGATCGGGTCGCCAAATATAATATCCAGTGCGACTTGAAGGACGGCGGCGTGTTCGCGGCCATCACCGCCAAGCAGATGGGTCATCTGGAATCGCAGAAGCGTCTGTGGGAACGTTTTGGTCACACGCAGCTTGAGCTGATGGATCAACGCCGCATCCGTGAGGTCGTGAACTGCGATCAGTATGTCGGCGGCATGCTCGACATGAGTGGCGGGCACATTCACCCGCTCAACCTGGTGCTGGGCGAGGCAGCGGCTGTTGAGTCGCTGGGCGGCACGGTCTATGAGCAGTCGCCAGCGGTGCGCATCGAGCGCGGCGCCAATCCGGTGGTGCATACGCCACAGGGCAAGGTCAGGGCCAAGTTCATCATCGTCGCCGGCAACGCTTATCTCGGTAATCTGGTGCCGGAACTGGCGGCCAAGTCGATGCCTTGTGGAACCCAGGTCATCACCACCGAACCGTTGGGTGACGAATTGGCGAAAAACCTCCTGCCACAGGATTACTGTGTCGAGGACTGCAATTACCTGCTCGACTATTACCGCCTCACGAGCGACAAGCGGCTGATCTTCGGCGGCGGCGTGGTGTATGGCGCGCGCGATCCGGCGAACATCGAGGCGATCATTCGGCCGAAGATGCTCAAGGCGTTCCCGCAGCTCAAGGACGTGAAAATCGACTACGCCTGGACGGGCAACTTCCTGCTGACCCTGTCGCGTCTTCCGCAGGTCGGACGACTGGGGGACAACATTTACTATTCCCAAGGCTGTAGCGGTCATGGCGTGACGTACACGCACCTGGCAGGCAAGGTGTTGGCCGAAGCGTTGCGCGGTCAGGCCGAGCGTTTCGATGCGTTTGCTGATCTGCCGCACTATCCGTTCCCCGGCGGACAATTGCTGCGCACACCGTTTGCGGCGTTAGGCGCCTGGTACTACGGGCTGCGGGACAAATTCGGGTACTAAGCAACACTGCAATACTTTGTCGAAGCGAGCCTGCTCGCGATAGCGGTTTTCCTGTCAGAGATTCATAGCTGACACACCGCTATCGCGAGCAGGCTCACTCCTACAAGAAGAACCGGGGGGTCAGAGTAGATCCCGCGCTATCCCGCTGCGAATCCGCAGGATGTCGGCGAGTACGGCGAGGGCGATTTCAGCGGGGGTTTTGCTGCCCAGGTTCAGGCCGATGGGTGCATGAATCCGCGACAGCTCCAATTCCCCCAAACCACCAATCCGACGCAATCGCTCGAAGCGCTTTTGCGAGGTTTGCATAGACCCCATCACACCGATGTAAAACGCCTCGGTGCGCACAGCTTCCATCATTGCCAGGTCATCGATGCGCGGATCGTGGGTCAACGCCACCACCGCGGTGTCGCTGTGGCAGCCGCCGTCAGCGATGAATACCGAGGGCAGTTGACGACGAATCTCGACGTTTTCAAGCACCACACCGTCGAGCACCTCGTCGCGCGGATCACAGAGAATCACTTCGAAACCCAGCCCGATGGCAAACTCCGCGCAGGCCTGAGCGACCGAGGAGTACCCCGCCAGCAACAATCGCTGTGCCGCACCAATGCGCACGCGCACCCGATCGATCTCACGCTCGATTCGCACACCCTGCTCGCGATCATCGAACAGACTGCGCGCACCATTGGCCAGATCGATCTCGCGGATCAGTCGACGCTGCCCCAGCAGCGCCGACTCCAGCTCCCGCAGGTGTGCCTGAACCTCGCAATCGGGCTCAAGCATCTCCACCAGCACGTCGAGCACACCGCCACAGGGCAAACTCACCCGGGAGCGCGGATCGTCGCCCTCGCCATAACGGACGACGCTGACCGCTTCAAGGAACGCCCCTTCGGCGACTCGCTCGAGAAAATCCTCCTCGACACAACCGCCCGACAGCGAACCGATCCATTGCCCGTCGGTGTTCACCGCCAGCAGCGAACCCGGCGCACGAGGCGCCGAGCCGTAGGTGGCAAGCACCGTACAGAGCCAAAGGCGCTTTCCGGTCGTCGACCACTCCAGCGCCCGGCGCACCACTTGCAGGTCGAGATGCTGCATGTCAGTGCGCCTTGTGCTCGAGCGGCGGCGCATCGGCGCGCAACGTCTGCACATCATTGACCGCCAGATCACCGGCCTGACCACCCCACGCTTGACGCAGGTAGTTCAGCAGATCAGTGAGTTGCTCGTGACTGAGCTTCTCGGTAAACCCCGGCATCGGTTGCATGTGTTCGAACCCGGAAAACTTCTGCTCACCAATACCGTCGTCGATCACCCGGACCAGGTTGCGCGGATCTTCCAGGCGCAGCGTGGTGTTGCCCCGCATGGCCACGGCAATGTGCGGCTTGCCTTCGCCACCGACAGCGTGGCAACCGGCGCAGACGTTGAGGTATTCCTGCCGCCCCCGCTGGGCACTTGCCGTGAGTTTGTCCAACGGCATGTCTGTCAGCACTTTCGCCGCCGGTGGTTGATCGCCGAGCAGGAAGGTCGCCATCGCCGCCAGGTCCGGATCTGTCAGGCCCTGGGTGCTGTTGTGAAACACCGGGAACATTTCGTTGAACATCGTGCCCTGGGCGCTCATGCCGTGCTTGAGGAACGAACTCAGGTCCTGATGATTCCAGCCGCGAGCAGCCAGGTCATTGGCCAACAGGCTTGGCGCCAGATAGCCATTGAGCAGGCCGCCCGTCATACGTTTGTCCTGCTGCATCGCCCCCGGTAAACCGCGTGGGGTGTGGCATTCGCCGCAGTGGCCGAGCACGTCGACCAGATACTGGCCACGCTTGAAGGCGTCACTTTTGCCTTCGGTGGGCGCCAATTTCACGTCCTTGCCGTAAAGCATGTTCCAGCCCATCAGACCGAGGCGCACGTTGAATGGAAAGTTCAGGCTGGTGACCGGGGCTGCACGCTCAATCGGCTCGATGGTTTTCAGGTACGCATGAATCGCATCGGAATCTTCACGCGGCATCAAGTGATACGAGGTGTACGGCATCGCCGGATACAGGTTCGCGCCGTCGCGACGCTTGCCTTCGGTGAGCGCGGCAAAGAACTCGTCATCGTTGTAAAGGCCGATGCCGTGCTCTTTGCTCGGGGTGATGTTGGTGCCGTAGATCGTACCGAACGGCGAGACAATCGGCAGACCGCCCGCATACGGCGCGCCACCCGGCGCGGTGTGGCAAGCCATGCAGTCGGCAGCGCGGGCGAGGTATTCGCCGTGCTTGACCTGATCTTCCGCGTGGGCCAGCAACACCGGCGCAGCCAGACCAACCGCCAACGCCAGGCGGGAAAGTAGTTGCTTCATGCTTAACCCTCCTTGACCAGGCCGAGATCGGTCAGCACGTTGCGCGTCGCGCTGTAGTAGCGCACGTAGCCGGTGCAGCGGCAGATGTGGTGACCGAGGCTGTCCTCGATGACTTTTTCCAGTTGGCTTTTGACGATGGGCTGACGCTGCAGCTTTTCCACCAACACCGTCGCGGCATTCACAAAACCGGGGGCGCAGTAGCTGCACTGGAAAGCGAATTCATCGACGAAACGCTGCTGGATCGGGTTCAGCTCAGTGACGTTCCCTTCCTCGTCACGTTTCGCATGGCCTTCGATAGTGCGTACTTTTTTGCCTTCGAAGTAATGCGCGCCGGTGATGCAGGTGCGCACTTCTTCGCTGGTGCCGTCCGGGTTGTCGACGATCACCACACAGGCGTGGCAGATGCCCTGACCGCAGCCCAGGCGCGAGCCGGTGAGGTTCTTGTATTCGTGCAAGTAGTCGATCATCGGCAGATCATCAGGGATGTCCACCGGGCCGACGGATTGACCGTTGAGGGTCAGTTGAAGCGGACGGTTAGCCATTGAGGGCCTCCTTGATGCGAGCAGAAGTGATAGGCAGGTCGCGGACCCGTTTACCGATGGCGTGCGCCACGGCGTTACCGATGGCACCGACCACCGGGATCATCACCACTTCGGCAATGCCCTTCGATGGATCGCTCGGCGACAACGGCGGCAGGATTTCAGCTGTCTGCTTCCACACCGCAACGTGGCGCGCCATCGGCAAGCGGTAACGGTTGAAGTTCCAGTCACCCTCCCCCGGTCCGCCTTCGTACAACGGCATCTCTTCCATCAACGCATGGCCGATGCCCATGGCGATCCCGCCTTCGATCTGGCCCCTGACCAGTTCTTCCACCAGCACCCGACCGCACTCGACCCACGAGTGATGATCGAGCACCTGCACTTCGGCCGAGCCCTTGTTCACTTTCACTTCCACCAGCGTCGCCACCGGGCTGTAGTAAGTTACGGCCGCGTTGTTCAACTGAGTGTCCGGGTAATGCACATTCTGGCGATCCAGCAGGTGGAAACCGGCGCTGTTCATTTGCGCCTTTTTCACGCTTGGAGCGCCGTCGCCATACTTGACAGCCAGGGCGTCGAGCGGCAGACGCTCACGCACGCCGTCGATGCTGAACTCGGCCTCGGCCCAGCTCCAGCGGTTGAAACCGTGCACGGTCGCGCCAGTGACCAAACCCTTCTCATGAGCGTGCTTGGCCAATTGCTCAAAGCTCAACGGCTGCATGCCGTTGGCGGTGAGTTTGCCGTCAACCCAATGCGCATCTTCGCGACGCACCACATAAGGGTTGGCCGAACCGCCGTAAGGGCCCTGACTCCAGATCTGCAACGCCGCCGGCCACAAACCGTGGTTGAACAGCACGCGTGCCGCTTCACGGGTGGCGTGGCTGAAGTAGTACGCAGAGTTGGTCGCCGACGACGCCGAGGCAATCTTGCCGACCCAGCGCGGATTACGCAGCAAACTGTCCTGCTCGGCCTGACTCATGATGTACGGGTTGCCGCCGCTGATGAGCTGCAACTCCTTCCATTCGGTCTCGCCGGTCTTCACTTCAGTCGCCGCGATGCCGAGGAAATCGGCCACGACCAAGGCTTGAGAAGTGGACATGCCCGTGCCGATTTCGATACCGATGTGGCGCAGGGTGATATGCCCTTGCGCGGTGAATTCGATACTGGCCATCGGCGCTTCGGAACCGGTGCCGAAGTCTTTCTGGCAGATGGCAAAACCCACGCCATACCAGTTATCCGGATCCTGCGCTTCGCGCTGCTTTTTGATCGCGTCGCGGTTTTTCCAGACTTCGTGCACGGCGACCTTGTCGAGAATCTCGTGCAAGCGCAAGGCACCCGCCGGCACCGCGCCCTGGGTGTTTTTCATGCCCGAGACCATGGCGTTTTTCTTGCGCAGGTCGATGGCATCGATGCCGAGGCGATCGGCAATTTCGTCGACCATCATCTCGGTGGACGCCATGCTTTGCAGGGTGCCGTAGCCACGCATCGAACCGGCTTCAACGGCGCGAGAATGGTAGGCCGTGACCTGCAAATCGTTCTGCGGCATGTAGTAGATCGACTGCGCCGCCGTGGCGCCAACCGCCGCCACCGATGGGCTGTAGTTGACTCGCCCGCCGCCGTCGACGCTCATCTCGGCGCGGAAAATCTTGAAGCTGTGATCGGTCTTGTCCACCGCCAATTGATAGCGGATATCGAACGGGTGACGCTTGATGCCGCTCTGGAACTGCTCATAGCGATCGTTGGCCAGGCGCACCGGCACACCCGCGCCGTACAACGCCGCGAGGGCCGCGTAGTAGACGAAAATGTTGTGGTCCTTGGAACCGTAGCCGACGGTGTAGCCTGGGTGCATGTTCAAGTGCGCCAGACCGAAGCGAGACGGCGCGATCATCTTCGCGGTTTCGGTCGCGGTTTCCAGCGGGCATTGAGTGGCGACAACGAAATGCAGGGTCTTGGTCGCCGGGTCGTACCAACCGTTGCCGTTGTCCGGCTCCATCGCGGCGGGTTCGATCGATGGGGTTTTGTAGCGCTCGTCGAACACCAGCCAGTTGTCCGGCGGCGTGTCGATCTGCTGTTTCATGCGATCAGCGTAGAACAACCCGCGCTCGGTCAGGTTGCCGTGCAGGTTCGGTTGAGAATTCCACACCGGGCGACGGTTTTTCAGCATCGGAAACAGGATCGAGTCCTTGAGGCTGGCGAATTCGTCTTCGTCTGCCGAGGTCTTGCCGCCCACACGCACGTAGCGGAAGCTGCCGTAGGGATCGCCTTCGTAGAACGGCACTTGGGCGCCGTAGCGAATCGCTTTGTCATTGAATTTGAGTTTGGCCTTGGCCTGGCGAAAACGCTCGAAGTCGTTCCAGATCAGGATCGCCACCGGATGACCGATGAACATCGGCACCTTGCCTTCCGGCAGCAGCGGATCAGGCGCGTGATCTTCCGGAAAGGCGATACCGTCTTTCTCCAGGTCGGCGGCGGTGACGATGCGGTCGGGCTGCAATTCGGCGCCAAGCCACGACAGGTCCATGCCCGCGTAGATGCGGTCGGCCTTGATGGTTTTCAGCAGCATGGCGTGGCCTTGTTGCTGTGGCCAGCCCGGCATGTCCTTGGCGCGGATGTCGCGGGCAAAGACTTTGCTGCCGCAGACCTTCGACAAGGCATCGTTACGCGTGCGTGCCTTGCCGTTGTTGCCGAGCCATTGCTCGGAGGGCACGGTCACGCTGTTTTCCATCAAGGCTGCCAGCGCCTGGCTGCTCAGTGGCGTGAGCGTCACGCTCACACCCGCTACCAGCCCGCCCTGAAGGAACGAGCGCCGGGATATATCACGGTTGGACATGGATCATCCTCTGGGCGGTTATGGGCCCGCCCTTCTGGTTATGTACTGGAAATCTCGAGTCTAGCGGAAGCCCTTTTTGACGATTCAAAGGGCTGAGTTTGACAGCGCAAAGCTGACCGAAAGGTTAAGTTTATAGACTAATGCCATTGCGGCAAACAAAAAACTGACCGGCGAATCAAAAAACCGCGACTGTTCGACGCAGCAAATCGATGATGCCTTAGGACAGGCGGGCGTCCAGTCTGAGCAGGAACTCCGCGCGGCGGCGTTGATCGGTTTCTTCCTTGGTGATTAATTCGGGCAGCAGTTCGGCCGCTCGCCGGGCATCGAGAATGTAGACGCCGTCATCGTCGCCAATGACCAAGTCCCCTGGCTGCACCCGAACCTCGCCCACCTGGATCGGCTGATTGACTTCACCCTCGGCGCCAATACCCCGAGTGGTGAACGCACTGACGTCGCGACAAAACACCGGCAACCCATGAAGACGCAAGGCGCCGACATCAGTAACCGCGCCCGATACCACCACCCCGGCCAGTCCCTTGATCAAGCCGGCCAAGGTCCGAAGCTCACCCCAGCAGCCGCACTCTGCGTCGCCCACACATTCGATCACCAGCACGTCGCCGGGCTCACTCAGCAGCAACGCTTCACGCAAAATGCTGCCGTCCGGTGGGAAAACTTTGACGGTGACCACATTGCCGACCATGCGGATATCGTTGAACAGCGGCTTGATTCCCCGCAGAAAGCCGCGGTCGGAAAAATGGCCTATCGTGGACGACGGGATTGCCCGGTACTGGTCGATCAACTCTGGACTGACGAGCTGCTGGCGAGGGCTTATCTGGTAACTCATCGGCATTTCCCCGGACGTAGCAATGGGCAGGTCGAGCAGTATTCAGCGGGCTCGGTGGCCAGGTAGTAAAAGCAGCAGGTTCGGCGAAAGCGAATGCTGCGCTGCCCGTCGTCCACCAGCGTCGGTGGTCGGCGGAAGTGGCTCAGCGGGTTGTAGTCGAGGCCGAACAGTGCGGGTTCGGCTTGGGTCAGCAGCCACTGGAAGTCCGCTTCATAACGCGCCCGTATCGATGGATCGTCGATTTTCGCCATGCGTTTTTCATACAGCGAATAAACGCGCACGGCGGTGTTTTCCCAGAGGATGCGTCGGGAAACACCGGTGACCCGATTGAAGGTTTGCCACAACGGCTTCAGCAGTCCCGCGAACAGTCCCTGCACCAAGGCTTCCCTCCAGGCATCGCGTTCATTGATCCCATACGTCAGCGGCTGGCCGTGATGCAGCGGCATCGAAGACGTCCACAACCCGTCATCGTGACCGTATTCAATCACCGTGTTGTCGAGCGTCAGCAACAACCCTTTGTCATACACCGACATCGCATACAAGCAGGCGCCGGTCGCCAGGAAGGACAAGCGCTTGCCCAGCAGCGAGGCCGTGATCGCCCGGGTGGGCGAGCCAATCACCGGACCCAGGGCGTCCAGCAGTTGCTCGCACACGTCCTCCTGCAACAAATCCCGGGCCAGCAACGAGCGCAACGGGTCGCGCTCGTCGCCGCCCTTGAGCCGCAAGCCTGCGGACAACACCGCCCACTCCGGCGCCGTGAAATGTCGCGCCAGACTCATTGCGGCAACTCCCGGCCAAACGGAATGCACAGCGGCGTCCCGAAGAACGGATCGGGAATGATCCGGCAATTGAGGTCGAACACGGTTTTGACCAGCGCCTCGGTCAGCACTTCGTCGGGCCGGCCTTGGGCAAACGCGGTCTGGTTGTGCACCGCCACCATATGGTCGGCATAACGACAGGCCAGATTGAGGTCGTGCAGCACCATGATGATGGTTTTGTTTTCCAGCCGATTGAGGTCGCGCAGCAGGTCCAGCACTTCGATCTGGTGCGCCAGGTCGAGAAAGGTGGTGGGCTCGTCGAGCAGCACGATGCCGGTGTCCTGGGCCAGGGTCATGGCGATCCACGCACGCTGGCGTTGTCCGCCGGACAACCCGTCCACCGGTCGATCCGCCAGGGCCTGCAGACTGGTTTGCGCCAGCGCGCGGTTGACCATGGCTTCGTCTTGCGCCGACCACTGTTGCATCCAGCTCTGATACGGGTAACGCCCCAGCGCCACCAACTGCCGGACGGTGATGCCCTCCGGCGCGCTGGGGGTCTGGGGCAAAATGGCCAACTCCCGGGCCACGGCAGCCGTGGACTTTTGCTGAATATCCACACCGTTGAGAATCACCGAACCCTGCTGCGGTTTCAGCAGTCGGGCGAAGGATTTGAGCAAGGTGCTTTTGCCGCAGCCGTTGCTGCCAATCAGTACCGAAATCTTGCCCTGGGGCAGTTGCATGTCCAGCGCGTCAATAATCACCTGGCGCTGATAACTCAGGGTCAGGCCGCGACTTGCAATCGACGTCATACGTTGAATTCCTTAATGACGTTGTTTAATCAACAAATAGAGAAAAAAGGGTGTGCCCAGCACCGCGACAAAAATGCCGGCCGGCAGATCCAGCGGCAAAAACAGCACACGCCCGGCAAGGTCGGCCAGCACCACTAGGTTCGCCCCGACGAGCGCCGCCATCACCGCCTGACCGCCGAAACCCGGGGCCACCAGACGCTTGGCAATGTGTGGCGCAATCAACCCGACAAATGCAATCGCCCCGCCCCAGGCAATCGCTGCCCCAGCCAAGGCCACGCTCACCAGCAACAAACCGGCGCGCAACCACTGCACGCGAACGCCAATGCCCTGGGCCAGGTTGTCGTCCAGTTGTTGCACCATCACCTGCCGGGCCAGCAGCACCAGCAGCGGGCAAATGCCCAACAACCAGCGACCCAGCGCCAGCGGTTCCGGCCAACTGGCGCCGTACACGCTGCCGGTCAGCCAGACATAAGCCGACAGGGTCGTGGTCAGCGGGCTGAAGACCAGAATGAAGGTGGTCGCCGCCGTCAACATCGCGCAGACGCCGACGCCAATCAACACCAGTCGCAGCGGTGAAGCACCCTGTTTCCAGGCCAGAAGATAGATCGCCAATGCCGCCAGCCCCGCGCCGAGCATCGCCGCCAGCGGCAGATACTGTTGGCCCAGCGCCACGGAGAAAAACGACAAATACAGCACCGCCGCCGCACTGGCGCCACTGGTGATACCCAGCAGGTCAGGGGACGCCAGCGGGTTGCGGATGATGCTCTGCAGAATCAGCCCCGACACCGACAGCGCCGCCCCCACCAACGCTGCCAACAGCATGCGTGGAAAGCGCAGTTGCTCGACGATGAACGTCAGGCTGGCGTCCTGGCTCGACAGCAAAATTCGCAGCACCTCCAGCGGCGACAGCATGACTTTGCCCAGTGACAGCGAACCGAGCATGATCAGCACCGTCACCATCAACGCCGCCAGTAACCGCCACAACGTGATGACGTTGATCCGCCGGGAAAACCCGCTGCGCCGCCAGGTCAGGACCTTATCCATAACGACCTCCACGTCGGGCCAACAGAATAAAAAACGGTGCGCCGAACAACGCCGTCATCACGCCCACCGGCACTTCCTGAGGCAGGATCAACACCCGCGACAAGGTGTCCGCCAGCAATAGAACAATCGCGCCGAGCAGCGCACACCCCGGCAGCAACCAGCGATGATCGATGGACAACCCCTTGCGCACCATGTGCGGCACCAGCAAACCGATAAACCCGATGCTGCCCGCCAATGCCACGGCACTGCCCGCCAGGCAGACCACCAGCACGCTCATCAATAGCCGGATCAAACCGGTTCGCTGGCCCAGGCCGGTGGCAATCTCCTCGCCTGCGTTGAGCACGTTGACCTGCCCCGCCAGCAACATCGCGCCGAACAGTCCGAGTACGCCACACAGCAGCAATGGCGCGGCGACCGACAGGCTGCGCTCCGTCAACGATCCCGCCAGCCAGAACAGCACGGTGTCCAGCCCATCCTGATTGACCACCAGCAACGCCTGGCTGAAGGCAGAGAACAAAGCCGCCATCGCCGCACCCGCCAGCACAATGCGCAGCGGGCTGAGACTGCCCTGGCCCATGTTGCCGATCAGCCACACCAGACAACCGGCCACGGCCGCGCCCATGAACGCGCACCACAGCCAGGCATCCGGGGACGACAGGGAAAACAGCGAGGAACCCAGAATGATAAAAAACGTCGCGCCGGCATTGATCCCGAACAACCCGGGAGACGCCAGCGGATTGCGCGTCAACGCCTGCATCAAGGCCCCCGCCACTGCCAGGCTCGCGCCCACGGCCACTGCCATCAAGGTGCGCGACAGGCGCGTAGTGGTCACCAGCACATGACTGACGCTCAGCGGATCGGGATGCGCAAACGCCGCCACAATCTGCGACAACGGAATCCAGGTCGCGCCGACCGCCAGGCTCAGCACGCAACTCATCAGCAACACGACACCGGCAATCCACAACTTCAAACCATTGCTCATGAGGCCGCGTCCGCCGTGACCAGCCGCGCAACGTCATCGAGCATCAGGTTCGCCCCCAAAATCCCCCCGGACAGGTTCCAGGTCACCCCGTCGACCCGCCACACTTGCCCCTGTTGTGGCGCACGCATTTGCTGCCACAGCGGATGCTGCACCAGGTGTTCATAGTTTCGCTGCACTGCCGGTTTCTCCGCGCGCATGAAGACAAAGAAAATGTCGGCATTCACCACCGCCAGGCTCTCCTTGCTGGTGAGTTTGATAGATGTCCCACTCGCTGCCCGACTGGCCTCACTCCAGTCGAAACCTAGCTCGGTGATCACCGAACCTGGAAAGCTGGCCGGCAAATAACTGCGGATATGGTCTTCACGGACATCCAGAATCGACACCGTGGGCGGCCAGCGCCCGGCAAACTTCTTCTGCAGTTGTTGGCGCAGTTGCGCCGTGCGCAGCTGCCAGCGGGCCAACACTTCGTCGGCCTGCTGCTGGCGGTGCAAGGCGACGCCCATCAATGCCAGGGTCTTTTTGAACTCGAACACTTCCTCCACCATCACTACCGGGGCGATCTGCTTGAGCAACGGTGCGATGCGTTCATGGCGAAAGCGCGAGGCGAAGATCACGTCCGGCTTCAGCAGCGCGATGTCCTCAAGACTGGGCTGGGTTTCCAGCCCGACATGGGGCGCCGGCTCCAGCGTCGAACGCAGATAGCGATAGGTCGGCTTTTCGCTCCAGGAATCGACGATGCCGCACGGTGTGATGCCCAACGCCACGGCGCTGTCGGTGGCGCCCTGAAACAGGGTGATCACCCGCAGCGGCGCGGCGTCGGCCTGGGCCCACGCCGATGGGGTAAACCTGAGTGCAAGCACGCCCAACGACAGGCGCAGCAGCGTGCGCCTGGAGGGATGGCAATGAAGGTCAGGCTTCACGATGCAACCGGTGGAAAGGGTTCACCACCTGGCCTTTACCGAACGGCATGCTGCCGGGACCGCCCGCCCGCTCGATCATTGGCGTGAGCAGCAGTTTCTGTGGCCAGTGAGGGGCTTCGAACAATTGCTGCTTGATCATCGCCCGGGCTTCAGTGTCGAACTCGATAGTGTCAATCAACTCGTTCAGCACTTCGCCCATCGCCGTCCACAAGGTACTGGCCGGCAGCGAGTAAACCTGCGCCAGCGTATCGATGATCGCCCGGAAGTTGACCTGGATCCCCAGTGTCTGCAACCAGAACAACAGGTCTTCGGGACGCTCGTGATACAGCGTGTTGGCGTGCCCTTTCTTGAGCCGGTACGCCGGATCGGCCAGGCCATTGCGTTCCAGCCACGGCACGTAAATGCGCAACGAATCGTGATCGCGCAGCAACAGCCCTTGGGCGTAGCCGGCCTTCCAGACCAGCACCGCGTTCTGCCCGTGAACTTCACCGAGCATGCCGATGCGGAACATCCGCAGGTTGATCTCGAAGAAGCTGTGGCACAACTCGCGGAACAGCGTCATCACCGACGCGGTGTTGGCCGGCAGTTGACGGTAGCCCATCCAGTCATCGAAAAAGTGCTGGTTGTTGCCGGGCAATGGCGTGCCGAGGGCCGCCATGGGCACCAGTCGGGTGTCCGCCTCTTCGAGCAGCGCCGAAGGATAACTGCGAACCATGGCCGCCAGATGACGCGGCGCTTCGTCGAACAGTGTCGCGTGCGGCGGCATGAACGCCCACCACTTGGTTTCATCGCACAGGTGCAGGGACTGTTGCAGCGTCTGATCCTTGCCCAGTGCCCGGCGCAACAGCGCTTCACTCAAACCGCCGTTGATCATTTTCACCGCAGGCAGGTAACGCGAGGCACCCAGCGAATAGATCGCCATCGGTAACTTCAGGTAATCAGCGCTGTTGAAGCAGGGGGTCATCGAACGCAACGATGAGGTGGCGAAGAAATCGCCGTCGGTGAATTTCAGTCGCTGGCAGTCGCCCTTGGCGAAAGCATCGCCGAGTTGCGCCTCCAGTACATGGTCGAACTGCCATGGGTGCACCGGCAGTGCGATGTGGCTCTGGGCGATACCCCGTTGTAGCAGTTCTTTTTGCAGGTCGGCCTGCAACGCCGGCGGCAACAGGTAGCGGGCGGGATAGCTCTGCTCCAGGTCCACCACACCGTCGCCGCATTGCAGCAGCGCGCGGTCGATCGCGACCCAGTTCAGCGCCACTGGCTGGGCGAATTCCGCTTGATACTGCTGATATTCCGCGTCATCCAAACCTTGCTTGGCTTTGGCCAGTGGATGGTAAGGACGATCACGCAGCGAAGCCCACTGCTCCATGGTCAGGAAAAAATCCGCGTTACTTTTTTCCAGCAAGCGCTGGCTGTCGACCCGATGGGCCAATGACATTTCAGTTTGGCGAACGCTGGTGCGCAACACATCAAGGAACAGCGCAAAGCCCTTTTCATTGTCCTCGTAGCGATCGGTCATCCCGGCCAACACTTGGGTCATGAACGCTTCAGGCGACAGTTCTGTCAGTTGCCCATCCTGTCGAGCCAATACCGGCGTACCCGGCACTTTTTCCCATTGCTGAGTAATGCCGGGGCGCAGTGCCACGACGATCGAGGCCTGCGGCGCACTGTGCCATTCCCAGATGCGCTGCTCGGCGCTCAATCCGCTGAACGGCTGATCGACCGATGACGAGGGCGCCATCAGGTTCAGCGGTTCGGTCCCGAAAAAATGTTCGGCCAGCAAGCAATCGACCAGATCTTGCATCACCCTGTCGGCGGCCATCGTGGTGAAGTTCATCGGATTATTTTCCTTCTGCTGAAGTGGCGGCCAATCTGGCCTGAAGGGCACGAAAAGCGATGCCACGCTCGTCACCCAAAACAAAACTTTTTACGCCCCGGCTCAACCACCGTTCGTGGTCGCCCGGTTGGCGTGGAATCGCGCAATACGGCACGCCCACGGCACGGGTTGCTTGCCAAACGGCGAGCAACGCTTGCTGCACCTCGGGCCGGTCGATCTGCCAGGGCAGGCCCATCGATTGCGATAAATCGGCAGCGCCTTCGAGAATCATGTCGAGGCCGGGAACGGCGGCAATCTCTGCGGCGCGCCGCACACCTTCGGCGCTTTCGATCATCGCCACGATCATGATTTGCTCGTTGGCCAGCTCGATGTAGTTCGCCAGGCTGTGTTTACCAAACGCGCCGGGACGCCCGGCATTTAGGCTGCGAGTGCCCTGCGGGTAGTATTTGCAGGCGCGGATGCTCTGGGCCAAAGGCTCGGGGGCTTCGATCATCGGCAACACAATGCCCTGGGCACCCCCATCGAGCAGGCGCAGCAGGGTTTTCGGGTTGAGGTCCGCGACCCGCACCAACGGCGTGATCGCGTAGCTCTCGGCGGTGCGAATCATGTTCTCCACAGTTTCGGGATTGATCAGCACGTGTTCCATATCGATGATCACGAAATCGAAACCGGCTTCGGCAATCAACTCGATGGCCGCCGGTGCCGGAATCGAACTGATCAACCCATACACCGGCGCACCCGCCGTGAGTTTCTGCTTGAGCAGGTTGGTCCTCAGCATGATTGCGGCCGGAAGGCATGCAGCGGATTCGGCACTGATTTGAAACGACGTTCGCCATCGCCCAGCAAGCGGCGCTTGGTCAGTTCTTCGACTTCATAGAACGGCGCGAACACATCAAACGTTTCATAACGCACACGGTGTTGCGGGTGTTCGGCCTGGTAAGCCGAGATCACTTCGGCGGTCATCTGCCAGAACAGGGCTTCCTCCAGTTGATAGTGCTGATGCAGGAAGATCGCCATCTCGGCCAGGCAGATGAAGAAGAACGAATCACAGGAGAAATCCCGTACCGCATCCACGTCATCGGTGAGGATGAACGAGTTGCGGTTGAGCTTGGCGTGGCTGGCTGGCAGCGGTACCAGGGTCGGGCACAGCTCGGGGCGCCCGAGATGCTCGGGTGAATAGCGCACACCGTCGTGGAAATCTTTCAGGGCAATACGCTGCGGCCAGCCCTGCTTGACGATCAGGACGATATTCTGACCGTGGGACTCCATGCCGATGCCTTCGGCGTAGAGCATGTGAATGATCGGCGACACCGCGACCTGCAACAGTTGGCGGGTCCAGGCATGCAGCCCGTATTGTGTGATCCAGGCATCGATGAACGGGATCTGTTCACCGCTGCCGTAGCGGTTGTCCACAGAACTCAGGCCATTGAACGGCACCGCTTGCTCATCTTCCTGCAGGTATTGATGGATGCTTTCGCGCCACAGAGTGCCCATCGTGCCGTAGGCCTGGGACATGCGCGTGGCCGGCAGGTGCTCGTAGTCAAAACTGACGCCGACCACCTCGCCGAGAATCACAAAACCCAGGTCGCGCGCCGTGCTGTCACTGCGGATCAACTGGTGCAGCCAGTCGGTGATGATCGGGCCGTTCATCACGGTGTGCCGGGCCAGAATGCGTGTGCTGGACGTGTTGGTCATGCTCAACGCGAGCTTGACGTAAGGCCGCTGTTTTTCAGTGACATTGGCCAAGGTGCGGATCGACTGCTGAGCCTGGTAGCGATCATCGGTGGTGCCCAGATAGATCACCTCTCCGCTGACCAGCTCTGGGTAAAACACCGGGACAATGACGTTTTCCCACTGCCACGGGTGCACCGGCATCAGCCAGTAATCGCCCAGCGACTTGCCTTGATCGATGAGGTTTTCGGCGAGTTGCTGCCAGCGTTGCAGGCCAAATTCCTGCTGGATGAATTCGTCGAAATCCAAGTGCCGCGAGACGTTCATCGCCCCACAGGATTTGGCCACCGCCAGCCAGACAATCGCGACGGGCGCGGCAAATTCCGGCCCATAGCTGGCGTTGTCCTTGAGCGAGAAACCGATGCGCGATTTGTAGCAAGGGTGATAGCTATGGGCGTCCATGAAGTGCTGTTCCAGCGCATCGACATCCAGTTGATGGGATGGCTGGGTTGCCTGATAACCCTGACTGCGCGATTGCAGGTCCTTGAGCAGCGTCTGTTCCAGTTCATGGGTGAAGCGTGGCAGGTGCGGGCTGTCCTGAAGATCGACCAGCAATTCGGCCAGCGCTTGATGCAGGCGCACACGGCTGTGTTCGCCCGAAGCATTGACGCGTTCAAGGGTGGCGTAATCAAGGCGGATCAGTTCGAAGCTGGCGCTCAGCAAGCCTGTGCAGTGGTATTCCACCGGTTGTTGCTGTGCATCGAGGCCGCTGACGACAAACCGGCATTGGCTGCCGCTCAATGGAGAATGGCGGTAAGGCAGCACGTTTTCATACAGCAGGGTTTGCAGCAATTGACCGACCACCCGCTGTTCCACTTGTTGGTAGTGCCGTGTGTCAGCGCTCGCCAGCCAGACGCCTGGCGCGTGATCTTGAGCCTGATGGGTTGCCTGAGAAGAGGTCGCCATTGTCATACCTTGTCGATTAGATAATTAACGTTGTTCGAGGGCCGAGGGCAGTGCCTCGACCGGCTCGTCGGATGCGTGAACGGGAAAACGCCAGGCGCAGGGCAGCGCCAACAGAACCAGGATGCCGGTGGCCATGAACACTTCGCTGATCGCCCCAGAGGTGCTGGCCTGTTGAATCCCGACCCCGGTCTCGGCGGCCAGACGAAACTCCAGCCAGAGCGACGCGATGACGATGGCCAATGACGACACCAGTCGACGGGAAATGTTGTTCATCGCCGCGCCCTGGGTCACCATCGGTTCAGGCAACGCGTTGAGCCCGGCGGTGGTAACGGGGATGTAGGACAGACCGATCCCGGCGCCGCGAACCATCATCAGGAAAAACACCACACCGATGGAGGCGCCAGCGCCGAGCATGCCCAGGCCCAGCGTCGACGCACCGGTCAGCAGCAACCCCCAGAACACCACGCCCCGCGGCCCATGCCGATCCAGCCAGCGACCTCCGATATGCCCGAACAGGCTGGCAAACAACGCTGTGCACAACAGCGACAGGCCAGTCCAGATCGGGCTGTAGCCCATCACCACTTGCACCAGCAGCGGCAGCAATACGAGGCACTCGAACATCCCGACCGATTGCACCACCGCGATAATCACGCTCAAGCGATAACCGCGCAGCGCGAAGATGCGCAGGTTCAACAGGGGTGAAGTCCGGTTCAGTTCCAGCCGTACGAACGCGACCAGGCACACGATCGCCACCAGCAACATGCCGAGGTTGAGAGGATCAGCCAGGGCTTCGGCGTGACGTAGACGACCCACCGCAATCATCAGCAAGCCAATGCCCGCCGCAATCAGCAGATAACCCGCGAGGTCGAACGGTTGGCGCTCGGACGGTTCAGAGGCTGGCAGCACCGCCACGCCGAGGATCAGCGCCACCAAACCGATCGGCACGTTCATCAGGAACAGCGAACGCCAACTGAACCACTCCAGCATCAGGCTGCCGCATAGCGGCCCCAACGCCGGCGCCAGCATGACCGCCGCGCCCCACAAACCGGTAACCCGACCCCGCTCGCCTTTGGCGTACACCGAGAAAATGATCGCCAACGACAACGGGATCATCAGCCCGCTGGCAATGCCTTGCACCACGCGAGCCGTGATCACCAATGCGATGGAGTCGGCCAGCGCGCCCATCAACGAACCGCAGACAAATAACGCCACACCCCACAGGTAGAGACGCTTGCGCCCCACCCGCTGGCTGAGAAAACTGGTGAGCGGCATGGTCATGCCCATGCTCACCATGAACGCGGCCACGATCCAGGTGGCCAACAGCGGTCCGATATCGAAGGCACTCATGAAGGCCGGCAACGCCGGGTTGAGCGAGCTGTTGTTCAGGCTGACGGTCAAGGTACCCAGCAGCACATTGACCACTACCAGCCAGCGCGGCACTGCAAACGTCAATCCCAAGGTGCGACTCCTGCCGCTTGCACAAACACTTGCGGCGGTCGCGGATGGCAGAGGAAGTCCGCATGGGAAATGTTGTAGCCGTAAGCCCCGGCCAACGGCAGCACCAGCATGTCGCCGACTTCGACGCCGGTCAGCGGGCAATCGCGACTCAGCACATCCTTGGGCGTACACAGTTGCCCGACCACGGTCCACGCCTGCTCCAAGGCACCCGATGTTGCCGGGTGCCTGGGCAGATGAATGACCGGGTGATCGTGCCCCTGTGCCACTGGCAAGCGAAACTGATGTGTGCCGCCGCGACAAACCAGGAAGTGCTTGCCATGACTGGTTTTGGTGTCCAGCACTTCAATGGCGTAGTAACCGCAGAAAGCACTGATGAAACGGCCGGGTTCAAAGCGCACGATCGGCGCATCGACACACGTCGCCAGGGACCGGCCCAGATGCGCGCACAAACGCTGCCAGTCGAACTGCTGCGGGCCGAGGTAATTGACCCCGATGCCACCGCCCACATTCAGATGGGTAATCGTCGCCGGGTCGGCGGACAGCGCCTTCCATTGCGGCCAGCGTTCCAGGTACAGGTCGAGCAGTTGTTCGTGACGCTCCACTTGCGACTGATGGGACATCGCATGGACATGGAAACCCTTGAGCCGCAGATGGCTGGCGCTGTCGACCCAGCTAACGGCCTGGGCCAATGCCGACTCGTCAATCCCGAACGGCGTAGCCGTGCCAGCCATCGCCAGTTTGCTCGACAGGGGTGACGGCAGTTGCGGGTTGATGCGCAGCAACACGTCCTGCACTCGCCCCGCTTCCCGTGCCAGCCGTTGCAGGCGGACGATTTCATTCAGGCTTTCGATGTGAACTGCTTCGACCTGATGTTGCAGGGCCAAACGCAGATCGGAATCCAGTTTGCCGGGGCCGGAAAAGATAAACGGCTTGATGGCCGGGCTAGCCTGGAGTCGATCGATCTCGCCGCCAGACGAAATTTCGAAACCGTGCACCAGCGGCGCTACGGCGGTGAGAATTTGCGGGTCGCTGTTGGCCTTGATCGCGTAGTAAAGCTCCACACCTTCAGGCAGTGCCGCCATCACCTGGGTCACGTGCTGTTTCAGTGCGTCCAGGTCATAGATGAACAGCGCCAACGGGTCTTCGTGTCGCGTGCGGGCTTCGCCGATGGCGGCCAAAACCGCGGCTGGCAGCTTACCCATGAGTGGCCTCCTTACCCCACGGGCACACCAGACTGACGTAGCTGGCCTGACGATCCGCCTTGGCCGCCAGACGGACTTTCAAGTTGGTTTTGCAAGCAATCGGCTGACCGGCGATCAGCGCATCCAGCTCCGGCGCAGCGCGGGACAATTCGGCGCGGATACTGATCAATTGCTGCTCCACCCGCTGCCACATCAGCGGCGCCAGGTGCGCACGCTCCCAACTCAGGGCCAGCACCGCCTCGGACAAGTTGTTGACGAACAGGCAGTAGACGATGCGATTCCAACCCTGCTGGCGGGAATACAGCAGCGACTCACGCACCCGAGGATGAATGTCGGCATCGATCCGGGAAGCACCCAGTTCCTCAGTCAGTTTCACCCCTTCAAAATCCCGCAGCAGCAGGCGCTGCGGGCGACCGTTGTCATGCACCAGCACGCTGTTCTGCAAATGCGGCTCCATGACGATGCCATGGTTGAAGAACAGCGACAGCACCGGCCTCAGCAGCAGCGCCTGATAGTCGTCAAACCAGCTCAACAGCTGCTGGTCATCGATGTCGTTACCCTTGAAGCGACTCAGGAACTCATGCACCAACGGCCGCAAATGCAGGCCCCGGGCGAACAGTGTGCCGGCCATGATGCTGCAGTCAGTGCCGGTGTCGAGGCAGAAATTCTCCCGCAGGATCGCGCCGGTCTGCTCGCGGAACCAGTGTGTATCAGCTTCGCTGGACTGCTGCGGTGCCCAGCTCAACAGGCCCGGTTCGCCCACCACCGACAACCCGCCGAGCGTCTCGGGCTGGGTCAGTTGCAGGTTGCGGAAGACACGGTCGATCATCAGCGCGCTTTCCAGCTCATACCAGGCGTTTTTCCTGACGCAATTGGTGATGCGCACATTCAGCGAGCCCTTGATAAAGAACTCATGCCCCTCGATGTACCAAGTGCGGATCGATGCAGTGGGATTGGCCATCAGGCCAGTGGCGCCCAGATCGACGATGGCCGCGGATTTCAGCAAGCGCTGCACCCGGCCGTCCTGCATGAACAACTGCGCCTGTACCGGGTGCATGCTCATCACTGCATACCCCGGCCGTGCTTGCGCCTGATCGGCAAAACCCGCCAGTACCTGGGCTTTGCTCAAGCCGTTGGCCCCGACACTCAACCCTTCCAGCGGCACCTCGAACAGGTGCAACGGCGTGCGGGCCTGGAACTCAGGGGCGTAGGTTTCCTGGGCCAGATGAGCGGGCCACAGCCGCGCTTTCGGTGCCGGGTGGTTCGGATGACCAAACCACAATCCTTGCTCGCTGGCCAGGTAGCTGCTGAGCGGGTCCGAGTCCTTGGGTGTGTTGTGGCCAACAATGGCCGCGGTCAGCAACTGGCTTTGCAACACCTGATCCAGCAACTCGTCGTTGCTGGCGCGGGTCATGTGTTCGCACGCCGCGAGCAACTGCTCGACGAACTCGCCGAATCCAAGGCACGACCATTCGCCCTCATCGCGCCGGGCATAAACGTCCGACAGGTAACGGTGGCTGCCCAGCCCATCACGGCGGTCCACCATCACAAAAAACTGCTGCTGATTGGGCAGCTTGATGGTCAGGGGAATGCCCTTCCATTTCAGGCCCTCAAGGTAACTGCCCGGGGCGATGCCCTGCATCTGCGTCGGCCAGCTATAACTGACGCAGTTTTCCGGCAAGGCGAACTCTTTGATCAAACAGTTAAGCAGCGCGCACGTTGTCGCCAACTCACTGACCATATTCGGTAACACATTGCGATTTGGATGATTCATGGGTGCTCCACAGTAGCCCGCGAGGTCACTGAATACGTTATGTCGCGAAAAAATTAGTGACTGATCGACTTAATTAAAAGTCGACGAATCCCCACACAGCGACTTCACTTCGCTAAGCCTTTTAAAAAACTGGATGACGATAAAAGTGACTTACGCCAACATCATCAAACTGCAACTCGAGGAATTAACCATTCAGCGTCGATTGATTCATTCAAGGGCGCAACTGCAATAACGCAGCGGCCACAGCGTTATCAAAACGCTGTATCACTTGTTGGCATTGTTCATCGTCGATAATCAATGGCGGCAACAAGCGGATGACATTGCCCTTGCGCCCACCGCGCTCCAGTAACAGACCTTGCTTGAAGCACTGCTGCTGGATGGCCACGGCCAGCGCCGGGTCCGTCGGGAAATGCCCGTGGCGATCAGCCGGCTCGCGCTCGTCGACGATCTCGATGCCCAGCATCAGGCCACGACCGCGCACCTGGCCAAGGGCCGGATAGTGCGTTTGCAACTCGATCAGCCGATCCTTGAGCCACTGGCCACGGCGCTCGGCCTGAGCGGCGACGTGTTGCTGCTGCAACACCTGCAACGTGGCCAGCCCGGCAGCCATGGCCATCTGATTGCCGCGGAAGGTGCCAGCGTGATTACCTGGCTCCCAGGCGTCGAACTCACGACGAATGCCCAGCACCGCCATAGGCAAACCGCCACCGAGCGCTTTGGACATGACGATCAGGTCCGGCTCGATCTCGGCGTGCTCGAAGGCAAACATCTTGCCGGTGCGGGCGAAACCGGTCTGCACTTCGTCGAGGATCAGCAGGATGCCGTGCTTGCGCGTCACCTCGCGGATCGCCCGCAGCCAGTTCACTGGAGCACAGTTGACCCCACCTTCCCCCTGCACCGCTTCAAGAATGACTGCCGCCGGCAACGACACGCCACTTTCGACGTCTTCGATGAACTGGGTGAAATAGTGGGTCAAGGCCTCTACCCCGGCCTCACCGCCAATGCCCAACGGGCAACGGTATTCGTGAGGGTACGGCATGAACTGCACCCCGGGCATCAGGCTGGCAATGGCATTTTTCGGTGCGGTATTGCCGGTCAGGGCCAGGGCGCCATGGGTCATGCCATGGTAGGCCCCCGAGAAACTGATGATGTTATTGCGCCCGGTGTGGGTCTTGGCCAGTTTCAGTGCGGCCTCCACCGCGTCCGCCCCGGACGGCCCGCAAAATTGCAGGCAGTAATCGCGGCCCTGGTTTGGCAACAGGCTGAGCAGGGTTTCGCAAAAGGCGTCCTTGACTACCGTGGTCAGGTCCAGGGTATGCATCGGCAGGCCCGAGGCAAGGAAGCTGTCGAGGCTGGCCATGACGGCCGGGTGATTGTGCCCCAAAGCCAAAGTGCCGGCGCCGGCCAGGCAGTCGAGGTACGTTTTACCCTCGACGTCAGTCACCCAGACTCCATGCGCCTTGGCAATTGCCAGCGGCAACTTGCGCGGGTAACTGCGCACATTGGATTCAAACTTGCTTTGTCGAGCCAGATAGTCGGCATTGGTTTTTTGCAAAGGGTTAGAGTGCAATACGCCATCATTCAACATCGGTTTATCCTCGATAAGTATCGATATGCAAATTATTCTCATTTGCAAATTAACGCAACTACTTGCTCGCCATTTTTTGAAAACTTACATAGCTTGCCAGTCAGCTATTAAAATCGCTCGCGCACACAAAATCCCAAGTTATAAAAACCTGAGAAACGATCATTAGTGCCATTATCCGGCCATGCTTTTATTATAAAAATGACAACTTTTTAATACCCTGCAACAGGCGCTAACTTGTAGAAAAGTATCGCAATGGGTCATTCACATCAGATGGGCGAGCATTTCTTTCTCTGCAGGAATCAATTCATGAACACAACCCGGCGGCGCCCTTCCCTGTGGCGCAGCGCGCGGTTGATCGACTCAGAAGTCGACGGTCGCTGAAAGGAGGTAGGTACGTGGGGTCGCGAGCGTCAATCCCGGCTCGCTGTCATCCGAGGCCCCGGCAGAACTCCAGTAGCGCTTGTCGGCCACGTTCTCGACATTGGCACGCAGGGTGATGTTCTTTTCTTCGACCTTGAAGGCGTAGCGCGCGCCGACGTCGATGCGCGTCCAGGCATCGATTTCCTTGTCATTGGACTGGTCCAGATACTGCGAACTGGAATAGATACTGCGGCTGGTCAGGGTCAGGCCTTGCACGCTCGGTACATCCCACTCGGCGCCCAGGCTGACGTTGTATTCCGGCGTGGCAGGAGCGCGGTTGCCGTCAAAGGTGCCGTTGGCGGTATTGGTCAATTCGCTGTCGATGTACATGACGCCACCGAGCAGGCGGAAACCTTTGAGCGGCTCACCGAACACACTGACTTCCACACCGTTGTTTTCGCGTTTGCCGTTCGGGCCGAACACTCGCGTTATGGCGTTGGTCTCATAGGCCGGCTGCTTGATCCGGAACACTGCAGTGGTGATAGCGAACGCACCCGCGTCGTACTTGGCACCGACCTCGACCTGCCGACTGATGAACGGCGGGAAGATCTCGTCCTCGTTGACCGAGGTCGACGGCGCAATCTTGCCTTGGCTCAAGCCTTCCATGTAGTTGGCATACAGCGACAGTTTATCGGTTGCCTTGAACAGGATGCCGCCCGACGGAGAAACCTTTTCTTCATCGTAGGCCGTGTCGCCTTTGACATCATCCGACCAGTCGTCAACCTGCACTCGCTGCCAGCGGGCGCCGAGGGTCAGCAGCACTCGATCATCGAAGAAACCCAACGTGTCGGATAACGCCATGCTGCTAAAGCGGTTCTCGGTATACACCTTCGGATCGAATCGCGTGGGGGTGATCGGCGTCCGTGTTTGCACGGGGTTGTAGATATTGCTGGGGGCAGCGGCATAACGGGCGCCGCCATTTTCAAAGTCCATGTAGAAATAGCTGGCAGCCAGATTCACTTCATGGCTCACCGGGCCGGTATGGAACCAGTTGCGCACCCCTGCATTGGCCGTCCGGACATTTTCGTCACGGGTGAAGTCACGTGGCAGAACGCTGAAATCACCTGCGTTGTTGGTGACCGATACGGCGTGTCGGAGAAAATCATGATCACTCCTGCGCGCGCCCACACCGCCATACAGCATGACGGAGTCGCTGACATCGAATTCGCCGGTCACCGTCCCGAAGGTATCCCTGGTACGCGCCTTGCTCCATGGCTGCGCGTAGTTGCTGCGAACCTCGCTTGCATGCGGAACCTGCGCCTTGGCGCCCACCTGCACACGCTCCTGCGGGGCGTCGGTATCACGCTCGGTATGCCCGACGTCCGTCGCAAGTCGCAGGCGTTCACCGCGAAAATCCAGGCCCAGCACGGCCATGTCACGGTCGACACTCTGATGATCCCACTCGGTGTCGCCGGACTGCTTCACGCCGTTGAAGCGAACGCCGAACATGTCACCTTCACCAAAGCGCCGGCCGACATCCACGGCTCCGCCGACCTGGTTGTTGGAGGCATAGTTGGTGGTGAACGACGTAATGGGCGCATCGGTGGCGCGTTTGGGCACCACGTTGATCCCTCCACCCACGCTACCCCGCGGCGAGATGCCGTTGATGAGCTGGCTCGGACCTTTGAGGATGTCAACGCGGTCGGCCATTTCCATATCGATCGTGTAAGTCGGCAAGACGCCGTAGAGACCGTTGTAGGAGACATCACTATTGAACAGGCTAAGCCCGCGAATGGTGAACTGCTCATACCGCCCACCCGCCGGGTTGGTGGCGCGAACCGAGGGATCGCTGGCGATAAGGTCACCCAAGGTACGAGCCTGCAGGTTTTTGACCGTTTCACTGGTGTAGGTGGTCTCGCTGAACGGCGTTTCCATGAAGTCTTTGGAGCCCAGCAAGCCTTGCGACCCAAGGCGCGCGACCTGCCCGCCAGCATACGGATCACCGTGCGCCGTGTCCGCAGCAGCGAAAATAGAGGTAGCGCCCAGTTGCAGGCCGCTGCCCGTTGGCGCCGGGGTCAGCATGTACGCCTGTTCACCCACCGGCTGCAGTTGCAGACCGGAACCCTGTAGCAACTGGGTGAAGCCCTCCTCCACCGCGAAGTCGCCGGAAAGACCAGGGCTGGTGCGCCCCCTCACCAGTGCCGGGTCCACCGACAGATTGACCCCGGCCAGCCCCGCGAAACGGGTCAACGCCGCGCCGAGGCTACCGGCCGGCACCTGATAGCTGCGGCGCGGCGCGTCTTCGGCCCAACCGGCAGTGATAAACAATGGACAGGCACTCAGACTCAACAACAGACTCAAGTGCAACAAGGGGCGCAACCGGGACGGAGCCAGACGCGTACTACAAGGCATCACTACAGGCATTGAGAATCTCTCTGATTTCGTTTCACTTGCCTTGAATGACAAGCGGCGCGAAAAAAGGGGACACGCTTTAAACATTATTTTTGCGCGCCACCAGCGTTACCCAGTAACGCGTACGCGAATGCACCTCCAGCGGCAGGCTGGCCGCTAGCAGCGCGAGGATGCGATCGGTGTCTTCCAGGCGAAAACTGCCAGTGATGCGCAGCGATTCCAGTTCTGGCTCCCAACGCAATACGCCTGGACGATAGGTACTGAGTTCGCGCAAAAAATCCCCCAAGGGTTGGTTCTGCGCCATCAGAACACCGTCACGCCAGCCTGGGGCCAGCACGTCGAATGGCTCCACAGCGCCGGTACCCGCAGCTTGAAGGCTGACTTGCTGGCCGCCGCGCAATGAAAAGACCGGCCCGCGCAGGGGCTGTAACTGCACGGTGCCTTTAAGCACTGACACCTTGTAGCCCGCCAGCCCCTGACGAACGCACTCTTCGCTCTGACCGACGACCACTTGCCCGAAGCGCGTGAGGATCGTCAGCGGCGAAGTCCCGGGTACATTCAGTGCGATTTCGCCTTCCACCAGTTTCAGACGCCGGTTCTTCAGGTCGATATCGACGGCGCTGGCGGTATTCAACTGCAGAGAGCTGCCATCAGCCAACTGAACTTTTTTGCTTTCCCCAGTGACGGTCCGCAGGTCGGCACTCCAGACATCCAGGGGCAATTGCTGACTGATCAGCCACGCGGCCGGCACCAAAGCTACCGCTCCGACGGCGCGCTTGAGCACTGTACGTCGACTGGTTTGCGGCCGGTCCAGACTGGCCATGGCGAGGGCCGATGGCAGTTCTGCAAAGCGTTGGCGCAAGAGTTGCGCTTTCTGCCAGGCCTGTTCGTGACTGGAATGGCTGTCGCGCCAGCTCTGCAGCTGTGCCCGGTCCCGCTCATTGGCGCAGCCGGATTCCATAAGGGCCAGCCATTGCGCGGCGGCCCGCACGACTTGTCGGGCTTGAGCCGAAGGTGCCGAACCGTTCACAGCTCCACCAACAGGCAATGTTCGTAGGCTTGAGCCATGTAGCGCTTGATCGTGCGCTCCGAGACTTGCAATCGCTCGGCAATTTCTTGATAACCCAGGCCTTCCAACTGGCTCCAGAGAAACGCCCGCCTTACCGGCCGCGCCAATCCATCGAGCAATTCATCCAGGGCTTGCAGGGTTTCCAATAGCATCCAGCGCTGCTCAGGGGACGGCACGCAGTCCTCAGGGAGTAATGCCAAAGCAGACAAATAGGCTTGCTCCAGGCTGCGCCGCTTGTAGAAGTTGGTCAGCAGCCGCTTGCCGACGGTCGCCAGGTAGGCGCGAGGTTCTTGCAGATCGGCGATGCGTTGGGAGCTGGCGAGCAACCGCACAAAGGTATCCTGACTCAGATCTGCCGCATCGCTGCCGTTACTCATGCGTCGTCTCAACCAGCCTTCGAGCCAGCCACGGTGGTCGCGGTACAGGTCGTGGAAGGTTTGCTCCGGCGGCGTAGCTACATCACTCATCTAAAGAAACCCTGCGCGAAGAAATATTCTAAATGAGATTCATTCTAATTTGTGTTGAGGCGCCACACCAAGTCCTTTGTGCAAATTGCACCGAGTAAATGCTTGAATTGTTTAGTGCCGGAAAGGCAATTCGGCCGCGCAGGCGCCGATTCATCGGGGCGGCGGATTAAAAAAAGGGGGGGAGAGATTTTCGAGAGGGATCGGAGCTCACTGAGCGCTCGCGCTTGGCCGGCAGATGCGGATCCATGAGGATGACGGGAAGGAGACAAAGCCAAATCGCAGACACAAAAAACCCCGGTCTTTCGACCAGGGTCTTTGCTATCGACTCGAAGCAGTCACTGGCTTTACCAGCATCTTTCTTCGTAGCTTCAAGGCGTTCAGTGGGCCTTGAAGCAGATATGGCGCAGCGGACGGGACTCGAACCCGCGACCCCCGGCGTGACAGGCCGGTATTCTAACCGACTGAACTACCGCTG
>Ga0157370_10001619_pt1 | contig 27816 bp, 19 predicted proteins | sample C35metaG_FD_113463 | JGI IMG/M metagenome (GOLD analysis project Ga0157370, IMG submission 113463) | Corn rhizosphere microbial communities from Kellogg Biological Station, Michigan, USA - C3-5 metaG | ecosystem: Host-associated > Plants > Roots > Rhizosphere > Soil | place: USA: Michigan...
ATCCACCAAATAGCATTTTGAGTTAAGTATTTTGCAACCAAAGGATTTCTAAGATTCAAGTCTGGCATTGAAGGCACAAACCAACCATCAACACAAACTTCCTGATCTATTTTTGAAGCATGAATATCTGTAATTACTTCACGACGGTGATGCGTTTGTGTGAAAGTTTCGAATTGATTGAACCAAGTTTTAGTTGGAATATCTTTCATCATCCAGTGCGTAATTCCCCAGTGATTTGTTACATAATCCATAACCAGTTTCATGTTCTTTTTATGCATTTCTGCTGATAAACGAGCATAATCGTCATTTGTTCCGTAACGTGGATCGATTTTGTAAACATCCGATTGTCCGTACGTATGATACGAATGCTGTTTGTCGTTGTCTTCACATAAAGGTGTACTCCAGATTGTAGTCGCACCAAGAGAAGAAATATAATCTAAGTTTTTAATAATTCCTTCGATATCGCCGCCGTGACGTCCGCTTGGATCTTGACGGTTTCCTTTTTCAGTTAAAGAAGCATCGCTGTCGTTTTTAGAATTTCCGTTAGCAAAACGATCCGGCATGATTAAGTAAATCAAATCAGAGGCGTCGTAACTTTTTCTTTCTGCCGAATTTGCTCTTCTTTCTTTTAGAGCATATTTTTGTTTAAAGGCAATTTTATTATTGTTTTTGAAAGAGAAAACCAATTCAGAAGCTTTTACGTCTTTTGTATCAATTGTTACGAAAAGATAGTTTGGGTTTTCTGTTTTTTCTACATTTTTAATCACCACATTATTCGAAACCGAAGCTTCATATTGTGAAATATTTTTTCCGTAGAACATAATCTGCAGTTCCGAATTTTTCATTCCTGCATACCAAAATGGCGGTTCTACTTTTTGGATTTGCGCTTTCGCGGAAGCAGAAAACAACAAAACCAATAGGATTAATTTATAAATCGAATGGTTTATAAGATATGTTTTGTGGTTTTTCATAATTTATGTTTTTATTGATTTTTGAAGCAGTAGTGAATAGGTAATAGTTTTAAAAATGAATTCTCTGCTAATTTTTTTTAATCACAAGGGATTCCAAATAAATCTAAGCCATCGACCCAGAATTTTTTTATAGGTTTATCCTTTTTTACAATGTATATTGTTCTTCCAGGAAAATCACATTTAGACTTTTCAGGATACATTCCCCATTGAAAATCATCATTATAGGTAAAATAGTAATCTCCAATGTTAGCAAATACTTTGGGTTTGATTTCATCTTTATAATCATAGTTTTTGCTTTCTTTTTCCTCGTATTGACGAATCTTTCTTTCAATATCAGAATAACTTTTTTGATAGTTTATTTTTAGTAATTGTTTAGAGCAAAAAATCGCTTTTCCATTTTTAGCGGTGTCAAATTTTTCAATTGGAAAAGCAATAAAATTTGTTCTACAGGTATTTAGTGCACAAACCACTTTATTTATTGTGATTTTTGAAAATCCTTTTGTACCATAAACGTAGTAACTCTTGTCTACAATTTTTTTAACCTCAAGTTCTAATGTATTACTTCTTATGAGTTTGAAAGTTCCTAAAGTATCATAGTATTCAAAATTTCGAACTTTATTACGGTCGTCGATTAAAACATTATATAAAGAATCTTTTTCATCTACCTGATTAAAAATTTTATCAAACTCATTTCCGCTATAATCACCTCCTTCATACTCTAAATTTGCTACAATTGCTATTGTTTTTTTTGATAAATTATAAACAGAAAAAAGAGTTGTATCTATAGTAACGCTGTCTTCTTCATTTTTTTTTGTATCAATTCTATTTAACGAATTGAATGTCTTACTTTCAGTATTTGTTTTAGTGATTTTTTCATTTTTGTGATGACATGAAATCAGCAAAAGAGTCAAAAAAAAAACCTATAATATTTTTCATTTATATTAATTATTTTTAATCATAGAATTTCGGTTTTCGAAATTTTGAGCAAATTTAACTAAAAAGACAAATGAATAAGTTTTTTCTTATTTTTTAAAGTAAAGGCCCTTAAAAAGGAATTTAAACCATATAAAAAATGTAAGAACATTTAAGACAAAAACTGGGGGAGATTTCTATTTAAATGGACTTACATTTCTTATATGGTTTATTAATTATTTGTTTTCAATAATGCTTATCGCATAACCTCCTCCTGGAGCAGAAAACTGAGATAATTTTGATTTGTTTGTTACAGCAATTTTCTTGATTGTGTAAGCTTGCGGATTAGTTTTGTAATGCGCATCTTTTGCATCAGCATAAATTGTTGCAGTGTATTTTTTTCCTTTTTCAAGGAAACTGAAATCGATGTTTGATGTACGCGGCGTTTCTCCGTTTACGTTTCCAACAAACCAGTTATTTGTTCCTTTTGCTTTACGAGCAACTGTGATAAAATCTCCAGGCTCAGCCTCAATATATTTACTTTCTGACCAATCTACAGCCACATCTTTAATAAATTGAAATGCATCTGGAAAACGGTTGTAGTTTTCTGGAGTATCAGCAGCCATTTGTAACGGACTGTACATGGTAACGTATAAAGCTAATTGATTAGCCAGTGTACTGTTTACATGCGATTTGTTTTCAGGATTCATTTTACTGATATCCATTTCGAAGATTCCAGGCGTGTAATCCATTGGGCCACCAATTAAACGTGTAAATGGCAATACCGTTACGTGATTTGGTTTAGAACCTCCAAATGCTTGGTATTCTGTTCCTCTTGCTGCTTCGTTTCCAATTAAGTTAGGATACGTTCTTGCAATTCCGGTTGGACGAACTGCTTCGTGAGCGTTTACCATAATTTTGTAATCAGCTGCTTTTTCGATAGCGTATTGATAGTGATTTACAATCCATTGGCTATAGTGGTTTTCGCCTCTTGGCAAAATATCACCTACATAACCGCTTTTTACAGCATCGTATCCGTTGTCGTTCATGAATTTGTAAGCAGCATCCATGTGGCGCTCGTAGTTACGAACAGATCCTGAAGTTTCGTGGTGCATGATGATTTTTACACCTTTAGATTTTGCGTATTCGTGCAGACCTTTTACATCAAAATCTGGGTAAGGCGTTAAGAAATCAAAAACATAATCTTTAGAATGTCCAAACCAGTCTTCCCAGCCTTCGTTCCATCCTTCAACTAAAACGGCGTCAAAACCATTTGCAGCAGCAAAATCAATATATTTTTTCACATTAGCATTGTTTGCTCCGTGTGTTCCGTTTGGTTTTGCTTTCGCGAAATCAGTAACTCCCAATTGTACTGTTGGGTAATCATTAGTATATGACCAAGAGCTTTTTCCTGTAATCATTTCCCACCAAACACCAACGTATTTTACTGGTTTAATCCAAGAAGTATTTTCAATTTTTGATGGATCGTTTAAGTTATAAGTCATTTTTGAAGCTAAGATTTCTCTAGCATCATCGCTCACAATAATCGTTCTCCAAGGAGAATGATTTGGCGCCTGCATATGACCTTTATCTCCTTTTGCATCTGGCGTTAACCAAGACGTGAAAGTCATGTTTTTATCATCTAAATTCAAGTGCATACAAGAATAGTCAATTAAAGCCGCTTCGTGTAAGTTGATGTAGATTCCTTCATTTGTTTTTAACATCAAAGAAGTCTGAACTCCTGTTGGAGAAAAAGATTTTTGTGAAACGTTTGCTGTGTATGCTTTTTCAGATAAACCTCTAATTTCAGATAGTTTCGATTTTGTGTAATCGTATTCTTGAGTATCATAATCTCCTGGAATCCAGAAAGCAGTATGATCTCCAGTCATAGCAAATTGAGATCTTTCTTCTTTAATTACAAAATAAGTAAGATTCTTTTGTGCTGGGAATTCATATCTAAATCCAAGTCCATCCTCGAATAAACGGAAACGAATTATGATTTGTCTGTCTGTTCCTTTTTGATTTAAAGTCACAGCCAATTCATTATAATGATTTCTGATGTGATCTACTTCTCCCCAAACCGGTTTCCAAGTTTCGTCAAAAGTGGAAGTTTTTGTATCAGTAATTGTGAAGTCGTTCAATAAAGATTTTTTATCATCTTTAAGTTCAAGACCCAATTTACTGGTTTTTACAACTTCTTTGTTTTTATATTTTAAATTGTACGTTGGAGTTCCGTCGTTTTGAAGAGAAAATTCCATTACGAACTTGCCTTCGGGTGATTTTAACTGCTGCGCTTTTGCAACGGTGCTAAACGCAAACAAAATTAAACTTGCGAAAAATAAGTTTTTCATGTTTTTTAGATTTTAGAGTATAATTTAATTTATTTGTACAAATTTACTTGCAATTTCAGGTTTTCCGTTAACAATAATAGTTAAATCTTGATCGCCGTCTACAGTAAAAGTTGTTTCGTTGTGATTTACAGCTACTTTTAAAATTTGGTTTCTGAAATTAATTTTAAAAGAATAGCCTTTCCATTCTTTTGGAATTTTTGGAGAGAAATGAAGCTGGTCATTTTTAACACGCATTCCTCCAAAGCCTTCCACGATACTTATCCATGTACTGGCCATTGACGTGATGTGACAGCCTTCTTCCACTTCTTTATTATAATCGTCCAAATCCAAACGAGAAGTTCTTAAATAAAATGTATATGCCATGTCCATTTTATCTAAAGCTGCTGCCTGAATCGAGTGCACGCAAGGCGAAAGCGAACTTTCGTGAACAGTAAACGATTCGTAAAACTCAAAATTGCGTTTTAATTCGTCCTTTGAGAAATGATCTTCGAAGAAATAGAAACCTTGCAGAACATCAGCTTGTTTGATGTAAGGTGAACGCAACACACGATCCCAAGACCATTTTTGATTAATTGGACGCTGTGAACGATCTAAATCTTTTACCGGAACTAAATCTTTGTCTAAGAAACCATCTTGCTGTAAGTAGATTCCAAGTTCTTTTGAAATAGGAAAGTACATGTCGTCTGCCACTTTTTTCCATTCTTTGATTTCTTCAGATGAAAGATTAACTTTTTCCATTACTCTTTTGTGATCTGCTGGATATTCTGAAGCTACTTTTTCAATTTGTTCAGCAGCAAAATCAATACACCATTTAGCAATATAATTGGTGTAGAAATTATTGTTGATGTTGTTTTCGTATTCATTTGGACCTGTAACTCCTAAAATCACATATTGATTTTTATCTTTTGAGAAAGAAGCTCTTTGGTGCCAGAAACGTGCAATACCAATTAAAACTTCTAAACCTTTTTCTGGAATATAAGAGTAGTCTCCCGTGTAACGGTTATAGTTGTAAATTGCAAAAGCAATCGCACCATTTCTATGGATTTCTTCGTGTGTGATTTCCCATTCGTTATGGCATTCTTCACCATTCATGGTCACCATTGGATACAACGCTGCGCCGTTTTTGAAACCTAAATTATCCTTAGCGTTTTCAATCGCTTTGTCTAATTGATTGTAACGATATGTCAATAAGTTTCTTGCAACTTGCTGGTCCTTTGTCGCCATATAGAATGGAATACAATATGCCTCAGTGTCCCAATAAGTAGATCCTCCGTATTTTTCTCCTGTGAAACCTTTTGGACCAATATTTAAACGAGAATCTTTTCCTGAATAGGTTTGATTTAATTGGAAGATGTTGAAACGAATTCCTTGTTGTGCTTTTACATCGCCTTCAATGGTAATATCTGACATTTCCCAAACTTTTGCCCAAGCCTCAATTTGGTTCTGTAGCAAAGTATCATATCCTAAAGCAACTGCAGATTTTATTACTTTTTCGGCTCCAGCCAAAGTATTTTCATGATTTAAAGAAACCGTATATCCACCAATTTTCTGAATTGATGAGGTTTGTCCTTTTGCAATAATAGTTCCGTAAGTGTACTGAACTTTATCTGTTGTTGAATCGATTGTAGATGGCGAAACATTGATATTTTCTCCATTTGCCAAAATCGTATTGTGCATGAAAGTAGTAACCTTAAAATGCGTTTTAAAGGTTTGAGCGGTTACAAAAGCTTCGTTTGTGCCTTTTTTAACTTCAAGCGGTTCCCAGAATTTTTCTTCCCAGTTGGCATCTTCATTGGTTACACCAGCATCAATATATGGCTTGTAAACGATTTTTGCATCTTTATTTAAAGGTGTAATATCGTATTTAATGATTCCGGCTTCGTCTAAATCTAATGAAAGAAAACGACGAACGTTTACGGCGATTTCGGTTCCATTTTTTAGAACTGCTTCAAAAGAACGATTGTACCATCCTTCTTTCATATTCAATTCTCTGCGGAAGTTCCTAACTTCGGTACAAGTATTTAAATCAAGATTTTCTTCGTTGATTTCAATGTCAATTCCAATCCAGTTTGGGGCGTTTAGTACTTTGGCAAAATATTTCGGATAACCGTTTTTCCACCAGCCCACTTTTGTTTTGTCCGGATAATAGATTCCAGCAATATAACTTCCTTGAAAAGTTTCTGCTGAATAGGTTTCTTCAAAATTGGCGCGTTGTCCCATAGCACCGTTCCCGATACTAAAAAGACTTTCAGACGATTTTACTCTCTCGGCATCAAATCCTTCTTCTATAATTGACCAATTGTCTGGTTTTATATAATCTTGGTTCATTTGTTTTTAAAGTGTTTTTGTGATTGATTGATTTATGATTGATTTTATTTTGTGATTAATGATTCGATAAAGGTTTCATCTATGAAAGTGAAATCTTTAAAAATGAAATCAGCCTCATGCAAAATTGTTTCCTCACCAATTCCCACACTTACCATTTCTGCAATATTTGCTGCCTGAATGCCGGCAACAGAATCTTCAAATACAATTGAATTTTTTGGATCAATGTTTAATAATTGAGCCGCCTTTAAGAAAACTTCTGGATCTGGTTTTGCATTGGTAACATCATTTCCGTCAACAATAACATCGAAGTAAGACAGAACCCCTGTTTTTTCTAAAATTGGTCTTGCATTTTTACTGGCAGAGCCTAATGCAATTCCTTGTTTTTTATCTTTTAATAGTTTTAGAATTTTTAAAACTCCTGGAAGAACCTCACTTTCATCCATGTCAACTAAATAAGATAAATAATCTTCGTTTTTTTGAATCAGCCATTTGTCTTTGTCTTCCTGAGAAGCCTCTACATTTCCTAATCCAAGTATAATGTCTAAAGAACGAACGCGGCTTACGCCTTTTAAAAGTTCGTTATCTTCATGTGTAAAATTTATATTTAATGACTGAGCGATTTTTTGCCAAGCCAAAAAGTGATATTTAGCAGTATCGACGATTACTCCGTCAAGGTCGAATATGAATGCTTTTTTATTATTCATGGATTTCAATTTTAGTTTTGCTATTTACTCTAAGAGTCAATAATCCTGCGAAAATCATTGATACACCTCCAATTATTAGAGCGTAAATAGGTTCATTATGGAAGAATTGTTTGATTACAAATCCTAATATCGTAGCGGCTACGATTTGCGGAATTACTACGAAAAAGTTAAAAACTCCCATATAATAACCCATTTTTGCAGCAGGCAAAGCACCAGATAACATGGCATACGGCATTGATAAAATACTTGCCCATGCAATACCAACTCCAAGCATTGGAAGGATAAGCATTTGTTTATCGCCAATAAAATAAACAGAAATTAAACCAACACCTCCTGCACATAATGCCAATAAGTGTGTTGCTCTAACGCCTACTTTTTTTGCAATAACTGGTAATAAGAAAGCAACTGCAGCGGCGATACCGTTGTAAACTGTAAACAATACCGAAACCCAATCGGCGGCATCATTGTAGATTTTCGAAGTTGTGTCTGTAGTGCCAAAAATATGCTGTGTAACTGCTTGAGTTGTATAAATCCACATTGAGAAAAGCGCAAACCAAGAGAAAAATTGAACCCAGGCTAATTTTTGCATTGTTTTTGGCATATTTAATAAATCGGTCATGATTATGGTAAAACCATTCTGGACTTTTTTTGTTCGTAACTGCGATGCAATTACAAATAAAACGCCCATAAAAATTAGACCAACAAATAGAATATAAAGTTCTTTTGCCAGATTGTTTTCGAAAATTAAAAATGAAATTAAAGCTCCGATACCAGCAAACAATAACCCTAAAAGCAATTGTTTTTTTGTAGAAACGCCAGATTCTGTTTCAGAATTTGAAAGGTCTTCAGAGTCTTTTTTGCTGTTAGCTTCAAAAGCATGAAGTTCGTCAGGAGTATATTCGGTTGATTTAAAAACGGTCCATAAAACAGAAAGCAGAAAAACGATTCCGCCAATATAAAATGACCATTTTACGGCATCAGGAATTATTCCTTTTGGAGCAACATTGCTGACATCAAAAACATTTGTAAATAGATAAGGTAAAATAGAACCTACAACGGCACCGGTACCAATAAAGAAACTCTGCATTACAAAACCTAATGCGCGCTGCTCGTCTGGTAAATTATCACCAACAAAAGCACGGAAAGGTTCCATTGAAACATTTATCGAGGCATCCATTATCCATAAAGTTCCTGCAGCAATCCATAAAGTTGGAGAGTTGGGCATTACAAACAAAGCCAATGAAGACAAAATAGCGCCAATTAAAAAATAAGGACGACGTCTTCCTAAACGAGTCCATGTTCTGTCACTGAAATAACCAATTACAGGCTGAATTATTAATCCTGAAACAGGAGCCGCAATCCATAAAATTGGAATTTTGTCAATTTCTGCACCGAGGGTTTCAAAAATTCTTGAAGTATTTGCGTTTTGCAGTGCAAAACCAAATTGTATTCCTAAGAAACCGAAACTCATATTCCAGATTTCCCAGAAACTTAATTTACGCTTTTCCATTATCGTAATTTGAAAATTATACGATAAGCGCTTTGCTTATCAAAACTTTGTTCTTTTCGAAGTAAAACTAAAAGCCTTGACGGGCGTAAAAGTATAAATTATTTTTTTATTAAAGCTAATAAAAAAGCCATAAAAATTAATTATGGCTTTAGAAAGTGTTGATTTTAGGTTTTTTAGTCAGTAGATTCTCTTTTTATGAGATGCGTTTCTATGACTTCTGTAATGTAATTTTCAGTATGTTCTTCATCCTCATCTTCTTCTGCTTCTATGCGTTCAATAAGCATTTTAGCTGCTTTATTGCCCATTTTTTCGCCGCTTTGACTAACTGTGGTGATAGTTGGAGTTGAATATTTCGAAATAATCCCGTCTGTAAAAGCAATAACGGCTAAATCTTCAGGAACTTTTAGTCCCATTTTATTGGCTGTTTTAATAATCGTTACTGCAAAAAGCTCGTTTACGGCAAAAACAGCATCGAAGGCACGATCATGCAAAAGCTGGCTTATGGTAATTTCGCATGTATCTACATCTTCGATTTTTATGATTAAATCCTCATTAAAAGGTAATCCGTTATCTAATAAGGCTTTTTCGTAACCGTCTGTTCGCAGTTTTCCAACACTTACATAATCAACAGTTGTTACAAGTGCGATTTTTTTACGGCCACTGTCAATTAAACTCTGAACGGCTTCATACGCTGCCGATTTATCATCAATAATTACTTTATCACATAAAATATCATTCGTAACGCGGTCAAACATTACAACCGGCATTCCCTGATTGATAACTTCTGTTATATGATGAAAGTCGCCTTTAAACTGAGTTTCTTTAGAAAGAGACATGATAAAACCATCAATACTTCCGTTGGCTAACATCTCCATATTCAGCACCTCCTTATCAAAAGAATCGTCCGATACACAAATGACAACACTGTAGCCATATTCGTTCGCAACCTGCTCAATTCCGTTGATTACAGTAGAGAAAAAATAATGTACAATTTCCGGAATAATAATACCAATACTTTTGGTTTTTCGGTTTTTTAAACTAAGGGCAATATTGTTTGGTTTATAGTTATAAAACTTTGCAAAAGCCTGAACTTTTAGTCTTGTTTCTTCTCCAATTTCAAGGCTGTTTCGGAGTGATTTTGAGACAGTTGAGATAGAGACGTCAAGTTCCTTTGCGATTTGTTTTAAGGTTATTTTACGTTTCATGAGATAAGGTGAAAAAAATCTAATTAATAATAAAGGTATCTGATATTTTTATAATTGACAATTTTAACGCTAAAAGATTACAAAAAATAGAAAGTTTTCAACACTACCACGTTTTCGTAAAGCAATAAAAATTGCCTCAGGTCGAGCACGTTAATAAATTCATAATTTTGGAATTCGAAGTAAAATTAAAAACTTAACTAACAATCACAAACTCAAACTAATTTAAACAAAAAGTATGAAAACAATTTACAAAAAGTTGTTATTTTTATTCCTATTGTTGCCTTTTAGTGTGTTAGCTCAAAACACTCTTACAGGGACTGTTGTCGATAAAACAACAGGTCAGCCAATACCAGGGGTAAACGTAAATGTACAAGGTGCTCCAAATGGTGCATCAACCGGATTTGATGGAAATTACCAGCTGTCAAATGTTAAAAACGGAAGTAAAATCGTTGTTTCTTTCATTGGATACAAAACAGAAACAATTGACTACACTGGTCAAAAAACATTAAATGTTTCTTTAAGCGAAGATACAAATCAACTTCAAGAAGTTGTAGTACAAGTAGGTTATGGTACTGTTAAGAAAAAAGACGCAACAGGATCTGTATCTCAAATTTCTGCTAAAGAATTCAATAAAGGAATTAACGTAACTCCAGAAAGTTTAATTGGAGGCCGTATTGCCGGTGTTAATGTTGTTGGAGGAGGAGCTCCGGGAGCAAAAGCAGATATTAGAATTCGTGGTGGATCTTCTTTAAGTGCTTCAAACGACCCATTAATTATCTTAGACGGACTTCCACTAAGTAATGCGGTTCCAAGTGGTGCTACAAGTATTTTATCTACTATTGATCCAAATGATATTGAATCTTTTACAGTTCTTAAAGATGCTTCTGCAGCTGCTATTTATGGTTCTCGTGCGGCAAATGGTGTAATCGTTATTACTACTAAAAAAGGTACTAAAGGTGGTGTAAAAGTTAATTTTAGTTCACAAGTTGGTGTAAATACAGTAGCTAATACAGTTGATGTTTTAAGCGCAGATCAATTCCGTAATGTTGTAAATACAATAGGAAACGATAAACAAAAAGCAGCAATGGGTACTGCAAGTACTAACTGGCAGGATGAAATTTTCCATACAGCATTAACTACTAACAATAATATCTCTGTAAGTGGTGCATTATTTAATAAATTACCAGTTCGTTTATCTGTTGGGAATGTTGATAATCCTGGAATCCTAAGAAACACTTCTTTTGAAAGAACTACGACATCGATATCGTTAAACCCGGTATTATTTGACAATCACTTAAAAATTGACATCAGCGGAAATTTATCTTTCAGTAAAAATCAATTTCAGGATGAAGATGCTGTTATTGGTTCAGCGATTAGTTTTGATCCAACACAGTCTCCTTATCAGGCAGGTTCTCGTTACGGAGGATATTTTGAATGGTTAGAAGCAAATGGAAACTTAGCATTATTACCTGCTAAAAACCCGGTTGCAAGATTAAACCAAGAAGATAAAAGATCTAAATCTACCAGAAAATGGGGTAATATTAGTTTAGATTATAAATTCCACTTCTTTGAAGATTTAAGAATCGTTGCTGAAGCTGGTATTGACAGATTTGACAGCAGCGGCTATAACAGACAAAGTACAGAAAGTGCTTTAGGATATCAGCCAACTGCATTTAGTTCGGGAACATGGGTTAATTTAGGAAACTATGATACTTATACTGATGATCTTCAAAACAAGAATTTAAATACCTATTTTGTTTACAGCAAAAATTTAGGAAAACTTAAATTAGATGCTACTGCTGGTTATAACTATCAGTTGTTTCAAAAAGAAAAATACCAATCAGGAGCGCTTACACAGCCTGCTGCAACTAGAAATGAAGATGTTATCACTGATCCGGATATCAATTTACAATCATTCTTTGGTCGTTTAAACTTAGGATGGGACAGCAGATATTTATTGACATTAAACTACAGAAGAGACGGAACTTCACGTTTTTCTAAAGAAAACAGATGGGGTAATTTTATGGGAGGTGCTTTTGCATGGAATGTTGCTGAAGAATCTTTCTTAAAAGGAAATGAAACGCTTTCTAGTTTAAAATTAAGAGTAGGTTATGGTACAACAGGTCAGCAAGATATTTCTGCTCAATATGATTATTTACGAAGAGTAACACTTGGTACAGTTAATACACAGTATGTATTTAATGGAGTAGTTTACAGAACAGCAAGACCAGAAGGATATAACCAAAATATTAAATGGGAAGAACTGGCTGAGATGAACGTAGGTGTTGATTTCGGATTCTTAAATGATAGAATTACAGGAACTCTTAACTATTTTGATAAAAAATCAACTGATTTATTAGCAGACGTATTAGTTCCGGACGGAGCTAACTTAAGAAACCAAGGATTTAATAATATTGGTAACTTAAGAACAAAAGGTCTTGAGTTCAGCCTTCAGTCTGATATCATTAAAAAAGACAATTTAACTTGGAATGTTGCAGTTAATGCTACCTACTTAGACCAAAAAATTGCTGATTTAGGTCAGACAGTTCCTGGATTCGAAGGGTATGCAGTAGGAGATGCTATTAAAGGAGGAAACGGTAATAAAATTTTAATTAATACTGTTGGTTATGCTCCAAATTCATTCTTCGTATACGAACAGTTATATGATGCAAATAAAAAACCAATTGCCGGTGCTTATGTAGACAGAAACGGAGATGGTAAAATTGACGATGGAGATCGTTACAGATACAAAAAACCAACTGCAGATTATACTTTTGGTTTATTCTCTACTTTAAACTACAAAAAGTTTGATTTTACAATGAACTGGAGAGCAAGTTTAGGAAATTACATTTTCGATAACGTAAACTCTAACATGGGATATTCTGATGCAGGTTTAAGAAGAAATGATGATTTAGCAAATATTAGTTCTGATTACTTAAATACAGGATTTAAATATGAAGATAACGGAACACAGCGTTACTTATCTAATTACTATGTAAAAGATGCTTCTTTCATCAAATTGGATAACGTAACTGTAGGTTATACTTTGGATAAAGCATTATTAAAAGCGGCATCTTTAAGATTCTCAGCTGGTGTTCAAAACGTTTTTGTACTTACAAAATATGATGGATTAGATCCGGAGAAATTCAACGGAATTGACGGTAACGTTTACCCAAGAGCAAGAACTTTCTTGTTTGGGGTAAATGCAAGTTTCTAATAGTACATTGAAAAACAAAATTTAAAACATACAAAATGAAAATATCATTTAAATATATATCTTATTTCTTCCTATTTATCTTAGGGATAAGTATGACGCTTACTTCGTGTACTGACGATTTAAACGTGACACCAAAAGATGACGATGAATTTTTATCTGAAACCTTTTTCCAGGATCCTGCATCTTATAAACAAGTTTTAGCAAAATTATATGCTGGTTTATATGTTGGAGGTAACGATGGTGACGGACAGGCAGATATTGCAGGTCTTAGCGGGGATTTCAGCAGTTACTTACGTCTTCTTTTTGTAACTCAGGAATTTACAACAGATGAAGCTATTATTGCGTGGGCCGATGGTACTTTACCAACTTTAAATTCACAAACATGGTCTCCAAACAATGAGTTTTTGTACGGAACTTATTCAAGAGCATCTTATCATATCAGTTTAGCAAATGAGTTTTTAAGACAAACTACAGATGATAAATTAGATGCAAGAGGTGTTGATGCAAATTTAAAAGCTGAAATCGCAACTTTTAGAGCTGAAGCACGTTTTTTAAGAGCTTTTTCTTATGTTAACTTAATGGACTTATTTGGTAATGTGCCTATTACTACAGAAGCTGATCCAGTTGGATTCTTTTATCCAGTACAAAAAACAAGAGCAGAAGTTTTTGCTTTTGTTGAGTCTGAATTAAAAGATTTAGACAGCAGTCTGCCAAATGCAAGAACGAATGAATATGGTAGAATTGATAAAGTTGCTGCCAAATTTTTATTAGCCCAGATTTATTTAAATGCTAAAGTTTATACTGGAACAGAAAGAAATAATGATGCAGCTACTATGTGTACTGAAGTAATTAATTCAGGATATACTTTTGCTAACATTCCTTACCGCAATTTATTCTCTGCAGATAACGATAAAAACGGTGCTCAAAACGAATTTATTTTCCCAATTATCAGTGATGGTAATGCTATTAGAGCAACAGGAGGAGGAATGAGTTTTATTCTTCACGCTTCTATTGGAGGAAGTATGGATGCTGCTGCACAAGGTATGGATGGTGGATGGCAGGGAATCAGAACTCGTAAAGAGTTCGTAGGATCGTTTGGTACACCAACAGGTTCATTTGATTTCTACCAAACAAAGAGCAAAAACCTGGCAAACAATACAGGTATCTTAGTTAACAAAGATGGTCAGGCTTTTGACTCAAGCGATAAAAACGAAAAAGATGCAGGTTTCAACGCAAATAATACCTATGTATTTAATCTTGGAACTGGTAAAATTACTTTAAATGGTGTTGAAGTTGCGGCTCCAACAGGTTTCACTAATGCTCCTGTATCTTTAGGAAAACAGCAGGTTTGGGGGGATAAGAGATTATATTCTTATACACCGGGACAAGCATTAGATATTGCGAATGTATCAACATTTACAGATGGTTATGCATTAACAAAATTCACAAATGTTAAATCAGACGGTTCTGCTGCGCAAAGAACAGATATACCTGATACAGATTTTCCAATGTTTAGAGTTACAGATGCTTACTTAATGTATGCAGAAGCAACTTTAAGAGGAGCATCTTCAGGAAATATTGGTACAGCTGTTGGTTATATCAATCAAATTAGAACCAGAGCAAATGCTCCAACAATTTCAACTGGTGACTTAACACTTGATTTTATTCTGGCTGAAAGAGGAAGAGAATTATACTGGGAATGTCACAGAAGAACGGATTTAATTCGTTTTGGGAAATTCACAGGCGGAGATAAAATCTGGCAGTGGAAAGGCGGTGTTCAAAGCGGAACATCTACGGCTTCAACAAGAGACCTTATGCCAATTCCTGCTAAAACAATCCAGGCAAATCCAACTTTGAAACAAAATCCAGGATACTAACATCTAATAGCACTGTAAAATGAAAAATATATATAAAGTTTTAATCGCATTTATTGGTGTATTGGCAGTGTCGTGTAATGCAGATGCTGTTGATGAGAGACCAGTTGTTGATGGTATTACGATACCAGAAATTACTTCTCCTGCAACGGGACAAACCTATGTTTAGATGCAGATGATGCAGCAAATGAAGCAGCAAAATTTACATGGTCTGCTGCTAAATATTCATGCCCTGTAGCAATAAACTATACCTTATTAATAGATAAAAAAGGAGGTGATTTTTCTGCTGCAAAAAAACTTGAAACAACAACTAACGGTACTACAGAGGTTTCAGTACTTGTTAGAGATTTAAATCAAGCAGCAATTGATCTTGGAGGAAAGCCAGAAGCAGCAGCAATGTATGATGTAAAAATTACATCAAATATTTCCGGGGCATTTCAACAGCTTTCTAAAGGTGTAATCACAATTAGTGTAACTCCTTATTTAGGAAGAGTTACTTATGGGTTTACAGATTGGTATTTAATTGGCGCAGCTGTAGCCGGCGGATGGGATAACAATGTTGATACTAAACACCAGCCAATGTTTAGAGATGGCAAAGCATCTGATAAATATAAATTCGTAGGATATTTTAAAGCAGGTAACTTCAAATTAATTTCTGAAAAAGGAAGCTGGGCTTCTCAATTAGGTAAAGCTAGTGAGGGTTCTATTGAAATTAAAGATAATGCAGGAGAATTTACGATTGCAGCAGATGGATATTATGCTTTTGAGTTCAATACTACATCTTTGAAATATACTTTAAAAGCGTATGAAGATGCAGCAGCTATAGCAAAAACATACACTAGTGTTGCTATTATTGGAAGTGCTATTAATCCTGATTGGGCTACTTCAATTCAATTGGATCAGTCGGCTTTTGACAAACATGCTTGGTCATTAGGAGCAACAAACCTTGAAGAAGGAGAGGCTAAATTTAGAGCAAATAATTCTTGGGATGTAAATTGGGGAGGAACTACTGCCTTTTCAGGTGGAGGAACTGGTGATAACATACCAGTAGCTAAATCTAAATACGTTATCTATTTCAATGATTTAGACGGAAGTTATTTGATGATTCCAAATCAATAATAAACTTTCTTCATAATAAAATGGGGCTATCTGCTAGATAGCCCTTTTTTAATCAGACTGACTAACCAAAATAACCACACTATTATGAAAAAAACTTTACTATCAATATTTTTATTGATGGCAGTAACTGTTTTTGCCCAGCAGCAAACCGTTACTTATTCAATAAACCCTCCCACTTTTGAAGATACTACGCCAATTACAATTACAATTAATGGTACCAGTATTAACGAAAGTACTTGGGGAGTTACAGGTAATGCATTGTATCTTTGGTCATGGTCTTATGATGTAAATGATGCCAACCAAATGGATTCTCCGTCTAACGGATCCTGGACTTCTTCAAATGAAGCTGCAAAGTTTACTTATAATGCAGGTTCCGACACCTACACTAAAACTTTTACACCGTCTGTATATTTTGGACGAAACGGAATTGGAAGAATAGGATTTTTGGTTAAAGCAAAAGACGGAAGCGGCAGCAAACAATCTCAGGATATTGTTGTCGAAGTTGGATCTTTTCAGGTAAACCTAACTTCGCCAGTAGAAAATAGCGCTTCAATTATAGCGTCTGGTTCAAATTTTAATATTGCAGCTACAAATACAAACGGAGCGGCAAGCTATTCGTTAAAAGCAAACGGAACTGTTATAAACACGAATGCAAGCACTGCAAGTTATTCTTATTCTCATATAAATGTTACCAATAATCAAACGTATGAATTGAGTGTAACACAGGGATCGACTACAATTGTAAAAAAGTTTTCAGTTGTGGTAAACCCAAACACAGTTTCACAAACAATGCCTGCGGGATTAGTTGATGGAATTAATTATAATTCTAATGATACTTCAAAAGCAAAATTGGTTCTTGATGCTCCTTTAAAAGATTTTGTTTATGTTGCCGGAAGTTTCAATAACTGGCAGCCAACTTCGGCATATGCCATGAAAAAAGATCCTGTTTCGGGAAAATTTTGGTTAGAATTAACCGGATTGGTTTCGGGAGTAAATAATACCTATCAATATTGGGTTGTAGATGCTTCACCTCTTGCCGGTTCTCCATCTTTAGTAAAAACGGCCGACCCTTATTCTACTTTAGTTTTGTCTCCGTATGATGATCCATGGATTCCGGCATCTTCTTATCCAAATTTAGCAGCTTATCCAGCAGGACAGCAGTTTGAAGTTACGGTTCTAAAAACTGGTCAGACTCCTTATAATTGGCAGGTAACTAATTTTACAAAGCCCGAAAAAGAAAAACTGGTTATTTATGAAGTTTTGGTTCGCGATTTTGATGCAGCAAGAAATTACCAAAGTATAATTGATAAAATAGACTATTTTAAAAACCTTAAAATAAACGCTATCGAATTAATGCCGGTAATGGAATTTGAAGGAAATGAAAGCTGGGGATACAATACTTCGTTTCACATGGCGTTGGACAAGTTTTACGGAACATCAGATAAATTAAAAGAACTAATAGATGTATGTCATCAAAACGGAATTGCTGTTATTCTTGATGTCGCTTTAAATCATGCTTTTGGAAGAAATCCAATGGTTAGAATGTGGATGAACGATCCTGACGGTGATGGTTTTGGCTCACCAACAGCCGAAAATCCATACTTTAATACAGTTGCAAAGCATACATTTAGTGTTGGAGAAGACTTTAATCATCAATCAACAAGAACACAATATTATGTAGAGCGTGTAATTAAGCAGTGGATTCAGGAATATAAAATTGATGGTTTTAGATGGGATTTAACAAAAGGTTTTACTCAGGCTTGTACAGCCTCAGATCAATCTTGTACAAATGCATACCAGCAAGACAGAGTAGATATTTTAAAGAAATATGCTGATTATTCTTGGAGTCTGGATTCAACGCATTATACCATTTTTGAGCATTTAGGAACCGAAGCCGAAGAAAAACAATGGGCAGATTACAGAGTAACAGAAACTCCAAGTAAAGGTGTTATGATGTGGGGTAAAATGACAGATCCTTACAATCAATTGTCTATGGGATATGCTTCTGAAAGTAATATTTCGAAAATGTCTAGTGCCAATCGTGGTTTTGCTGCAAACCGTTTAATAGGTTATGCCGAAAGTCATGACGAAGAACGTTTGATGTATAAAAATGTGCAATACGGAGCTTCAAGCGGTGCTTATAATGTAAAAACACTAAATACAGCTTTGTCTAGAATGTCGGCAATTGGAGCAGTTTCATTATTAGTTCCAGGGCCAAAAATGATTTGGCACTTTGGAGAACTGGGCTGGGAGAGTTCAATTTTTACCTGCAATGATAATTCTGTAAATACAGATTCAGATGCCACAGGCGGAGATTGTAAATTAGATACCAAACCACAGCCTCAGTGGGTAAATAACTGGTTAGGAAATTCAAATCGTAATAAAATTTACAATGATTGGGCTAAGATGATTACACTAAAAAAGGCCGAACCTGTTTTTTTAGGAACTTCAACAATTCCAGATTCTAATTCGCTTACAGTAAACATTAAAATAACCAATGCAGGTTTAACTTCGGCACAATTAAAAGACGTTTTGATTTTAGCCAATTTTGATGTTACGGCGCAAAACGTTTCGACGGGTTTTCCGTATGCAGGAACTTGGTACAATTTAATGGATAATACGACAATAAATGTTACCGATGTAAATACTCCGATAAATTTACCTGCAGGTGAATATAGAATTTATGGAAACAAAACTGCCAATTTAGCTATCGAAGATTTTGAAAAAGGAAGCACGGTGAATTTATATCCAAATCCGGTTTCAAATCATTTCACTTTAAGTACCGCAGTTTCAAAAGTTCAGATTTATTCAGTTTCAGGGCAATTGGTTAAAAGCTTTGCTTCAAACGGAAATGTTGATTTTCAATTTGGCGTAAGTGAATTACAAACAGGTTTGTATATCGTAAAAGCTTCAGATGAAAATGGTAAAACACAGGTAATGAAGTTTATCAAAAAATAAATATTGAAAATATATCTCTAAACAGATTAAAAATTTGGTTTGGTTAGTAATGTGAAAGGGCTGTTCTATTGAAAAATAGACAGCCCTTTTCTGGTTTAGTTGTTTATTGTTTTGTTATTTCTTTTTATGGTTATACTCTCCAATAACAGCAAAATAACCAAATGTTCCTAAGCCTAAAACAATAAGAGGCGTCAGGATAAAAAGAATAATAATACCAAATACTAAATCATCTTGCTGATCTGATAATAATTTAGGTAAGCCAAATTCAAACACGCAGAAGTAAGTGGCCGCAACTGCCAAAATAACCCATAAAACGCCTAAAGCTTGTTTGATTGTATTCATGTTCTTAAATGTTAAAGATGATTAATTTTGTTTTTGTTGTCTATGTAAATCATTCCAATTACGAAACAGATCGACGCAATAATAATAGGATACCAAAGTCCGTCAAGATAAAAATCGCTTTTTCCGGCTGCTTTTGCATGAGTTACAAAATAAGTCGAAATTGCCGGCAGCAGACCTCCAAAAATTCCATTTCCTACATGATAAGGAAGTGACATAGAAGTATATCTGATTTTAGTTGGAAACATTTCAACTAAAAACGCTGCAATTGGACCATAAACCATTGTAACAAATAAAACCTGAATGAAAACTAAAAAAATTAAAGTCCATTCATCGCCAGAATTGATATTTATAGTAACACTGCTTTGAGATTTTTTCTTATCAGCAAAATCTGTTTTCTTTTCGATATACGTAGTTCCATCAGTATAGGTTTTTGAAATAGTGGTAATTACGTCATTATTTTTTGCTTTTTCGATCTTTTGAGAGGTTTGTTCTACAATTTCGGTTTTGTAACTCACATCAGTTGTGTTGTACATCATTTTATATATAGGTCTGTAGAATAAAATAGCGAGTAACATACCGAACATCATAATGTATTTACGGCCGACTTTGTCACTCAGCCATCCAAAAACAATAAAAAACGGCGTTCCAATCAATAATGCAATTCCGAGTAAACTGTCAACCTGAGAAGAATCTACATTCATAACCGTTTTCATAAAACTCATGGCATAGAATTGTCCGGTATACCAAACAACACCCTGTCCCATTGTTGCGCCAAATAATGCCAAGAGAACAAACTTTAAATTGTATCGGTTTCCAAAACTTTCCTTTAAAGGATTTGCACTTGTTGTTCCTTCCTTTTTAGCTTTTGCAAATACAGGTGATTCGTCCATATTTTTTCTTATTAAATACGAAACTCCCACCATTACAATAGAAACCCAAAAAGGAACACGCCATCCCCATGAATCAAAAGCTTCGGCCGAAAGTACATTTTTGGTAGCCAGAATAACCATCAAAGAAATAAATAAACCAACCGTTGCAGTAGTCTGGATCCACGATGTCCAATATCCTTTTTGACCCGCCGGAGCATGTTCGGCAACATAAGTCGCTGCGCCGCCATATTCTCCGCCAAGAGCCAAACCTTGCAATAAACGCAAAATCAAAACTAACAGAGGCGCGACAAAACCAATGGTTTCATAACTTGGGATACAGCCTATTAAAAATGTAGAACCTCCCATTAATAATAAAGTAGCCATGAAAGTATATTTTCGACCAATAATATCTCCCAATCGTCCAAAAAATAAAGCGCCAAAAGGTCTGACAACAAATCCGGCAGCAAATGTGGCTAATGTAGATAAAAATGCTGCAGTTGGATTATCACTCGGAAAGAATTTAGTTGAAATTACAACGGCCAAACTTCCAAAAATATAGAAATCGTACCATTCAATCATTGTTCCCATAGAAGAGGCCGAAATTACTTTCCAAATGCCTTTAGTAGAAGTTTTGCTCATAAAACGTTCTGTTGATTTAATAATGAATAAAAAATTAAAATACGATTTTACGAATATATAAGATATTTTTTTATTTAGTTGATACTTTTTTAACAAAAACTAATTAATTGTTGATAATACATTTTTAATCAGTCAATCCTTAATAATTCGGAATATATCATAGAATGCAGATGTGCCTAAACCCTTATATAGTATAAGGATGAATGGATTTCAAAAAAGAAAACACTAGTTTTGTAGCTCAAAATTTAAATCAGAAAATGGTTGTCATGTTTGATTAAATATGACATTAAAAGGGAATTTGGTGCAAATCCAAAACTGTCCCGCAGCTGTAAGCTCATTAACTGAAACCCTTTAATATGTCACTTTTCAATTCGAAAGGGAAGGCTGGGTGTAGGGAGCAAGTCAGAAGACCTGCCATTTTTATAGTAATAACAGCTTTCGGGGATTGAAGCTTGAATTAAGAATAATACTTTTTCACTCTAAGTGATAATGGGTATTGTTTGATCATTCTATTCTCGTAAGCTAAATAAGTTTATGAGATTTTTTTCTGCAAATGCGATGTCTTAAAAACAGTTTCTTTTTGGGTGTTTTTTCTTCTTGACGTTTCCTTTTCTCTATCAAAAAAATCATTAAACATGTCATTGCCCAGAAACGTAGTTTTTTAGTGCGCTGGATTTAAACATTTAAGTAATATAATTTTTTAAATATTTAATAATGAGAAACAATTTTTTTTCCAAGCAATTAATCGCCATTGCTTCTTTAATGATGCTGGCAACTTCATGTAATAATGATGATGATTTTATGGCGCCGCCTGTTATCAAGGGCGAACAGCAGTTAAAAGATACTTTGACAATTGGAAAAACACTTCAGCTGAGTTCAAAAATAAAAGACAGAAATAATGTTTCATTTGAATGGGCAGTAAACGGGAATGTTGTAGGATCTGATTCGACATATAGTTTTAAACCAGAAACAAGAGGAGATTTTAAAATTACGATGACTGCCAAAAACAATGGCGGAAACGTATCTCTAACTTACGATATTCACACATTTGGAGCTTATGAAAACGGATTCTTTATGATTAATGAAGGATGGTTTGGACACGGAACAGGAACAGTTGGGTTTTACAGATACGATACAAAAGCAATAGAAGACAGTATTTTTGTAAAAGTAAATCCAGATAAAGATTTAAAACCAGAATCATCAACTTTAGAGTTTGGAACTATCTTTAATAAAAAACTATTCTTGGTTTCTAAAGTCGGCGGACCAGTTGTGGTTGCAGATGCTTATTCGCTTAAAGAAGAAAAAAGAATTCCGGCTCAGGGCGGAAACGACTGGCGTGCAATAGTTGGAATTGATGAAAATCAGGCTTTGCTTACTTCTGGAAAAGGAATATTCAAACTTAATTTGAATACAATGGAATTAAACGGACAAGTTGAAGGAATTACAGGTCAGGTAGGAGACATTGTAAAAGCTAACGGATATATCTTTGCATTGTCGGCATCAAAAGGGGTTATTGTAATTAATGCTACAACATTAGCAGTCGAAAAAACAATTTCAGGAATGGTTCTGGGATTTGCTGTTACTGATGATAAAAAAGTATGGGCCGCAGGCGGAACAAAACTTATCAATATAGATTCTAATACTCTTGAGGTAAAAGAAATAGCATTAGGTTTTCAGGCTTACGGAAGCTGGGGAGCCTGGCACCCGGGATCTATTACAGCTGCAAGAAATGCTGTTTTCATTGCCAAAAATGGAAGCTGGAGCGGTGGTAAAGAAATTTATAAATATAGCGGAGATGTTTCTTCATTAGCTTCGCCTTTTATTACATTAACAGATTCTAATATATTATATGGAGCAGGAATTGGTTATGACAAAAAGAAAAACACTTTAGTAGTTAATACCGTAAACGAAGGATATGGAGCAAATTTTGCGATCAATAACCTTTATTTATTCAATGCAGATTCTGGAGCTAAAACAGGAACAGTAAGTTTTTCAGGATATTATTTTCCAGCGGTTTCTGTGTTTCATCAATAAGATTTTTTAGACTAGGTTTTTTAACCGCAAAGACCGCAAGGTAAAAAACGCAAAGTTCGCAAAGCTTTATCAATATAAAGCCTTGCGAACTTTTTTTTAGCCGCAGATTATACAGATTAAAATGATTTTTAAAACCTGTATAATCCGTGTTATCTGTGGGCTATTCTTTTTTACTTTTCGGTTTAAATTTTTCCGAAAATAATAAAAACAAAAAACCCGAATATTGCTATTCGGGTTTTGGTGGTACCTCCAGGGATCGAACCAGGGACACATGGATTTTCAGTCCATTGCTCTACCATCTGAGCTAAGGTACCGTCTTGTGCTCAATGCGGGTGCAAAGATAGAATCATTTTCCGTTTATCCAAAACATTTTAGAAAAAAAATCAATTCGTATCTTCGCACAAACAAAAAAGAAAAATGATTTTAACTGTTGATGTTGGAAATACCAGAATTAAAGCTGCTGTCTTTGAAGGGAGTAGTGTTTTGGAGTATTTCGTTTTTGAAAAAAATGAGCTTGAAAAAAAAATTGAAAAAATTTTGGAAAAATTTCCAAACTGCTCAGATTTGGTTGTTGCCTCGGTTGGAGATGTCGAAAAACAATCTTTTTTGAGTTTTGAAAAACAGTTAAATGTTCATTTTTTTACACACGAAGATATTTACCCGTTTCATAATAAATATGCAACACCAAAAACTTTAGGAATCGACAGAATGATTTTGGCTGCCGGAGCAACATTGCAGTTTCCGAAACAAAATCGATTAGTTATAGATGCCGGAACATGCATTACCTATGATTTTATCGACGAAAACGATAATTATCTGGGCGGCGCAATCTCTCCGGGGCTTCGTTTGCGTTACGAAACCTTACACAATTACACAGCCAGACTGCCTTTGCTTACTTTAAATGAGCCTCATTCTTACATTGGAGATTCAACCGCACAGGCAATTCATTCTGGTGTTGTGAATGGTTTCGTATATGAGATTGACGGTTTTATCGATGAATATCGCTCGAACTTTTCAAATTTTATAATAATTTTAACGGGAGGCGATGCAGAATTTTTGGCTAAACGATTAAAAAATACCATATTTGCCAATTCAAATTTCCTTCTGGAGAGTTTGAGCCAAACATATCAATATAAAATCGACAATGATTAAAAAAATTATAATAAGTGCTTGTTTGCTTATATCGTTCGTTTCATTTGCTCAGCAAGGTACTGCATCGCCATATTCTTTTTATGGAATTGGAGATATCAAGTTTAAAGGAACTTTAGAGTACAGATCTATGGCGGGCGTTGCTGTTGAGCAGGATAGTATTCACTTGAATATTGAAAATCCAGCAAGTTATGCCAGTTTAATGCAGACTACTTTTACAGTAGGAGGAACTTTTGGAACTTCGACATTAAAATCGAATACTGGATCTGCAAAAGCACAAAGAACAACTTTTGATTATTTAGCTGTTGGAATTCCGGTTGGAAAATTTGGAGTATCGTTTGGTTTAATTCCATTATCATCTGTTGGATATAAAATTTTAGATGATAATACTGCGACGGAAGGAGCTGTAAGTTCTCAGTTAAGCGGAAAAGGCGGTATTAATAAAGTATATTTTGGCGTAGGCTATAAAATTAAACCTCACTGGACTATTGGAGCTGATGTTCAATATAACTTTGGAAAAATCACAACAACAAGTATAGAGCAGGTAACTGGTGTTCAAAATGGTACATCAGAATCAAATGCTTCAACTTTATCCGGGGCTAATTTTGATTTAGGTACAATGTATCAGACAAAGCTTTATAAAAAAGTAAACCTGTTTACAAGTTTGAGTTATACATTTTCAAGTAATTTAAATTCTGAAAATGTGAGAGAAATTAATGTAAGCGGTGATCCAGACCCTTATGCATATCCTGCATCAACTACTAAATTAAAACTTCCGAGCAGAGTAATTATTGGAGCGGGTATTGGTGAGTCAAGAAAATGGTTAATAGGTACTACATTAGCTTTTCAGGGAGAAGGACAGCTGACAAACTATTACAATGCAATGGATAACGTTCGATACGAGAATTATGCTAAATATGCAATTGGAGGTTACTACATTCCAAATTACACCTCTTTTACAAGCTATTTAAGCAGAATTACATATCGTGCAGGTTTGAAATACGAAAAAATTGGTTTGATTGTTAACAACGAATCAATTAAAGATGTAGGAATGACTTTAGGAGCTGGAATTCCAATTCCGGGATATTTTTCTAATGTAAACATAGGAATTGAATTTGGTAAAAAAGGAACAGTTTCTTCAAACCTCGTTCAGGAAAATTATGTAAACTTTAGCGTAGGATTCTCATTTAATGATAAATGGTTTGTGAAGAGCAAATTCAACTAAACATAAAAATATATGTTTTTATAAGCTCATTACAATTTATTACATTTGGCAAATGAATTTACCAAAGAGATATATTATAAGCGTTGTCACAGTTATTGCTGTGACACTGTTTTTTGGATGCGAAAGTAATTTTAAAGAAGTTCAAAAAATTAACTTCTCAGAGTTTGTTCCGGCAAGTGATGCCGATACTGTGAATATCAAATACACAGATTCTGGCAAAATAACAGGAGTTTTGATAAGCTCAAAAATGCTTGATTATTCTAATCTTGAATTCCCTTTTACAGAATTTCCAAAAGGAATTGATGTTACTTTATACGACAAAAAACAAAAGCGTACCTTTATTAGATCAAATTATGCTGTATCCTATAAAAATACAAGTATAATAGATTTACAGGGAAAAGTTAAAATTACCTCAGAAGCAGGACAGGTTTTGGAAACAGAACAAATGTTTTTTGATCAAAAAAATGAGTGGTTTTACACAGAAAGAAAATTTAAGCTTACAGATGCTAAAGGAGTTTCTTTTGGTCAGGGAATTGATTTTAGCAAAGATTTTAAAGTGATTAATTCGCAGCGAATAAGCGGTGAATTTGAATCAGACGAAGAATTATAATTATGGGATATTTAAAATACACACAATACGTTTACATCTTATTTGCAGTTTACTTTATTTATGATGGAGTAATAAAACTTACCGAAAATAACGAAGCATATCCTTTAAGTTTCGTTATTGCAGGAATGGCTGTTTTTATGTTTTTCTTCAGAAGAAGGTTTCTTAATAAATATAACGATCGAAATAAAAAACAATAAAAATGGAAATTAGTATTATAATATTGTGTTTAATACTATCAGCATTTTTTTCAGGAATGGAAATAGCTTTTATTTCCTCAAATAAAATTTATCTTGGAATTGAAAAAAAACAAGATAATTTTCTGTCTCAAATTCTAACAAAACTTACCGAAAATCCTTCAAAATTTATAGCTTCAATGCTTATTGGAAACAATGTAGCACTTGTAGTTTATGGTTTTTATATGGGAGATGTTGTTCTGAAATGGATAACAGGTCTTGGATTTCATTTTTCAGACGTGACCACTATTTTAGTACAAACTTTAATTTCGACTTTTATAGTTCTGATTACAGCAGAGTTTTTTCCGAAAGTTTTTTTTCAAATCTATGCCAATTCCTTAATTAAGATTTTTGCCGTTCCGGCTTATCTTTTTTACAGGTTGTTTTACTACATCTCTACATTCTTTATCTGGATATCTGATTTTATTTTAAGAAAGTTTTTTAAAACAGAAGGCGATCAGGTACAATTGTATTTTAGTAAAGTTGAACTTGGTAATTATATTACAGAACAAATGAGTTCAGTTGAAGATGATGATGAAGTCGATTCTGAGATTCAGATCTTTCAAAATGCCTTAGAGTTCTCAGGAGTAAAAGCGCGGGATATTATGACACCGCGAACAGAACTTGTTGCAATAGATTTGTTTGACAGCGTTACAGATTTAAAAGAGCTTTTTATAGAAACCGGATATTCAAAAATTGTAGTAAGTCAAAACTCCCTTGATGATATTGTAGGTTATGTGCATTCATTCGATTTATTTAAAAAACCGCAGACCATAAAATCAGTTTTAATGACTGTTGAATTTGTTCCGGAAACGATCTTAATAAAAGACGCTTTAAATATTTTAATTAAAAAGCGAAAAAACGTTGCGGTAGTTTTAGATGAATATGGAGGAACTTCCGGAATTGTAACAATTGAAGATATCGTTGAAGAGCTTTTTGGTGAAATTGAAGATGAGCACGATTTAGATGAAGAATTGATAGAACAGGATTTAGGCGAAGGCAAATATTTGTTTTCTACACGCTTAGATGTCGAATATTTAAATGAAACCTACAAACTCATGATTCCCGAAGAAGATTCATACGGAACATTAGGCGGCTTTATTGTAAATTCTACCAAAGAAATACCCCAAAAAGGAGATAAAATTGTGATTGACAGGTTCCATTTTAAGATAGAACAGGCTTCAAACAAGAAAATTGAATTGGTCAAAATGACAATAAAAGAGTGAATTTTTAAATAATTAAAAAAAATTGTGTAAAATAAAACGCTAGTTGTATTGTTATTAACTAGATAATTGTATTTTCGCAAACTGAATATAAAATTAACGATAATAAAAATGGCAGTTTTAGCAAAAATTAGACAGCGTTCCGCTTTATTGATAGGAGTTATTGCACTTGCATTATTTGCATTTATAATACAAGATCTAATCGGTAAAGGAACATTTAGTCAAAGTTCAAAAGATGTAGGAAGCATCGATGGAAAAGATATTTCATTTGAAGACTTTAGAGTTAAAGTTAGTAATCTTGAAAAAAGTGGTCAAGGAATTACTTCCACTGAAGCTGCAAACA
>Ga0157370_10001620_pt1 | contig 27815 bp, 31 predicted proteins | sample C35metaG_FD_113463 | JGI IMG/M metagenome (GOLD analysis project Ga0157370, IMG submission 113463) | Corn rhizosphere microbial communities from Kellogg Biological Station, Michigan, USA - C3-5 metaG | ecosystem: Host-associated > Plants > Roots > Rhizosphere > Soil | place: USA: Michigan...
CGTGGGATCTTTATAAAATGGCGTTGCCAGTTCCCCCGCCGCTTTTGGATCAGCACCAATTTTTCCATTACCATACATATCTGCTGCTATGGCTATATAACCTAACTCTGCTAATTTCTTTGCACGATATTTTGGATAATCATTAAGCCCCCACCATTCGGGCACTACGATTATACCAGGACGTTTATTGGCATTACTCGAATCAAAATATACATAGCCATTATAAGTGTTGCCGTCTATGGTATAAGTAATCGCTGTTTCTTTGATGGCAGGAGATGATACGTTGCCGGAATCTTTTGAAGCAGCAGCAGATGATGAAGAACTGCCTTCGTTACAGGAGGTGAATGCGATTGAACTTATTGCTAAACTCATGGTCAATAGTTTTACATTCATGGTATATGGTTTTAATGACGTAAAGATAGCACAGAAAGTGTTTCAAAATTTCAGGCGTCATGCACGCAATTGGTACTGTGTTACTCTTTCTGACAGTAAAATTATATTGATCAAAAAATAATTTCACGCATAAATTCGTTTTCCAGAAAATATCTTGCATAAGGCTAATGCTATGATTACATTTTTTATTAAAGAAGGAGAGCTTGAATCGGGACCCTTTACGATAGATCAATTAAGATCCAAGTTCGTTACAAAAGATACGCTTGTATGGCATGCAGCGCTAACCATCTGGACAAATGCAGGCACCGTATATGAATTAAGGGATTTATTTGATACCAAAACAAATGGTTCAAAGTTTAAAAAGAACAGAGTAACTAATTTATTCCGGCCTTTCTTTTAATTTCAAATACGCTCCATTAATTTAATCTTTCCCAAAAAAAGGAATTTGATTTATGCAAACAGAATTATTAAAGGCTGTGCAGTATTATATATAAAGCGAAATGCATTGAGCGCTTTGCCTCATTATGTTTAGGGTGGTTTGATGCAACGGCATTGCCTCAACATTCTTTTTTTGAAAAGAAGTATGGGCCGGATGATTGCAGGTGCCAAGGGCATAATAAATGATAAAGAAAACAACAATAGTAGTCAGGCAACCTCCGCCAACTTTTTTTGCACCCCATGCTGCTATTAATGCGCGTATGAATCTGTTCATAATAAAACTTATTTAAAAAAAATCATTCAATTTTTTTGACAGTGGAATATCTTTTCAAAAAATTATTTACATAAAACCATAATCAAGCACCCTGCGAACATATTTTTTGTCTTGTATTATCCATGTTACCTCATAACTTCCGCTATTGTCTTTTGAAAAAAGATACAGGTAAATAGTGTGCCCGTCTTTCGATTCATAAATACCATTACGCGATCGCAACGTTCCCTGGTCAGTATAAGTCAAATTCAAATTGCAGAGATCCGTATAAGCCGATGGAGGTATTACTACGGTATCATTATCTATTACAAGTGTGATATTGCTCAAATACGTTTTTGGCATATTGCCATAATTTCCATAATAAGTTTTACGGTCTATTTTTATGAGGTACTTATCATCATAGTCGAGCCGGTGCTTGGTTTTATCAAACGGAGATATCTTGACCGTTACTTTAATATTGCCACCACTGAAATCCATAAAATCATCTCCAAATTTTGTAAAGGGAATTTTTTGCAATTCAGATTTTCCCACAGCTTCATCAATACCCGACAGGGTGAATGTAGCAATATCAGCACGGATATTATTCTTAGGCAATTTTGCAAAGCCTTCATTTTTTTTGCGAGTATCTGTAAAATCAACAGAGCTTTGTGCATGGCCTATTACCGGCATTGACATGCAAAGCACCATAAAAAAGGTTTTGATATAATTATGCTGCATACGTATAAAAATAAATGAAACAGGGTTAATAAAAATAAAATTTTCATCAGCTATTTACTGAATCATTTATTTTAATGACAACATCGTTATGCGATGTACATTATTTTTTTACACGGATATAAGCTTCTACGCTTTTTGAGCCATCGGGATAGGTGATTACCTGGGTATAATTGTCGCCATCGCTCATGTTGATAGCTACATCGAAAGATTGTCCGGCAACTATTGCGAATGTAGAATTAAGATCCGTTTCCTTAATCTCTTTATCATTTACCCAATTAAATGTCCCAAAGCCAATGCCAGTATGTATTTTTCCGGTTGAATCTTTTGTGGTTTGTCCCCATGCAAAATAGCCGTCATAGAATGCTTTATACTGAGTAGTTACCTGGTTATTCTTAACGGTATCTTTTCCATTCACAGAATAATCCGATGTTTGTTTCCATACTCCATCAAGAGGAGTTTGCTGAGCTTTGCCTACTGATTGGTATTCCTCAATAAGTTTTGTTTTTTGAGAATCTATCATTATTTCAGGAATGACTTGTGTATAGCCATCCGGTGTTTTTTGTATATTGAGCGTATAAGTAGTTGGTGTAGCATCTAAGATAGAATCGTGCCCGCGATAGATATCATTTTCGGTAATCTGGCCTGGTGATGTAGTGTAGGTGCCAACTCCAAATCCCGAAACGGAATCAAGTGGATTCACCTGTGCATACATCATAAAGCTATCGGTATAAATTTTTAATTGCTTCAGATCAGTATACTTATTTTGTTTTGATCCGTAATCAATTGTTTGAGATGTCATAAAATAAGCGCCCTGCATCTTCGGGCTTTCTTTTACAGAAGAAGTACAGGCGAAAAAAAACGATAATGCGGCGAGGGGAAATAACTTTTTCATGGTATCAAGCTTTAGTGCAATTAAGGTAAGAAAATTATTTTGAACAACAATTTTATTATTGTTGCAACAAAGCTTTTTTCAACAGATATTTTCGGCGTACCCGCCGCTGCATAAGTAGTATGAAATTCTCTGCCAGCAAGCTATATGAAAGAATACTAACGGGAGCAATAAACGAAAAACTTATTTTACAGTGGGATAGCCTTTGCCAATCCAGTCGGTCTTAATATTATGGGGCAGGTCGAGTAAATGATAGTTGGTAAACTTCATCTGTTGCAATAAAGCAATGGCAGGCCTTACGTCGGGGCAATGCTCAAAGGGGCAGCATCCGCAATAAATTAATATGTTGGTGTCTTTGGGCAGTTTCGTTAGCTGGCTCCGGAATTTTTCAAGATTTTTTTCATCCTTCACCATCCCGATATCAACTGAATTTGGTATTACGGCATCCGGCCCAACACTAAAAATCATGGGAACATTTTTATTTTGTTGCAGGGCTGTTGCCAGCGAAGCGGGTTCTGTAAGATCCTTGCTGGTCCAGTTTTGTGCATTCTGGCCATCGCCTGTATTGCATGATGCAATAATAAAAAAGATGAAATAGAATTTTAATAAACTGTGCTTTTGCATAACCGGGTTTTAAAACTTAAAAAAATCAGGATGCTAAAAGTAGCTTTTTTTACAAAATAAAATGAGTGAATCTTCTTCCTTACGCATCCTTACCAACAAATATCATAAGCCGATTGCACTGGTAATCGCTTTTTCCAAAATATCTATTGCTGCGTTTGCCGCTTTTTGCGCCATTGCTTTGGTAACAATCGCAATTGAATGAAGCTCTGATTCAAGAATTTTTTCTTCATCTGCCAGTCGCTTTTGAAAAAAATCATTGCTTATTTCATTATTGATTTTTAAACTTGCCAGCAACTCCAGTCTCGATTTATGATCCTGGAAATACTCGCTGGCACTGTCTTTTATCAGGTTCCAGTTGTCTTTTACCACTCCTTTTACAGCAGCTAACATTTGCGCTACTATTTCATCTATATCGAATGACATAAGTTTATATTTATTTGATTAAAAAATTTACAGTTCTCATTTCAGCGATTGCTCTGCAATGTAGAGCGGTTTCCAAAAGCCCGCCAATGTAGCCTGGTATTCCAGCGCCTCCCCATCTGAAAGTACCTGGTGGTCTTTATGATATTTTTTTGCTTCCGCAAAAGCATCTTTAAGGTTTTTAATAATCACCAGGAAGTCTCCGTTTTTGGGCCTTGCTTCATTTTTTAGTTGTATTGAATTTATTTCGGATTCTATATCGTTGTAACGGTCTTTAAAGGTTTCATAAAGCCTTTCGTTGGCAGCCACATCCAACATGTCCAGGTAAAGTTTATCTGTAGCCTTGGCAGTAGTGGCTATTTCATTATCCAGTTCTTCGCTGTATTGCGGAACCAGCATGACCCTGCATGAAGAAAACAAAAGCATTGCCAGTAAAAGAACGGGCAATCTTCGTATACCTGTCTCGCCGGCAGGCGGGGGCGTTACCGTTACCATACATTATGTTTTATAAAATAAAAAATGACTTTCTGTGGATTTGCTATTCGCGCAAATTTTCTCCGAGGTAACTTAAAAGTGGGTATGGTTCAATCGTGATTATAAAGTTAAAAACTTTTGTAGAAATTAAGAGCAATAGGTAACACCTTTTTGAAAGGTGTCACCTATAAACGACAAATAATATTACAGGAAGAACAGGAGTATTTAATATGGGAAGGAATTTCACTTTTAAAGTGTTCGTTCCAATTGACCTGAAGAAATAACTGGATTTTCGTATATCCTTTTCCGTTAGGAAGGCTAGTATCTTCAAAAATAAATCCGGGAGTTAAGCTTACCCGTTTAGCTCCGAGTTTTTTCTTCCCCCATCCTGGTATCACATGCTTATAGGAATGACAGGATGAGCGAACCAGCGGATCGCTTTCCACATAGTCAAATTCCATCTGGTAGCTACTCAGGCAGATATGCTGCTTACCATTGTGCTGATGCCTATCCATGCAAATGAAGGAGATGATTATTCTTTATTTTCGTTTATACGTTACCGTTAGTCAGTTATGGCTAATGACGACACCGGTCAGGGAAGTGGGACTGATACAAACCTAAAGGCCAACACAGAGGTTAATAATAATACCATTTCTTCAAATCTCCATTAATCAAGTCAACAGAACTTTGCAGGAAATCATTGGTGTCAACAACATATTGGTATTGATGTATAAATTTTGTGATAATTATTCCATTTTGTCCCTCACTATAATTTTCACCTTTTAAAATTAAAGGCATCAGTTTAGTTATTATGGCATTGCTTTGAGCCAGGGAAAGAACTGATAGTGATGTATTGGAATACAATGGATTTAAGATATTACTGTACGTATTTGTATAATAAGACTCTCTTCCATATATAGGATTGTTATTGCTATCAAGAAAAAAATTTGAACCGAATATACCAGTCGTATCATTGTCGCCATCCAAATAAATACTATCAATACTGTATGAGGATGTAGTTCCGAAGTTTGTTAATAGAATTATTAATCCTGAAGGATATGTAAAGTGAGTTATTATATTAGTTGAAGTAGAGTCTTTTATTAATTGTTCGGCATTGTTATAATACAGATAACAAGTTCTCGATTCAGTTACACGTCCATTCGTAATAAATGATTCTGTAAAATGATCAGGTAAATTATTATTGCTGGTATAACTTATTACAGTTGTAGCTTGCGTATTTATCAACCCTGATAAAGGGTTGCCATTTGTATCTGTTGAAAAAACAGTATCATAAGAAATAGCTTTTACTTTAATTATCCGCTTTTGATTATCGTACGTAAAACTATCAACACCAATAGAAGAACTGCCACTTGAATCGGACTTATAATTTTTTGACCATATTAGCCTCACTAATTTGTTGCCAGCATCGCTTGACTTATTATGCACTTTTTTACATGAAATAAATTCAACCGAAAACATAAAAATCAAAGTAACAATTATGCATATTCTAATTAAATAATTTTTTTTCATAACTTATCGGTTATTATAAGTTTATATTCCCAGTTTTATTTCCTGCTCATTATTCAAAAATACTTCATTTAATTTCCCTTCCGTAGCGTGTGCCCCACCCGACATATCAAACAAACCTAACAGTAAAGCATACACGAAAATATAAAAAAGCAATAAATAATTTTGTATTATTAATTCTTCTTTTAATAACCTCTGCCAATTCACCATTGACCTCATCATTCATCATTCGTAAAGTTTAGATAATTTAGCGGTTTTATATTTACCCTTACTATTTTTCATGCCGAAAAAGTATAACAAAATAATATTAGTGACTGCGCCGTCAGGCTCTGGCAAAACTTCTCTTGTAAAACACCTGATGAAAAAATTTCCGCAGTTGGCATTTTCCGTTTCGGCCACCAACCGGCCCCCGCGCGATGATGAAAAAAACGGGGTTGATTATTATTTCATTTCTGAAAAGGAGTTTAAAGAAAAAATTCATCACAAAGAATTCCTCGAATGGGAAATGGTGTATGAAGGAAGGTACTATGGTACACTGAAATCGGAAATGGAACGTATATGGGCGTTGCATAAAGTGCCGGTGCTTGATATAGATGTGCAGGGCGCCATTCATGTACAGCAGCAATACCCGGTAAATACCATGTCCATCTTTTTGCAGGCGCCATCTCCTGAAGAACTCAGGAAAAGATTGCAAAGCCGCGGATCCGAAACAAAAGCATCGCTTTCTGCACGCGTTAATAAATCGGCTTATGAAATGACTTTTAAAAAACATTTTGAAAATGTAATTGTAAATAATGATTTTGACACGGCTTGCCACGATGCAGAAAAAATTGTTGCTGCATTCCTGTCGAAGAAGTGATTTTAAAACGCTTCCTTTTTGATTTAATATTTTTGCAACATGGACTGGACACCAATTATCGCTATTGTCATTTCACTTGTGCTCATCGGTTTTTTTGCCGGCATAGAGATTGCGTTTGTTTCGGTAAATAAACTATCCATAGAGCTGAGAAAAAAACAGGGCAGCTATGCAGGCCGTGTGTGGGCGGAGTTTATGGATACACCTACCAGGTTTATTGGCACCACAGTAATAGCGCTGAATTTATTGATGGTAACGTACGGATTACTTTGGAGCCATGTGCTGGATAGTGTTTGGGAATACTGGGGCATTGAAAATCCATTTTTGAAACTTGGCGTGGAAACCGTAATCGCATCCATCCTGCTGTTATTTTTTGAATTTATTTTCAGATCTTTTTTCCGGGCAAAGAATAGCCAGGTTACCGGCAGCAGCATTATCACTTTTATCATAAGTTTTTTTTATTCGTTGTTTGCATGGCTGGGCAATTATGCAGTAAACATGGCGGAGTGGATGCTGAAGTATATTTTCAATGTAAAACTCCAGGCAAAAAACGAACCTTTTACCAAAATTGACCTGGAAAATTTTTTGGAACAAAGCAAGGCAGGCGATGCAGATGACAATGAAGAAATAAATAGTGAACTTTTTGAAAATGTATTATCGCTATCCGATGTAAAAGTAAGAGAGTGCCTGATACCGCGAAAAGAAGTGGAAGCCATCAATATCAATTTGCCGATGGAAGAGGCAAGAAAAAAATTTATTGATACCAAGCTCAGCAAGCTGGTGGTTTTTGAAGATAATATTGACAACATACAAGGGTACATTCACCAGCTTGATATGTTTCGGAATCCCAAAGGGATAAGAACCATATTGCTGCCCATACCGGTAATACCAGAAAGCATGCGGGCCACCGATCTTATAGATAAATTCAGTAAAGAAAGAAAAAGTGTTGCCTGGGTTATTGATGAATTTGGCGGCACGGCAGGCATTGTGACCATGGAAGATTTGCTGGAAGAAATTTTTGGAGATATAAGAGATGAGTATGATACCAGCGAAGAGTTTGTGGATAAACAAATTTCTGCCAATGAATATATTTTGAGTGGCAGGCTGGAGTTGGATTACCTGAAGAATAAATACAAAATGGAATTCCGCAAAAATGAAGAAACAGAAACGCTATCGGGATACATCATCAGCCAGCACGAAGCCATACCGCGGCAAAAAGACCGCATTATTATTGACAACTACCAATTTGATATATTAGGTGTAAGCGAAACAAGAATTGAAATGGTGAAATTGAAAATACTGCGATAATGGCTGCATGTAATAACTCTTTGTACCCCACAACAGCGCAAGATGATCATTGCCATTAATACGATAATTGCTGTAAAAGATGGGCAAAATGAACACAGTAATTTTATAAGAGAAACTTTTTTTAAAATAATTTCACAACAGGCAAATCACCATTTCATTATCATTGCGGACAAAGAAGATCATCCGTTTTCATCTTTTGCCAATGTGCGTACCGTAGTATCATTTCCTCAAAGAAAAAATTTGCTGCAATGGTATTGGTGGTTCAATTATAAAATTCCGGCTATCCTGAAAAAACACAACGCTGATGTGTTTTTTAGTTGTTGTGCGGTAAGCAATGCTTCCTTACATACATGGCAATATCTTTTTATAAAAGATCTTTCATTTATACTTCAGCCATCGTCTCTCGCAAAAAAAGATATTTCTTTTTATAAAAAATTTTTTCAAAAAAGCATTCATAAAGCAGATAAGATTTTTACCGTATCTAAATTTTGCAAGGAAGAGATTTCCAAATTTGATACAAAGACTTCAGCAAAAACAGTTGTCGTGTACAAAGGAATTAACAGCAACATTGTTCCAATGAGTGCTGATGAAAAAGAAAAACTAAAAGCAACTATTGCTGAAGGGAATGAATATTTTGTGTATATAGGCATTGTTGACGAAAGCAGGAATCTTATCAATCTGCTGAAAGCTTTTTCTGCATTTAAAAAAAGACAGAAAAGCAATATGCAGTTAATTATTGGCGGAGATGCGGGTTTGCAATATGAAAACTTTATGAAGCAATTAAGCCTTTTTAAATTTAAACAGGATGTAAAAGTTTTCACGCACTTAAGCAGCAAACAAACAAAAGAAATAATAGCAGCAGGATATGCATTTATTGATATTTCTTTGTATGAATGTTTTCCGTCGGCAAGTGTAAGTGCTATGCAATTATCTGTTCCAGTTATCGCATCGCTCAAAGGCGCCATGCAGGAAATATGCGGTGGCGCTGCATTATATGCTGATCCGGAAAACGTAAATGATATTGCCACCCAAATGATGCATTTGTTTAAAGATGAAAAGTTCAGAAAAAAAATGATAGAAAAAGGAAATGAACAGGCGCAAAAATTCAACTGGAACAACACGGCAGATTTGCTTTGGACGTCTGTCCAAAAAAGTTTTTTAAAGAACCCCGTTTTATTATAGAAGGATAAATTACACGAATTTTGACGAACCTGCCTGCGGCAGACAGGTTACACGAAATAACTTGACACATTTTTAATTCGTATAATAATAATGTAACAACGTATTCTTAACTTCATAATAGTAGTAATTTGCAATTCGTATGACAGAATCACAAATAAATATCAATGTGCAGCTTGATGATGAAAAAATTCCGCAAGGAATAACCTGGAGCGCTACCGGAAGCACGGCAGCATCGCTGCAACAGGCTAATGCAATGTTTCTTGCTTTTTGGGATGCAAAAGATAAATCTGCGTTGCGCATAGACCTTTGGACAAAAGAAATGATGGTAGATGAAATGGCAGATTTTTATTTCCAGTTGTTTACCACTATGGCCGACACTTTTCAGCGAGCCACACGGTACGAATCATTAAGCAACGACATTAAAATTTTTGCAAAAGAATTTCATAAAAAATTTGTTGAACAGGAAAAACAAAAAAATTAAATTTATATATCATGGGTTTAGAACAACAGGTAACGGGCGAAATAAAAACAGCCATGCTGGCAAAAGATGAAAAATCTTTGCGCGGTTTGCGGGCCATTAAAGCGGCGCTTATTAATCTTAGAACTTCAGAAGGGTTTTCGGGAACGGTAACACAAGATGATGAAATAAAACTTTTACAGAAGCTGGTGAAGCAGCGCAAAGAGTCGAAGGAAATTTATGAAAAACAAAACCGCAGCGACCTTGCAGAAAAAGAAAATGAAGAAATCAATGTGATTGAAAAATTTTTGCCAAAACAAATGAGTGCAGAAGAGATAAAAACAGTGGTAGCTTCTGTTATAAAAGAAACCGGCGCATCGTCTGCTGCCGATATGGGAAAAGTGATGGGCGCTGCCAACAAACAGCTTGCCGGCAAAGCAGATGGCAAAACAATTGCAGGCATTGTAAAAGAAATGCTCGCTGCAAAATAAATTTTAGAGAGGCCTTTCAAATCTTTGGCATTTATGATAATTGACATTGTCTTTATAATCGTAATGGTCGTGGCCATAATAAAAGGCCTGAGCAAAGGATTGATTGTTGGAATTTTTTCATTGCTGGCATTTGTTATTGGCTTAGCTGCTGCAGTAAAATTATCAGCCGTTGTTGCGGGCTATCTTCATAAAGGTGAAACATCTTTTGATAAATGGTTGCCAGTAATATCATTTTTATTGGTATTCGTTGTGGTGGCTTTGTTGGTGAGCCTCGGTGCAAGGCTTATTAAAAAAACGATTGATTTTGCTATGCTTGGATGGTTGGATAGTCTTTGCGGAATGGTGTTGTATGTGGCAGTGTATGCCATTATTTTTAGCGTCGTATTATTTTTTGCAGAAAAAATTTATTTAATAAAACCAGACACGATAGCTGCGTCGCATATTTATAAATATATAGCACCATGGGGGCCGCGTACCATTGATAATTTAGGAAAGGTGATACCTTTTTTTAAAGATATGTTTAAAGAATTAGAAACGTTTTTCGGGCATATTGCACAAAAAAATATATAATAATTAATTGAAGCATATATTATTTCAATGATTTTTTGCACAGAAACGTTTATTTTAGCGGTATATAAAAAATCCATTACTCATATTGATTAGATGGAATACACAATTCACCACGACGGAAAATTTAAGTTTATTGAAGAAGGAGAAGGCGAGCCTTTGGTGCTGCTGCATGGATTATTCGGTGCATTAAGCAATTTCGAACACCTGGTATCCTATTTCAAAACAAGCCATAAGGTAGTAGTACCCATGCTTCCGCTTTTCGATTTAGATCTTTTGCATACAACGGTTGGTGGGTTACAAAAGTTTGTTGCTAAGTTTGTAGAATCGCGTGGATATAAAGATATACATCTGTTAGGTAATTCTCTCGGGGGGCATGTAGCATTGGTATATATTTTAAAACATCCCGAAAAAATCAGGTCGCTTATTTTAACCGGAAGTTCCGGCCTTTTTGAAAATGGAATGGGCGATAGCTACCCGAAACGCGGAGACAAAGAATACATCAGGAAAAAAACACAGCTCACGTTTTATGATCCTGCTATGGCAACAGAAGAACTGGTAAACGAATGTTTCGAAATAACCAACAACCGGCTTAAAGTAATTAAGATAATTGCACTGGCCAAGTCGGCTATCCGCAATAACCTCGGAGAAGAATTGAACCAGATTCAGCAACCCACTTGTTTGATTTGGGGTAAGAATGACACCATCACACCTCCTTTTGTGGCTGAAGAATTCTGCAGGTTAATACCCAATAGTGAGCTTCATTTTATTGACAAGTGCGGTCATGCACCCATGATGGAAGTGCCCGGAGAATTTAGTAAAATATTAGATGGGTTTTTGTCGAAATTAAAGGTGCCTGCTGCAACAGTTCATTAATTTTTCTTGTCTCTATAGTACATTTATATTGTTTTCTTATGCAGGAAAATCATCGTATGTTAGTACACGAACTTATTAATACCTCCTTACCTCAGTTGCAACTGGGCGATTCAATTGCAACGGCGCTTCAGCTAATGAGTGATTTTAAGTTAAGTCATTTGCCCATCGTGTCCGAAGATCAATACCTGGGACTGCTTAGTGAAGATGATTTGTTAAATGTGGAAAATGAACAGGACAATATAGAAAATTTCAAAGAAGATTTTATGCAGGTATCGGTTATTTCCGGCAATCATTTTTTGAGTGCAGTAAATATAGCAAACCGGTATCAGACCAATATAGTTCCCGTCATTAGTGAAAGCAGGGAATATCTTGGAAGTATTTCAGGCAATGAATTACTGTCAGTTCTTGGAAATTTTTCCGGCGCCAATGAATCGGGAGCGGTGGTAATACTTGAAATACAAGCAAACAAATTTTCTATCTCAGAGATAAGCCGTATTGTAGAAAGCGATGGCGCATCTATAGTTCATTTGAACATTACTTCCAGGCCGGATTCTTCTTTATTACATGTAACCCTTCACCTCAATAAACGCGGGATATCTATACTGCTGGCCGCTTTTGAACGATATGATTATTCTGTTTATTATTATTCGGGAGAAGAACTCTTCGCCAGTGAAATTAACAGCAATTACAAGAACCTGATGAATTTCCTGGATATTTAAAAATTTTTACGGGGCTAATAGTAATCAATAAACTGTTGAATTGATCCGTTTAGTTAAAAGGTTTATTTTTACAGCAAGCAATCTTTACTATTTCTGTAAAAGATGATTTGTAATTATGCGCATAGCAATTTATAGCCGTGGACTTGAAGGAAGCCAAAAAGATGACCTGAAGTTGTTAATGGCCGAATTGGCTCGTTACAAAATTGAGCCGGTGGTGTTTCAAAATTTTTTTAATCAGTTTTATTCTTCCATAGAACTTTCCAGTAAGTATTCTACTTTCAATAGCCCCGAAGACCTGGAAGATATAGATTATTTTATCAGTCTTGGCGGAGATGGAACCCTGCTTGATGCTATAACTTTCATCGGTGAAAAAGATATACCCGTTTTAGGAATTAATTATGGACGGCTTGGTTTTTTGGCAAGCATCAGTAAAGATGAATTACCTATTGCAGTAAAAGCATTGGTGCATCATACCTACATGCTTGATAAGAGAACCTTACTGCATTTAGATGCCAATATGCCGTTGTTTAATGGTGTTGCTTTCGCATTGAACGAGTTCACCATTCATAAAAAAGATTCCTCCGCAATGATTAAAATACATACCTATTTGAATGGAGAATTTTTAAATACCTACTGGGCGGATGGGCTTATTGTATCAACGCCTACGGGCTCAACCGGTTATTCGTTAAGTTGTAATGGCCCAGTTGTATTTCCTGATTCGGCCAGCTTTGTAATGACACCCGTTGCTACGCACAATTTGAACATCAGGCCTATTGTAGTTCCGGATAATACTATTATATCTTTTGAAGTGGAAGGAAGAACAGATGGCTTTTTATGCACGCTGGATAGCCGGCGCGAAATTGTTACCAAAGAGGTGTTGCTTGCAGTAAGAAAGGAATCATTTTGTGTAAACCTTGTACGACTCAATGAAAATAATTTTTTACAAACCCTGCGGAATAAATTATCATGGGGTCTTGATAAGCGGAATTAATAGTAAATTTTTAACTTGCAGATATAATTAAAACAACGTTTCTTCGTTTTACCAAAGTATTTTGCACCCGATATGAAACAGCTTCTCCTTATTCTTGGTGGAATTTTTTTTCTTCAATCAAATATATATGCACAAATAGGCTTTGGCGAATCGCAGGAAGCGGAATATGGAATATCGTTTGGTGCCGCTCATTACTTTGGCGATTTGAATAACCGTGCCGATTTAAACAGGCCGAAAATAGCGCTGGGCGCTTTTTTTGCAAAAGAATTAAATCCTTACGTGAGTGTAAGGCTAACGGGGCATTATGCAGCACTCGGTTACAGCGATCAATATAGTGAAAATGAATTTCAGCGCAGGCGGAACCTCAGCTTCAATACCAATGTTTTTGAAATTGCTTTACGGGGCGATTTTAATTTCTTTCAATATATTCCTTCCGATCCTTTGCGCAGTTTTACTCCTTATGCCACCATTGGTATAGGCGCATTCAGCTATAACCCTTATGCCTATCTTGATGGGAAGAAATATTATCTGCGTCCCTTGCATACGGAAGGCGAAACTTTTTATAAAGGACGCAAACAATATGGAACTATGGCAATGTGCATTCCGGTGGGCCTCGGTATAAAATATGCGGCAACAGAAAAGATTAATATCCGGTTTGAGATTGCATACCGGTTTACCACTACAGATTATCTTGATGATGTTAGTACTACTTATGTTGGCGCAGATAAATTTCCTGCAGGGTCTGCTGCAGCACTATTGCAAGACAGGTCGTATGCAACGGGCGCACCAATAGGCGTTGAAGGATTTCAACGCGGATTCAGTAAACAAAAAGATGCGTATGCAATAGCCGAATTTGGCATATCATTCAATATAACTTCCTACAAATGCCCATCCGCACAGTAAGTATTTTCATTTTGGCTTTATTCATTTCCTAATCCGCTTTGCAAGTATTTTTATTAATTTTGTTTGAAGTCAGGTATGCAGCCTGACTTGATTATTTAAATAAATAATGAGCCTGAAAGATAAACTGGAACCTGCAAAATTTCCCCGTCACATAGCAATTATAATGGATGGAAACGGACGATGGGCAAAAGAAAAAGGTAAGGATCGTTTATTCGGTCATTATAATGGAGTAGAAAGTGTGAGAAACATTGTGGAGGGATGCGCCGAATTAGGAATTGAATACCTTACTCTTTATGCTTTCAGCACCGAAAACTGGGACAGGCCAAAAGATGAGGTGACCGGGTTGATGGAGTTGTTGATTCAAACTATTAAGAAAGAAGTTGCCACGCTAAACAAAAATAATATCCGGTTGCATGTGATTGGTAACATTCAAATGCTGCCGGCCAATGCCCGCAAAGAACTTGATGACGCCTGCAACTCCACAAAAAATAATACCGGCTTAAACCTAATAATGGCTTTAAGCTACAGCAGCCGCTGGGAAATTATAAATGCAGTAAAAGAAATTGCAACAGCGGTTAAAAATAATTCTTTGAAGCCTGAAGAAATTGATAGCCGTGTATTCGAACAATATTTATGTACGCATAATTTTCCTGATCCCGGACTAATGATTCGTACGAGCGGAGAGTATAGAATCAGCAATTTTTTACTATACCAGCTTGCTTATAGCGAACTATATTTTACAGACACCTTATGGCCCGATTTCAGAAAAGAAAACTTATATGAAGCACTGTTCAGTTATCAAAACCGCGAAAGAAGGTTCGGAAAAATAAGTGAACAACTATTCTAAAATAGCCAGAAATATCATTGAAGCTTAATGAATTTTATATAAGTGATGACTTACCCAAAGGGTTGATTTAACAAATACTTTTAATTATTGCCTTTATCTTGCCGCTCCATATTCCTTAAAATTGATTTGATGCCAAAGATCTACAAGATTTTACTCTTGTTAGTTGTAGCTGTTACTGCCAAAACTAAAGTTACCGCTCAGGTAGGTAATGACTCCACCTCTTCTGTAAATGTACAGTTGGAAAACATTTTGAATGCGCGGACACCAAAGGAATACATAATATCAGACATAAAAGTTACCGGCACAAAAGCGTTCGATCCCAATTTAATCATATCCATATCTGGCCTTGCGGTGGGCGATAAAGTGATGCTGCCCGGTGCAGATAATTTTGCAAAAGCTATTACTAATTTATGGAAACAAAATATTGTTTCCGATGTAAAAATTTATTTTACCAATCTTGTAGGTAATAAATTATCCATTGAGATAGATGTGACAGACAGACCTACCCTTACCAGTTTTAAATTCCGGGGTGTTGGTAAAAGTGAAGCAGACGACCTTACCACAAAACTTGGACTCTCCAAAACGCGCCAAACAAGAGTAACTGAAAACCTGAAACGATCCGCAATAGCTATTATCAAAAAATTTTTTATTGATAAAGGTTACCGCAATGTGGACGTACGCGTTATTGAAACAAAAGACCCTTCAGCATCTAATGCAGAGAATATAGTTTTTGCAATTTCCAAAAACGGGAAAGTGCATATTAAAGATATTTTCTTTGCGGGTAATGAATCGGTGAAGGCTCCCAAACTAAAAAAGCAAATGAAGGGCACAAAGGAAATGAGCAGGATTACTTTATTTCCTACATCTATTGGAAATGTGTATGATTCAGGAAAAACAAACAAAATTTCTTTCTCCGAATACCTGCATAGCAATGGCTATTTGATTCCTTCTAAAACACGCGAACTATTGGATCCGTATTTCAGGTTTAAACTCAGCTCTTCTAAGTTCAGCGAAAAGAAATATGAAGAAGATAAGCAACACGTTTTAGATTATTACAATTCATTAGGATATCGCGATGCACAAATTGAGGACGACACTACCTATAATGATCACGGCAATTTGGATGTTGCATTAAAAGTAAAAGAAGGACATCGTTATTACTTTGGTAACATTACATGGAAGGGAAACACCAAATACTCCGATTCAATACTCTCCTTGTTATTGGGAATTAAAAAGGGCGACATTTACGATGCTGAAATACTCAATAAAAAACTGGGTAAAACACCCACTGCCGAGGGCGGCGATATAAGTAGTTTATACCAGGACGATGGGTATTTGGTTTTTAATGCAACACCGGTAGAAACATCAGTGTATAATGATACCATTGATTACGAGATCCGGATAGTGGAAGGGCCGCAATTCACTATTGGAAAAGTAAATATTACCGGCAATGATAAAACGAAAGAATATGTGATTCGCCGTGAATTGCGAACGGTACCCGGCGATAAATTCAGTCGCGAATTAATTGTACGTACCGAACGGGAACTTTCGCAATTGGGATATTTCGATCCGGAAAAAATAAATCCGGGTATCGTTCCGAATGCTTCGGATGGAACCGTTGATATCAATTGGGGACTTGTAGAAAAATCTTCAGATCAATTAGAACTTTCCGCAGGATTCGGCGGGGGCATTGGTTTAACAGGAACGCTCGGCGTAACATTTAATAACTTTTCTATTTATAATATTTTTAATAAAAAGAGTTGGGATCCTCTACCAACAGGTGATGGCCAAAAACTTAGCCTGCGTGGGCAAAGTAATGGACGGCAGTTCAGGTCTTACAATTTTTCATTTACAGAACCGTGGTTTGGTGGCAAGAAAAGAAATTCTTTTACCATAAGTTATTATGATACTAAATATGCAAATGCGTTCAATCCTTATGGCATTTATGACAGGCATTATTCAGATTCGTCCTATATTAAAACAACCGGATTCAGTGTAGCACTTGGGAAACAACTGCACTGGCCCGATGATTATTTTTCTCTCATTTATCAATTGGATTACCAGCGCTACAGGTTAAAAAAATATAGCATTTTCCCCGGGTTGGTTAATGGAGTATCAAATAATTTTAGTGTGAAAATAACGCTTGCCAGAAATTCTGCCGGACCTAATCCGATATTCCCAACCGGTGGATCTAATTTTGCATTGAGTGGTCAGTTTACACCTCCCTATTCATTGTTTACGCCTGCATCTTATTATTTAAACCAGGCACAGGCAGATCAATACAAACTCGTTGAGTTTCATAAGGAGCGGCTTAATGCAGAATTTTATATACCGATAGGCAAACCCAAAGGCCCCGATAAAAATAAAATGTTTGTGCTGAAGGGAGCAGCTAAATTTGGATTTATCGGGCGATACACTGATAAAACAATTGTATCTCCGTTTGAGCGCTTTCAATTGGGAGATGCAGGATTAAGTAATAATTATGGATTACTGGGGTATGATATTATAGCTCATCGCGGTTACCCCATATATGATAACTCCAATCCGAAAGTAAATCCTGACCTGAGCGCGGCAAGAGACTTTTTCACTATCTTTAATAAGTACACTCTTGAACTGCGTTATCCTTTTAGCACTAGTGCAAGTAGTACCATTTATGGAGAAACTTTCTTTGAAGCAGCAAATGGATGGTATAGCTTTAAAGACTATAATCCTTTCCAATTGAGAAGATCTGTAGGTGTGGGCATGAGATTTTTCCTTCCCATGTTTGGCCTCCTCGGATTTGATTATGGCATTGGTCTTGACAGGCTAACCCCGGGTGGCGGAATAAAAGGCGCCGCAAAATTTACCTTCATGCTAGGGCAGGAACCAGAATAAAAAACCATCAACATATTATGAAAAAAATAGGCACCGCAATTCTTTTATTTTTCATGATCGGAACTACAGCGCATGCACAGCGATACGCCGTTATAGACATGAATTATATTTTAAACAAGCTTCCCGAATATAAAGCTGCACAGCAGAAACTGGATGAATTCAGCGCTCAATGGCAACAGGAGATTGACAGGCAATCTGCCGCACTTGATAAAATGTATAAAGACTATGATGCGGAGAAAGTAATGCTCAGCGATGATTTAAGAAAGAAACGGGAAGATGAAATTTTTAATGCAGATAAAGATCTCCGGGATCTCCAGCGCAAAAGATTTGGCTACGAAGGAGACCTGTTCAAAAAAAGGCAGGAACTTATAAAACCAATTCAGGACAAGGTTTATACCGCCGTGCAAAAACTTGCCGCATCCAAATTATATGATTTTATTTTGGATAAAAGTGATGGAATAACCGTTATCTTTGCCGACCCAAAACTTGACAAGAGCGATGATGTGCTGAAAGAACTTGGTGTTAAATAATTGCGAAAGGAAAGTTTGGATGCAGCCAACACAACATTTTTAAACACTTTATAAAAATAAATATCACAAAACAAAATGAAAAAGTTTCTTACACTGATTTTAATTTCAGCGGGTGTAATGGGTATATCATCTGTTGCAAGTGCACAGAAAATCGGATATATAAATGCTGATGAAATTATACAATTGATGCCGGAGGCTGCCACCGTTCAATCTCAGCTTGACGATTATCAAAAATCTCTTTATCAAAGTGCGCAGGATCAGCGAACCGCATTCCAGGATGCTGTTCAAAAATTTTATAAAGATTCTGCAACCATGAGCCCCAGCCTCAAGGAAGTAAAAAGACAGGACTTACAAAAACAACTTCAGGATGTAAGCGGCCTTGATCAGGAAATACAAAATAAGTTTGAGCAAAAGCGCCAGGAGCTTTCTCTTCCTATTCAGAAAAAACTGCAGGGCGCTATTGAAGATGTTGCCAAAGAAAATGGATATACATACATCTTCCCTAAAGAAGCATTAATCTATATGCCACCATCGAGTGATATAGGTCCGTTGGTAAGAAAAAAATTAGGACTTAAAGAACCGACTACTACAAACCCCGGAACAACCGGAACTGGTAAATAAGAAAGATTTTAATAGATAAAATAAGCCATCCTTAAAACGGGTGGCTTATTTATTTTTGTAAGATGAACAATCCTATTGGCATTTTCGATTCAGGTTATGGCGGCCTTACCATATTAAAAGCAATTGTAAATAAAATGCCGCAGTATGATTATTTGTACTTTGGTGATAATGCACGGGCACCTTATGGCAACCGGTCTTTTGATACAGTATATGAATATACCTTGCAATGTATAAAATGGTTGTTTAATAAAGATTGCCCGCTGATAATTCTTGCCTGTAATACCGCATCAGCAAAAGCGCTTAGAACCATTCAGCAAAATGACCTTTCAAAAATTGCCCCCGGTAAACGGGTGTTGGGTGTTATACGTCCAACAACAGAAATAATAGGAAACTGCAGCAAAACAAACAGTATAGGAATTTTAGGAACAATTGGTACAGTTGAATCAATGTCTTACCCGATTGAAATAAAAAGATTTTTTCCAAATTTGAAAGTTCATCAACATGCATGCCCGATGTGGGTTCCATTGGTAGAGAATAATGAATATAATTCGGAAGGGGCAGATTTTTTTATAAGAAAAGATGTGAATGATCTTTTAAATACCTCGCCCGAAATTGATACTATTTTGCTTGCCTGTACCCATTATCCATTGCTAACTGATAAAATTAAAAAACACCTTCCCGGAAATATTCAATTAATATCCCAGGGGGAAATTGTGGCCCGTAGCCTTGAAGATTATTTGAAGCGGCATCCTAATATTGAAAAAAAATGCAGCAAATCAGCAACGATGGAATTTTATACAACGGATTCCACAAAAGATTTTGATAAACATTCGGCAATTTTTTTTGGTAAAGAAGTTTCTTCCGTTCATGTGGACTTAGGTCCATGCTAAATGGGATTCTATTTATACTTCATTATGTAAAAATTCTTCCTTACATTTGCACCCCTTTCACATGCAGCGGTATGGTGACCAGCTGTAAGAATGAAGCAGATTTTGTAACAGAAAAAATTTTATAAAATGCCAGGGAAAAAACGCACCTATCAGCCGCACAAGCGCCGCCGTAAAAGTGTTCACGGGTTCAGAAAGCGTATGGCAACAGCCAATGGCCGCAAGGTATTAGCCAGCCGCAGAAAGAAGGGACGCCATAAACTTACGGTTTCTGATGAGCATGGTAGTAAAAAATAAACTGAATAAAATATTCTAAGTTATAGCCTTTGCATAAGAGGCTATTTTTTATTGTAATAATTTGCAGGGTATAATATAGAAAAAAATTCAGCAGGGTTTTACATTACGCAAAAGTGAAAGGTTAAAAAGCCGCAAGCAAATTGATATGCTTTTCAAAAAAGGGAAATCTTTTTCGCATTTTCCTTTCAGGGTTTTGTATGCAGAAGCCCCTGCAGATTCTTCCAATCTTCGTGTAGCCTTCTCCGTTAGTAAAAAGAATTTTAAAAAAGCCGTTGACCGCAACAAGGTAAAAAGACTGATGCGGGAGGCATACAGACTACAGAAGCCAGCAATAAAAAAAATACTTACTGATAGCAATAAAAATATTTCCCTGTTTTTTATTTATACAGATAAACGGATACCACAGTTTAAGGAAATGATGGAAAAGATGAATATTGTTTTGGGCCGTCTTACAAAAATGTTTTCATAGCAATTACAAAAAAAGATCGGGATATAATTCGCTGCCGGGTTCTATTTCATACTTATCAAAATTGGTAATGCCTTCTTTCATTAACACGTCTTCATCAATAAAACAATTACCGGTACATTCCGCAGAAGGTTTTTGCAAAATATAAAAAGCTGCGTCTGCAATTATTTCGGGAGTACGGCTCATTTTAATGAGTGCTTCGCCGCCCAGCACATTGCGCACCGCTGCAGTGGCTATGGTTGTTTTAGGCCAAAGCGTATTTGCAGCGATATTATTTTTTTTCAACTCGCCGGAAAGCCCCATCGCAATCATGGTCATATTATACTTGCTCATGGTATAGGCAAGATGATTGACGAACCATTTTTGATTAAGATTAAGTGGAGGTGAAAGATTTAAAATGTGCGGATTACTGCCCTGCTTCAGATAAGGAATACATGTTTTACTTACAAAGAAAGTTCCTCTTACGTTAATATCATACATCAGGTTAAAGACTTTTGGCGCCGTTTGTTCTGTTGTTGTAAGAGCAATTGCAGAAGCATTGTTTATTAAAATGTCAATGCCTCCAAATTCAGACACCGCCTTATTTACAGCATTTTCTATCTGATCGGTAAAACGGATATCACATTGTACGGCTAAAGCCTTTCCACCGCCAGCTTCTATTTCTTTTGCAGCGCTAAAAATAGTTCCGCCAAGTTTAGGATTTTCTTCTACAGACTTTGCGGCTATCACGATGTTTGCTCCTTCGCGTGCAAGCCTCATTGCAATAGACTTACCAATGCCACGTGAAGCACCGGTGATAAATGCTGTTTTCTTTTTGAATAACATGTAAAAAATAAATCAGGGTGATTGGTTGAAAAGATAATTACTTCTTGTAATTAAAACTACAACTTAATTAACAACCGAAACATCTTTTACGCTACCTGTTCTTCTCAAAGCTCCCCAGCCCTGTAACTCTCCTTTGATGGCTTTATTAAAAGATTTTATTAAAATGTAGTACATGAGTTGGCGGTAAATTAATCGTTGCGGCAACATCCATATCAGTTTCCAGGGATTTTCTTTTTCGAATGCAAATGCTAATGCAGCTCCTGCCATATCTACGAAAGTAAAAATGATATAATATAATATGATATGTGGTACGCTTGCAACCACCACGCCAAATGAAGCAGCAATAATGCTTAGCACCAATATAAGATCTGCAAGCGGAGCAAGGATAGGCAATATCATTTGGTAAATAAGAATGTTAGGCATGGCCACCATTCCAAAATTTTTAAACTTAGTGTTGAATAACGTCTCTCTATGTTTCCAAAAACATTGCATTACACCAAAGCTCCACCTGAACCGCTGTTTCAAAAATTGTCTGAACGTTTCGGGCGCTTCCGTAAAAGATAATGCGGTGGTGCAGTTCTTAATTATATAACCCTGCCTTAAAAGACGCATCGTTAAGTCGCAATCTTCGGCGAGCGTATCGGTAGTAAAGCCTCCGGCAATCAAAACCGCATCCTTTCTGAAAGCGCCGATAGCACCGGGAATTACCGTAATACAATTCAGCAAATCGAAAGCCCGTCTGTCAAAATTTTGCGAAGTAACATATTCGATACTTTGCCATTTGGTGAGCATGTTTATTTGATTACCTACTTTCACATTTCCTGCAACTGCCGCCACCTCTGTATTCTCAAATTTTTTCATCAGTTCGGTTACTGCATCTTTTTTTAATTGCGTATCTGCATCTATGCATATCACAAACTCTGCAGCAGATTTCTGAATTCCAAAATTTAACGCAGATGCTTTCCCTCCGTTTGATTTCGTATATACGTGTACGTTAGCAACAGAAAAAAAATGATCGCGCACCGTAGAGTATGTATTATCCATGCTTCCATCATCTACAAAAATTATTTCTATGTTTGGATAATCCTGGCTTAATAAACTATTTACTGTTCTTATGGCATTCACTTCTTCATTATAAGCAGGAACGATTATACTTACCAACGGCCATTTACTTTCATCGCCCGAAAGAAGCGATGGTAAAACTCCTTTCATTGCAGAATCTCTTTTCTTCTGAATACTTGCAAGCACCGCCATCAATATCATTCTTGCAATAGAAAGAAGAATACCAATAACAAAAAGAGTAAATAAAAGATGCCCGCTCCAGTATGTAGCCTCTGCCAGGAAGAAATTAAATTTTCTTGTCCACCGATCTTTGTCTGATGCAACCCTGGGCATTACTTCGTCCCTCGTTTTGCCCATCAGGTCTGCAACGGTGGTAAATACATACCCTTTTGCTTTAAACGAATCAATTATCCTGGGAAGCGCTTCCACAGTAGCTTCGCGTGTATCGCCACCCGCATCATGCAATAAAATGATACTGGCATTTCCTTCTTTTTCTATTCGCAGCACTCTTGCCACAATGGTATCGGCGCTTACACCCGGCGCCCAGTCATTGGGGTCTATGCTTTCATTAATGGTTAAATAATTTTCGCTGCGGCTTCTCTCTATCGGCACAAGCTCATCATAAGTTTGCGGTTGCGAATCTGCATTATACGGCGCCCTGAACAGGATGGTGGAATGACCGGTAATACTTTCAATTAATAACCTTGTCAATTTCATTTCCAAATCTGCGCGCTGCAAACTCATTTCCGCAATGTTGTGATGCGTGAATGTATGATTGCCTATTTCAAATCCATCTTTAAATTCTCTTTGCAAAAGCGGGATGTTTTGCTCAGCATTTATTCCCACTACAAAAAATGTTGCCGGCACTTTTTCTCTTTCCAGTATATCAAGAATTTTGGGCGTCCATTCTGCGCTGGGCCCGTCATCGAAAGTAAGAATCAATTTATGCCCTTTACCTTCTGTGGTATCTTCTGCAAATTTCCGGATAACATAACCTGAGGGAAGTTGTAAATAATTTTGTTCAGCAATCAATTGTTCGGTGCTGTCAATTTCAAAACTGATTTTGCCCGGCTGTGGCGAATACATGATGTCGAGGATTTCACCTTCTCCTTCAAAGCTTACATCATCGCGCGGTGCAGGTATGTTAGTAAGCGAATCATAATTGAATGGATGTTGTTGTAAAGATGCATTACTAAGGTTGCGGTTATAATATTTCCACATTCTTTGATCTTCGCTTCCCAATCGCCATAAAACAGTTCCTGCAAGAGGAAACTCATCACTAAACCTTAAAATATTATAAGTGGTTGCAGCATCCGTAAACCAAAGCTCATGAAATGTTGTATCAGGATTTCCGAGAGAATCTTTTTCTTCGGAAGCATAACCAAAATGCAGGTTGTAAGAATCATTGTCGTAAATGATCTGTGCATTCAGCGCTTTTGCTTTATTGATTACATCATTGTAAGTGTAGTTACTGTCATATTTATTATCAGACCAATCGTAAGCAAATCCCGCTACGCCTAAGATTATTTTTCCCGGATCAATCCGGTCAGCAGTCCATGATACGGCATCTTCCAGCCACTTTTGACCGCTGATGGGGCCAGGTCCTGTGGAATTATTGTGTTCATCATAAGCCATCAATACGATGTAATCATTATAGGCAGATAACTTCGCATAGTCGTAGTCGTTATCTTTAGGAGCAACGTCCATCGTTACTAAAAAGCCCCTGCTATGTAAGGCTTCGTATAAATTTTTTTGAAAATTTGTGAGTGGTTCATTTGTTGGTTCGCCCAATTCTTCAAAGTCCACATTGATGCCGCTAAGCCCATAGTAAGTAAGGGTATCCACTACCTGATCAATAATATTTTTTTGTAAGACAGGATTGGATAATATTTTATGAGCAAGCATACCACTAAAGTCCTTTCCCGTCCAGAAGTTGGAAAAGATGGGTATAATACGCAGTTGTTTTTGTTTCATCAATGCATAACCGGCTGTATCAATTCTTGTATTGAGCTTGTAGGTGTTGGTATCAATAAAAAACCATTCAGGAAAAATGGTGTTGAGTTTATCGGCATTTCTTTTTAAATCAGGCAATGAAGTATTCGTTGTCCACGGAGTATAAAAAGCGCCACGGATTACTGAAAGATTATTGGCAGCGGAAGGCATTTTGTTTCTTGCCCTTTTTATCGAATCGGCTTTTACTTTTTTTATAAGAAAATCTTTGAAGCCTTTATACTTTTCGTTTTGCGCATTTTTTAAAGTGAGCGGATTTGAAGGATCAATTCTTAATTCATATTGTTTGGCCTTTGCCTGCATGTTGGGCAAACTGGGCAACGAACCGCTGTATAATGCAATGCCTAAAACAACAAAAAAGAAAATGGTGATAAAAAAAAGAACTCTTCCGGTCCATTTTACCCTTCTCCAACGGGTAGGCTTATCGGTTTGGAAAATTTGCGTAGTCTTATCTGGCATTGTTGTAACGGAGATAGTATTTGCTTATATGTTGAAAAGATGAGCAAAGATAAAAGTAAGATGATGTAATTTATTTTTTTAACAGCGATATAGTTATTGCTTAACAAAAAAACTACAACAAAAAAGAAGGCCCCTGTAGAAACAGGGGCCGTTTACCAAAACTAACTGCTTATGAGAAAATTGACTTTTAAACTTTATGCTGATTATATTTCAAATCATGTGCCAAAGGTAAAGCCGCTTTTGTTAATAAAGTGATAAGAGATAGTTATTATCGTATTAATTGTACTTATTGATTCAATAACTTTTCAGAGTTTTCTGCAAACTGTAAAGCATCAATAAATTCCTGCAAGTCACCGTTTAAAACATCTTCAAGATTATAAACCGTTAGCCCGATACGATGGTCTGTAACGCGCCCCTGTGGATAATTGTAAGTTCTTATTTTGGCAGAACGATCACCTGTGCTTACAAGGCTTTTCCTGTGGCGTGAAATCTCTTCTTCCTGTTTTCTCACCTCATCTTCGTAGAGTTTGGTACGCAACATTTGCATGGCTTTTTCGCGGTTGCCAAGCTGGCTGCGTTCCGTCTGGCATATCACCACTAATCCCGTTGGAATATGAGTGAGCATTACCTTTGTTTCTACTTTATTTACATTTTGTCCGCCTGCCCCGCCGCTTCTGGCAGTTTCCATTTTTACATCACTTTCTTTCAACTCTACATCTACTTCTTCTGCTTCGGGCATTACTGCTACAGTAGCAGCGCTTGTATGTACACGGCCACTCGCTTCCGTATCGGGCACGCGCTGCACACGATGTACGCCGCTTTCAAATTTTAATGTGCCATAAACATCATCGCCGGTCACTTCTATCTGCACTTCTTTGTATCCCCCAACAGTGCCAGCGCTTTCACTAAGCAATGCAGTTTTCCATCCTTTCTGTTCGCAATATTTCAAATACATTCTTGTCAGGTCTCCTGCAAATAATGATGCTTCATCGCCGCCGGTGCCTGCTCTTATTTCAAGTATGGCATTCTTTTCATCCTGCGGATCTTTAGGTATCAGCATATTTCTTATCCGCTTTTCGCAGGCTTCTTTCTTTTCCTGCAAAGCAGGCATTTCATCCTTGGCTAAATCACGCATTTCTTCATCATCACTCGATATCATCTCCTTGCTAAATTCTATATCATCGAGCACTTTTGAATACTCTTTTGCCGCAAGCACAATTTTTTCAAGGTTCCGGTATTCTTTGCTTAATTGTTTATACTTCCTGTTGTCATTTACTATCGCAGGATTGGACAGTGCTACTCCCAATTCATCGAACCTTGCCTTTATTGCTTCCAGTTTTTCTAACATGCAACTAAAATTTATGTCAACTTCTTCATCAAAGGCTTTCCGGTAAGGAAGCTATCTTTGATTTACGGGATGCAAAATTAACCTATTCATATTTACATGAAATATCGTAAGCTGAAAGCTGACTTTTTATTTGCCGGCAGCAAAATGCTGAATGGCAGTAATGTTTTAATTGTTGATGGCAGCGGTGTGATAAAAGACATCGTTACATTGCCAGATGCAGGAGAAGATGTTGAAACATTTAAAGGAATATTATGCCCCGGTTTTATAAATGCACATTGTCATTTGGAGCTTTCTCATCTAAAAAATGTGATTCCCGAAAAAATGGGCCTTGTTGATTTTGTTTACAAGATAGTAAGTGAAAGGCATTATGATGCAGATGTAATTAACGATGCAATGAAGCAATGCGAAAAGGAAATGTGGAGAAATGGAATAGTGGCTGTTGGAGATATTTGCAATAATGATTTGTCCGTTCCCGTAAAAACAAATTCTGCATTGACATTTTACAATTTTGTAGAAGTAAGCGGCTGGAATCCAACCGTAGCCGAAGTCCGCTTTGCTAAGAGCAAAACATTTTACAACGAATTTGTAAATGCCAATTTGAAAACTGCTCTCGTGCCGCATGCCCCTTATTCCATATCGGAAGAACTGTGGGGAAAAATTTTCCCTTTTTTTACCCATAATGTGGTCACCATTCACAACCAGGAAACAAAGGATGAGGATGTTTTTTTTGAAAGCGGAAAGGGAAGTTTGTCCTACATGTACACGTTGATGCGTATTGATAATTCATTCTTCAAGCCACCGGGTAAAAGAAGTGTTGCATCTTATTTTCATTATTTTAATAAAGCTGCTTCGGTCATCCTGGTGCATAATACTTTTACCCAACAACAGGATATTGATTTTATAAATAAAAAAAAATCACCTGGTCAGCTTATTTCTTTTTGTCTTTGCCCGAATGCCAACCTGTACATTGAAAATTCGCTGCCTGATGTGAATTTATTTTTAAAAAATAATTGTCATATAATAGTGGGCACAGACAGCCTCGCATCTAATCACCAGTTAAGTATTTTGGAAGAATTAAAAACACTTTCGAAAAATTTTCCCGGAATATCCATTGAACAATTATTGCAATGGGTTACCATCAATGGTGCAACAGCATTACAAATGGATGATCAGTTAGGAAGTTTTGAAACCGGAAAAAAGCCGGGAGTAGTACTGATTAAAAATGTAAGTGATAAAAATACATTAACTACTGGTTCGGTAGCTGAAAGAATTTTATGATTCTACCCCATTAGTTCATGCAACACGGGTAATGTTTTCAGTGTGCTGAAATCTGCAATATGATATAGATAATAGCTTTCCAGGATGCCAAGAATTGACCACCGGATATTTTTGTTTAGTCTTATTTCATTAAGCTCTGTGGGGTGCCTCACTTTCAACAGTTGTGAAAGTGTATATGCACGATGTTCATCCATGTCCGGCTCTGTAG
>Ga0157370_10001621_pt1 | contig 27808 bp, 25 predicted proteins | sample C35metaG_FD_113463 | JGI IMG/M metagenome (GOLD analysis project Ga0157370, IMG submission 113463) | Corn rhizosphere microbial communities from Kellogg Biological Station, Michigan, USA - C3-5 metaG | ecosystem: Host-associated > Plants > Roots > Rhizosphere > Soil | place: USA: Michigan...
CAGAAAAGCGCCAAGGGGATCCACATTACCGACCTCGCGGCCTACCTCGATTTGCAACGGGAAGCCGCAGTCAAGGAATGCAACCAGCTCAACGGCTTAAAACGCGCCTCTTAAGCCACTTCAACGATGCGGCGCCTAGTTGTACAGGCGCCTTCAATATTTTGTCATGCCACTCCCAGCCAATATATGAATCCCCTCTGCCACGCAGATGCGTATAACGCCTCAGCGAGTTCCAGTCCCTGTGCCCTGAAACACTCGCTACACGTGGGATATCCCAGTCCATTTCAAACAAACGGCTCACGCCATCGTGCCTCAGATCGTGGAAGTGCAAGTCTTCAACCTCTGCAAACTTGCAGGCTTTCGCCCAGGACGTTGAAATAGACTCAGGGCTATACGGGAATATATCCTCGCCGGCCTTAGGCATTGTTTGAAGTATTCGCCACGCCTCATCTGGTAAGTAACACCAAACATCATTGCCAATCTTCTGGCCGGGGTTCTTCATATCCCGGACCATCACCCGCTGACCAGCCTCATCAACATCAGCCCAGGTGATACGAGTAATCTCATCGAGTCGCCGCGTGGAAAAAATCGCGAAGCCCACGACCTTCAGCATATTGATTGAACTACGCCGGCGCCCCTGCATTTCTTCGTAGTAACTCAGTACCTTTCCCAGCTCAACCAACGACGGTCGACGATCCCTCTCGCGGCTCTTCAAGTTGTAACCGAGCTTTCGCAATACCTTACGCGCGTCACCCATTGCATGCGGATCAACTTGATAACCCCAAGCGGGCCGAGCAATTGATAACACTGCGCCAAGATGGGCAAGATCGTTGCCTGCGGTTTGAGGCTGCACCCCACCGCCTGCTTTACTCATACGCCAAAGCGCGTAGTCCACCAGTTGCTGACTGTTCACGTCAGAATCAACCAGCTTCCCAAAGTCCGTTTCCGAAATGGCATTCAACGTGGCCTTCTTGGTTTTCCCGAGCGGCCGGGCTTTCTCCATTTCATCCAGGTAGCGGGTGATCATGTCGCTGACCGTGACCCCCTTTCGGTTCGCCCGCTCGATTGCACCAGGCTCATCCAGCTCCGCACCGCGCTTTCGCGTCCAGGCCTGAGCTGCCTGTTTTCGGGCAAAGGTCTGACTCTCTTGGTAGACTTGCACTCCGTCGCGCTTGATGCGGATCTGAGCCGTGTAGCTCACAGTCCCGTCCGCTAGTTTTCTTGCCCTGATAGTCGCCATATCGAAAGTGGTACGCGTCAGTTTTGAAGTGGTACATCGTACCACTGACATTCAAAAAACGCCCGAAAACCCCCGAAAACACGCTGAAAACACGTAGAGCAATATGGTACCAAACACCCACTCCAGCCCAGTAAACTCAGGCCCTGCGCTATCCCGGCGCTTTAGTGTTGCACCTATGATGGATTGGACTGACCGCCATTGCCGTTTTTTCCTACGCCTATTGTCGAAAAACGCCCTGCTCTACACCGAAATGGTCACCACCGGCGCGCTGCTCAACGGTGATCACGATCGCTTCCTGCGTCACAACGAAGCCGAGCACCCGCTCGCCCTGCAACTCGGCGGCAGTGTCCCGTTGGACCTTGCCGCCTGCGCCCGCATGGCACAGGAGCACGGTTACGACGAGGTGAATCTGAATGTCGGCTGCCCGAGTGATCGGGTGCAGAACAATATGATCGGCGCGGTGCTCATGGGGCATCCGCAGTTAGTGGCTGATTGTGTGAAGGCGATGCGTGATGCGGTGTCGATTCCGGTGACGGTGAAGCACCGCATCGGTATCAATGGGCGGGACAGTTACGAGCAACTGTGTGATTTCGTCGGCACAGTGCGGGATGCCGGGTGCACGAGTTTTACCGTGCATGCGCGAATTGCGATTTTGGAGGGGTTGTCGCCGAAGGAGAATCGCGACATTCCGCCCCTGCGTTATGACGTGGCAGCGCAGTTGAAGAAGGATTTTCCGGACCTGGAGATTATTCTCAACGGCGGGATCAAGTCGCTGGAAGCCTGCCATGAACATTTGCAAACGTTCGACGGCGTGATGCTGGGCCGCGAGGCTTATCACAATCCTTATGTGATGGCTGAGGTGGATCAGCAACTGTTTGGCAGTACGGCACCGGTGATCACTCGGGCCGAGGCGCTGGCGCAGTTGCGGCCATATATAGCGGCGCACATTGATGCGGGCGGTTCGATGCACCACATCACTCGGCATGTGCTGGGGCTGGGCACCGGGTTTCCGGGGGCGCGCAAGTTTCGGCAGCTGTTGTCCGTGGATATTCACAAGGCCAAAGAGCCTTTGGCGTTGCTGGATCAAGCAGCGGAGTTACTTGAGGGACGTTAACGGTTAGCCGTCTGGATTTACGAAAACCAGGCTGTATGTCCTCAGCCTGGTGCACGTATCAGAGTGCTGCCGCTTCAGTCCAGTTAACCCAACCGAATACCCACGTTGCCAGAATCAACAAACCGAATGCGATCCGGTACCAGGCAAATACAGCGTAACTGTGGCTGGCGATGAACTTGAGCAAGCCGCGCACAGCAATCATGGCGAAAAAGAACGCGGTCACGAAACCCAAGGCAAACACCGGCAGGTCGCCGGCCTGGAACAGTTCCCGATATTTGTAGCCTGAGTAGACCGCGGCACCGACCATGGTTGGCATTGCCAGGAAGAACGAAAACTCGGTTGCGGCCTTGCGTGACAGCCCAAACAGCAGTCCGCCAATAATGGTCGATCCAGAACGTGAGGTGCCCGGGATCATCGCCAGGCATTGGGCGAAGCCGACTTTAAGGGCGTCGGTCCAGCGCATATCATCAACGTGATCGACATACACCACATGTTCTCGTCGCTCAGCCCACAACATGATGATGCCGCCCACTACCAATGCCACCGCCACGGTGATTGGATTAAACAGATATTCATGGATCTTATCGGCGAACAACACGCCCAGGACAACGGCCGGTAGAAAACCGATCAATAAGTTCAAAGTAAAACGTTGTGCATTACGTTGAGTCGGCAAGCCTGTGATGATCTCGAAGATCTTGCGACGAAACTCCCAGACGACCGCGAGTATGGCGCCCAGTTGAATAATGATATTGAAAGCCATCGCTCGTTCGCCGCCAAAATCGAGCAAGTCTGCAACAATAATTTGGTGCCCAGTACTTGATATGGGCAAAAACTCCGTCAGCCCTTCGACCACCCCTAAAATCAATACCTTTACGGTAGTCAAAAAATCCATTGTTCCCCCTCATCGTCAAAAGCACACACTGACGTGCTTTTTAATGTATCGCCAAGGAGAAAGTAAACCGCATCCACTCCAAAATTAAAACCCAATGTTAATAATTGTCCAGCGCCACAAATAACATACTCGATGTTATGTATCGGCACAAAGTGGATAGATCATGACTGTAGAAAAACTCAAACTAACCAATTAAGCAATCACGCAATGGTAATTCATAGCACCCCAACAACAATCCAAGTAACAGCAGCATTACCCGACCCCATAGCGAATCGATCTGAAAATGCAGGACATCACAGCAAAAGATGGCACAATGACACTCTCACCTCAATCGTCACCTCTCACACACGAGCGCAAAGATTCACGTCCTCCTCACCAGCAATGTTAAAAAAAACTATGCCGTCCGCTAGGAAAACCAATGAAATGTTACCAATTGTCAGTCACAAATGAGAATTGGTGCTTTAACATTCAAATGTCAGCACCCAGCCGAGTCAAAGCATGATGCTTACAAGGAAAATAACGACTACCAGTCACAACCATACAAAGGAAATGACCGGTATTCTCACCATCGGACGGACCCATACGTTAGTGGAGAGCTTTAAGACTTTAGTAGTACACCACGTCACCGATGATATATCCGTTGATACGATGTGCTACAGCAACCCCTTCAAACAAAATAAGGACCTCCACTCGTATCGCGCAGTTTTTATTGTCATTGACAGCCCTCAGGCGTTTGCTGAAAGCCTCACCCTGGTTGAAAACATTCGCGCCGGTAACCATGCACTTATTATTGTAGTTGCCATCACCGGAAAAGGCACCTTCAACAAGATGAAATACTATCTTGCCGGCGCCGATCACTGCATTAAATTTGACACTGTAACTGAGGAAAACCCGGACGTGATTTCCGAGTTTTTTAATAGCGCCGAATGGAAAAAGCAGCATAATCTACTCCTGGATCCGACTCGCATGTGTCTGATCGGAGACTGTAAAAAACTAGATGTTTCGTTTTCTGAAATGAAGATTCTTGAAGCATTCTCCGAAACTAAAAACCAAATATTGAGTCATGATGAAATCGCCATAATCATGGGCCTCAATATAACTTTTTATGATCCAAGGGCCTTGGAAAAGTCCATTAGCCGCCTTCGCGGAAAAATAAAAGGCCTGTATGGCACGAACGCTATTCAAAGTATTCGTGGTCATGGATATCGTTTAATCAGGGGTCTGATCTCGACCGCCTGATGATTAATGTGCAAGGGAGTTACTGCTGTATGAACGCAACGGGAAGCGTGTCTCACGTCAATCGTGCAAGTCATTACTTGTCTCGACAACTGATCCTCGCTCGCGATGACTGCCCATTTGGCAGTGAGATCAGAATACAACTTGACGACAGTCAGGTTTCGCCTACTCGTGCATCCTGTACGCCACCGCTGCATCAGATGAGTGGCATCTACAGTGAAGTACTCATGCATACTCGACTGATTGCCTTCTCGCTAAAAGATCAAAATGCCACTAGCGAAAACAAGTACTTAAGCCGACGTTTTGTATGCGTAGCACAATCAGATCTCACCAGTGCGGCCCTCACCGAAGAGTTGATACAGTGCAACGATGCGCTGCGCAATTTCGGTCAGACATTGGCTATCGCTCTCAATGAGCTGCCTCTTTCGGCGATCAGCTTCACCGACAAAAAGAAAATCCTCAACAACGTATATCTGTTGAAAGATCACGGCATAGAAATCGCTTTCGATGGCTATAACATCCACGACGAAAGTATCGAAATCTTTACAACCCTGAATCTATTCGACTATATAAAAATCTCCCTTTCAACCCTAGACTCTGGCCTTAAACTGACTGGCAACCCCGAGATATTCAATCGACTGCATGAACGTATGACCATGCTGACTCACACTACAAAAGTCGTCTTTATAGCTGACAGAGTCGAGCATGCCGCCAGCCACATATTGGCCCGTGCACTGCCCTTTGATTACTTCCAAGGGAGCCACTACTCCCCCGCCGACATACTTTTAAATTAAAACCGAGAGTGCACTTCAGGAGAGAAGACATGGAAAGCCGCACACCCCTCCCCAGAAAATATTTTGTCGTAGTTACTCATAGCCCGGCATTACAACTTGAGCTTGAGGAATTACTGTCAAGCGAGCGATACAACTCATTTGGCACGTCACAGGCAAAAATGTTTGTCGAAGGTGTTGTCATGCCCTCTTCCGCCCCTAAACTCATGGAATTCATTCCCCCTCACTTGGACAACATTGTCCCACCTGTTATTAAACACGATACGCAACGCATACTTTCGATGTTTGAATCCGAATGGCTAGTGGCTCATTCCGATTCTCGGTTTGACAACATCCATTCACTTGCAGTTGAAACCAGAGACACCCTCTCCAAAACGGCCAAACCGCACACCCCCTATGCAGATGCCTGGCGACTGAGCAATGGCAACGGCGCCTTAATCAAAGATGACATCGAGATTGTCTTGACGGGCCTGGAGGCCACACTGGTCAAAAGAATGTTGCACCATGACGATCGCGTGGTCAGCAAGGATGATCTTATTCGGAGCATTGGCAGAGAGCCCGAATATTATCGAGGTCTCGAAATGTGCCTTAGCCGATTACAGGAAAAGTTTAAAAATGCCAGCAATGGCGAGCGTCTTTTCCGCGCGGTCAGGAACCGCGGCTACTGCCTTATACAAAAAATCATTCGAGGAAAAGGCCTCAACTGAGCAAACATAACAACCAGACTGATCGTGCATTACAAAAATAAAAAGCACACTAGTCCCTCCTTGGCGCCAAAACAAACTCCTCTAGTAATACTCCGCCGCCCTCCGCACATTATCGACTATTTCTAACACTTTACCGTCCAGGCTAATGGACGCAGAAACTAACTACTCGTTAGAAGTCGTCAGACAGCCCTCCCCCCAATAATTTAACCTATTCACTGACGAGTACGCCGCACAGTGGCGTTTCGGTCGTCAATGTTTTGCCAACTTATAAAAATAATAACGCCTATTTCATCAACTTTGGCTGTTGTCTGTCGACGCGCAAATGGACGTATTTTGGGGATATCGCATGGTTAACAATCTTCGTATCAATCGAAATACCCACCTCAAAGGATTGACCTTCTGGGGACAATGGGCATTGGGTCAGGGCTTTGTTATTGCCCTGTTATTTTCATTGGTTTATTACAAGACCGGAACGGTAGAGTTTTATTATCGAGTGTGCGCAATTCTTACTGTGCTTGCCTCGGTTCCCGCCTATTCGTGGTGTGGTGTCTATGCAAAAAAGGATAACTACCTGACAGGCTTGGGACGATTGCTGATGGGGTGGTCAATGACCTTGGCCGCGTTAGCCTGTGTGGCGTTTATCTGTAAGGCTGACGAATTGTTTTCTCGTCAACTTATCCTGATATGGGCCGCATGCGGCTACATCGGGCAAGCCCTGCTGTACGTCCCACTGCACGGATTCTCGCAATACTATCGAAGGTCACTACAACGCGAGCATAAGACCCTGATCGTGGGTACTGGCGAGCTGGCGCTGGGACTGGCCAGGAACCTTCGTAGCCTGGAACACTCCCCACTCGTGGGACTGGTCAGCACGGATACCTCGCTCCCGCCGGGAATGGGTTCACCGCGTATTGTGGGTCCGCAAGAGCAACTGCTGGAATTGATCAAAGTCCATGACATCCGACGCTTGTACATTACGCTGCCCCTGAGTGAAGCGGCAAAAATCGAGGCCATGTATATCGATTTGCTGGGAGCTAACGTAGACGTGGTATGGGTGCCGGACTTGAATAGCCTGACACTGCTTAATCATTCTGTGAGTATCGTGGACGGCTTGCCGGCGATTTACTTGAATGAAAGCCCGTTGACCAGCCAGCCCACCGCTGCATTGAGTAAAAGCCTGCTGGAAAAGGGCGTTGCGCTCTTGGCCATTGTTCTGCTGAGCCCACTACTGTTGCTCATTGCCTTGGCCGTGAAATTCAACTCGCCTGGCCCGGTGTTCTTCAAGCAGGACCGTCACGGCTGGAACGGCAAGGTGATCCAGGTCTGGAAGTTTCGCTCGATGCGCGTGCACGATGATCATGAAGTAAAGCAAGCCAGTCGTAACGATTCACGGATTACTTCAGTGGGACGTTTTATCCGCCGCACCTCGATCGATGAACTGCCGCAACTGTTCAATGTATTGCAAGGCCAAATGGCGCTTGTCGGGCCACGTCCGCACGCCGTTGCACACAATGATTACTACTCAGGGAAAATTCTCGCCTACATGGCGCGCCACCGAATCAAACCGGGGATTACCGGGCTGGCTCAAATCAACGGTTGCCGCGGCGAGACCGACACCCTCGACAAGATGCAGAAACGCGTCGAGATCGACCTCAAGTACATCAACAATTGGTCGTTGTGGCTGGACCTGAAGATCCTGGTGAAGACGCCCTTCACCCTGCTGTCTAAAGATATTTACTGATGGCTTGGTAGTTGGACACAGGCAAGCTCGACAAGGGGACGCAAGTCCCCTTTTTCGTGGGCGCCGATTGGGCTCTCTGATGGCCACTCAAGTACGACCAACCACCTTAGGGATTCCCGGGCTTAGTGTTGCATTGGTGTCTTGGGGGGAGATAGCGCAGAGAACTCTGCGCCACATCTTGCGGTTCATCCGGGTGCGATCTACAGCGCTGATTGCCCTGTAGATCGCCCGCAGTCACTCAGTGATCTTGTCAAAGTTGCGGTAGAACAGATCGGTGTCACGGCTATCGGTCATGGCGTGCAACGAGTAACTGCGATTGAGCCGTGCACCACCGTCCCGGGTCAGTGGGGACCAGACGATATTGGCGCGACGCATCGTCGACATACTCATCATTTCGTCGAACGGTATGGAGATGTAAATGCCCTTGTCGAAACTGCCCTCGCCGTATTCCTCACTCGTTGCGGTGGTCAACGTGGCCCAGGCCCCGAATCGCACACCATTGGCGAACTCCCGTGACAGATCGACCGTAGCGCCCCAATCCCGCGCCAGGTAACGACCGACACTGACAGCCGCCTGAGCCTCGAAAGGCAAGTCGGTATAACCGGTGATGTGGCCCGTAACGGTCGAGTAATCCCGCAGGCCGAAGCCTTGGTCAAACTCGCGCTGACGCACGAAATTCAGGTCCGCGCCGACAGACCAGCGCTGCCCCATTGGACGAAACAGTACCTCACCGCCAACGCCGGCAAACATCGACTCCAGGTAGCCGCCATAGACCATGCCATACAGGTCTTTATCCAGCCGTTCAGCGTGATTGAGTTGGAACGTCGGCATGGTGACATCCGAGGTCGTCAGGTACTTGCGCAGGTCCGTCCTCACCCGGGGTAAACCACTTGGCGCGTCGTAGGTGAAGTGATCGTAGTTGTTGGCCAGATTGGTACTGAGCAGGCCACTCCACCAGATATTGCGCGTGAAGCGGTACTCGGCGTCCACATCGGCAGTCAACTGATAGAGCAACCCATCAGGGCCGCCCACGTTCTGTTTGTAGCCCAGCCCGATGCCATATTTGAATGGATCGAGCGCCCCGGTATAGAGCGTGGTCTCCGTGTGCGGGAGCGGGTTATTGACCTCAGTCGCACGGTGCAGACTTTGCAATGGCTCCTCATTGTTGACCACCTCGCGAAAGGTCTCGCGAGGCACACTGGTTTCGTCCAGCGGCATGTCGTAGCGCTTGTTGACCACGGTAAACCAGTCGATATCGTCGTTAACACTGTTGTCCAGAATCCGGCTGGCCCGGCCGACGGCTTTTGCCGAATAGAAATAATTCGACTGTTCGCCGTACACCAATAACTCTGAGCCGCGCTGGGCAATGCGCTCAACGTTGTAGCCCGCATTTTTTTGCAGCCGTTGGGACACGTTGGCCCAGTTGACCTGGTCCGGCGCAGTCGCGGGTGCATGCGCCGGCAGGCGCTCCGCTGGCGGATCGTAGGTCTTGGCCGGCGCCTTGCGGCTGACGAAGTTGGTGTGCAGGGTGATGCCGAACATGGCCGTATTGCCACGCTCCCAGCCAGCGCTTAGATCAACCGAATCGGTCAGCTTGAACACTGCGCCAATGTTGATGGGCGAGTCTTGCTTGATGTGGTTGTCCTTCGGCTCGTTTTTATAGTCGTTGCCTTCGTACTCGAGTTTGAGACTGAGCGGGTCCCAGGGCGTCTGGTAGGTCACGCCACCGAACAAAGAGGGTCGACCACGGAAGTAGGCGTTGGTATTGACGTCGCCCGTGCCTTCGCTTTGTGGCCGGGTATTGAAGCGGTCATCCACCCAACCTGGCGGGTTTTCAAAATCGCCTCGATTCCCCAGATAACCCCAGGCAACACCCGCGCTGAAATCAAAGTCGTCATAGCGCTTGTTGGCCACCACGTATTCGCTGGAAAACAGACCAGTACCACCAACGTCGCGAAAACCCACGGCCAATTCAGGTGCCCAATGGCTTTCTTGCCAAAGGCGCAGCTTGACGTCCACAGCCTTGTCTTTATAGCTCTGGTCACCACTCAACGACTCGGGGCCATACTTACGGTTGGTGATCGCGGTATAGCGAAACGAGCCTTCCAGCCATTCAAATGGCTGCAGTGAAACGCTGTAACGACTATAGGGACTGGTTCGACTGGCATTCACGCTCAGCTCGCCGGCCGGCGCCATCCGGGCAGTCGGTGTCTGCATCAAGCCCACACCGCCAAAATCACTCTGAGTAAATCGCGGTTCTCCATGAACCAAACCACATGGCAACAACAATACCGCTGCAAAACGTAAATTCAAGGAACCACCTCAGCCAGTTGCGTGGCAAGAAATTCGGCCAACTGCTGATTCAGTTCAGGTATAGGCGGATTAAGATCATCGTTTTTGATAGGGACCAGGATTTTGCTGCCCGCGGCAGGCACCTGCCCGCTTTCGCGATTCCACGGCGCAATGCCGACCCGGCGGATAACGCCATCGGGCTGAATGATCCAGAGGTAATCGGCTTCAGCATCGGCAAGCGGTGCACACCCTTGCAGGTAGTCACGCGCCTCCTGCATCGCGCGATACGCGAGCCGGCACGGTTCGGCGACAGCACCCAGCACTTCAACCACACTGGAGCGCATCGGGTAGATCAGGCTGTCGCCGTCAGCGAGGCGGAAATTGCGAGCGAACCCGACCTCTACCGCGACCGGATCCAGGACGGCCACCTGGCGCCCCGTGACGGGCAAGTAGCTGACTTGCTCGTACATCCGCAACGCCAACGTCGCCCGGCTGGTTCGCTCCAGGAGCAACGCGGTACGTTGCAACACCTTCAAGTCGAACAAGACTCCGGCTTTAAGCCGAGTCTGCTCTTCGAGCAATGACCGTCGCAGCCACCCTGCCGCCATCCAGTAGCCTTCAGGATTGGGTTGCGCGACGCGGATCACGTCCAGCACTCGACCATCGGGTTGCAGTTCGACCACTCCCGGATTGCGCACGTCACCGCTGACGGTGACAGCTGCACTCACGCCGCCGGAGATCAACCACAGGCACGTCCATAACACCTTGGGAAACTTCAACGGACAGTCCTGCGTTCAGAGGTCAGTTGAACGATCGTCACCCTGAGTTGCGCTGTCAGTTGCTGCTCGCTCTGCAGGATGAAACCGTTATCCGGATTGACCCAATAATGATTGGTCGCGTGCAGTCCAATAAGCGGCGCATCAATATGCTCATCAACACGCATCACAGCGTATTCCTTGTCCAGAATCCTGATGGTTTCCATGGGGTGTCGCGTGAAGCGACTGTTCACGACAACACCCACTTCGTAGCCATGATAAAGATCGATCCAGCGCTGGCTGGTGTACCCATCGGGCAGCCGATGAAGCCCCTGTTTGAATGGCGAGACCGCTTCAAAACGGGTCCCGTCCAGATCCCCTCCGACGCCAAGACCGACACTGCGAATTGCCAGGCCATCGCGCAGCAACAACACCTGCTTGCCGGACGCGACCCAGTACTGCAAGTCACCTCGTTCACGCACCATCGCCAACACCCCTACGCCGGAAGGGGTGGTCAATTTGAGTTGGGGGTAGTGAACTTCGGCTACTTGAGCCGGGGTCAACTCCAGATCATCAGGTCCGCCGGCCACGGCTTTGAAGTTCGCCAGCGTGGCCTTCATCAGCGGATTACATCCACACAACAGCAACGCCGCCATCAAGCAGACGCTAACTCTCAACGCTCTCACAGTTGGACCAGACCTTATCGGTTGTTAGCTTCGCTTAAGTTGTTTTGTGCGGCAGCGCCAATGCCCAGAATCGCGGCCGAAGGCACCAATTGACTGATGAAGCGGTTCCAGCGGGTGACGTTGGCAGGTCCCACATAAACGATGTCCTGGGGGCGAACATCGAAGTGAGTGGCGAGTGCCATGGCGGCAGGCGACTCAGCTTGCAGCTGAAAGATTTTGGCGGGTTCTACATCGAGGTTTTCTACGCCCCTGATGACGTACACGGCGTTGCCGTTCGAGGTGGCCTGATTCAATCCCCCTACCGAACCTATAACGTCAGAAAGATTCATGGTGCGTGTCTTGAACGTCAACGCGCGTGGCTGATTGACCTCGCCCATTACATAAATCTTTTTGCTGTCGTTGTACGGCAGGTACAACTGATCGCCGCCTTTGAGGTAGACCTTTTGCAACGCCGCATCCTGTTGATTGAGCGCATCAAGGTTGAGCGGATACACCCGCCCGTTTCGCGTCAACAGCAACCCGGACAAGTCAGCATTCAGCGGGTCAATGCCGGCGGAACCCAAGGCTTCAACAACATTGAGCGGGGTGGTGGAAATCGCTTGAGGACCTGCTTTCAATACGGCGCCCGACACCACCACTTTCTGGCTGGCGAAACGCAACACGGCGACATCCACTTGCGGATCAGAGATGAAGGTCGACAACTTTTCTGCGATATCGGATCGCAGTTGCTGGATGGTTTTGCCGGCGGCCTGGACTTCCTTGATATAGGGGTAGTAGAGCGTGCCATCGGAACGGACAAGTCGTCCGTTTGCATCGATCTGCTGCTGCGCCCCTGAGGGTGCAGTCAACTCGGGGTGATCCCACACCGTGATGTACAAGACATCGTTATTACCGATGCGGTACTCGGCGGGTGCCGTCAGTAATTCCGCGGGCAGTGGCTTATCGATCTGTGCGGCCCTGTCCATGGCGATGAGCTTGGGGGTAATTGGAATCAGCTCGACCCGACTGCTTTCGCTGGCCCCTTCGCGAGTGATATCACTGGTGCTCAGATGTTGACCCGGCGAAAACATGCAACCTTGCAAAGCAATACTTGCCAGCATTAAAAAAGGAACACTACGAATCATAAAGGCACTACGCTATTCAAGGGCAAATACAAAACAAGATCGCCCAGTGTTAGCCGGGCAATCTTGTATTACACCTGCGAAATTTCTTAGTTACTGGTGCCGGTCGTCCCGGTAGTACCTGTTGTCCCGGTGGTGCCGCCATTGGAACTTCCACCACTGTTGGAGGCGGCCACGGCACCGGCAACCAGTGCGGTACTTGCCAGTACGGCTTGTCCAGCGGTCACGTCACCCAACACTTTTGTTTCCAGAGTGAGAGGTTCTTCTACGGCGAGTACCCAGCTGCTCATCATGGACAACAAGGCTATTACCATCATCTTTTTCATATCAAACTCCTTCCTGCAAGTTCTTTATATCTACGGACTTGCCGGATGGGTTTCCAGTCAATTTTCCCGACCATAAATAACATCGAAGCCTGATATAACAGTTCAGCAGAAAAACAGGCCGTTGAAGGCCCGCCCATCAGTTTCAATCGACGTATCCCCGGGGATGATTCGATTGCCAACGCCAGGTATCGGTCATCATCTCCTGCAAATTCCGTGTGGCCTTCCAACCCAACTCCTTCGCCGCTTTAGAGGGGTCGGCCCAACACTCGGCGACGTCGCCCGAGCGTCGCGGCATCATCCGATAAGGCACCGCTCGCCCCGACGCTTGCTCAAATGCCCGCAGTACTTCAAAAACGCTGTAACCATCGCCAGTGCCCAGGTTCCAGATATTGATCCCGGTGCGCGTCGAGATCGACTGCAACGCTTTGAGATGCCCGTCAGCCAAGTCCACGACGTGGATGTAATCGCGTACGCCGGTGCCATCGACGGTGGGGTAATCGTCACCAAATATCGACAACTCCTGCAGACTGCCGACGGCAACCTGGCTGATGTACGGCACCAGATTGTTGGGAATACCGTTGGGGTCTTCCCCCATTTGCCCACTTGCGTGAGCACCGATCGGATTGAAATAACGCAACAGTGCGATGCTCCAGCGCGGGTCCGCCGCACACAGGTCATGCAATACGTTTTCGATGATCAGCTTGGATTGCCCGTAGGGATTGGTGGGCGTGCCCGTCGGAAAGTCTTCACGAATCGGCATCTGCTCAGGCGCGCCATACACCGTGGCCGATGAACTGAATACCAACCGCAATACACCGGCCGCAGACATCGCCTGGCAAAGCGTAATGCTTCCGCAAACGTTGGTTTCGTAATACTCAAGCGGCTTGCGCACGCTTTCACCTACGGCTTTGAGCCCGGCAAAATGCAGAACAGCATCAATGGAGTGCTGCTGAAAAATCCGGTCCAGCAACGCTCTGTCGCACACGTCCCCGTGAATCATTAAGGCGGATTTTCCGCAAATGGCTTCAACCGCATGAAGGGCGGCATCAGAGCTATTGCAAAGGTTGTCCAGCACAACCACTTCGAAGCCTGCTTCAAGCAGCGCAAGAGTGGTGTGCGAACCGATATAACCGGTTCCACCCGTTACCAGAATCTTCATAGAGCGGTCCATAGTGGGGTATTGAAGTATTCAACTGCATGCCATATTTAAAGCAATTAGCGCACGCAAGAAATTGACGCCAACGACTTATTAGCACTTCACAAGAACCGACACTATTAATAGACACCGACTAAAACTAACCAAATACAGGCAGACCCGACAACTAATAACATTTACCCCATTCTGCACATGCCATTAATTGCCATCAAACCACGCCTCAGGTATTAAAGTACAACCATCGTAAAACATCCAAACTCATGGCCACCCTCTTCTGTGTGGCTGTGAACAATGACTTTCCAGGAAATATCTATGATTCGTAAATGCTTGTTCCCCGCCGCCGGCTATGGCACGCGTTTCTTGCCTGCAACAAAAGCAATGCCAAAGGAAATGCTGCCGATCGTCAACAAGCCTTTGATCCAATACGCCGTTGAAGAAGCACGGGACGCCGGTTTGCAGAACATGGCCATCGTTACCGGTCGGGGCAAGCGCGCACTGGAAGACCATTTCGATATCAGCTACGAACTGGAACACCAGATTCGCGGCACCGAGAAAGAAAAGTTTCTGGCCGGTACACGAGAGCTGATAGAAACCTGCACCTTCGCCTACACTCGCCAGGTCGAAATGAAAGGCCTGGGGCACGCGATTCTCAGCGGTCGCCCCTTGATCGGTGACGAACCCTTTGCCGTGGTGCTGGCGGATGACCTGTGCCTGAACCTGCAAGGTGACGGTGTGCTCGCGCAGATGATCAAGCTCTACAATAAATTTCGCTGCTCGATCGTGGCCATTCAAGAAGTCCCGCGGGATCAGACACACAAATACGGGGTGATCGCCGGCGAACTGGTTTCCGAAGGGATCTACCGCGTCAACAGCATGGTTGAAAAACCCGCCCCCGAGGACGCACCGTCCAATCTGGCAATCATCGGCCGGTACATTCTGACCCCCGACATTTTTGATTTGATCGCCGATACCCAGCCCGGCAAGGGCGGCGAAATCCAGATCACCGACGCGCTGATGAAGCAGGCGCAAGATGGCTGCGTGCTGGCCTACAAGTTCGAAGGCCTGCGCTTTGATTGTGGTGGTGCAGAAGGCTATATCGACGCCACCAACTTTTGTTATGAGCAGCTGTATCTCAAGGGCCTTTAACCAATCGGCTCAGCACACTCACCGCTCACCTTGCGGAGCCCTCCGTCACACTCTTTCATCCAGGCAGGCCACTATGACCACTGCAAAACGCTCGGTAGACACCGAACTGAAAGCGAGCAACTTCGGAATGATGGCCTGGCTGTCAAAAGCGCCATCGTTATCCTTCGACACTGCTGCCTGGCTGGGCACAACCCTGCTGGTTGAACGTATCGGGGTGTTCCCCTCTTCGGGCGATATCCATCGCCCGATCAGGGACCCGCTTTCCCTCCTGGCTCACCTGAAAAGTCTGTATGCCGACAAGGCCCTGGATATCGATGAACGCGAAGGGCTTAAAGTGATTTTCAACGATTGGCGATTCCGGGTTCGCATTCGCTACAACGACCCGGCGATCGTCATCAATGTTGAAACGCGGTGTGATCCCGAACTCATGCCTCTGAAAACCGCAGAACTGCTGAGTCAGCTGGAGCACTTTGAACGGTGAAGGATTACTTTGAAGCGGCACCACACGGCAATTCACCGACAAGCAGTCGATAGAAGTAATCGGCAATAAGCCGACCTCCCGAACCCGGGATGGGGTGAATCTTGTCGGGGCCGATCATGGGGGTCGGCCCGTCACTGGCGTAGCGTTTGAAGTCGGCACCGAACGCACACTGCAAACTCCAATAGGCGACGTTCTGCGAACGCGCCCATGGTTCAAGTACTTGGGCATAGTCCGACATCGGATAGGCACTGGAACGTGTTGTGTCCTGACGCAAGATCACATTGATGCTCGCTGCCGGATGAACCTCGCGAACCATCTGCACCAAGCCTTTCATGTTCTCAAGATAATCCTTGGGCTTAACGCCAAACCCCTGATCATTGCCGCCCAACATAATCAGGTAAACGTCTGCCGGTATCTTTGAAACGACGGCCTTCCACTGGGTCTGCCATTGGTTGTCGCTTTTAAAAAAGTCACCGGAGGTGGCACCTGAAGCAGCGAGTTTGGAGACCCTGATGCCGCCCCGGTCATTGGCCAGCCACAAGCCAAATAATGTCGGCGCACCTTTCACCACTTCGAGCCTTAGCGCCCAGTCAGCACTGGCGGGGACACTTAGTTGCACTTCCTGAACACCGGCCCCCGCTATCGTCAATGGATGCCACGGGCCTGAAGGTGTCCACCGATACCTCATCTCGCTGGTTTTGCCGTTTCCCAAGTAGAGTAAGTTGGCGTGGGCAATGGACGTATCAATCGCAGCCGTCTGGCTGGAATCGATCTCAAGATAAGCACCCGCCTTCCCGGTAACAGTGCGACTGTCCGGGCTCGCTTGCCCAAGACTGGAAACGCTCCAATCACCACCGAAGTACTGCTGATTGCTGCGGGTGTACTTGAAGTTCGTACCGCCGAGCGCTACGCCGTGGTTAAACCCGACATAACCAGGCCCGGCGAAACCAAAGTCTTTCGCCAAGCGTTGAGTGAGGCCATTCAGATAAAAGTTCTGCCCGGCGCTATAGCTGTCGCCAATCACCGAGATGTTCAGCACCATCCCCGCTTTACCCTTGCCCAGTCCGGCAAGCGGTTCGCGTGAGCCTCTCACCTCGATGACCGGAGCCGGGACAGGACGCACATCATCGACATAGACCATTGGCTCATCTATCTATCAGGAAACCTGCTTTGGTGTTCAGGTGCGAGACACCTTCAGACCTTTCGCCGGGGTCTTTTTGCTGATCGCACGTTCGCCCAAAAACAAAGTCGATGTGATGGCGAAACGGCTGAAAACATTCGACAGCACCACGGGCCCCAACAATCCGAACAGCACACCGCCAACAACCAAAACGCTTTCATCGGTGACACCCAAACGACGTAACGCGACCCGTGAACTGCCCGCAAACAGAACGTGAAAGAGGAAAATCGCGTAGGAATATCCACCGAGCCAGATCAGCGCTTTCGAGCGCATGTCACTCGACAACAACGCGATGCAGGAGGCACAGCCAACGAGCAATCCGACAAGGCTTCTGCGATCGACAATGAGCTCGCGATCCACGGCGGCAATGTAGAGCAGTGCGACCGATATCAAGACGAACACGACGGGCCCGATCACTTTCAGGGACTGCTTTAACTCATTGCCCTTTTCGTGGCAAATCATCCCCGTCACGAAGAACGGCAGCAAATAGATGGCGCCATTGATGCCAAAGGCATCGACTGGAAAAAGCGGCATCAAGAACACCGCTGCGGAAAACAAAAACAACAGGTACAACCGTGTCGCCGTCTGCAACCAGCCGCGCCACTGAAGAAATCCGACAAACATAAAGATGATAAAAACCGCCTGCAAGAACCAGAAGTGGTTAATCGGCACGTAAAACGACAACAAGGCGTCTATTAACCCGAAGTCGTTGTTTACCCCCGGCCCGACAACCTGCAGCACCGAAAATGGTATACCGACAAAAAACAATGGCACGATCAATCTTCTTACCTTGCCACGCCAGTAAGCGGAAAAGTCGTTGCCTCTGATTTTGTAAATCGAATAGATGTAGCCCGATATAAAAGTGAACAACGGCATCCGGACGTACACCATCGAATCGGCCAGGATTCGGAAAGGTGATCCCAGGTCGATTTTCAATCCGCCGCCTAATGGCCCTATCACGTGATAGAGCACCAGCAGCAGGCATGCCAGCCCTCTGAGTGTTTCTATTTCCAACGACTTCTTATTGCTTTGCATAAACCACAAACCTCAGTTCAAGACGTTTGATTCAAGCGACTCAGGTTTTTTTGAGCGCAACTGCAACCCCAGCCCCACAAACAGAACCGGAACCACCATGGAGAAATGTCGGGCAAACGATCCGAAGTCAGGTTCAAACAGGCCCTGCACCAATAAAAAGGACAACGGAATAGCGATAAGCTCTTTGACTTTGGGTTCGATGATTGAGCCCTTGTAGTGACTCGACGTCATCATTTTGAACATCAGCAACGAGGTCATCATCATCAGGACGACAAAGATGATCTGCCCCAGGCCGGAAAGAAGGATTAACTCCACCGGGAAAGACAGCCTGAAAAAGATGCTCATCGAATCCACGGCCTGCGAAACGAAGTCACCGCCGTTGATCCACGACACAATCAATGACTTTGAGCCCTCTTCGCCCAGTGTGCGTTGCTCGTTACTATTGGCTCGAATGGACGAAACCGAATAGCCGGCGAGCATCTGAATCGCTGTCGCGATGGCCAAATAGAACGTGAACAACATCAGGAAAAAGCTGAAACGTGACACACGCTTCTTCATGACACACACGCCAACCCAGACCAGCGAAAACAGTATCCAGTAGGGTCGAACCAAGATGCCGTAAAACAGCGCAGAGAGAAAAAAGCCCACTCTGTATTGCTTCGAAAATGAAAAAACCAGGATGGTAATCATCGCCACCGAAACAATGATTTCCTTGGTCAGGTTATCGAGAAAGAACGACCTGACCACCCCCCACAGACACAGGGTCAGAAAAATCGTCAGCGGTATTCTTCTGAAGATAAAGATCGGGATAGACGTGAGAAACAAGTTGCACATCATCCCGTAGGCCCAGGCATTGTCCAGATTGATGCCGGTGGGACGTAGCACGTAAGCAGTGCAATCGTAAGAAGACCGGTCTGGCGAAAAGGGATTCCAGAAATTGCAGTAGTCTGAACGAGCGTATGACGACCACAACGTCATCGCATCCGGGCCCGGTTCTCGGTGAACCAGCAGCGGCATTGCTACGGACAGAAAAAGACCGCACATCAAAATCAGGAGTGAGATCGACGAATCCAGTTTTGTACCGCGAAATTCTATGGAAGGCAGAGATAAAGCCATTACAACGCCCCCTTCGCCTGGGCAAACCTGGCCAGCAAAGCAATAACGACCAACTGCACCGTAATCGAGAAAACGTTCCCCCAGGCCGCCCCATAAATTGAATAGTGTTTAATAAGGACATAGCTGACAGGCAGTGAAATCAGCAGGCAGATCACCGCACTGGCCAACGACACCCGATTGTTCTTCGAAGCAATAAGACCTCCCCATACGATGTCGCCGACTGCTCGCAGCGCAAACGAGAAAATCAGGATGCACAAAACCCCGTTATCCGGACGCGGAACTGCCGCGTCCACATAATCCAGCACGACATTAAAGAAGGCATAAATCAGCACAGCAACTGCGCAGGAAACAACCAGGGAACGCAACACCCATTGATTGAAAAAGAGTTGGCGGACCGTCAGTGCCTGTTGATTATTCTTGTAACGCTTGGCGAGTACCGGAATGCCAACGACGGCAACAACGGCAAAAGACAGCGCTTGCAACGTGTTAGCGGCAGACCAGGCATACACGTACTTGCCAAGGCTGTCGTACGGCTCCAGGTCCACAATGAGAAAACGCTCGGCAAACTGACTCAATAACATCAAACCGTCGCCCAGATAAAAGGGCAATCCGGCTTTCCAGACAGAAGCCGTAGTGAGGGCACTGACCTCCCTCCCCTTATGTACATTCACCACAATAAAGTATCCGGCCACGATCACCAGAAGGTTGCTGATCACCCACAACCAAAGAACACTGGCAATGCTGGACACCACGCCCGTCATTAGCCCTCCCACAGCAATCAGCGCCCAGAGCCCGGTTTTTATGAAGAACAATAACGCTCCCCAATTGGCTTTTTGCGCAGAAAAAACAAAGGAGTTAATTTCGAAGGACAGATGCTCCGTGATCAGGAGCAGCGTGACGCAGGCGATCAACGCGGTGCTCGCCGGAACATCGCTGAAGAGTGAGTAGAGTACGACTGTGACCACCGAAAACAACGAACCAACGGCCAGGTACAAGACCAGTACTTTATCGATGACGAATCGGGAGCTGCCTCCGATGCTGATCAACCGATTGATTTCAGAGCTGAACCCGACGCTGTAAAACTTCGAGGCTAACAAAGGGGCGATCACCACGACGCCGTAGAAGCCCAATGCGTCATAACCCAGGTAATGAGTGATGGCCAACACCAGCAAAAACTTCGCGCCTAATGCAGTCCCCCTAAGCAACAACCGAAATATCATCGAACAACCCCTTTGATGATATTGTCCATCAGCACTGTTTTGGCTTCGATTTCTTTACAGGTATCCGTGAGTTTCTTGGCAAACCTCGATAGAGCGTTGGGGGCGTAAACAGTGTCGATGATGGTATCGACATTGATATCGCCTTCGTTGATCACCCAGTCTTCCACTCCCATGTCCTGATACGCCCCAAAACCTTTGCGTTCATAACTGATATGGAACGCGGGTACACCGGCCAGGAGCGCCTCGATAGCCCCGTGTAACCTCACGGAAATAACCAGATCCGGCTGATATTTCGCGAGCGTCGCCTTCAAGGGCAGCAGGTCTTCGGTAATGCCAAGTTCGCGATAAAACGCGCCATCGTCGTTGCCGCGGACGGTGCTTTGCACAGCGCAAACCACTTGGCTTTTCGCCCTTAATCTCCTCAATAGAAGCTTCAGGTTTGCAACGTAGGCGACTTTCTTCTCTTTGCTCCAGTGCGACGGCTTGCGTAGAACAACACAGACCACGGCAGGAGATGATGCACAGTGGATAAACTTGGGCTGCAGCAGTATCTTTTTCGCTAACGCCTGGATCGCCAGGTCCGGCGCCCGGTAGACATTCTCATTGGACTGGAAAATTTCCGAAGACCGGTTGTCTCTGACAAATACCGCATCGGCGCTGGCGTAGTGCTCTACGATTTTGCTGCTCTCGCCATGGAACGGACCGATACTTTGTGGGAGGTAAACCGTCGGTACCTTGCTCAAAATCGCGGTTTCAAGCTGTTTGGCATGACCCAGTTTCAGCTTGAAGTGTTCAAAGGTACTTTTTGAGCGCATGTACCCACCGCCCACCCCGACAACCAGATCGCTGGTATTCAAAAGATCGGCAAGGGGGACATAAGACTGTTTAAGGAAAATAGCTTCCCTCACCCTTCCGAATCCCTTAGCCGCCATGACCGGCGCCTCATATCGCTTACAGGAAAGATAGCTAAATGATTGAGGGTCTGACGCAACTACGTTGATTAAAGTGCCGGCACCAAAATTGCGTTGCACCGTGGCTATTGCCAAATCCACGAGTAGACCATCACCCGAACTGGACGCACTGTAGCCATGCAAAATAGTTACGTTCATCATCTGATTGTCTACTTAATAAGTTTTAGCGGAGTACACGTCATAGGTTTGCTGAATCATCAACGTTGCACTGAACCGCTCGCGCACTTTCTTGCGGCTTTCTGTACCGAGTTCCAGCAGCTTATGTTTTTTGATATTCACTAATATGCTGGCAAGGGCCTGGTAGTCGCCGGTCGAGAACAGGTAGCCGGTGATGTTGTCCGTCACCAATTCAGGAAGCGATGTACAGTCACTGGCAATCACCGGCACGCCCATGGCCATCCCTTCGAGGGGAACCATGGCAAAGCCTTCCCAGCGACTTGGAACAATCAAGGCATCCGCCGTTTTGTACAGTTCGTTGACTTCAGCCGGAGTCACCCAAGGCAGGTACTCCACGGCGTCAATATCGGGGCACTCGACGAAGTCTTCATTGACAGCACTCCCAACGACAGTGAGTCTCAAGTCAGTTCGCTCGACTTCAGCAAACGCCTTGAGCAAAAGATCGAAGCCTTTCTGGTAATCCAGTCGACCTACAAATAGAAGCTGAATGTCCGTGCTTTCGCTGGACTTGTTCTCATCACTTTTATAATGAATCCCGTTGTAGATCAGCTTCATGCGGTGACGATCAATACCAAACGACGCGGCTTTATCCATTTCATACTGACTGACGCAGATAATGACGTCCGTTACTTTCTGCAAGAGTCGCTCCACCAGCGAATACACTTTCTGCTTGACTGGCGAGCTCTCCATCAAGAAGGAAAATGCGTGCGGGCAGTAGACAATTTTAGGTGACCGCCAAGGGCGCAGTAGCAGACAGACACATCGGCCAATGACCCCGGAAAACGTGCTGTGCAAGTGCACGACATCCGGTTTTTCCTTGAAGATCACGCGGGCCAATTGCCAGGCAAACCGCAACAGGGACATGACATCGCGCTTGTTTCGGGAAAAGGTCCTGATGTTTTTTTCATCAATGCCATGCAACTCTTTCTTCTGGTCGTACGGAACCAGATAAACCAGTTCATACTTCAGAGCATGGTCCCGAGGGGGGGTTGATATCGTACGAATGACCGTCGCAACGCCACCCTTGATAGTTTCCGCCACATGTAATATTTTTTTCATAATCCACCTATCTCCATGAACTTAGTCGCAGGCAAAACACGATTAAGAGTGGTGAGTTATCACCCACTCACTCCCAACCGATTACCTGGTAGATAGAACTCGCATCAGGACTTATCAGAGGCGTACTCATAGTTGTAATAAGCGCCATTACCGTAGTAACTGGATGCCCGCTTCTCGACTCCATTAAAAATAGCGCCCTTCAACTCGATACCGTTTTGCGCAAACCGACGAATTGTCAATTCAATCTCTTTGGCCGGATTTACACCAAAGCGGGTCACGATCAAATTAATGGCAGCTTCACGCCCAACGATTGCAGCATCTGTAACTGCCAGAAGAGGTGGCGTATCGATGATGACGACGTCGTAGAGTTCACTCAGTTCTGCCAGGAGTTCTCTGAAGTTGGCATGCATCAACAGCTCTGATGGATTAGGCGGTACCTGTCCACGACTGATGAAATGCAGGTTATCAACCTCGAGCCTATTGATTGCCTGCTCAATGCTGCAGCGTTTGGTTAAAAGATCGGATAAGCCGTTGCTGATCGGTGTAGCCAAGGTTTTGTGCAGGTGACCTTTGCGCATATCGGCATCGATCAGTACGACCCTCTGCCCGCTTTGAGCAATGACCGCGGCCAGGTTAGAGGAAACAAACGTTTTGCCCACCTGCGGGCTCGGACCGGAAATCATGATCCGGTTGTTGGTCGCATCCAGCCCCGCAAAATGCAAACAGGTTCGCAGGCTGCGTATCGACTCAATGGACAGGTCAGTAGGGTTGCGCAGCGCCAATAGGAAAGCCTGGCGGTTGACGCTATCGCCCAACCGAAGTTTTTTATTGTCTTCTTCTTGTTGCAGGGCGCTGTAGGGAATAGAGGCATAGACGGGCAGCCCGAGTTGTTCGATGGCTTCCGGCCCCTCAAGTCCTCGGCTCAACGATTTACGCACCAACACCAAGGCAACGCCGACAAACCCGCCCAGCAACGTTGCAATAATAATGAGCAAGGCTTTGCGCGGTTTGACCGGGGATGTGATGTCGACATCGGCGGTATCGATCAATCGAGCATTCCCGACCGCCCCCGCTCTTACGATGTCCAGCTCCTGGGATTTATTCAGCAGTTGGGTATAAATCTGTGTCGCCACTTCCACATCACGAGTGAGGTTCAAAAGCTCCTGTTGCGTTGCCGGAAGATCCTGAACCTTCTTCTCCAAACCGCGGCGCTGATTGTTCAAATCCCCCAACTGGGCCATCAAGGCGCGGTAGGCCGGATGCTCACGGGTGAACTTTCGATCCAGTTCTGCTTGCTGGAGTTTTAAATCGGAGATGCGCGTATCCAAAACCACCATCTGCTCCAGGACAGACTTGGTTTCGAGTGAGATATTTACTGTATTTCCGCGGGTTTGATAGCTGTTCAGCGCATTGCTGGCCTTGACCAGATCCTCTTTGACTTGAGGGAGCTGTGACTGCAGGAAATCCAGGCTCTGAGCCGCCTCGGCAGAGGTGCGTTGCACATTCTGCTCGACATAAAGCGTCGAAATCTTGTTCAGAATTTTCACAGCCAGGGAGTAGTCGGTGCTGGCTAGCGCCAGACTTATAATGCCCGACTCCTTACCTTGTTCGGAGACTTCAAGGATGTCCTGGTAATTCTGAATAGTGACAATTCGTGGGTTGCGTACGACTTCGAATTTAGTGCCAGGGTTCGCAATCATGTTCGCGACCAACACCTCGACCCCGTTCTCTACCACGGCGACGCCTGTGGTTCCATCGGCCAACAATCCACCCTCTTCATCGTAAAGCTTGAAGCGGTTCTGCTCTCCGGCAATCAGGGTCAGTTTTTCACCTAACAGTTCATCGGGCAGTTTGAGTTTTTCGATTTCAAGCTGCTCGCCACCCCAGGCGAAACTGTTCATGCCAAGGAGTGGAGGCGAAATAGTTTGGCCGGGAGTACTTTTATATCGCCGCGCAATAAAACCACCCACGACGGGAAAGGTGTTCGGCGTGATCACAATATCCAGACGCAGGTCATCGACTGTTTTGCCGATGACTGCGCGAGACTTGATAATTCCGATCTCGGTAGCCGCCGGGGATTGCCCACCCAGCATGCTGCTGATATCCGAAAAGCCCAACATGTCGTTCTTTTTCGGCTCGACCTGCACCAGGGCGTTTGTCAAATACACGGGCGCCGACAAAATCGAATACGCGGCACCGGTCACCATGAACGCTCCGGTAATGGCGCCTATTAACCATTTGTGATCAATCAATGTGCCTAGCAAACCGAGAAGATCAATCTCGTCTTTATCGTTATCTCGGCCACTGACTACTGACGGTAACTGCATAAGGTCTATTCTTTTACCATTAATACTAATCTGAAAATCATCCATCAACGTCCGAGGCGCTGTGCCCATGAGCAAACAGCATCTTCAATCAATGCATGGGCATGGACAAAAGCAGCTTTTCCTTGACGATACGGATCCTTTATTTCGCGCTCACTCTGCCACTTGCCCAGAAGAAACACTTTGCCCCTCGCGTGCGAGGCAATACTCAGCACGCCTTTTACATGCTCTTTCTCCATGACCAGAATGAGGTCTGACTCATTAACAATGGCTGGAGTGATCTGCCGCGCTTTAAACTCTTGGGCGGCGCCACCCTGTTCTTCGAGAACTGAAAGTGCGTTTGGCTCCATAGACTCCCCCACCCGCGCGTTGAGTCCCGCGGAGGTCACCGAGATATCTGAAGGATCCAGCGCGTTGCGGAGCAACATTTCAGCGGTTGGACTTCGGCAAATATTACCAACGCATACGATAAGAATCTTTCTGAACAAGGCTACTCTTCCCGTGTAGTGTCGATTCGGCCAATGTGTAGCGGGGACATGAGTGAACCGACAAAATCGGTCCCGCATTCAGAGATGAATCCATCATAAAAATACAAGTGCATTAAATAGCACGACATACAAAAAACGCCCAACAAGAATAGCTGGACCAAAAATAACGACAACAATCCCGCCGTCATTTACCCGACAAAAAATAACATTGGAGCGTTTGCATAAGAGGGTTGATGATATCGCTGTATATGACTGGCCAAACCTGTTTTGACTTCGCCCCCGCCCGGACAAACATCGTAATTATCAGGAAGTCCGCGCTGTCAAGACGCTATTAAAATCACAATAGAAAAAATACTCTCTTCACTTAATGCAGGCGCTTACCAATAAACTCGGAATAACACGCCACGTTCATTGCCAGCGCCCCTTCCACCAGCACCTCCAGCAATACGACCTGTGCTTCGAAGCGCAAGTTCTGGTTACATTTATGCGCGTCGTCCATTTGCTCCTTCATCATGCGGGTCACTTTACAGGGATCACTGTACTTCACTCTTTTTAACCAGATGGGAATTTTCGCTGCGGCTTTAACCCGTCCCATCTCAAGCACACCACTCATATTGTCCGGGTAGTTTCTTTTCGAGACCGCCATCAGCTCTTCCAATACATCGGTCAACTTCTTCAAGACATAAGCGAGTATAAAGTCATCGAAAGCCTCCACAATTCCAGACACTTGTGTTTCCTGTGAAGTCATCTTTCCATCCGCTACCTACGTTAATCGGCAGCACATTACACTTCATCGGCCTTGATTATTTGACATATTATAACGGTCAGAATCGACACTTTTTAACAGCGCTAAACGATCAAAGGCCCGCCCGTAAGAACCGGCGGCGACATTGTTGGCGCGGGGTCAACGGTCAGTTACGTTGAACCTGCGCCCCGTTTTGGCATCGTATAAACCGACACCGCGCCCCTCACCTTTCAAACACCTGTTTTCAGGTTGTTGCCGCTGGGGCCATCGATACGTACATGCGCCCTTGAGTGGCTGTCAGCGCTCGGGTAATGTCATTAGACCCACAGGACAGAGCACGCCCATGACTTCCAAGCTGGAACAACTTAAACAAATGACCACCGTGGTTGCCGACACCGGCGACTTCGAAGCTATCGCCCGCGTTAAACCGGTGGACGCCACCACCAACCCTTCCCTGCTGCTCAAAGCCGCGGCAATTCCTGCGTATGCCGAATTGCTGGATGCTTGCGTTCACGACTGCAAGGGCGATGTGGGCCTGGCCAGCGACCGTTTTGGCGTAGCGGTCGGGCAAGAGATCCTGAAGGTTGTACCGGGTCGTATTTCTACCGAAGTGGATGCACGCCTCTCGTTCGACACTGACGCCGTATTGAAGCGTGCGCACCGTCTGATCGAGCTGTACGACAAGGCCGGTATTGGCCGTGACCGCGTGCTGATCAAGATCGCCTCCACCTGGGAAGGTATCCGCGCGGCAGAGACGCTGGAAAAAGAAGGGATTCAGACCAACCTGACGCTGCTGTTCTCGTTTGCTCAGGCAGCGGCGTGTGCGGATGCCGGTGTGTTCCTGATTTCACCGTTCGTGGGCCGGATTTACGACTGGTACAAGAAAGCCAACGGCAACGACTATACCGGTGCGGATGATCCGGGCGTGCAGTCGGTGACACGCATCTACAACTACTACAAGGCCAATGACTACAAGACGGTGGTCATGGGTGCGAGCTTCCGCAACCTGGGCCAGATCGAGCAACTGGCAGGCTGTGATCGCCTGACTATCAGCCCGGATCTGCTGGAGAAACTGGCGGCTGACACTGGCAAGCTGGAACGCAAGTTGTCACCTGGGCATGCCGGTGAAGCGCGCTTGAGCTTGAATGAAGCGCAGTTCCGTTGGTTGTCCAACGAAGATGCGATGGCGACCGAGAAACTGGCTGAGGGGATTCGTCAGTTTGCCCGGGATCAGGAGAAGCTTGAGGCGTTGTTGCAGGCCAAGCTGTAACAGCTGACAGGCCAACGCAAAAAGGGCGAACCCTCACAGGTTCGCCCTTTTTTGTATGTGTCTGGTGACTGTCAGGACGCCATCGCGAGCAGGCTCGCTCCTACAGGGAATCAGTGTCGCTCCAGCGCATTTACCAAGTCATGGAACGCTTCACGATTGGAGTCGTTCAGACCCATGAGGATTTTGTGCGCTTCGAGGACTTTGATCCGCACCACTTCTTCGGACTGATCCTGGTCTGGCAAGTCGTCCAGGCATTCGGGACAGGGCACGGGCTGGTCAACGATGTTGAACACTTGCTCGAAGCCCATTGACTCCAACAGACGCGTAATGTCTTCGTGGGTGGTGACGACGGTCGGCAGCAGGCCGACCTTTTGCCGCGACAGGATCGACAGCTTGGCCAGCAGGCCCAGCGTGGTGCTGTCGATGCTGCGGGTTTCGGTCAGGTCGATCACGATCGCATTGAAGTTCAACGCGGTGAAGATCCGATCAATAGTCGCATCCAACGCCGAACACAGGGTCAGGCGAACTTCACCGACGAA
>Ga0157370_10001624_pt1 | contig 27785 bp, 26 predicted proteins | sample C35metaG_FD_113463 | JGI IMG/M metagenome (GOLD analysis project Ga0157370, IMG submission 113463) | Corn rhizosphere microbial communities from Kellogg Biological Station, Michigan, USA - C3-5 metaG | ecosystem: Host-associated > Plants > Roots > Rhizosphere > Soil | place: USA: Michigan...
AGAGCGGTTTGTTGCGCTCACGGTGGGAGCGGCATAGGGCGTGTTGTATTCGCTGGGCAAGTTGCTGCCCGTGGTGCCGATGCTGTAGGTGAACAGCTTTTTCCCTGTCTGCCAGATGTTGTTTCCACTGAGAGAGATGTTCATGGAAACCTTGGCACTCGTATTTCCCGCATGCAGCAGATCTGCCGCAGCACCCGCCCAACCGAGGGCGCGGGCTTCGGTCGCTACTGAGGTGTGCCATTGCTGGGTTTGATCGGCATGAGAATACAACCCGCGAGGCAGCCTGGCGGTGGAAGCATTGTATTGCGCCTTGGTCACCCGTTCTGCGAGTGTGCCGACGTTGCTGACGAACGCCAGCTGGCCGGAGGCATAGAGGGATTGGATGCCCGGCTGGCTGTTGAAGTCTCCGCAACTGGAGTGAACCCCGAAGCCGAAGGGATCGGATGCGTGTGCGGCCAGCTTCAATCCATCCAGTGCCAGGCCATCTGAATTGTTTACCGCATCATACAGACCCCCACGTGTGGCAAGATAACTGTCATAAACGCTACTGCCAGCACTGGGGACGAGAAGGTTATATGAATCCATTCCTCCACCGAAGAACAGGCACACCAGTGCCCGGTAGTCTTCACCGGAAGGGAGGGTTTGCGCCACAGCGGAGCCCGCCATGCGCAAATTCAACAGAGTGGAGAGAAGCCCCAGGGAGCCTACTGCAGCGCAGCTCGACTGGCCCAGGAAATCGCGGCGATTAAGAACTCGTGACATGGTGGCTTTATTTCAGAACGGCGTAGTCGGCCGAGATGGTGGTGAGATGGATGGCATTGCGCAGGCGGGCGCGGATGCGCTGATCCCGCACCAGAGTGGTGAGGCCTGCGGCAAAAGGATCATCCTGTCGGTTGAGGGCACGGGTAATGGCGCGATAGGTTCGTTCACTCATGTTGCCATAACAGAGCATTTCATCCAGGGATGAAACGATGGCGTCCGGTGACAGGGCGGCGGGGTTGGAAGTGGCCAGAGCCAGCCATTTCTCCTCATTGATCCGGGTGTTCCAAAAGTTTTCGTTCTCCGGCGTGGTGGTGATGTCGCTCTGTCCACTCGGGTTGATCTGTGTCCAGCCGCTGTTAGTCGGGATGGCTGATGTATTCAGAGTGGTATTGGCGACACTGAGGGAAGATGAGTAACGATTGGGCCCAGTGATGGCCGTCACACTGTTGATGATTTGCATTTCCGGGGAACTCAGCCCGGCATCCCGCAAGGGACCGGCGGGCTTGTTTTCCGGTGAATAGAAATTGAACACGCTTGGAGCACTTAATGGACGCTGAAGGAAATCCCCGTCCAAGCTGCCAAATCCTCGGTAGCGCCCGCCAGCACTGGGATCTGCGGGCGCGGCTTCCAGTGCCCGCGCCATCGCGATGTAACGGACATAAGGCTCGCGGATCATGCCGTGGGTGACGATGAATAGACGGCTGTAATCGCGTGCTTCGGCATCGAGGAGAATGGCTTTCAATACTGCCTTCAGATCTCCCCGCACACCGCTGCCGTTATTGTTGAAAGCAGCGGAAACACGTCCCACATAAGCAGGTGAGGGATTGGAGGTGACCAGACGCTGGATCAGCAGACGGCTGATGAATGGAGCGATATTAGGATGATTGGAAAGATGGTCCAGCAGGGCGCTCAGATCGGCATTTCCGGCGGTCCCGGTATCTGGGCTGCTAGCCGTACGGGCAGGAAGACTCAGTGCAGCCATGCCGGGGAGGCTGAGCGTCTTGGCTGCGACATCGTGCTCCGCATCGAACATCCGCATCGGTTGCCAGGGGATGTTGTAGCTGTCGTAAAATTTGGTGGCTGGAATCTCCGTGGCATCCGTAAGGCTCGTAAAGCGCTTGCTGTAGCTCATGCCAGTGAAGAAACGTGCCATCATGGCTACCTGACTCTGGCCATAGGTGGGGACGGGCTGTCCGGCAGGAATGACTTCTCCATCGGGACCGAGATCACTGCCGTTTGAAAGATATTGGGTGCCGTCTGCATTCAGCCTCCAGAGGCCGATGCTGAAAAGCTGCATGATTTCCCGGGCATAGTTCTCATCCGGGAAGCGGTTCGCCGCCACATTGGCCTTCCGGTTTTTCATGGCACTCAGATAAAGGCCCATCCATGGATGGCGGGTGACATCTTCCAGTAATTGGCGATAGGTGCCGAAGGAGTCGTTCAGCAGCATATCATAATAGCTGGCCACGCCCCGTTGATCTGCGAGCGCGTCCATGCGGTCGGAGATCACAAAAATCTGACTGAGAGCATACGCCATGCGCTGGCGCAGAGGGTCTGAATCCGCATCACTCCGCATGGATTGTCTCCACCATGCTTCCATGCGGTGTTCCGTAGTAACCAATGCGCTATTGTTAGGCGGGGCGAGTTCCGCCTGCCATGCCTGAACGATCGGGAGATGAAGATTGGGAGTGCGTTGGAATTGCTCATCCAGCCAGGCACTGTAACCGAGGTTTTTCACGCGGGCCAATTCATTGGGTGCAGCTCCGAAACTGGCCTGTTCAAGAAAACGGGTGGCAGCCTTGGTGGAGGGCTTTCCGTCCGTCGAATCAAGAAGGTCGATGGATGCGGCCGTTGTGGCTCCCAATGTATAACCAGTGCCACTGAGCAGGGTGAGGGTCACCGTTTCAGTCGGTTCTGTGATCACGTCTGCCATGGGGATGATCCGGATGGAAACTTCATCCGCTCCGAATGGGATGGTGGCAATGGCGGAAGGTGCGGTATAATCCGTGCCATTGGCCGCGGTTCCGCCATAGGAAAATGCCACTGTCACCGCATCCAGTTTTCCTGTCCTGCGGATGACGAATCTACCGGGGTCCGGCCAATTTTCGGCCATCCCGGAATCCGCAGCGGCGACCGTGATCGTGCTGGTGGTGGCGGTTAGTGCCGTAGCGAGGCGCTCTTTGTCGGTGATCTTCGGATTATTGGTGGTCGGCGTCGTGGGATTGCTCCCGAGGCCTTCACTGAAAATTCGATTGGGATTGTAGCCCACGCTCAGCTCTTCCCAATCTGAAAGGCCATCACCATCGCTATCCACATCGGTGGCTTCCACACGAAAAAACAGGGGCTTGCCTTGGGTTCCCGTGAGAGGGGACGTGATGGTGGAACCTTCTCCGGCAAACGAGTTTCTCCTTTGCCAGTTGATCAGGTTTTCGCTCGATTCCAGATGATAGAGTTTTCCGGGTTCGGCTTTCCATGTGGCATCGATGACTCCGTCATGGAATTTACCAATGGCACCCGGCCATGAATTGGCCTCGAGGGGATTGGTGGCGAAAAGCGCCTCCTGTGCGTTGGTATATCCGTCACCATCCGTGTCGGCATTGGCAGCTACTGTGCTGGCTCCGAATTTAAGCTGCCAAATATCACTGAGCTGATTGTTATCTCGGTCAAGATCTGCATGGCATATGGGGACAAAGAGACAGGCGCCCAGAAGAGTTGCCGCTAAATCATAACGACAGAAAGAAAGGCGCCCGCCGACCAATGGGTGGGCGTACATAGAGTGGGTTTTTAGATGCGACTTTGTTTATGTAAGTGCATAACTCTATTACGTCAAAGAAAAGTCATTATTAGCAATAACTTATATAAATATGGGCATTTCGCCTGTTTGAAACAAATAAGGCGCAACGAGTTAAGCGTTGCACCTTATTTTGTTAATAAATTAACTTATGTGTTAGGCGAGTCGGGCGGCCAATAACTCCCTCTGGAAAACAAGTTCCTTAGGTAGATGGTCATACAGATCGATAAACAGTTCCCCCTGACTCACCAATTCCGCTTTCCACTCGGAGCTGTTGAAAGCCATGACCTGATTGAAATCGGTTTCGCTGAACCCCTCGAGTCCCTGGATGTTGAAATCCTCAATGGCAGGGGTCCAGCCGATCTGGGTTTCATGTCCAGCCGCTGCGCCTCTGCACCGTTTTACGATCCATTCCAGCACGCGCATGTTTTCTCCATAGCCTGGCCACAGGAATTTTCCGTCTTCGGATTTACGGAACCAGTTCACATGGAAAAACCGTGGCAGGTGAGTGATGTAGCGGCGCATCTCCAGCCAGTGGCCGAAGTAAGAACCCATGTTGTAACCCGCGAAGGGCAGCATGGCCATGGGGTCCCGCCGGACTTTTCCGATGGTGCCTGCAGCAGCAGCCGTCATCTCGGAACCCATGGTGGCTCCTACATACACACCATGGCTCCAGTTATAGGCCTGATAGACCAAAGGCATGGTGGTGGGGCGGCGGCCACCGAAGATAATTCCATCGATGGGTACCCCATCCGGATTCTGCCACTCAGGATCAATCGTGGGGCATTGAATGGCGGGAGCGGTGAAGCGTGAATTCGCGTGGGCGGCCACCCGGCCGCTGTCCGGCGTCCAGTCTTGCCCCGCCCAGTCGATGAGATGGGAGGGTTTATCCTTGGTCATGCCTTCCCACCAGACATCGCCATCGTCTGTTAGCGCCACGTTGGTGAATATGGTATTCGCCTTCATGGATTCCATCGCGATGGGATTCGTATCGTAGGCCGTGCCGGGAGCTACGCCGAAGAAGCCTGTCTCCGGATTGATGGCATGGAGTTTTCCATCCTCATGTGGCCAAAGCCAGGCGATGTCATCCCCAATGATGGAGGTTTTCCACCCGGCATCCAGATAGCTTTTCGGTGGGATGAGCATGGCCAGATTCGTCTTGCCACAGGCAGAGGGGAAGGCGGCTGTTACATAGGTCTTCGTGCCATCCGGCGCGTGGATGCCCACAATCAGCATGTGCTCCGCCATCCACTGGTGCTCGCGGGCGATATTGGAAGCAATGCGGAGAGCCAGGCATTTTTTCCCTAACAGGGCATTGCCGCCATAACCGGAACCGAACGACATGATTTCACGCGTTTCAGGAAAGTGAACGATGTATTTGTCATCATTGCATGGCCAGGCCACATCCGTCTGGCCTTCTGCAAGGGGAGCTCCTGCGGAATGAAGGCACTGGATGAAGTTTCCGTAACCATCCCGTTTTTTCTCAATGGTGCCAGCCGCTTCCGCTTCCAGCCGCTGTAGAACATGAGCGCCCATATGGCACATGATGCGCATGTTCACCACCACGTAAGGGCTGTCACTGATCTCCACGCCGATCTTGGCCAATGGGGAATCCAGTGGCCCCATGCAGAATGGAATGACATACATGGTCCGGCCTTTCATGGAGCCGCTGAACTTCTCTTTCAGCTTGGCGCGCATTTCCTTGGGTTCTGCCCAGTGATTGGTGGGGCCAGCCTGGTCACGGCGTTTCGAGCAAATGAATGTCCGGTCTTCCACCCGTGCCACGTCGGATGGGGCGGAACGTGCTAGAAAGGAATTTGGCCGCTTCTCCGGGTTCAGCCGGATAAAGGTGCCTTTATCAACGAGTAATGTAGTGAGCCGATCCCACTCGGCTTGTGATCCATCACACCACTCGACAGCATCGGGATTGCAGAGGGCGACCATTTGATCGACCCACTCCTGAAGGGCAGCGTGGGAAGTTTTAGCATTTGCACTCATTCGATGGCCATCCAACCCGGTTAGGGCGTTCATGGCAATGCCATGCGTCAAAAACAGGCGAAAGAAAAGGCGGCAGGACCACTACCTGCCGCCTTCCCAAATCGGATGAGCCGCCATCGCCCCGTGTCGAAACGCGAAGCGGTGGCCGCCCTGAAAACAACGAGCACGCCATTCATTTAGAGAAACGTTTTCCATTTGGAGAACCTTTCATGGTGACAGAATTTTCACCGGGTCATCTTGTGGCGGAGCCACGAGCGTGGTAATTCCATGCAAAATGGGAACGGCGGATCGAGATTACAGTAGAAGAGACGATAAACCGGGTTTTCTGACTCAATTGCCTCCGGTCGTGCGGGGCCTATTGATTGCCAATGTGATCATCTTTCTTGTGGATGCTCTCCTCTTCAATGGAGGCCTCGGCAACCTGTTCGGCTTCCAGATGGAGTCCGCTGTTTTTCAAGGATACGTCTGGGAGTTTCTGACGTTTCAGTTCCTTCATTTCGGAGTCGCCCATATTCTGATGAATTCAGTGGGACTGTATTTTTTCGGCCCTCTCCTGGAACGTGTCTGGGGCTCTTCGAAGTTTCTGATTTACTATCTTCTGTGTGGCGTGGGGGGGGCTCTCTTTTTTACTCTGCTGTCCCTGTTGCAGGTGGTTCCGGGTGGAAACTTGGTGGGCGCGTCGGCTGGAATCTATGGTGTGCTGGTGGGCGTTGCCGTCCTGGCTCCACATCAGAAAGTCAGTTTGCTTTTCCCCCCTGTCACTTTGACGATGAAGCAGTTGGCCCTGTGCGTGATGGGGATTGCTGTAGTTTCCATTCTTTTCCGCTGGGGCGGTAATACAGGCGGTGAGGCTGGTCACTTGGGAGGCATCCTGGCTGGATTCCTGTTGGCGAAAAATCCCGTGCTGCTCGGTTGGGCGGATATTCGCAACAGGCAGGTGAAGATCGTCCGGCCCAAGGCATTCAAGCGGAAGTCAGAGGCAAAACTCCGTCCCCGTACGGAAGTGAATCTTCGTTCGGATAGCGAAGTGGACCGCATCCTTGATAAAATCTCGCGCGATGGCTTCCAATCCCTCACTGCAGAGGAGAAGGAAACTCTTCGTAAAGCCTCCGAAACTCACCAATCAAAGCCATGACTGATGCTGAAATGATCGACTGCCCGGAACCGGGAAAGCAAATCGACCGCCTGCGTGCGATCATGCACCGTCTGCGCGCTCCCGGTGGCTGCCCGTGGGATGCCGAGCAGACGCATCAATCCATCGTTACCAATCTCATCGAGGAAGCCTACGAAACGGTGGATACGATTGAGCGTGAGGATCATGAGCATTTGAAGGAAGAGCTGGGAGATGTGCTTCTTCAGGTGGTCTTCCATGGAGAAATCGCGGAGGAGGCCGGCCGTTACAATCTGGATGACATTGCGCGTGGCATCTCAGACAAACTGGTCCGCCGTCATCCGCATGTTTTCGCTGCCAGTGAAGTGAACACCACGGATGGCGTTCTTCAGCAGTGGGATGCGATCAAACGAACGGAAAAGGGCGATGAGGAAAAACCCTTCCTGCATGGGATTGGGAAAGGCCTGCCTTCCCTGTTGCGCGCAGCCAAGCTTCAGAAAAAAGCATCGAAGGTGGGCTTTGATTGGCCCTCGGTAGAGGGTGTGATTTCCAAGGTATCCGAGGAACTGGAGGAAGTAAGGGAGGCCATTGCCTCGGGAAGTAGTGCTGCGGTGGAAGAGGAGCTGGGGGATCTTTTATTCTCCGTTGTGAATCTTGTCCGGTTCCGGAATCTGGATCCAGAGGTTCTCCTCATGAATGCCAACCGGAAATTCGAAAGCCGTTTCTTAGCGATGGAAAGCCGTCTCAAGGAGCAGTCACTTACGCTTGAGCAGGCCACGGCGGATCAGATGGAGGAAATGTGGGACGCCTCGAAGATAGTGGCCGTTTAAGTTTCGTCACATTCAGGGCATTGCCAAAGTGAGCGGCAGGGGCGGAGGATTTCGCGCCAGCAGCCCGTCCACGTCCATTGCCCATGATTCGTCCACTCGATCCCACTTATGGTTCGGACCAGCATGGGCTGGTCTGCGGCTATCACTTTGTGCCGGGTAAGGCTGCGGAGCCGATCACTTCGGAAGCTGCCGTAAAATTTCTCGCCCTCCCGGAGGCCGAGTGTGGGGTGGAATTTCTCTGGCTGCATTTTTCTCTATCAAATTCCATTTCCGAGCCTTGGATGAAACGGAATCTGAACCTGCCGGATGCCTACTATGAGCTGATGCACAGTAATGTGGGCTCCACTCGTCTGGAGCAGGATGGGGGAGCGCTTATTGTGTTGATTCACGATGTGCTGTTTGATTTCAAGTTTGATGCTTCTGCCGTAACTACCTCCTGTCTGTGCATCCAGCCTCGCCTGTTGGTAAGTGCCAGGTTCAAGCCCTTGCAGTCTCTGGATCAACTCAGGACGGCGGTAAGGGGTGGCTCGGTTTTCCATTCCTCTGCTGAATTGCTGTCACATCTCCTCCAGCAGCAGGCCAATGTGCTGGTGCAGATTCTCCGCCAGTCCTCGCTGCGGGTGGATGGCATCGAGGATCGCATCCTGGCGAATATCGTGGCCTCGAGTCGCTCGGAATTGGGCCGTTTGCGGCGGGTGCTCGTGAGGCTCCAACGCCTTCTGGCCCCGGAACCTGCGGCATTGTTTCGCTTGTTGAATAAACCACCCGCGTGGATCAGCGGGGCAAACCTTCAGGATCTCCAGCAGGCTGCAGAGGAATTTGCTGCGGCCGTGGGAGATTCCGTCGCCTTGGGTGAGCGGGTGAAACTTCTTCAGGAAGAGTTGGCCGCACTGGTGAATGAGCAGACCAACCGGACGCTGTTCATTCTTACCGTGGTGACGGTGCTCGCGCTGCCGATCAATCTCGTGGCCGGACTCTTCGGCATGAACGTGGGCGGGATTCCTCTAGCGGAAAGTGGTCACGGCTTTCTGGTCGTAGTGGTGATCATGATGTTGCTCACCGGCTTTCTCGCCTACCGTGCTTTTGGGAATTACCGGGATTGAGCCGGGCATGCGGGGCTCACCCGCCACACTCATTGTCAAACTCGTAGCGCAGGGCGGAGAGGCAGAAAATCGTAGCCGTCTCCACACGCAGGACGATGCTTCCCAAGCTGATGGGTAAAAATCCTGCCGCCAGTGCGGCCTCGGTTTCCGCCGGGGTAAAGTCACCTTCCGGACCTACCAGAAGAGTGGCTTCCGTGGTGCCGGGATGGGCACGCAGCGTTTCGCGAATCGGACGTGCTCCCGGCGCCAGAGAGGCGATGATTTTCAGGCCCGGCTTTTGTGCCTGATCGGAAAGCCAGCGTTCAAATGTCTGAGGATCACTGATGGAGGGGAGGGTGTCCTGCCCACATTGCTTGCACGCTTCCAGTGCGTTGCGCCGCCACTTGTCGGACTTCCCTTCACCCGGCTGCACGATGGTATTCCGGGTGACGATTGGTTCGATCGCCGCGATGCCCAGCTCCACAGACTTTTGGACGATGAGATCCATGTTCTTTCCTTTCGGAATAGCCTGAGCGAGTGCGATGGCAGGCAGAGGCCGCCGACGGGAGATTTCCTCGCCGAGATGAATGGTAGTCCTATCTCTCGCCACATGCCCTACCATAGCACTTGCCCTGCGGCCTGCACCATCGAAGACGATAATTGTTTCCCCAGCCTTGATTCTCAGTACTTGGGAAAGATGGCGCGCTTCATCTCCCACCAGAGTGGTCTCTGGCAGCCATGCGGCAGGAGGGAGATAAAAGCGGGCCATGAATTCAGGAACTTAGAGATCGAAGAACCTTTTCGCCTTTTGGAAGAAGCTGCCTTGCATCGGTGAATTGTGATCCCCGATGGATTCTGCAAATTCGCGAAGCTTGTCCTGCTGATCGGAATTCAGCTTGGTAGGCACTTCCACCTGCACGCGGACATTCAGATCGCCCCGGCGGCCACCGGACAGGGAAGGCATGCCTTTGTCACGGAGGCGGAAAAGGGTGCCGCCTTGAGTGCCGGCAGGTATTTTGATCGAGGATTTGCCATCCAGGGTTGGCACCTTCAGTTCACCTCCCAGAGCGGCGACGGTAAAGGGAAGGGGTACCTCGCAGAACAGATCCGTGTCATCCCGCTCGAAGATGTCGTGATCGCGGATGTGGATGAAGACGTAGAGATCACCTGCTGTGCCACCGCGCACACCGGCATCGCCATTACCGGATGAACGGAGACGGGTGCCTGTGTCCACACCAGCAGGGATGCGGAGCTTGATGCGGCTCTCGCGTTCCACGCGGCCTTCGCCTTTGCAATCGGAGCATGGATCGGAAATCGTTTCGCCCGCGCCACGGCATTCCGGGCAGGTCACCTGCTGGATGAAAATACCGGCCTGGCGGGATACCACGCCACGGCCACCGCAGGTCGTGCAGGTCTTTACGCCGCCGGAGCCCTTGGAGCCTTTCGCGCCGCAACCATCGCACGGAACATTGCGCTCGATCTCCAGTTCCTTCTCGACTCCCCGCGCGGCTTCCTCGAGGGAAATTTCCAAATCATAGCGCAGGTCGCTGCCCCGCTGCTTGCCGGAGCTGCGACGGCGGCCACCGCCACCTCCGCCACTGAAGAATTCCTCGAAGCCGCCGCCGAACATCTGGGAGAAGATGTCCATCGGATCGTGGAACCCGCCACCGCCGGAGCGGCCACCACCACCATTGAAGGCAGCATGGCCATATCGGTCGTAAGCGGCACGCTTGTCCGGATCACTGAGTGCCTCATAGGCCTCACCCAGTTCCTTGAACTTGTCTTCCGCGGTGTGGTCGCCCGGATTTTTGTCCGGGTGAAATTTCACCGCCAGCTTGCGGTACGCTTTCTTGATCTCGTCTGCGCCTGCATCACGCGACACACCGAGGATTTCGTAATAGTCTCTTTTTTCAGACATCGGGGGATTACTCGGCAGAGGTAGGATGTTTGGAAACGACCACGCTGGCAGGGCGGATCATGCGGTCACGGAGCTTGAATCCGCGGCGGGTCACACGGAGGATCTGGCCCTCTTCGCCCGGGGCTTCTTCCTGAGCCACCGCGTCGTGCAGATTCGGGTCAAAGGCTCCTGCAGTCGGGATTTCCTCCACACCTTGTGAGGAAAGGAATTCATTGAGCTGGCGGCGGACCATGTCCATGCCGATGTAGATCATGGACTTGGTATCCTGAGCGGCGGCCAGCATGCCCATTTCGAAGTTGTCGATCACGGGGAGCAGATCCTCCAGCAGGCGCTGGTTTGCATAACGGATGGCGTCCTCCCGCTCGCGTGCGGTGCGCTTGCGCAGATTGTCCATTTCCGCAGCCGTGCGGAGGGAGATTTCTTTCCACTTGCTGGCTTCCGCCTCGAGTTGCTCCCACGGATCCAGTTCTGCAGGTGCTTCCTGGGCAGGTGCGTCCTGAGGGATAACAGTCGGGTCGTCCGGTGTTTCGTTTGTAGGATTGGAATCAGCGTCGGTTTGCATGGCGCATAGGTGTAGCCGGGAAGACGCTAGCGTCAACCCTTGCGAGAGTAGGATTTATAGTGATATTTATCGGGGAACACCACCGATTGCGGGAAATCCTCTTGCTAACAATAGCGCAACCTTTTAACCACTCGCCTTCACTAGGTTAGCTTTGTTGTTAACATGGTCCCCCACCGCTCTTGTCTGATACCTTATGAAGTTGGCTACCCTGCTCGGCCCGGCACAGATCGTCCTCGAAATGGAGGCGGGGGAGCATTGGCCTTCCATCAATGAACTGGTGGAGCAGTTGGTCCGGTGTGGTGAGTTGCCCGCAGACATGCAGCAGGAAATCCTGGAGGCCCTCCATTCGCGTGAAGAGCTTGTCAGCACGGGCATCGGAAATGGAGTTGCGATTCCCCACGCCTTTTCGGACAAGTTGGAAAAAGTGGTGGCCATCTTCGGGCGGTCCAAAAAGGGCATTGATTTTCAATCACTCGATGGGGAGCTGGTCCGTTTCATCATTCTTTTTATTGTCCCGCGTAAGGATTACCACATGCACCTGCGGACCTTGGCCGCGATTGCGAAAATGTTTACGAACGCCGAAATCCGTCATCAGTTGGGATTGGCGGAAACATGTGATGAAATTCTTGCCATTCTCGGCTCCAAGCCGTCCCGTGTGGCTGCTCCCAGCGCCTGAACCGCGCGGAGCCCACTCCGCCCAGTCATGACGCTTCTACAGGAACTCGAAACCCGTCTCGCCGTTGCCCTTGCCGCCACGCTCGGTGAGCCCGCCTCCGCCGCTGTCACTCCAGCAGCCGATCTGCGATTTGGTGATTATCAGTCCAATGTGGCCATGGTGATGGCCAAGCAGCGTAAGACGAATCCCCGGGCACTCGCCCAGGAAATTATCGATCATCTCCAACTCGATGGCCTGGCCACGGCAGAAATCGCAGGCCCTGGCTTTTTGAACTTCCGTGTGCTGCCGGAGGCGTATGCTTCCCGTGCGGTGGCTCTCTTGAAGGATGAGCGCCTCGGCGTGCCGGACATCGGCCAAGGCCGCACGGTGGTCGTGGATTTCTCGGCACCGAACGTCGCCAAGCCGATGCACGTCGGCCACATCCGCTCCACGATCATTGGAGATTCCCTGTGCCGGATTGCCAAGGCGCTTGGGTTCAAGGTCATCGCAGACAACCACATTGGTGACTGGGGCACGCAGTTCGGCATGATTCTCTACGGCTGGAAAACCCGTCTCAATGCCGAGGCTCTGGCTGCCGACCCGATTCCTGAACTGCTGCGCATCTACCGTGAGGTGAATGCCGAAACCAAGGCGGACCCAACTGTGCTGGAAACCTGCAAGGCTGAATTGGTGAAGCTCCAGGCTGGGGATGAAGAAAACCTCCGCATCTGGCAGCAATGCATCGATGTCTCCAAGTTTGGCCTTCAGAAAATCTATGATCGCCTGGATGTGAAGTTCGATCATTGGCTGGGAGAGAGCTACTACAATGATCGCCTGGCCGGTCTCGTGGAGGAGTTTCTGGAAAAAGGCATCGCCCGCGAGAGCAATGGCGCGGTGTGCATTTTCTCGGACGGGACCAAGAAGCAGGAGGAAGATCCCTTCAAGGTCCACAAGGAAGAAGGTTGGACGGATAATCCGGCCATCATCCGCAAGGCGGACGGCGGTTTCCTCTACGCCACCACTGATCTGGCGACCATTCAGTTCCGCGCCGATGAATGGAATGCGGATCAGGTCTGGTATGTCGTGGGAGTCCCGCAGGAACTGCACTTCCGGCAGATTTTCGATGCCGCCCAGCGTTGGGGCAAGAAGGGTGATTTCCATCACATCAAGTTCGGCTCCATCCTCGGTGAGGATCGCAAGCTGATGAAGACGCGCTCTGGTGACAATGTGCAGCTCGTCGATGTGCTGGATGAAGCCGTGGAACGCGCAGCGAAGGTGATTGCGGAAAAAAGCCCGGATCTCTCTCCGGAAGAAGCTGTGGAAATTTCAAAGACGGTCGGCATTGGCTCGGTGAAGTTTGCGGAGCTTTCCCAGAATCGTCTGACGGATTACGTTTTCTCGTGGGACCGGATGCTGGCGCTTCAAGGCGATACCGCGCCTTATCTCCAATATTCACACGTCCGCATCCGTTCGATTTTCCGGAAACTGGATGCTCCGTTCGATGCATCCGGGGTGGCGATCCATCTTCATGAGGATGCGGAAGTCCACCTTGCCCGACTGTTGGTGCGTTTTGGCGAGGTATTGCCCACCGTATTGGAGGATTTCCGTCCGAACTTACTGGCAAATTACCTGCTGGAGCTGGCACGGGCCTTCCATTCCTACTTCGAGGCCTGTCCGGTGCTGAAGGCGGAGGAGCCGATCCGTTCCAGCCGTCTGGCGCTTTGTGACCTTACCTCCCGGACGCTGAAGCACGGGTTGGGTCTGTTGGGAATCAAGGTGCCGGACAGAATGTGATGCAAAATACTGAGTCTCAGCCTGTTTGAAATAGACCACTCTCCATCCTTTACCTAAGGCTTAACGGCCTTAGGCTATCAGAATATTCTCATATGACTCCTTTCTACGTCATTGGTCACAAAAATCCAGATACGGATGCCATTTGCTCAGCCATCGGTCACGCAGCTCTCCTGCGTGCCACCGGAGACGAACCTCATGCTGTAGCAGCGCGATGTGGTGACCTGGCCCAGCGTACCCAGTGGGTGCTGGAAACGGCAGGCATGGAAGCGCCCTTGCTGCTGGCAGACGTGCGGACCACTGCCGGAATGGTCTGCCGCAAGGAGGTCGTAAAAGTCACCACCGAGGATACTTTCCTAACAGCCTATCGCCGGATGCTTTCCTCTGAAGTGCGTTGCGTGCCGGTGCATGATGCCGAAGAGAATCTGGTAGGGATTCTCCGCTACTTCGATCTGCTGAAGCTTTTGCTGCCTGCGAATACTGAAGGCCTGAGCGTGCGGACGGTGAATGCCTCCCTTCCCAAGGTGGCGGATACCCTTCAGGCCCAAAGCCTGGGTGCGCCGCTGCCTGCCGCAGAGGTGGAGGAAGACCTCATCCTTCTGGTAGGTGCCTCATCCCAAGGTACGGTGGAGAAACGGCTGAAACAAGCGGTTCAGGAAGGAAACATCGGTAACTTTCTGGTGATCTGCGGTGACCGCCCCATTGTACAACGCTATGCCATCGATCACGGTGCACGTGCGCTTCTGGTGACGGGGGATCATCCGATCCAAGGGGAAATCCTCGCTTACGGTGCGCGCAAGGGCGTGGTCATTCTCCGGTGCCATCAGGATACCGCCAGCGTTTCCACATTGATCCGCTGCTCCCGCACGGTGAAGCACGTCATGGAAAAGAAATTTGTAACGGTGGGTGAGGGTGAGTCCGTCATCCACCTGCGCAAGAAGCTGGCAAATGTGGATCAGGATCTGTTTCCGGTGCTGGATTATGCGCACGGAAAAATGATCGGCGTCATCTCGAAGTCCGATCTGGTGGACCCACCGCGCATCCGCCTGGCCTTGGTGGATCACAATGAATACGCCCAGGCGGTCAATGGCCTGGATGAGGCGGAAGTGGTGGAAGTGGTGGATCACCACCGCCTGGCCGGGGACATCGTTTCCCGGGAGCCGATCCGTTACCTGAATGAGCCTGTGGGTTCCACCTGCACCCTGGTGGCGCGGAAGTTCGTGCACCGGAATCTCGTTCCTTCCCGTGGGGTGGCTATCTGCCTCTGCGGCGGCATCGTTTCCGACACCCTATGCCTCACTTCTCCCACGACCACCTCTCTGGATCATGAAATGCTGGAGTGGCTGAGCAAGATTGCAGGCATCGATCCGAAACAATTCACGGAAGACTTCTTCGGCGTGGGCTCCGTGCTGATCAATGGCTCCCCGGATGAAATCGTGAATGCCGATCGCAAGGAGTTCACGGAGCAGGGCAAAAAAGTGAGCATTTCCCAAGTGGAGGAGCGGAATCTGGACGGCTTTGCTCCCCGGCGGAAAGAGATCGAAGACATGCTTATCTCGCTTCAGAAAGAGCAAGGTTACGACCTGGTGGTGCTGGCTGTCACGGATGTCGCACTTCATCACAGCGTCATCCTGGCCGTTGGTGATGATTCGATCGTGTCTCATTTGCCATTCAGCAGACAGGATGAATCGCTGTTCGATGCTCCGGGAGTGGTCAGCCGCAAGCGCCAGCTCTTCCCAGCGGTGAGTGAGGCGATCCAGCATGCCAACTGAGTCATTCTCGGCACTTGCAGGGAGGCCGTTTCCCCACGACACTCCCGCGCATGTTCGCGCCGAAGTGGAAAAAGGAAGCCCTGGATCTTGCCAAGAATGCTCGGAAGTTCATCGACTACAAAAGGGATCTGCTGGCGCAGGACAGGATCGCTGAAATCGAGTCCCGGCGGGTGGATCTGCTGAATGCGGTGAAGGCGAAGGATCAGGCAAAGGTAAAAGAGGCGTCCAAGCAGCTTCAGAACGTTTGCGAAAAATCGCTCCCCCACCAGAAGCCGCTGGGCTGGCTGGAGGAAAATGTGGAGGTGATGTTTGTGGCCATCGTCATCGCGCTCGGCCTGCGTGCATACTATCTCCAGCCGTTCCGTATTCCCACCGGTTCCATGCAGCCCACGCTCAATGGCATCATCGGCACCCCGCTGAAGGAATCCGAATGGCCATCCCTGCCGCAGCGGCTTGCGGAAAAGGCCTTGCGGGGCCGGACGTATATCAAGGTGGTGAATGATCAGGACCGGAAGTTTTTCTTTGATAACAAAGGAGGCCTGCATGGGAATGTATTGCAGGATACCCAGTATCTTCACTTTTTCAGCCGTTCCGTGCTGACTTCCCTGAATGCGCCGCCGTTGCAACTTCCGTCCTCCTCTTCGGCAGTGCTCAGCATCGGGGTGGCAAGAGCATTGGGACTGGCGCAAATGAACGGCGGCGTGCTGCCTGCGGGCGCAGTGATTTGCGAAGGCTATATTGATACCGGGGATCTGGTGTTGGTGGATAAGTTTTCCTATCACTTCCGCAAGCCCACCCGCGGTGAGGTGTTTGTTTTTGATACAGTAGGCATCAAGGGCATCGAAGAACGGAGCGGCGAGCAGGGGGCTGGCTCCCACTACATCAAACGGCTTTGCGGTGTGCCTGGTGATACGCTTTCCATTGAAAGCCCTCATCTCCTCATTAACGGCAAGATCGCACAAGAGCCCGGCATTCAGCGCGTGATGGCCGCAAAAGGTGAGTATGCTAAAAATCCTCAAGGCTATGATTTTGCTAAAGGGGAAGGAATTCAACGCAACGGCAAGGTGCTTCCTCAGTTTCTCGGGCATCCGGGCGCGAAACTTGTTCTGGCTGCAGACGCTCCTCCGGGACTGCGGGAATATGCCGCCTTGGGTGATAATACCGGCAACTCCCTTGATTCCCGCTACTGGGGTAGTGTGAAGGAGCACAACCTTGTGGGACCTGCCTTGTTTTCATTGTGGCCTTTCACCACAGGCCATTGGGGATTCATTCGTTGAGCCAAGTGTCCGTTTCTTCCGAAATCACCCGCAGCGCGAAGTCAAATCTGGCCTTCGCATTGAACATCCTGCCGAAGGAACGGCGGGATGATATGGTGATATTTTACGCCTTCTGCCGGACGATGGATGATCTGGCGGACTCCACCCTGCTTTCTCCAGAGGAGCGCGTGGCCGGCCTGGAGGCTTGGAAAACGGGTCTCGTTTCAGGATTTTCCTCACCGGATGCATTCCAGCAGGAAGTTCTTTCCCTGCGCGACCGCCATCAGATCCCCAATGCGCAACTGACGGAAATCATCGATGGCTGCCAGATGGATCTTCATCCACAGCGTTTCAATGATTGGGAGGATCTCAGCCGGTACACATGGAAGGTCGCCTGTGCCGTTGGCTTGGTTTCGATCCGCTTGTTCGGCTGCCGGGACCCGGGTTCTGAAGCCTACGCGGTGGCCCTGGGGCATGCGCTGCAAATTACCAATATTTTGCGGGATGTGGGTGAGGATCTTCTTAATGGAGGGCGGATTTACCTGCCACTGCAGGACATGGCGCGCTTCCAATATACGGAGCAGGACCTCATGGACCGCGTGTATGACACTCGGTTTATCGCTCTGATGAATGCTCAGGCGGATCGCGCGGAGGCTTACTTCCGGGAGGCTGAGGAATGCCTGCCTGCAGAAGATCGTGGAGCACTCATCCCAGCTCGCATCATGGGGGAGATCTATCGTGCGCTGCTCGGGAAAATGCGTGATGGGAAATTCCGGGTTTTCGATCAACGTTACCGCATTTCAAAGGCCCGCAAATTGGCGATTCTTTCCAAGCATCTGATTGCAAGGCCCCATTAGTTGAATAGATTACCTTTCACCCTAGTCTCATGCGCATGACCAAGTTGTTCTTCACCATCGGCATTGTAGCCTCTCTGGCCTCCTGTTTCTACACGCAGCCGCCTGGGTATGCCGTCCGGAGGGATGATCACAGGGATGAGGCTCATGGGGCTGCCATGGGCGCCGCCGCAGGTGCAGGCATCGCTACCGGGGCGGAATCTGCTCCTTATGCGTCCCAAGGAGAGGCTGGTAATTATCCTAATTCGGGTGGTTACGAACAACCTGCCCCTCCTCGTACTTCCACGGGGCCGGGAAATTATCCATACGCTGAAAAAACGGCCAATCCGGATCAGGTGCTCAGCCCGTATGCTCCTTACAATGTCATCGATGTGGCAGGATTCCGCTCAGGTCAATTGGCGCGTGATCCCTCCAATCAGAAGATTTTCCGCATTCCCTAAGTATCGGTTCGCACAAAATGCGTTGTCAGTGGGCGGTCATTTTAGTAATGACTGCTAAAACCCCACACTGAATTTTCCTCAATGCTTTTTTCTGCCCCCTGCAAGCAACTCTCCACGTGGGCCATGGTGGCCCTGTGCTGGCTGGCTGTCTTTTCTCCACTTGCTTCCCGCGCTGAAAAGGAAGGCGCATGGGATATTACGAAGATCGAGGGCCAGGAGTATGTTTCGGCCGAGAGCGTGAAGAACTTTTATAACTTCACGAAGATCTCACGCAGCGGTGGCGCGGTGACCCTGGAGAACTCCAAGGTGGAGATGAAGCTGAACGTTGGTTCCCAGGAGTGCCTGATGAACAACGTGAAATTCGTCTTTTGTTATCCAGTGGAAGAGCAGGGCGGAAAAGTGTTCGTCTCCCGTGTGGATCTGGCAAAATTGATCGATCCGGTCCTGCGGCCCAACTTTATTGGGAACGCGGGTGATTTCCGCACGGTGATTCTGGATCCCGGCCACGGCGGCAAGGATCAGGGTGCGACCAATGCTTTAGGGACAGAAGCGAATTACAACTTCAAGCTGGCCCTTTCGGTGAAGAAACTTTTGGAGGCGAAAGGCTTCAAGGTCGTCATGACCCGTACTTCCGATGTGTATATCTCCCTTCAGGAGCGGGTGGATTTGGCGAATGCGGTGAAGGAAAACGCCATCTTCATCAGCCTGCATTTGAATACGACAAATGGCAGCTCTGCCCATGGCATCGAAACCTTCACCCTTTCTCCTACGGGAATTGCTCATTACGGCAGCAATTACAAGCCGTCCGATTCCCAAGACCGTCTGGGAAATGAACATGATTCCGCGAATATCGCCCTCGCTACGGCATTGCACGGCAGCATGCTTCGTAGGCTGGGAAAAAACACATTTGATCGCGGCATCAAGCGAGCCCGCTTCAGCGTTCTGAGTGGAGTGACCCATCCGGCGATTCTTTTTGAAGGTGGCTTCATGAGCCATCCTTACGAATCCCGCTTGATCGATAATCCAGCGTATCAGACTGCTCTGGCGAACGGGGTGGTGGATGCAATTACAAAGTATCGTTTCGCCGTGGGGCGCAATACCCAGCAGGCAGGCGCGCAGTGATTCAAAGGCCGAGGATGGCCTCGGTCATGCGCAGGGCCTCCACATTTGGACGCACAGCGTGGACCCGATGAACCATGGCTCCTTTTTCCCTACCATAGGCAGTAAGGGCGACCGTTGGCCAATCGCGTTCCAAAGGGTTTTCCGCATTCAGGATTTTCCCGATGAAGGACTTTCGTGAGACTCCCAGCAGGATGGGGATGTCATCAAGGATGAGCTTGTCCAGATGACGGATGAGTTCGAGATTGTGCTGCACGGTTTTTCCAAAGCCGATTCCGGGATCAAAGCAAATGGACTCACGGGCAATGCCTGCAGCCGTTAGGGTCTGCAGCCGTTCTTGAAAGAAACCGAGCACTTCCGAGACGACATCCTGGTAGTGGGGTGCCTGCTGCATGTCTCGCGGGGTACCTCTCATGTGCATGATCACGATGCCGCAGCCGCTGTCCTTGCATACGGATAGCAGATCCGGATCAGCGGTGAGGCCACTCACATCATTCACAATGTCTGCTCCGGCAGAAAGGGCGGCCTGGGCGACGGAGGCTTTCATCGTATCGATGGAAATAAGGCCGTCCCACTCCGTCCGCAGCGCTCGGATCACCGAGGCCGTACGAGCGATTTCCTCCTCAGGAGGAACGACTGCGGCTCCCGGTCGGGTGGATTCCCCGCCGATGTCGATGATGGCCGCTCCTTCCGCAATCATCTGGCGGGCATGTTCCAGAGCGGAAGAAACACCGTTGTACTGGCCGCCATCCGAAAAGGAGTCCGGAGTGACATTGAGGATACCCATGACTTGACCGCGATGGTTCAAATCAAGGGTGCTGTTACGGAGTTTCCAAATCATGTCCTGACTGGCGGCTTGCAGTGTCCGCCCTGTGACCCTACTTTGCGAACCATGAACCCATTGACAATCTGGAAAGCCTTTTTCCTTTCCTTGCTTTTCCTGCTGCCCTGCCATGGGCAGGATGCCAAGGACTCCGAGCAGGGGGACAACGTGCGGGTGATGCGTCGGGAGGATGGCTCCAGAGATGTTTTCCGCCGCAGCCCGGATAGCCGGACGCTTACCAAAAACACCACATCTGCAGATGGTGTAATCACGATGGTGACGATCTACCGCATGGATGCGAATGGGAACCCAACCGGCTGCAAGATCTACGACGGCCAACACAATGAGCTTTATAAATCCAGTTATGGTTACCGCAAATCGGATGGCCAATTGGTGGAAGAGCGGATGTTCGACTCCCGTGTGAAGCGGATCGATCCCAATACAGGCAAGGAAATGCCGGTGCGCCGTTTCATCTACACCTACGATGCCCAAGGCAAGCGCAGCGCTCCGATTTCCATCACACTCACTCCGGGTAAGACCGCGGAAGAAGTTTATGGTGCGCCATCGGCACTGGAGAAAAATCCTTTCGATGACAAGCCAGCTCCTGCCAATCCGAATGCGAAGCCCGTGCGTGGTCGCTGAATCGAGCTGATTTCATCGTGGCTTCTTCACGCTCCATTTTATGGGTTCTGCTGGGCGGAGCCATCGGCCTGGGTGGCATTCTTCAGGGGCTGCACTGGAAAAATTCCAGTAGGTCGGCGGATTTCTCCGAGTTGGAGAACCGGCTGCGGATGGCTCGGGAGGAAAATGACATCCTCAAGCGGGAAAATGAATCCCTCCGCTCGCTTGCCCAGGGTGGTGGGGAACTTGCGATTCCACAGGAACTGATTACCCGGATCGAAAAGGAACTGGGTCTCCGGTTCACCTCCAGCCCCGTGGTGCACCGCATCGCAGGAGAAGAATTGAGGGATCGCATCGGCGCATCGATCGAGAGCCGCTACGGATCATTCGGGGTGGATTATCGGCAGGAAGCATACGGATTGATCGGCTGGACGAAGACCGATGACAATCTGCTGGCTCTTCTAACCGCCGTCCGGGCCGTGGGAGCGCGCGGGTGGTTCGATGATGTGACGGGAGACGCGTGGGTGACCGATCGGTTCGAGATTAAAAATATTCCCGATCAGGCGATTCTGGTGCGCCTGTTGTCCCGCATTCTTCTCCATCAACATTTCCCGACGCCCCCTGCCTACCCGGGCGATGATGCTGCCAGGGCGCGCGAGGCGTTTCACCAGGGAGTGGCCGCAGGTGCGGAATCCCGGTTCTATGCGGCGAATGCACGGGCCATCAGTTTCATGCCGATGAAGCAGGATCCTGAGGCGGAATTACTTTTCAACAGCCTGCCGCCTTTTATCCAAGGGATCAGCACCTTTTCGGCTATCGATGGGAAACGCCTGATGGATGCGCTGTTTGTCCAGAGTGCGGAAAAGTTTGAGGAGGGGTTGAGAAATCCGCCACAGACCAGCCGCGCGGTTTTCCTGCCGGGATCACCCACGGCGGCTCCTGCCCCTCTCGAAATGCCGAAGACAGAGGAGCCTTTTCTCAGTGAGACGGCGGGTCAGCTCGGCCTGCGTTTGTGGCTGGAACCGCTCGATCTAGAAGAGGCGCTGACGATTTCCTCCGCATGGCAGAATGATCGGTATGTGCTCGTTCCCGATGGTGAGGAGTCCTCAGCGGTGATCTGGGACATTGAGCTGGAAACACCGGAGGCAGCAGATGCCCTGCAGGAGGCGGCCCTGAAAATCGTCTCGGCGATGGCGGGAGTAGAGGAGCAGGCAAAGCTGGATGCCGAGGTAAGGCTGCCGGTGAACCGGGTATTGAAAGTTTCCCGCCCTGCCTCCAATCGCGTGCGATACAGCAACCATTCCAACAAGGCCCCATGATCGCCAAACAAGTCATCTTTGAGGGCCGGGTCCAGGGAGTCGGCTTTCGCTACACCGTGAAAGAGCTGGCGCGGGGTTTTGAGGTCTGCGGCTGGGTGAAGAATCTGGCGGATGGCACTGTGGAACTCCACGTAATGGGGGAGGCAGATGAGACAAACACATTCATCCGGGAAATCGTGGAGGAATCGAGTGTCGCCCACCATATCCGGCATCACTATGTGACGGCGATTCCGCTGTTGGAGAATTGCAAGGGCTTCCACATCGAGAGATGAGCAACTAGGATAGACGCCGGAGAGGATGGATCAGCACATCCACGGGGGCTGCTGTGAGAATGGACTCCGGTGGCGTGGCGGGCAGCGGGAAGCCATCGAGGGCCAGTATTTCAGCTGACCACCGGGTGCAAATGCCGGTCTCGATCTGATAGGGTTGGTGATACACTTGCCCACAGTAAATTCCGCCATTGGGGCGTGTGGAAAAAAGCAGGTAGCGCTCGACCAGAAACCATTCCAGTGAGCCTGGTTCTGCTGCCTGGGTGCAGGTCGGAAGCTGATAGGTGAAATTGCTCCCTGAGGAGGAGGGCATTCTACGGCGGCTGTAGTAGTTGATTTCACCTGCCGAATTGTGCGCCTTCATTTCCGCATGCTTATAGGGCAAGTGGAAGGTACGGCGGGCGATTTCCACGGCGAGCGGTTGATTGCAATCGAGCGAAAAAAACCACACGCCGGGATTTCCTGCATCATCATGCACATAGGTGCGGACGTTCAGCTCCAGAAACCAAGAGATTCCAGGCAATGGCGGAAGGCCGATGGGACGCACGCGCTGCATGAAAAAAGGAACAATACCGATCCATGCCTTTTCCTGATAGAGATCCACATGCAGTCCCTTGGGCAGACGAGCCGCGATGAGATCGACATCAATCTGCCAGTGGAGAAAGAGCAGCCCGGCCCAGCGTTGTTTCATCACTGGCCTGTTGATAGGCCGGTTGCGAACGGCCAGTCGCTGTTCAAACGTGGGGATACTCATAGGAAAATCCTGCCGAGCCTGGGCGGTTTGTTTCCTGCGGCGGTATAGAGCAGTGGGCGGAGTTTTTCCAAGAGGGCGCGTGCGCTGAGGCTGTCCCGGCAGATGGCGCGGATAATGAAGACTCCATCCGGCAGGGGTCCGTGGCCCAGATAGGTGTTCTCGTCATTGAGAGCGTCCAGTGCCTCGGCAGGCCATTGAGTTGTCATTTTTCCAGCAGCATAAACGGCGAGATAATGGGCGGCGGGGAACTTTACCCGCAGGGCTTCCAGGCTGTGGTCATCGGGGCGGAGATCGTATCGCTCACGTGCCACCAATTTTCCCGCCACTTCCAGATCCAGTTCCCAGCGGAGGTGGGCATAGGCGAAAATCTCATCCCGCGCCACTCGCCCGGGAGAGATCCAATCGAAGAACAGCAGGCTGGCAGTGGGATGAAGCTGGATTTTCGTGTGCTGGAGATAGCGTGCCCCGGCATGGGGGATGAAAGGCTCCGGGATCCACTCCAGAAAGGCATTTTCTCCCACGCTGAATGTCTGATAGCTGGCCGCAGCCTTGCCGGAGCGTGCCCGGTAGACGCGGGAGGCGGATGGGGTGCTCAACACCAGGCGTGCGTTTTTTTCGATCGCGACCTTGGTTTCCAAATGATCGCCATCGAAGAAGCCCGCTGTGGGATTGACGATGGTAACGATGAGCGCGTCTTCATTCACATGGGATTTACTCAGGTGAACGGGCGCACGAAAGCTCTGCTCCGCAATGAATGGCGTGCCATCTTCCCGTGCTTCACACCGCAGCCACAAGTGACCGCTGAGGGAATTACCGGAAACAGAGGGAGAGAGAGACATGGTGAGGGGCGGTTAACAATCGGAGGAACTGGAGCGCGAGATTCATCCCGCTTGGTTTCGAAAAGGATACCAGTGTGATGGCTTTGCTAAATGGGGCGGGATGAATCCTGCGCTTCAGGTTTTAGACGAAGAGATACTCGTGCTTCAGCCAGGCGATGAGGTCGTCCTTGCCCTTTTCCGATTTGAGGTCTGCAAAAAGGAATGGGCGAAGACCACGCTGGGCCTTCGAGTCTCTCGCCATGACTTCCAGATCTGCTCCGACGTAGGGGGCCAGCTCGGTTTTATTGATGAGCAGCAGATCGCTGGTGCGGATGGCAGGGCCACCCTTGCGCGGGATCTTGTCACCTTCCGCCACATCGATGACGTAGATGTAGGCATCCACCAACTCGGGTGAAAAGGTGGCTGATAGATTGTCGCCACCGCTCTCGATGAGGATCAGCTTCAGGTCCGGGTGGGCGTTTTCCAGATCGTTAACGGCAGCCATGTTCATGCTGATGTCATCACGGATGGCGGTGTGCGGGCAGCCTCCGGTTTCCACGCCTCGCACGCGATCCGCAGGCAGCACGCCTGCACGGAGCAGGAACTCTGCATCCTCACGGGTGTAGATGTCATTGGTGATGACGGCCAGGGAGATTTCATCCTTCAGCCATTGGGAAAGGCGGAGGACGCACATGGTTTTTCCCGAGCCTACAGGCCCGCCTACGCCGAGGCGGAAAGGTCGGCGCGAGTAGTCGGAGGTATCAGGAAATGAAGAGTCTGGCATGAGCTCGGGCATGGCGGAGGGATGCGATTTCTAGGAGTGGATTGAACCAACCGTCTGGTGGATTGGAAAGAGCGGCGTCGATTTGGTTGCCCAATTTGGACAGGGTGCGACGGGTGATAAGCTGGCAGGAGGTCTGGCCGATGCGCATCAGTTTCATGGAAGATGCCGATAATCCGGCAATGCTCTGGAAGGCAAAGGCCCGCGCTGCCTGTGCGAGGGGCAGGGCCGAAAGCTCGAGCGCGGTGACGACCAGATGGTGGCTGCGTGGCGAGAGTTCCCGATGACGAAGGGTGAAGGGTGAAGGATCCAACTGGCAGAGCAGGTCCAGCCGTTGTGAGCCGATGCGGCGTGAGGCATCCCGCAGCTCGGCAGGAATCCGCCAAGCATCCAACTCGGTATCGAGAACTAACAATTCCTCTGCGTCCTGAAGATTCGCTGCTGCGTGAGCGCGTGCGAAAAACGGAATCTCGAAGGTAAGTAGTGCGGGCAGAATCTGCTTTTCCAGAAAAGCCTCCAGTTCCGCAGGCTTCGTCACGACGCCTGCTTCCACCAGTTCCTCCAGCCCGTATGAGTGGGCATAGGAACCGGAAGGGTAGGCGGTGTCATTGGCCTGCAGCAGCCAGAGCCAGGGATCGGTGGCCATTGTTAGAGTGGCGGGATTCCGGCCAAGGCTTCTTCCAGCCGGGCGGTGGTGTTATGAAGTCCGCACCAATTCCGGATGTAAGACATGTCCAAAGTTTCAGGCCCTTGAACTGCCAGCACATCGCGGGCATCATCGAGATCTTTGTTCCGGCCCCAGCGTAGTTTCTGAACTACTACGTCTTCAGCAGTGGGCAACCAAGTGTGACGATTGAGCAAAGGAACGAAAACACGTTGGCGGCGATCAAATTCCGATAAGACGAAGGGATCATCAAACATCTCGAAAAGCTCCACCTTCATATGAGGTTGGGAGAACGTGGTGCCGATTTGACGTCGTCCCCATGTGAGCGTGTCAAATTGGGCTTGGGGATCAAATTCAAGCAGGGGTTCCAAAGCCTGCATGACCGAAAGAATTCCTCCTCCGGTATGCAACGCAACCAGAAGATCAATATCCCGGGTAGAGCGAGGCACTCCATATGCACCGGCAGCAATGGCTCCTACTGCCATAAACGGCACTTCAGTAGCCTCAACAGCATCCAATACCTTGACCGCCAGTTCTTCCAAATTCATGCAGACTCAGGTTTCGCGGTAACATACAGGCCATGATCACGGACACGATCCAAGCGATTCATCCACCGTCCTACTTCTTCCCATCCCTTTGCTTGATCCTGAGTATTGAGACGGTGCATCGCTCCAGCGTGCATCATTCCCATCTGACGGGTTGAAAGCTCAAAAACCTCATCCAAGCGTTCGTGGATGCTCATTCCCCGGGCACGAAGAATTTTCTCCCGATAAATCGCATCTTGCAGCGCTTTAAGGGCGGCGGGATTGTCGTGGGGATTTTCCATCGCGGTGCTGAAGGTAAGTGGATTGGCGTGGAGTCGCAAGGCTGCGCTTCACGCATGGGCCATGGCTTTCATCGGTGTGAAGAGCACGGTGGGCTCGGAGAATTCCCAATCTTCCCGCTCCAGTAGCTGGGTCATGGCTTCATCGTGGAGGACGCGTAGGGAGCTTGGCAGGACTTGGGCAGGGAGGTGGAGATTCCCCACTTTCCAACCGATCAGGGCTGCCTGCTCCGGTGATGCGAAAGGGATTTCGTAAACCTTCTCGTGCAACTGGCGGACGATGTAATCGTTTGTTCCATCATTCCAGATGACTCCTCCATCGACGAGACGGGATTCCAGATCGAAGCCGAACTCGGTGCCATCTTCGGCTTCGCCACGCCAGCGACGCTTGAGGAATTGGCGGCGTTCTGCGGAGAGCGTGATTTGGTTTTCCGATGGAAGGGTGGAGGACGTAGCCAGCAGGCGGGCGATGAGATGCATCCTTTTGATGGGTGGGAGCACGCTATGAGAATAGCGGACATCGAATGTTGAAATTTGTTAGTAATCCGGGGTGGGCGGGGTTTCGTGAATTTCTGGCCCGCCTCCACCGGACCTCTCGGAGAGAGGTCCCTGCCTGATAAAGATCAGAATAAAAAATACCTCTGCGCCATCGGCAGGACGGACATCGGCTCACAGCGGAGTTCGCGGCCATCCGCTGTGACGGTGTAGGTGTCCGGATCGACGGTGATCTTCGGCATGGAGTTGTTGAACGGCAGGTCCGCCTTGTTTACGGAGCGGCAGCCTTTGACGGCGACGAGACGTTTTTTCAGATCCAGTTGATCGAGGTCTCCACTTTCCAGCGAGGCCTGACTGACGAAGGTGACGGAGGTGGAGGCAATGGTTTTTCCAAAGGCACCGAACTGTGGACGGTACATCATCGGCTGGGGCGTGGGGATGGAGGCATTTGGATCGCCCATATTTGCCCATGCGATGAAGCCGCTTTTCATGACCGTCTCCGGCTTCACTCCGAAGAAGGCAGGTTTCCAGATCACAAGATCGGCGAGTTTTCCGATCTCGATGCTGCCGACCTCATGGGAGATCCCGTGGGTGATGGCGGGGCAGATGGTGTATTTGGAAACATAACGCAGAGCGCGGAAATTGTCCGCTGCCGGATGGGAGTCTCCTTCCAGCTTTCCGAACTGCACCTTCATCTTATGTGCGGTCTGCCAGGTGCGGGTGATGACTTCTCCGATGCGGCCCATGGCCTGGGAGTCCGAGGACATCATCGAGATGGCTCCCAGATCATGCAGCAGGTCTTCTGCGGCAATGGTTTCCGGGCGGATGCGGGACTCGGCAAAAGCGACGTCTTCCTGAATTTTTGTGTCCAGGTGGTGACAGACCATGAGCATGTCCAGGTGCTCATCGATCGTATTGACCGTGAAGGGACGAGTGGGATTGGTGGAGGAAGGGAGAACATTCGCTTCCCCGCAAACGCGGATGATGTCCGGTGCGTGGCCACCGCCTGCACCTTCCGAGTGATAGGTGTGAATGGTGCGGCCCTTGAAGGCGGAGAGGGTGCTTTCCACAAAGCCCGCTTCGTTCAGCGTATCCGTATGAATGGCTACCTGCACATCCATCTCGTCGGCCACTGTTAGGCAGGTGTCAATGGCGGCGGGAGTGGTGCCCCAGTCTTCGTGGAGCTTCAGCCCGATGACGCCTGCCTTCACCTGCTCACGCAGTGGCTCGGGCGTGGAGCAGTTCCCTTTTCCGAGAAAGCCGATATTGATGGGAAAGGCATCCGCAGATTCCAGCATGCGGTGGATATTCCAGATGCCGGGAGTGCACGTGGTGGCATAGGTGCCGTGCGCCGGGCCGGTGCCGCCACCGATGAGGGTGGTGACTCCGCTGGCGATGGCGTGATCAATCTGCTGCGGACAAATGAAATGGATGTGGGTATCGATACCGCCTGCGGTGACGATGCAGCCTTCCCCGG